>Ga0307512_10001813_pt1 | contig 28864 bp, 20 predicted proteins | sample 14_EM_MG_FD_200267 | JGI IMG/M metagenome (GOLD analysis project Ga0307512, IMG submission 200267) | Populus trichocarpa ectomycorrhiza microbial communities from riparian zone in the Pacific Northwest, United States - 14_EM | ecosystem: Host-associated > Plants > Roots > Unclassified | place... | reverse complement strand
TGCGGGCCAGGTCGACCGCGCCGGGCGTGTCCCCGTGCAGGCACAGGGAGCGGGCCCGTACCTCGATGCGCGCCCCGGAGAGCGCGTCGACCGTCCCGGAGCGGGCCAGGCTCAGCGAGCGCTCCACGACGGCCTCGGGGTCGGTGACCACCGCGCCGTCCCGGCCGCGCGGCACGAGGGTGCCCTCGTCGGTGTACGCGCGGTCCGCGAACGCCTCCGTGACGGCGGGGAGGCCCGCCTTCCCGGCGAGCTCCAGCAGGCGCGAGCCGGGCAGGCCGAGCACGGGCAGCGTGGCGTCGGCGAGTTGGATGCCGTCCACCACCGCGCCGGCCTGCTCCGCGTCGTGCACGACCCGGTTGTAGAGCGCGCCGTGCGGCTTGACGTACGACACGCGCGTGCCCGCCGCGCGCGCGAAGACCTCCAGTGCGCCGATCTGGTACGCCACTTCGGCTGTGAGTTCCGCGGGCGGCACGTCCATTGCGCGCCGTCCGAACCCGGCCAGGTCCCGGTAGGAGACCTGGGCGCCGATCCGGACGCCGCGGTCGGCCGCGAGCTCGCACACCCGCCGCATGGTGGCCGCGTCCCCGGCGTGGAAGCCGCAGGCCACGTTGGCGCTGGTGACGACGGACAGCAGCCGCTCGTCGTCGGTGAGCTGCCAGCGGCCGAAGCCCTCGCCGAGGTCGGCGTTGAGATCGATCGAGGTCATGGATCCTTCGTGTTTCGGCTCAGGCCACGCGGTACTGCTCGTCGCGGGCGTCGGTCAGGAACATCTGGCCCGGTGCGTGGGTGATGGCGAAGGGCGGGAGCGAGGACATCACTGCCGCCTGCGGGGTCACTCCGCAGGCCCAGAACACCGGGATGTCGTCCGGCTCGGCGTCCACCGGCTCGCCGAAGTCGGGGCGGCCGAGGTCGCCGATGCCGAGCCCCGAAGGATCGCCGCAGTGCACGGGGCTGCCGTGCACCGCCGGGAGCAGACTGCTCTCCCGGATCGCCGCCGCCAGATGCTCCGGGGGCACCGGCCGCATGGACACCACCAGCGGGCCGTGCAGCCGTCCCGCCGGACGGCACTGGCGGTCGGTCACGTACATCGGGACGTTGCGGCCCTGCTCGACGTGGCGGATCGGGACCCCCGCCCCGGCCAGCGCCCACTCGAAGGTGAAGCTGCAGCCGATGAGGAACGACACCAGGTCGTCACGCCAGTGCGCGCGTACGTCCGTCGGTTCGTCCACCAACTCGCCGTCCTGCCACACCCGGTAGCGAGGCAGGTCGGTGCGCAGGTCCGCGCCGTCCGCGAGGACCGTCGTGACGGAGCCGGCGTCCGTGACGTCGAGCACCGGACAGGGCTTGGGGTTGCGCTGGCAGAACAGCATCATGTCGTAGGCCCAGTCGGCGGGCACCGAGATCAGGTTGACCTGGGTGTGGCCGGCCGCGACCCCCGCGGTGGGGCCGGCGAGGCCTTTCCGGAAGCGGGACCGGGCGGTTTTCGGGCTCCACGCGTGCGCGTGCTCGTCGACGACGGTCAGCGGGCGGTCTTCGGTACGGTTCATGCCAGCTCCCTCCCACGCGTCTCCGGCAGCCCCAGCAATGCCAGAGCCGCGAGGCCGTAGCCGATCGCGCCGAACACCAGCGCGCCGCCCACACCCCAGCTGTCGGCCAGGAAGCCCACCGTCGTGGGGAAGACGGCACCCACGGCGCGCCCGGTGTTGTACGTGAAGCCCTGTCCTGTGCCCCGCACGGCCGTCGGGTACAGCTCGCTCAGGTAGGACCCGAAGCCACTGAAGATCGCCGACATGCAGAACCCGAGCGGGAAACCGAGCACCAGGAGCACGGTGTTGGCGCCGCTGGGGATGTTCGCGTACGCCAGGATGCAGACGGCCGACAGCAGGGCGAACAGCCAGATGTTGCGCCTGCGGCCCAGCCGGTCGGTGAGGTAGCCGCCGGTCAGATAGCCGAGGAACGCGCCGGAGATCAGGAACGTCAGGTAGCCGCCGGTGCCGACGACCGACAGGCCCCGCTCGGTCTTCAGATACGTCGGCACCCAGGTGGCGAGCGTGTAGTAGCCGCCCTGGACGCCGGTGGAGAGCAGCCCGGCGAAGATCGTGATGCGCAGCAGGCCGGGCTTGAAGATCGCCGTGAACTGGCCCTTCCCGGTGCTTCGTTCGCGTACGGCGACCGCCTCCGGGGCGTCCTGCACCCGGCGGCGCATCCAGATCACCAGCAGCGCGGGCAGGGCGCCCGTCCAGAACATGATGCGCCAGGCCAGGTCGGCGCCGGCGAACGAGAAGACCAGCGTGTAGACGATCGCGGCGAGCGCCCAGCCCACGGCCCATGAGCTCTGGACCGCGCCGAGGGTTCGGCCCCGGTGCTTGGCGCTCGCGTACTCGGCGACGAGGATCGCGCCGACCGCCCACTCCCCGCCGAAACCGAGGCCCTGGAGGGCACGGAAGACCAGCAGCGTCTCGTAGTTGGGTGCGAAGCCGCAGGCCACGGTGAAGACGGCGTAGGTGATCACCGTGATCATGAGCGCCCTGACGCGGCCGACCCGGTCGGCCACCACCCCCGCGACGGCGCCGCCGACCGCGGAGACCACGAGCGTGACGGTCGTGAAGAGGCCGGTCTGGCCGCTGTCCAGACCGAAGTACGCGGCCAGCGCGACCATGCTCAGGGGCAGCGTGAAGTAGTCGTACGAGTCCAGGGCATAGCCGCCGAACGCGCCGGCGAAGGCGCGGCGGCCGCGCGGACCCAGGGCGCGCAGCCAGCCCAACGCACCGTCGTCGAGGGCGTGTTCATCCGTTCCGGGCTGAGTGGTCAGGGCCTGCGGTGGAGGGGTCGTGCTCATGTGCACCTCGCAGAGGGAGGACGGAGGGTGCTTGAGGAGTGAGCCGTGCCGTGCGGGAGCGGTCGGCGCCGCGGTGCGGGAGCGCGGTGCCATGCGCAGCAAGGTAGAGGATCGTTGAACGATCCTTCAATACCCATGTTGTTTCGTTCTTGTATCTGCGATTGAATTCCGGGCATGGCAGAGCAGCTGACAGGACTGGCCGACGACCGGGCTCTCCTGGGGCGCACCAGCACCGCCGAACGCGTCTCGGACATCCTCAGGGGCCGTATCGCCGAGGGGTTCTTCCCGCCCGGGACCCGGCTGTCGGAGGACAGCATCGGCGGCGCGCTCGGGGTCTCCCGCAACACGCTGCGTGAGGCGTTCCGGCTGCTCACGCACGAACGGCTGCTCATCCACGAACTGAACCGGGGCGTCTTCGTCCGGGTCCTGACCGTCGAGGACGTCGAGGACATCTACCGCACCCGCTCCCTCGTGGAGTGCGCCGTCGTCCGCGGGCTCGGCGAGCCGCCGTACGGGCTGGACGCGCTCGCCGAGGTGGTCGAGGAGGGGCAGCGGGCGGCGCGCGAAGGTGACTGGAAAGGTGTGGGTACCGCCAACATCCACTTCCACCGGGAGCTGGTGGCCCTCGCCGGAAGCGCCCGCACCGACGAGCTGATGCGCAGCGTCTTCGCCGAACTGCGCCTGGCCTTCCACGTCGTGGACGATCCTCGGCGACTGCACGAGCCGTACCTCGCGCGCAACCGGCAGATTCTGCAGGTCCTGCAGGCGGGGGAGCGGCCGGAGGCCGAGAAGCTCCTGGAGGTCTACCTCCAGGACTCGCTGGAGCGGGTCGTCGAGGTGTACCGGCGACGGGTCGGCGAGAACGGATAGCTCGACGGAGAGAGCCGGCCCCACCGGTGTGACAACCGTGACTCCTGGTCGCATCTGGGTCGTTTGGGTCGTTGTCAGACCGAGGACCTAGTCTGTGCACCGTGACTTCACCCGCATCGACGGACCGTGTTCCGCCCCAGTTCAGCGCGGGGCCGCGCCCCGCGCCGGGCCCGGCCGCCGACGAGGGACTGGCGCGGCGCCTGCGCGCGCTCGCCTGCACCGCGCCGCTGCACGACCTCGACACCCGCAAGGCCAACCTCGCGGGCGAGTACTCGGTGTACGGCATGGCCGAGGTGGCCCTGGCCGCCATCGACCTCGTCACGCTGAACATGGACTTCGACACGGGTGCGGACCACGACCAGATAGTGGCCCGGCTCATTCCGCGCATCGCCGCCCAGGCCCCGCACCGGCCGGTCGCCGAGCACGAGCGCGTGGCCCGCTGGGTCCTGGAGAACCTGATCAACGTCGGCAGCGTCGACCGCGGCTTCCGGGCCGTCTACGGCACGTTCGCGACCGACGGCAGCTACGTCCGCCGTGACTACGACTTCAAGCTGATCGAGGAGGTGCCGGGCCCCGGCGGCACCGTCTACCTCCGTACGACGGACGAGGCGGTCAACGTCCTGGTCGGCGCCCTCGACACGGACGTCACCAGCGCGCAGATCGCCGCCGAGGTCAAGCTGGAGGTCCTGATCAACCGGGGCCGCCTCGCCGACGCCCAGCTCGCGGCCGAGCAGGCCCGGTACCGGACGGTGCAGTACTCGGAGACGCTCCGCAGAGCCCTGGACGCGACCCGGCGCAATGTCCGGGCGGTCGACTGGCTCAACTCCGTGCCGGACATGATCGCTGAGGCGCTGGACCACGTGGCCGACCGCTACCGCCACGAGAACGCGATCCTCACCAACATCCGCAAGGCGCGGGACGAGACCGAGGACGCCGAGCACAAGCGGCGCGCGGCCGAGCTCGTGGACATCGTGAAGGACTGCATCCGCCGGCACACGCAGTTGCAGTCAAGGCTGCTGGAGGCCGGGCCGCTGTTCCGCGCCGAACAGGACCGGCAGGCCTTCGCGACGCCCATGACGTCGTCCGGTATCGATCTCTACGGGCAGCTCGTCGCCCCTGTCCTGCCGCTGCCGCTGGAGCAGGCCGTCCGGGTCACCGACGCGTTCTTCGCGCGGGGGACCGGGCTGCGCACGCCGGTGTCCGTCCGGGTGTCGGACCTCGTCGACATCCTGCTGACGCCGCCCGTGGAGCGGGAGCACCTGGGCGCGGAGATGCCGGAGCCGGACCTCATCGCCACGCCGGACGACAGCCGGTTCAGCGAGGAGCAGCTGGCGGCGGCGACGGAGTTGCTCGATCTCCCGGCGGATGCGCCACGGCGGTTGTCGGGGCTGCTCGCACAGGCGCGCCGGCAGGACCCCGATCTGCCGTACCTGGTCGCCCTGTTGGCCGTCCACGCGGCCAGCCCGGCGGTGGGGACCGCCTACCGGCAGGGCGAGGAGAAGCTGCTGTTCGCCGTGGACGACGGGACCGAACTGGACGATCCCGAGTTCGGCGGCGCCGACCTGATCGTGGGCACGGCCCTGCTGGACGCGGCAGGAATGGCGGCCGACAGGACGGAAGCGGCGTGAACGGGGCCGACAGCCGTACGTATGTGTGTGAGCGCGACAAGGAGCGACAGCCGTGACCGAGCACGTCGAGTGGAGTGAGCCGGAGGCCGGTGCAACGCCGGTGAGTACGGCAGTCACGCCCGCCGACGCCGCCGACGCGGCGCGGCTCGTCGCGTTCGGGCTGCAGCCCAAGTTGCAGCCCGCGCGTGACCAGGAGTACGCCGAACTGCTCCGCCGGTATCGCGAGGACCCGCCGTTCGCGCGGCTCGCGGATGCCGTGGCCGCCGGACTCGGCCTCGTGGTGCTGGAGGTGTCCCCGCGCGCGGGGATGGCCGTGACCGCTGCCGAGGACTCGGTGTTCGCCGTCCGAATGGGCGACTACGCGCGTCGTACGTCGGCCGACGGCGGCGACCGGTTCCTGCACGGGCTGGCCCATCTGGCCGTCGCCGCCATGGCGTTCCCGCGTCCGGAGGACCTCGCCGACGACGGTTACATCGGGCGCGTGAGCGTCAACGGCGTCGACGCGTTCGTACGGCAGGCCTGCCGCCGCCTGGAGGAGCAGGCCGAGGAACACGGCGACAACACCGACCCGGCCACCGACGCCCCCGGTCTGGAGGCCGCGTGGCGGATCTGGGCGAGACGCAGCGCGGCCGGCGCCACCAAGGACGCGCGCAGACTCGCCGGTTCGACCACCGGCATCGTCGGCAAGGCGGCCGTCTTCCTCACCGACTCCGGGTTCCTGCAGCGCACCGGTGACGACAACGGTGGTACGTACCGCACGACAGCCCGCTACCAGCTCCAGGTGCGGGACATGGCGGGCAGTGCCGCGATGGCCGAGCTGCTGGAACTGGGCGTGGTGCCGGTGACCGACGGCACGCCGACGCTGCTGCCCGCCGAGGACACCGACGATGAGGAGCTCGCAGCCGAAGCCGGGCTGCCCTTCCACGCGTCGTCCCGCTCCTGAACTTCCCCGACCTGCCGAAGACTTACGAGAGTCCGCCATGTACGAGCTGTCCCGGATCCGCCTCTACTCCATCGGTCCTGCCGGTGCGCGTTACGCCGACACCGTGCTCGATCTGCGGGGCGTGGGCGAGCCCGTGCCCGACCCGGCGCCCACCCAGGCGGAGTTCTTCGAGGAGGAGCCCGTCGGCCCGCCGCGCCGCCCCGCGCCCGCCGGTGTGCTCTTCCTGGAGAACGGCGGCGGCAAGTCGGTGCTGCTGAAGCTGATCTTCTCGGTGATGCTGCCGGGCCACCGCAACACCCTCGGCGGCGCCAGCTCCGGCGTGCTGCGCAAGTTCCTGCTCGCGGACGACTGCGGGCACGTCGCCCTGGAGTGGCAGCACACACTGACCGGCGAATGCGTTGTCGTCGGCAAGGCCAGCGAGTGGCGAGGCCGGCAGGTCTCCAACGATCCGCGGAAGTTCGCCGAGGCCTGGTACTCCTTCCGGCCCGGCCCGGGGTTGGGCCTGGACAACCTTCCCGTCGCCGAGGCCACCGCCGTGCGGCCGCCCGTCGAGGGCCAGTCGGGCGCGCAGGGCCGCCGACGCACGATGAAGGGCTTCCGGGACGCCCTCACCGAGGCGGGCAAGGCGTACCCGCATCTGGAGGTGCACTGGGAGGAGATCCACGACCGGTGGATCGAGCACCTCGGAGACCTCGGCCTGGACCCCGAACTCTTCCGCTACCAGCGGGAGATGAACGCCGACGAGGGCGAAGCGGCCGGCCTCTTCGCGGTCAAGAAGGACTCCGACTTCACCGACCTGCTGCTGCGCGCCGTGACCGACACACGGGACACGGACGGTCTCGCCGACCTGGTCAGCGGCTTCGGGAACAAGCTGGGCCGCCGGGCCGAGCTGATCGCCGAACGCGACTTCACCGCCGGGTCGGTGGACCTGCTGGGTCGGATCGTCGAGGCCGCCGAGGCGCGCTCACGCGCGCGTGACATCCACGCCGGTGCCGAGCGCCGCACCCGCACGCTGGCGCGTCGGCTGTCGGCACGGGGCGGGCAGGAGCAGGACCGGGCCGCCGACCTGGCCCAGCGCGTCACCGCGGCCGCGTATGCGGCCACGCACGCCGAGGGGGGCCGAGAGCGCAGCGCGCTGATCGCCGCCGAACTCGCCTACCGCAACGCCTCGTTGGCGCTCACAGCCGCCGAGAAGTCCGCCGCCGGTCAGAAGCGCGAGCTCGCCGACGCGCGCACCCTGCACTCCGCCTGGCAGGCCGCCGAGGCCGCGCTGCGCCATCGTGCCGCCGCCGACCGCGTCGCGCGCGTGGCCGCCGCGATCCAGGAGGCCGAGCGGGACGCCGCGCCCGCGCTCGCCGCCCGCGCCAAGGCCGCCGTGGATCTCGTACGGGCCCTGCACTCGGCCGCGGAGGGCGCCGAGAGCCTTGCCAACGAGGAGGAGGAGCGGTCCGCCGCGCTGCAGGAGGTCAGCGAGGCCGCCTACGGTGGCTCGACCGCCGCCGCCACGGAAGCACAGCGGGCGCGCAGTGAGGTCGGACACCTGCGGCAGCGCCTCACCGAGGTCGAGCAGGAGACCGCCGAGGCGGTGCGCGCGGGCTGGCTCGACGACAGCGCGCCCGACGCCGACCCGGCCCGCGCAGCCCTCGCCGCCAGCGATGCCGAGAAGACGGCGGTCGCCGCCTGGGACACGGCGCGTGAGGCGTCGCGCAAAGCCACGGAGCAAGCGCGCGAGGCGGCCTCGGCCGAGTCCCGGGCCGAGTTGACGGCCGCCCGCGCCGCCGACGCGGCGAGTGCGACCCAGCGGTCGTACGAAGCCGAGCGCCGTATCGCCGAGTCGCTCGCGGCCGAGGAACGGCTGGCCGAACTGCTCAGCCTGTCCGGCAAGGACGCAGGCCCGTCGGTTCCGCACCCGAGGCACGAAGCCGAGGGCGACGAAGCGGCGCTCACCCCGGAGGAGTTGGACCGCTTCGCAGATGAACTCCGCGAGCTGCTGGACGACTCCGTCTCAGCTGCCGAGCGGCAGCTCTTCGAGCTGCGCACCGCGGCGGCCGACGACTCCCGGATCCTTGGCGCGCTCGGTGACGGCGGACTATTGCCGCCCGGGCCGGACGTCCTGGCCACCGTGGAGTTCCTCGGTGAACACGGCATTCCGGCGCTGCCCGGCTGGCGCTATCTCGCCCAGGCCGTGGACCCCGCCGACCACGCGCGCGTGCTGGCCGCCCGGCCGGAGCTGGTCGACGGCGTGATCATCACCGATCCACACACTCATGCGCGTGCCCGCGAGGCCCTCAGCGAGGCGGCGCTGCTGCCGCGGTCCGCCGTGGCCGTCGGCACGGCCGCCGCCCTGCTCGCACCCACCCCGGCCGCGGACTCGGGCGACAGCAGCGTCTTCCTCGTACCGCCGAACCCCGCCATGCACGACGAGCACGCCGCCGACGAGGAGCGGCAGGCGCTGCGCGCTCGGGCGGGCGAGCGGGACGAGGGAATCAGGTCACTCGCCGCACGCCTCGGTAAGGACCGGGAGCTGGCGGCGCGGCTCGCCTCCTGGCGTACCGGCTGCCCGGCCGGGCAGCTCGTCGAGCTTGCCCGGGCCGGGCACGAGGCACGGGCGTTCGCCGAGGAGGCCGAATCCGAGCTGACCGAAGCGCGCACGGTGCGGGCCGAGGCCGACGAGGTCGCCGCCGAGGCCGCGCAGGTGCGGGACGAGCGGCAGGAGGCCGCGCAGAAGGCTCGGCGGGCGGCCGACGCCCTCGCCGGGCTCGCCTTCCGGCTGCGTGAGCGGGCCGGCTGGCAGGTCAAACTGCGCGAACTGGCCGACGAGGGCGCCGAGTCGGAGGCCCGCGCCCAGGTCTGCCTGGAGCGCGCCCGAGCCGCCGACGAGGACCGCCGCGGCGCCCAGCGAGCCGCCGACGACGCCCGGCGCACCGCACGGGCATTGCGCGCCGAGCGCGCGGAGATCGCGGGCGCTCCCGACGACGTACCGGAGGACGAAGGGCCAGACCCGAAGTCCTCGCTGCCCGCCCTCCGCGAGGCCTACCGCGCCGCCTCACAGGTCTACGAGAAGGTCGGCGTCGGCGCCGACCTGCGCGCCGAGCAGGCCCGGGCGGAGAGCGACGAGAGCGCGGCCCGCACCGAGTTGGACCGCCTCAGCAACAAGGTCCGTACGCGCGCGGAGCAACTGCTGCAGTCGCCGGACGGCTCCGACGGACCCTCCCGGCAGGCCGCCGCCGCCCGGGCCGAGGAGCTGGTGCAGCTTCTGGAGACCCGGATGTCGACCGCGAGCGAGCAACTCGGCCGGCTGCGTGGCGAGGCCGAGCGCCATGCGCCCCAGGACGGCGAGGCGCACACCGAGCTGCCTGAGGAACTCGAGCCGCGCGACGTCGAGCACGCACAGGCGCTGCTGCGCACGGCGACGGCCGAACTCGCCTCCCGCACCGATGCATTGAGCCAGGCCCGAGAGGCGCACGCCGAGCTCCTCGACGCCCACCGCGCGGCCGAGGACTCGGCCGGCGGCTTCGACGAGATCGCCGCGATGCTCCGCGACCTGCTGCGCGAACACGCCATGGAAGGGGACCAGGAGGAGCCGGAGCCGTATCCCGGGAGCTTGGAAGAGGCCCGTCACGCAGCCGCCGAGGCTCGCCGTTCCCTGCGTGGCTGCGCCGCCGACCTGTCGGCCGCCGAGGCGGCAGTGCGCGAGGCGAGCGACGTGCTGGTCCGGCACGCCAACTCCACACGCTACGAGCAGGTCCGCACCCCGGCGCGGCAGCAGATCCGCGAGCTGCCCGCCTCCGCGCTGCCCGAGCACGCCCAGAAGTGGGCCGATGCGTTCGCGCCCCGACTGCGCGTCCTCACCGACGAGTTGGCGCAGCTGGAGCGGAACCGGGACTCCATCGTGGACCGGCTGCGCGGGCTGGTGGAGTCGGCACTGGCGACACTGCGGTCCGCCCAGCGGCTCTCCCGGCTGCCCGAGGGGCTGGGCGAGTGGTCCGGGCAGGAGTTCCTGCGCATCCGCTTCGAGGAGCCCGACCAGGCCACGCTCACCGAGCGGCTCGGCGAGGTCATCGACGAGGCGACCCGCGCGGCCGTGAAGAAGAACTCCGATCTGCGACGCGACGGAATGTCGCTACTGCTGCGAGGTGTGGGCGCGGCACTCCAGCCCAAGGGCGTCGCCGTCGAGATCCTCAAGCCGGACGCCGTGCTGCGCGCCGAGCGGGTGCCCGTCGGGCAGATGGGTGACGTCTTCTCCGGCGGCCAGCTGCTCACCGCGGCCATCGCCCTGTACTGCACGATGGCCGCGCTGCGGTCGAACGACCGGGGCCGCGACAAACACCGGCACGCCGGCACGCTGTTCCTCGACAACCCCATCGGGCGCGCCAACGCCACTTACCTGCTGGAACTCCAGCGGGCCGTGTCCGACGCGCTCGGCGTCCAGCTCCTGTACACCACCGGCCTGTTCGATACGACCGCCCTGGCCGAATTCCCGCTGGTCATCCGGCTGCGCAACGATGCCGACCTGCGGGCCGGGCTGAAGTACATCAGCGTGGAGGAGCACCTTCGGCCGGGTCTGCCGCAACAGACCTCGGCCGGAGAAGGCGAAGCGGTACGCAGCGAGATCACGGCGACTCGGATGTTCAAGCGGCCGGCACCCAGCGCCTCGTGAGCGAGGCCGCTCAGGAGTGCGACAACTGCCCGGTCCCGCCGCGCCGGCGTATCCGCTCCTGGGCCCGCTCTGCCGCCCGCGCCTGTCGTCGGGCGCGGCGACGCTCGCGGCGCAGGGCCCGGGCGGTGCTGCTCGGTGTCGACACCACGCCGTTGCGCTGGTTCCAGACCTGGCGGGTCACCCAGACGTCGAGGGCGCCCCAGGTGGCCACCACCGTGCTCACGACGCTGCTGATGACCATGGGGAAGGCCATCCAGGATCCGGCCATGGTGCACAGGAAGGCCACCATCGCCTGAACCAGCGTCACGGCGATGATGATCACCGCCCGCACGGCCGCCGTACGCACCGGATCGGGCAGCCGGCGCCGCGGCGCCGGCTCCTCGATCCACAATGGCCGATAGGACGACTGTGCTTCGTCCTTGCCGGGTGCAGCGGCCTCGGCGCTGCCTGCGTCCTCTGCCGCCCCGTTGCCTCTACCCGTCGTGTCCGCCGGAGAGTCGCGTCCGCCTCTCACCTCGGGCGGGTCCGCTGGAATGTCGCGATCCGGCGCCTCGGGATGCCGCTGCACCGTCAGCCGTGCTGCCAAGCCGTCCCCAGGCGCCTTGCGCCGCTCCGCCGTGCCCACCACGTGTCACTCCCCACCGCCGGTAGACCGCTCGCCCCGTGTCCCATGACACGGCTCCCCAGCGGTTGCCCGGCTTGCACTGTTTTACGCCGCCCGGGTGCAGGTTGCGGCTCCTGTTGCCGATTCCGCCCCCATCTCCCGTAGAGAAGGACGAACGAGGCGTCCTGAAGATTCCCAACGAGCGTAAATTTCCGGCCAACTGGCCGAGCAGGCCGGTCGGATGGGTTCCAGCGATCACCAAGGGAATCGGGGAGGCAATCTCCCCCAATGACCGGACAACTCCCCATGTCTCGTCGCCCGCGCGGAAGTTCAGCTTCCGGACGGCTCTTCGAGATACCTGTCCGTCAGTAGTAGGCTCGCGCCGTTTGTTGACGTACATATGTACCCCCGGCCGATGGGGGTCGAGCTGGGGGAGGCCATGCGCTTTCGCGGGAATTCGATCCGCCGGAAGATCGTGGCGCTGCTTCTCGTGCCGCTGGTGTCCCTCACCGCGATCTGGGGCTTCGCCACGGTACTCACGGGACGTGAGGCAGAAGACCTGTTCAATGTCTCGGACGTGGTGGAGAAGATCGGTTATCCGATCGAGGACACCGTCCGGGTCATGCAGCAGGAACGCCGTCAGACCCTCGTCTACCTCGCCGACCCCCGGGCCTCCGACGGGCTCGCCGACCTCAGGCGCAGCCGGACCGCAACGGACAAAGCCGTCGCCGAGATCCGGAGGAACGCCAAGAACCCCGATGTGCGCGACGCGATGGGCGAGGGCACCGGCGAGCGTCTGAGCGCCGTGCTGGACGGCTTCGACGGCATCGAGGCCCTGCGCCGCAGCGTCGAGGACGGCACCGTCAGCCGTGCCCAGGCCCTCGACCTGTACAACCGCCTCGTCGACCCTTGCTATGTCCTGCTGGGCAATCTCCACGTCGTCGACAACGTCGAGATGGACAAGCAGTACCGCGCACTCGTCAACCTCGCCCGCGCTCGCGAACTGCTCTCCCGAGAGGACGCCCTCCTCGGCTCCTCGCTGATCGTCGGCAAGCTGACGCGCGACGAGATCCGCGACGTCTCCGACCTCGTCGCCCAGCGCAGCCTGATGTACGACGTCAATCTGCAGCTGCTGCCCTCGTCGGAACGCGAACGCTACGAGCGCTTCTGGAAGGACGCCGCCACCGCCCCGCTGCGGGTGGCCGAGCAGGCCGCCGTCTCCTCCGGGACCGGCACGTCCGGCGAGGTCAGCGCGCAGAACTGGGACTCCGCCGCCGGAAATGTCCTCGACAAGCTCGGCACCCTCAACGACGACGCGGGAGACCGCTATCAGGACCGCGTCCGTCCGGTTGCCATGGGCGTCATCGCCAAGGCGGCCATCGCCGGCGTCCTCGGTCTGCTCGCCCTGCTGTTCTCGCTCTTCCTGTCCGTGCGCGTCGGCCGTGCGCTCATCCGCGACCTGCGCCAGCTGCGCCTGGAGGCCCACGAGGCGTCCGGCGTGCGGCTGCCCAGTGTCATGCGTCGCCTGTCCGCGGGCGAGCAGGTCGACGTGGAGACCGAGGTCCCGCGCCTGGAGTTCGACAAGAACGAGATCGGCGAGGTCGGCCAGGCCCTCAACACCCTGCAGCGTGCCGCCGTCGAGGCCGCCGTCAAGCAGGCCGAACTGCGCGCCGGGGTCTCCGAGGTGTTCGTCAATCTCGCCCGGCGCAGCCAGGTTCTCCTCCACAAGCAGCTCACCCTGCTCGACACCATGGAACGCCGGACCGAGGACACCGACGAACTCGCAGACCTGTTCCGCCTCGACCACCTGACCACCCGTATGCGGCGGCACGCCGAGGGCCTCGTGATCCTCTCCGGCGCCGCGCCGTCCCGGCAGTGGCGCAAGCCCGTCCAGCTGATGGACGTCGTCCGGGCCGCCGTCGCCGAGGTCGAGGACTACGAACGCATCGAGGTCCGCCGCCTGCCGCGGATCGCCGTCACCGGTCCCGCCGTCGCCGACCTGACCCACCTGGTGGCCGAACTCCTGGAGAACGCCACGGTGTTCTCCCCGCCGCACACGGCCGTCCAGGTCCTGGGCGAGCGGGTCGCCAACGGCTTCACCCTGGAGATCCACGACCGCGGCCTCGGTATGGCGGCCGACGCTCTCCTGGACGCCAACCTGCGGCTCGCCGAGACGCCGGAGTTCGAGCTGTCCGACACCGACCGGCTCGGCCTGTTCGTGGTCAGCCGGCTCGCCCAGCGGCAGAACGTCCGGGTCTCCCTGCAGCCCTCCCCGTACGGCGGCACCACCGCGGTGCTCTTCGTCCCCGACGCGCTGCTGACGGACGACGTCCCGGACACCAACGGCATCGGCTTCCGCCTCGACCGGCCCCACCCCACGAAGGAGGCCGAGCTGGAGGCGAGCCACCGGGCCGCGCTCTCCCAGATGCCCGTGCAGCTTCCCGGTCTGCCCGCCGCCCTCCTGGACGGTCCGGTCGAACTGGAGGCGCCGGTCGACCTCGACGCCGTGGAGGACTTCCCGGGGGCGCTCGACGACGAGGACAGTGAACGCGGCGGGATCTTCCGCCCCCGGCGCTCCATCGCTCTTGCGGCGGACGACACGACCGGCCGCAGTGACGGTCAGCTCCATGACGACCCCGGCAGCCACGAGTCGGCCCATGCCGACACTGCGGACGACAGGGACGGGCCGGTCCCGCTGCCGCGCCGCCGCACGCCCAAGCTGGTCAGCTCACATGGACGCCCGGTCACCGAGGAGCGGTCGCGGCGCGAGGACGGAGCCGAAGAGCCGTCGACGGGCCCGGGCCGACCCGAGCCGGAGGCCGCCGCGCCGTTGCCCACGCGTCGTCGGGGCGAGGAGCCCTTGGCCGGCCGGGGTTCGGGCCGGCCGGACCAGGAAGCCGCGCCACCGCTGCCGACCCGCCGACGAGGAGCCTCACCGCTGCGCCCCGGCACGGGCGGCGCCGACCGGTCCGCCGAGCGTGCCTCCTCTCCGGCGGCCGAGCGACGGGGCGGCGGCGAGAGCCCGCAGCCCCCCGCCCTTCCCATGCGCAACCGCCCCGCCGCGATTGCACCGAGCGGCGAGGGCACCGCCGGCCGACCCTCCGGCACCGCACCGCAGGAGACCGGCCCCGGCGTGGGCCCGCTGCCCCGGCGCGTACGGCAGGCCAATCTGGCTCCGCAGCTGAAGCAGAGCCCCCAGCGCCGCACAGAGGACAGCCCGGAGCCCGTGGAGCGGGACGCCGACGAGGTACGCAGCCGGATGGCCTCACTCCAGCGCGGCTGGCAGCGCGGCCGCGATGAGAACGCCGCGGGCGACGACGCCCACAGCGGCACAGCACCACAACGAACGACAGAGGGGGACGCTCGATGACCGCACCGAAGGCGACCGGCCACACCGAGACCGACAAGTCCGGGGAGCTCAACTGGCTCCTGGACGATCTGGTGGACCGCGTAGCGAGCATCCGCAAGGCCATAGTGCTGTCCGGTGACGGCCTGGCGACGGGTGTGTCCACGGACCTGAACCGGGAGGACAGCGAGCACCTCGCCGCCGTCGCCTCCGGATTCCACAGCCTCGCCAAGGGCGTGGGCCGCCACTTCGAGGCCGGCAACGTCAGGCAGACCGTCGTCGAGTTGGACGACGCCTTCCTGTTCGTGACGGCCGCGGGCGACGGCAGCTGCCTGGCCGTCCTCTCGGACGCCGACTCGGACGTCGGCCAGGTCGCGTACGAGATGACCCTCCTCGTCAAGCGGGTCGGCGTGCATCTTGGCGCGGCTCCGCGCACCGATCTGCCCGCAGGCGGGTAGTGGGATGTCATGAGCGCTGACGGTCAGGGAAGAAGCCACTGGTTCGACGATGAGGCCGGACCGGTCGTCCGTCCGTACGCCATGACGCGTGGCCGCACCTCCAGTGCGGGCCAGCACCGCCTCGACCTGATCGCGGTGGTCGTCACGGAACCTCAGGCGGACGATGCGGACGCCGACTCCACGCTGTCCCCGGAACACGTGGACATCGTCGGTCTGTGCCGGGACTCCCCCCAGTCGGTCGCCGAACTCGCTGCCGAACTCAATCTGCCCATCGGAGTGGTGAGGGTCCTCATCGGAGATCTCGTCACCGGGGAATTCGTCCATGTGACGCGGCCCGTACCCCCTGCCGAACTGCCGGACGAGAGTATTCTGCGCGACGTGATCAACGGCCTCCGGGCACTCTGAACGGCGCGGAAGCGGGGTACTGAGGTGGCAGGCTGGCAGTTCTGGGTCGATCGGGGCGGCACCTTCACCGACATCGTCGCGCGACGCCCCGACGGCCGTCTGCTGACGCACAAGCTGCTGTCGGAGAATCCGGCGCGATACTCCGACGCAGCGGTCGCGGGCGTACGCGAACTGCTGGACGGCGCCCAGGACCCCGTCGAGGCCGTCCGCATGGGGACGACGGTCGCGACCAACGCGCTCCTGGAACGCAAGGGTGAACGCACCCTGCTGGTCGTCACGCGCGGCTTCCGTGACGCCCTGCGCATCGCCTACCAGAACCGCCCGCACATCTTCGCCCGCCGCATCGACCTGCCCGAACTGCTCCACGAACGGGTCGTGGAAGTCGACGAGCGCATCGCCGCAGACGGCACCGTCCTTCGCGCCCCGGACCTCGACGCTCTCCTCGGCCCGCTCCGGGAGGCGTACGACGACGGCATCCGCGCCGTCGCCGTCGTCTGCATGCACAGTCACCTGCACTCCGCCCACGAGCAGTCCGTAGGGGAGCTGGCCGCCCGCCTCGGCTTTCCGCAGATCTCGCTGTCCAGTGAGGTCAGCCCGCTGATGAAGCTCGTCCCGCGCGGGGACACCGCGGTCGTCGATGCCTACCTGTCGCCCGTGCTGCGCCGCTACGTCCAGCACGTCGCCGATGAACTCCGGGGCGTGCGGCTGATGTTCATGCAGTCCAACGGAGGGCTCGCCGAAGCCGGGCAGTTCCGCGGCAAGGACGCCATCCTCTCCGGGCCGGCCGGAGGCATCGTCGGCATGGCTCGCATGTCGCAGCTGGCCGGCTTCGACCGCGTCATCGGGTTCGACATGGGCGGCACCTCCACCGATGTCTCGCACTACGCGGGCGAGTACGAACGCGTCTTCACCACGCAGATCGCCGGCGTCCGGCTGCGTGCGCCCATGCTGGACATCCACACCGTCGCGGCCGGCGGCGGCTCGATCCTCCACTTCGACGGATCGCGCTACCGCGTGGGGCCGGACTCGGCGGGCGCGGATCCGGGGCCCGCCTGCTACCGCGGCGGCGGCCCGCTCGCCGTCACCGACGCCAACGTGATGCTCGGCCGGATCCAGCCCGCGCACTTCCCCAAGGTGTTCGGCCCGGACGGCGACCAGCCCCTCGACCCGGCCGTCGTCCGCGACCGCTTCGCCGCCCTCGCCGGCGAGATCCGCGCGCAGGCCGGAGACGACCGCACGCCCGAGCAGGTGGCCGAGGGCTACCTGCAGATCGCCGTCGCCAACATCGCCAATGCCGTCAAGCGGATCTCCGTGCAGAAGGGCCACGACGTCACCCGCTACGCCCTCACCACCTTCGGTGGTGCGGGCGGCCAGCACGCGTGCATGGTCGCCGACTCGCTCGGTATCCGCACCGTCCTCGTACCGCCCATGGCCGGCGTCCTGTCCGCGCTCGGCATCGGCCTCGCCGACACGACCGCCATGCGCGAACAGTCCGTCGAGGCACCCCTGGAACCGGCGGCCATGCCCGCCGTCCTCAAGACGGCCGACGACCTGGAGGAAGCAGCCCGCGCGGAACTCCTCGCCGAGGACGTCCCCGAGGAGCGCATCCAGGTCACCCGCCGCGCGCAGTTGCGTTACGACGGCACCGACACCACCCTCACCGTCGAGCTGACCGAGCCCGACGCGATGCGTCACACCTTCGAAGAACGTCATCGCGCCACGTACTCCTTCACCCTCGAGCGCCCGATCGTCGTCGAAGCCCTCTCCGTCGAGGCCACCGGCATCACAGAACCCCCCGATCTCTCCGCTCTCGCCCCCTACGAAGCCGCCCGCACGGGCGGCCCGGCCGCGCCCTCGACCGTCCGCCTCCACACCGGCGGCGCCTGGCGCGACGTCCCCCTGCACCGCCGCGAGGACCTCCCTCCCGGCGACACCGTCACCGGTCCCGCGATCATCGCCGAGGCCAGTGCGACGACCGTCGTCGACGACGGCTGGCAGGCCGTGGCACGAGACGGCGGACATCTGGTCATGGAACGCGCGGCGATTACGCAGAGTTCCGATCTCGACACAGAAACCGATCCGGTTCTCCTCGAGGTCTTCAACAATCTCTTCATGTCGATCGCCGAACAGATGGGCGCACGGCTGGAGTCCACGGCCCAGTCCGTCAACATCAAGGAGCGCCTCGACTTCTCCTGCGCCCTCTTCGACCCGGACGGAAACCTGGTGGCCAACGCCCCTCACATCCCCGTCCACCTGGGCTCGATGGGTACGAGCGTGAAGGAGGTCATCCGGCGCCGGGGCAGCTCGATGCGGCCCGGCGACACGTACGCCGTCAATGACCCGTACCACGGCGGAACCCACCTGCCCGACGTCACCGTGATCACCCCCGTCTTCGACACGCAGGGTGACCAAATCCTCTTCTATGTCGCCTCCCGCGGCCACCATGCCGAGATCGGCGGCATCGCCCCGGGCTCCATGCCCGCGAACAGCCGCACCATCGAGGAGGAGGGCATCCTCTTCGACAACTGGCTGCTCGCCGAGAACGGCCGCCTCCGCGAGGAGGAAACCCTCCGCCTGCTCACCGCGGCGCCCTACCCCTCCCGCAACCCCAAGACCAACCTCGCAGACCTGCGCGCCCAGATCGCCGCCAACCGTAAGGGCGTCGACGAAGTCGCCCGCATGATCGAGAACTTCGGCCTCGATGTCGTCCAGGCGTACATGAAGCACGTCCAGGACAACGCGGAGGAGGCCGTGCGCCGGGTGGTCGACGCCCTGGACGACGGCGAGTACGCCTATGAGACCGACTCGGGCGCGGTCATCCGCGTGCGGGTGCGCGTGAACCGCGAAAACCGGTCCGCGACGGTGGACTTCACCGGAACCTCGCCACAGCTGGCGAGCAACTTCAACGCGCCGTTCGCGGTGGTCAACGCGGCCGTCCTGTACGTGTTCCGCACCCTCGTCGCCGACGACATCCCGCTCAACGACGGCTGTCTGCGCCCCCTCGACATCGTCGTGCCCCCCGGGTCCATGCTCGCGCCCGAACCGCCGGCCGCGGTCGTCGCAGGCAACGTCGAGACCTCCCAGGCCATCACCGGCGCCCTCTACGCCGCCCTAGGCGTCCAGGCCGAGGGTTCCGGGACGATGAACAACGTCACCTTCGGGAACGAGCGGTACCAGTACTACGAGACCGTCGCCTCCGGGTCCGGCGCGGGTGAGGGCTTCCCCGGTGCGCCCGTCGTACAGACCCACATGACCAACTCGCGGCTCACCGACCCCGAGGTCCTGGAGTGGCGGCTGCCGGTGCGGCTCGACGAGTTCGCCGTGCGGCGGGGAAGCGGCGGTGCCGGCCGCTGGAGCGGCGGCGACGGCGCGGTGCGCCGCATCCGCTTCCTGGAGCCCATGACCGTCTCCACGCTGTCCCAGCACCGCAGAGTCCCGCCGTACGGCATGGCGGGCGGCGAGCCCGGCTCGCTGGGTGCCAACCGTGTGGAGCACGCGGACGGCACGGTCACCGCGCTCGGCGGCAGCGACTCTGCCGACGTCGGCCCCGACGACCTACTCGTCATCGAAACCCCAGGCGGCGGAGGCTACGGCCCGCCGTCGTCCCACCCCCATCAAGCAGGAGAAGAGATCGATGATCTTCGGGCGTTCTGAGCGCGGGAAGCCTCCGGTCGAGCCCGTCACGCTCAAGATCCTGGTGGCCGGCGGCTTCGGCGTGGGCAAGACCACCCTTGTCGGCGCGGTGAGCGAGATCAGGCCGCTGCGCACCGAGGAACTGCTCACCGAGGCAGGCCGCCCGATCGACGACACGAGCGGTGTGGAAGGCAAGCACACCACCACCGTGGCCATGGACTTCGGCCGTATCACGCTCCGCGAGGACCTCGTGCTGTATCTGTTCGGCACGCCCGGGCAGGAGCGGTTCTGGTTCATGTGGGACGAGCTCTCCGAGGGCGCCCTCGGCGCCGTCGTGCTCGCCGACACCCGGCGCCTTGAGGACTGCTTCGCCGCCATCGACTACTTCGAGCGGCGCTCCATACCCTTCCTCGTCGGCGTCAACTGCTTCGAGGATTCGGCCCGTTACCCTGTCGACGACGTCCGGCGGGCCCTCGACCTGGACGACGACGTGCCGGTCGTGCTGTGCGACGCCCGCGACCGGGAGTCCGTCAAGGAGGTCCTCATCGGCGTGGTCCAGCACGCGATGGCGTACGCGGCCGACCGCCGAGAGACCGTCACCACCTGAAGAACCATGTGTACGGCCCGTACCCCCGCCGACCGGGGTACGGGCCGCAGCCAATGGGTCACGCACACGCGCGTGTGCCCTAGTTCTGGCCGTCCTCCTCCCAGCCGAAGCTCTTCTCCACGGCCTTGCGCCAGTTGTGGTACTCGCGGTCACGCACGGACGCCTCCATGGCAGGTGTCCACTCGACGTCCTTCCGCCAATGGGACTTCAACTCGTCGAGGTCGTTCCACACGCCGGTGGCGAGCCCGGCCGCGTACGCGGCGCCGAGACAGGTGGTCTCGGAGACCTTCGGGCGGACCACCGGAACGTCGAGCACGTCCGCCTGGTGCTGCATGAGCAGGTTGTTCTTGGTCATGCCGCCGTCCACCTTCAGGGTGGTGATGTGGACGCCGGAGTCCTGGTACATGGCGTCCACGACCTCGCGCGTCTGCCAGCTCGTCGCCTCGAGTACGGCTCGGGCGAGGTGCGCCTTGGTGACGTAGCGTGTCAGGCCCGTGATGACGCCGCGCGCGTCGGAACGCCAGTACGGTGCGAAGAGGCCGGAGAAGGCCGGCACGATGTACGCTCCGCCGTTGTCGTCGACACTCGCCGCCAGGGGTTCGATCTCGTCGGCGGTGCGGATGATGCCCAGCTGGTCGCGGAACCATTGCACGAGGGCGCCCGTTATGGCTATCGACCCCTCCAGGCAGTAGACCGGCGCTTCACTCCCGATCTTGTAGCCCATCGTCGTGAGCAGACCGTTCTTCGACGGCACGGGCCGGTTGCCCGTGTTGAGCAGCAGGAAGGAGCCCGTACCGTACGTGTTCTTCGCGGTGCCCACGTCGTAGCAGGCCTGCCCGAACACGGCCGCCTGCTGGTCGCCCAGGGCGGACGCGACCGGCACCCCGGCCAGCTGGCCGACGGCGGTGCCGTACACCTCGGCCGAGGACCTGATCTCGGGGAGGACGGCTTCGGGGACGTTCATCGCGGCGAGGATGGAGGCGTCCCACTGGAGGGTTTCCAGGTTCATCAGCATGGTGCGCCCGGCGTTGGTCACGTCGGTGACGTGCTGTCCGCCGTCGGTGCCGCCCGTCAGGTTCCAGATGAGCCAGGAGTCCATGGTGCCGAAGGCGATCTCGCCGTTCTCGGCGCGGGCCCGGAGCCCGGGCACGTTGTCGAGCAGCCAGGCGGCCTTGGGGCCGGAGAAGTAGGTGGCCAGCGGCAGCCCGGTCTGCTCGCGGAAACGGTCCTGCCCGTCCGAACCGCCGAGTTGTTTGGTCAGCGCCGCGGTGCGGGTGTCCTGCCACACGATGGCGTTGTGCACGGGCTTGCCCGTCGCGCGGTCCCACAGGAGCGTGGTCTCGCGCTGGTTGGTGATGCCGAGCGCGCTGAGCTGGTCGGCTCGCAGTCCCGCCTTGGCGATCGCCCCGGCGACCACCGCCTGCACCTTGGACCAGATCTCGGTGGCGTCGTGCTCCACCCACCCGGGCTTCGGGAAGATCTGGCGGTGCTCACGCTGGTCGACGGCGACGATCGCGCCGTCCTGGTTGAAGACGATGCAGCGGCTGGAGGTGGTGCCCTGGTCGATAGCGGCGACGAACTTGTCCGTCATGACGTCCCCTTCGTCGTTCCTTCAGAAGGCTGCTGGAATCAGCGGGCTGCTTTGAAGACGATCCCGGAAAGCACCCCCGCCGATCAGCGGTCCGACCACCGGGATCCACAGGTGACTCCAGTCCGAGCGCGGTCGCAGTTCGCGGGCCGGGGTGATGGCGAAGCCCGTGGGCCCGCCGACCGACGGACCGGTGACGACGCGGCCGCGGCCTTCGCCGTGGATGTCTCCGTTGCTCATGGCGGCTCCTAGGCCCTGTCCCGGGGTGGATCGACCCCGGTCCTCCGTGCAGGGTGCGTTTCCCGTGGCGACTTCAGCCGAAGACAGGGAAGCTCCCGCGCCCCGCCCGGCGTCCGTGACGAGCGTGCCGTCGCAGCCGAATCGCCTGTGGGGGAACGGGCCTGTTCTTCAGGCGGGGCCCGCGCGGCGCGTGCCTGGATACACCGTGTATGTACGGCGATGTCGACTGACACCGGAAGTGTTCACCGGCGTACACAGAGCGTCAAGGTCGCCGACGGCAACGGTGACAGCCGCCGGAGTGTCCGTCCGAAGGAGAGACGGTCGGTTATCACGATCAGCCTAGGCCCGGTTCCGCCACCGCGCACCCGGCCTGGGCCGACGCCGCCCCCGAGCCGCGCCGGATCTCGTGGCCCGGCAGACCTGCCCGGCCCAGCACCCAACTCGCTCCCTGCAGCGATTTCGCGGCCTTCTTCAGCGGCGCGAGACAGGCGGCGGCCTGCCGGTGATCCGTCACACTGCCCGACGGACACACAACGGTGGCCAGGGACAGCGTGACGGGGCGCCCGCCGGCCGACCAGGGCGCGTCCAGCATCGAGACGGCCAGTGGATCCAGCCACTCCGGCTCGGCGAGCACAAGGAAGTCGTCCCCGCCGATGTGGCCGACCCGGGTGCTTCCGGACGCCGCGTATTGCAGCGCCCGGCCCACCGACCGGATCAGCTCGTCGCCTGCCGCGAACCCGGCCCCGTCGTTGACCTGCTTGAAGTGGTCCACATCCAGCCAGCTCAGCGCGAACGCCCTGCCGTCCGCGATACGGCGGTCCACCTCGCCGGTGATCGCGTCCGAACCCGGCAGCCGGGTCAGCGGATTGAGCCCGGCCGCCTCCTCGACCCGGCTCTCGGCCAGCGCCCGCACGAGGTCCGCAAGCATGACGACACCCAGGCACCGCCCGTACCGGTCCACCACGGCCACGTCGTCCGACGTGCGGCTCCGGCCGCCGACAGCCACCACGTCCAGGACCTCCCAGGCGGTGGCGTCGACGCCCACGGTCCGCGGGGGATCCCCGAGCTTGACGGCGGGCCGGTCGGCATACAGCGCATGTCCGTAGCGCCCCGACATCGACAGCAGGAAGCGCGAGCGGTGCACCGACCGGACCGGGAGCCCGTGCTGGTCCACGAGCAGCACCCCGGACACCTCCGGCGACCCGGTCAGCAGCGCCCGTACCTGACCGGCCGACGCGGTGGCGGGCAGCAGCGCGGCGGGCCGCACGAACTCCCGTACCGAAGGGCCCGGCCTGGCAACCGTCAGGCCGCCGGGGGAGCGGGGCGGAACGTATACGTCCGCTGCGGGCAGCCGGGCCGGCGGTGCGAACAGCACGCCCTGTGCCAGCTGGGCACCGGCCGAGATCGCGGCCGTGCACTGCAGTTCCGTCTCCACGCCCTCGACGGACAGGAGCGCTCCCAACTGGTCGCACAGGGTCCGCATGGCCTTCACCGCCGCCGGCCGCGCCAGCAGCGTCGTGTCAAGTTTCACCAGGTCGGGCGCCATGTCGGTGAGCAGCCGGAGGGGTACGTCGCCGTCCCCGACGCCGTCCGCGCTGATCCGGAACCCCTGGGCCCGCAGCGCGCTCACCGCCTCCAGCAGCGCCTGCTGCGGGACGTGCGTGTACGGCGGCCCGACGTCGATCGTCACCTCCCACGGCAGCCGTCCCGCCTCGCGCACGGCGTTGTGCAGCGGGGTGAGGCCGCCGAGGTCGGCGAGGGTGCCCGCGAACACGTTGACGTGCAGCGGCAGAAGCGTCTCCTTGCGAGCCGCCGCACGGACCGCCAACACCGCCAGCCGGCCGTCGAGTTCGGGGTCTCGACGCGCTTCGGCCAGGATGTCGCCGGTCTCCGGGCGGGCGAGTATCTCCAGGCCTGCGACTCCTCCGGTGGTCAGGTTGACCACCGGTTGGAAGGCGAAGCGGAGAGTGTCCGTCCAGGAGTGCACGGCAGCATGATGACTCCGCCGGCGCGCGCCCAGGCCCAGTTCATAAGACGTTCACGCAGGATTCCGGGCCGATCACGCAGCGTACGAGAAAGGGCTTGCACCGTGCTACGGCCGCGCGCTCCCGACTGCGGCACCGAACCGCCCCTCACCGCACCGCGATCACCGCCGACCCGTGCCCGAACAACCCCTGGTTCGCCGTGATCCCCACGCGCGCCCCCGCGACCTGCCGCGCACCCGACTCCTCCCTCAACTGCCAGGTCAGCTCGCAGACTTGGGCGATCGCCTGAGCCGGGACCGCCTCGCCGAAGGAGGCCAGCCCACCGCTCGCGTTGACCGGTATTCGCCCGCCCAGGGTCGTCGCGCCTTCCCGCAGCAGCTTTGCGCCCTCTCCCTGCCCGCACAGCCCGAGATCCTCGTACCACTGCAACTCGAGGGCGGTGGACAGGTCGTAGACCTCCGCGAGGGAGAGATCCTCGGGCCCGAGGTCCGCCTCCTCGTAGGCCGCCCGTGCGATCGACGCGCGGAACGTGTCGGCGGAGGGCTCCACCGCCAAGGCGGAGTCCGTCGCGATGTCCGGCAGATCCAGCACCGTGTTGGGGTAGCGCGGTGTCACCGTGGACACCGCCCGGATCCGCACCGGCCGGTTCGTCGCGTGCCGACGTGCGAACTCCATGCTGGACAGCACCAGGGCCGCACCTCCGTCCGACGTCGCGCAGATGTCGAGCAGCCGCAGGGGATCGGCGACCACGGCGGAGGCGGCGACGTCCTCGGCGGTGACCCGCTTGCGGTAGCGCGCGTTCGGATTGAGCGCCCCCAGCGCCGAATTCTTCACCTTGACCTGTGCGAAGTCCTCTGCCGTGTCGCCGTGCACGGCCATGCGCCGACGCGCGTACAGCCCGAAGTATGTGGGATTGGTCGCCCCCAGAACCCGGAAGCGGAGCCAGTCCGGGTCGTCGGGCCGGTCCCCGCCCGCGGGCCGGAAGAACCCCTTGGGTGCCGCGTCGGCGCCCACCACGAGGACCACGTCCGCGAGTCCCGAAAGGATCTGTGCCCGCGCGGTGTTGACGGCCTGCGCCCCGGACGCGCACGCCGCGTACACGCTCGCCACCCGGGCCCCCTGCCAGCCCAGCGCCTTCGCGAAGGTTGCGCCGGCCACATACCCCGGATAGCCGCCGCGTACGGTGTCCGCGCCCACGATCGAGCCTACGTCCCGCCACTCCAGCCCGGCGTCGGCGAGCGCCGCACGGGCCGCCGCGGCCCCGTACTCCACGAAACTGCGCCCCCACTTGCCCCACGGATGCATGCCGGCGCCGAGCACCGCCACCTCACCCGTCATGCCCTCACCCCCGTCGGCCGCCAGTGCCAGGTCGTCCAGGTCGTGTCCGTGTCCTCGTCCTCATGGAGCACCCCGGGGACGACCTCCACCTCCATGCCCACGGACAGATCGGCAACGGTGACCCCGGGAGCCGCCTGTCCCAGCACCACGATCCGCTCGGACTCCAGCTCCACAGCGATCAACGCGTGCGGCACCCACGGAAGTTCCGGATCGGTCACATAGGGTGACGGAGGGCGGTACCGGCTGTCCGTGTACGACCAGACCCGTCCGCATCGAGAGAGGGAGATCTCTTCCAGAACTCCGCCGGAACACCCGGGATTCCGGCAATGTGCGTCCTCGCGTGGGAAGAAGACCGAGGTGCACGCGGTACAGCGCGTGCCGAGGAGTCTGAAGCCTTCCCCGTCGCCGGCGAACCACCCGTCGACCACAGGCGTGCGTGTACGCGACAAAGTCCCTCCCCATCACGGAATCTGACGGAACGTCAGAAGTCTGCCACGGGCATCCGGAAATGGGCAGGCGCTCGATCGAACCGGACGGGCCCCTGCTGCGTCGTCGTAACGGAGGGACGGCCGGGGCCCACGGGGGTGGTTCCGGCCGTCCCTCCACGCATCCGGGGTGAACTGCATCCGATCGCTTCCCTGGGGGAACACCTACCTGATAGATGCAGGAGACATGACACGTCTCTCCCGTGCAGTACGCGGTCTGATCACCGCACTCGCGGCCCTGCTGGCCGTGACCGCCGCCTCCGCCACCGCCCAGGCCAAGACGGAACCCAAGGCGCCGAAGGACTTCGTGGCCCTGAGAACCGTGGACCCGACGATCATCCAGGAGATGCGCTACTTCACACCGCACGACTTCGTCGGCGAGCGCATCGACGGCTACCAGCAGCCGATCTGCATCCTCACCCGGCCGGCCGCCGAAGCGCTCCACAAGGCCCAGGTGAGGCTCCTGCGCGAGGGCTACACCCTCAAGGTGTACGACTGCTACCGGCCGCAGCGCGCCGTGGACCACTTCGTCCGCTGGGCCGAGGACCTCGACGACCAGGCGATGAAGGGCGAGTTCTACCCGAACGTCGACAAGACCCGTCTGTTCGAGGACGGTTACATCGCGGAGAAATCCGGCCACAGCCGCGGCTCGACCATGGACCTCACCATCGTGAAGCTGCCCGCGAAACCGACCCGGCCGTACCACCCCGGAGAGCCCCTCGTGCCCTGCTACGCACCCAAGGGCGAGCGCTTCCCCGACAACTCCGTCGACATGGGCACCGGGTTCGACTGCTTCGACACCCTCGCCCACACGCTCGACCCGCGTATCCAGGGCGAACAGCGCGCCAACAGGTTGCTCCTCAAGAGCACCCTCGAGAGGCTCGGATTCGTGAACCTCGCCGAGGAGTGGTGGCACTACACGTACAAGCCCGAGCCCTACCCGGACACCTACTTCGACTTCCCCGTCTCCTGGAAGTCGCTCATCAGCGGCCACTGAGCGGCCTGCGGAAGACGCCCTTCCGGTGATCGGATACATTCCGCTTCGTGTCCGAAACTCAAGCCTCCACCCCCAACTCCGCGCCCGGCTCCCACTGTTCGAGCTGCGGAGCGCCTTACGGAGAGGGCGTCTCCGGCTGGCCCCGCACCTGTACGGCCTGCCGCGCGGTCGCCTACCGCAACCCACTGCCGGTGGCGATCGCGCTCCAGCCCGTGTACGACACGAAGGGCACCGCCCTGGTCGTCATCACCCGAACCGTCGCCCCCGCGCGCGGGGGCATCGCGTTGCCCGGCGGTTACATCGACGACCGCGAAGACTGGCGGCAGGCCGTCGTGCGTGAGCTCAAGGAAGAGACCGGCATCGATGCGGCGAGCCGCGACGTACGGCTCGTCGACGCCATGAGCTCCCTCGACGGGCACCTGCTGCTGTTCGGACTCCTCCCGGAGCGCCCGGCGGAGGGCCTCCCGCAGTCCGTGGCGACGGACGAGACGGAGGGCTGGGGCCTCCTGCGCAGGACGGAGGAGCTCGCCTTCCCCCTGCATACGCTGGCCGTGCGGGCGTGGTTCGAGGGCCGGTACATCTAGTGCCCCGGCAGGCAACGTTTGCCCGTCAAGGAGCGGCGTCCGGTGCGTGCTCTGGGGGTCCCTCCGGCCGAAGGCTGGGGGAGTGCCGGCCGGAAGTCCTCGTACTGGACGTACTTGGGCTTTCGGCCGGTGCGGCGAAGGGGGTCCCCCCGCCCGAGCCGGGCGAAGCCGGTTCGAGGGTGGGGGCGCGTGCCGGGCGTCGCGACGGGGCGAACGTTGCCTGTTGGGGCACTAGGACTTCGCTGCGGGCGCCCCCTTGTTCGAGGGCGCCCGCAGCGGTCGTAGGACCTTCTACAGGGACTGGGCAGCCGGCTTCACCATGTTCCGCACCGTGCGTGCCTTCACGAACTCGCCCATCGCCGTCATCTCCCACTCGCCGGTGAACTGCTTGATCAGCTTGGCCATCATCACGCCGGTCTGAGCCTCGGCGTTGGTGAGGTCGAAGCGGACGAGCTCCTCGCCGGTCGCCGCGTCCAGGAGGCGGCAGTAGGCCTTGGCGACCTCGGTGAACTTCTGCCCGGAGAAGGAGTTGACGGTGAAGACGAGGCCGGTGGCCTCCTGCGGGATGCGGCCGAGGTCGACCACGATGACCTCGTCGTCGCCCCCGCCCTCGCCCGTGAGGTTGTCGCCGGAGTGCTTGATCGCGCCGTTCAGGATGGACAGCTTGCCGAAGTAGCAGCTGTCGATGTGATTGCGCTGCGGGCCGTACGCGATGACCGACGCGTCCAGGTCGATGTCCTTGCCGCCGTACGCCGGCTCCCAGCCGAGGCCCATCTTGACCTGGGAGAGCAGCGGGCGGCCGCCCTTGACGAGCGAGACCGTCTGGTTCTTCTGGAGGCTGACCCGGCCCTTGTCGAGGTTGATCTTCCCGGCGCCGGGGGCGGGGGCCGCGGCGGCGGGCGGGGCCGGGGGAGGCGGCGGGGTGGCGGACAGGGACGGGGCCGGCGGGGCCACCGGGGTCTGCAGCGTGGGCGTCGGCGGGGCCGCCGGAGCCGGGGCCGGCTCCTCCACCGTGACGCCGAAGTCGGTGGCGATGCCCGCGAGGCCGTTGGAGTAGCCCTGGCCGACCGCGCGGGCCTTCCAGGCGCCGCCCCGCAGATAGATCTCCACGACCACGAGCGCCGTCTCGTTGCCGAGCTGCGGGGGCGTGAAGGTGGCCAGGACGCTGTTGTCGTCCGCGCCGCGGATCGTGGCCGTCGGTTCTACGCCCTGGAAGGTCTGGCCGGACGCGTCCGGGCTGGCGGTGACGACGATCTTCTCGATGCCCGGGGGGACGGCGGCGGTGTCGACGACGATCGCGTCGGGCGCCGTGCCCCCGCCCGACCGGTAGGTCACGCCCGGCCCGGCCGGCTGGTTGTAGAAGATGAAGTCGTCGTCGGAGCGCACCTTGCCGTCGCCCGTGAGCAGCAGGCCCGATACGTCGAGCCGCACCGGGGCGGCGACGTCCACCGTCACGCGGGCGACGGGGAGAGGGATGTTCGAGCCGGGGGTCATAGCTGTCATGCCGGGTGAACGAGCGAAGGCGCTTTACCGTTCCCTTACCAAGCGGCCAATCGAGGGTTTTCGCCCCCGCGGCCCCTTCCCGTCCCCAGGGGCTCCGCCCCCGGACCCCCGCTCCTCAAACGCCGGAGGGGCTGAATCAGCTGAGCCCAAT
>Ga0307512_10001812_pt1 | contig 28879 bp, 26 predicted proteins | sample 14_EM_MG_FD_200267 | JGI IMG/M metagenome (GOLD analysis project Ga0307512, IMG submission 200267) | Populus trichocarpa ectomycorrhiza microbial communities from riparian zone in the Pacific Northwest, United States - 14_EM | ecosystem: Host-associated > Plants > Roots > Unclassified | place... | reverse complement strand
CTGGACTGTATATTAATTAGATTAGAATGCCTGATTCAGGTGTGTAGCTGTGAGATAGTTTATCGAATTGTACTATTCGATATAGGCATTATATATTATCACTCCCGGAGAGTCTGGATCCAGGTGCACCGGAATCTTCTTGGAGACGAGTGTTGTAGTCCCAGCAGCTCCGAAATTTTACCACCTTAAAGGTATGATTTTATAGCATTCTGAAGACGACTTCATACTCTTTAGAATATTCTTGTATTCCATTCCACCACGTCAGGAGCGTTGAGGAACACCTGAAAGTACTCTCAGAGCATCTGAGAGGCACATCGTTTTGCATTCACCCTGTTCGGGAGCTTCTGGGAGCTTCTGGAAGGATCGGTGTGGCTGTTCAGAACAGCTGAGTCATTGAGTTATGACTTCCGAACCATTTTACATTTTGCTGATGAAACAACATTCCAGGATCTACCAATTCAACCAGCTCTGGGCAATGATACCTCCATATCCTGGCTTCGTTCAATTCAACAAGCCATATAGCCAGGTGATGCAATAAAGTGGTAAGGTGATGAAAGCACTTGGGCATGTGATTGTTCCAGTTTTCGTGGCGACTCTTGTAAACCCTTTCGTGAGCTAAGGGATTCCCTTCACAAAAGCCCTGTTGTGCGTCAACAAATTAGTGTATTTTCACCTTATGGCGCAGTACCAGTACCATACTGAGGCCACAATCAAGTACACGGAGAATTATCTGGAGGAATTTCATTGGTACAAGGATGTTTTGAGTCGATTATGCGCCAGTAAATCTACAAAGAAGGTCTCGGAAGCCTTGAAAAAGCAGCTTACATTCGACAAACAGGAGGAACGGGAGAGTGTCCCCGCTTGCAATGATCTTTCTGTGCCTGCAAAGCACTGTCGCATTGATGAAGACAAAAAGCAGATTGAGTAAGATATTGCACAACATCTTGTTGACGAATCAGATTTCAACTTTGTGATGATGCATCTCCTGAATGACTTTTCTGACCATATCCACCACCTTGGCAACCTCTTAAATGTAAGCTCTGAACACCCAGAAAAAGCGATGATGGATTGTGAAGAAGCGTACCAACAATTGAATCATCAGGAGGCCGCCTTACAGAGTTTGCGAAGGAAAGCCCGAAACGAGGTGTTGCAGTATAGAGACCTCAATGCACACGCTGCAAAACAACGTCACGTCAATGATATGCCTCTAACCAAAGTGCCTATCAAGCGAATGATGAACAACCTGCGACCAGAAATCAAGACCCTTGATGACCTGGCCGAGTGGTGTGCAATGCGAAACGGGGAGCCACAGAATCACATTGCTTGGTGTTTCAAGAGATTTGCCGACTTCACAGACTACGTCGATCACGATCAGTATTTCAGTCGTCTCAATGATGCAAAATTCATTCTGTACAATGCAGTAGTGATTCCAGTGACATCTTTTCAATGCCACGAGCAAGCATTTCCTATGGTTTGTTGCACTGGGTCCATAAGGTGGAGAAAGCGTAAGCCACCAAGAAATGATACAGTGCTTCTCTGGATTGGGATGAGTCAGGATAGCCACTTAATATCAACTGCGGGAGGCATTCCCGCACGGTTGAAGTGACCTTTCGTCGTCGAGGATGTTGAATCAAGGGTTAAAGTGCTTCTTGCCTTGGTTCAGCCTGTTGCAACAGGGCCGATACGTCAGACTGCTAGTATTGTAATTGTCGAGGAGAGACATCAACCTCTGATGCAACTCTTGTACGATGGAAGCTACTCTTGTAAGCCTCCTTTCTGCGACGGAACCACTTATATTGTCCTTATAAGCACGATCCAAGGAGCTGTACACCTTCTTCTGCCGACGCCGCAGCCAGATAACTGGTGGTGGTACTTGAGCAACACGATTGACTTGAATGCATTCAATTTGTTTTACATGTACATTGTTCGACTCGATGCTTGAAGTAATCGTTGCAGCGATAGAAATCTGATGAGTGTTTACTCTGGGTGTCTGAATTTTTGTAATGGGAGTTGTGCAAGCTTGTGTATAATCAATGTCTCAAGGGATTGAATAGTTAAGAATATTCTTGAAATCAATGGAACAGTTCAAAACACCATCGAAACAATTAAAATGTAGAGGACCAATGTGGAAAAAACAAGGGCAATAAATTAGCAGAAATGACTAAACACGTTTTGAGATGTCGCGACAACGCGATCACATCATTGAACCCTTTGAAGCATGGTGGAAGATTGCAAATACATCGCACAGATTATTTGTGGAGAATGTGGAAAAGGATCAGTGCGTGGGGTCCATTTTCGGAAACCAATTCCACTTTTTGCTGATGTGGTGTGGACAAAACAGGACTTCACATAGGCCCCTGGAATGAATATAAATGTTGGCTAGGTTAGAGGTGTGTTCTGAAGGTCTCTGTACTTGATATATTCAAAAACTTGGAGCTACTGCTATGGATGAGCTGTTGGCTGTAGACCTGGTTAGTGTTGGATGTGTGTTCTAAGCATAGGAATTCATATAGTGCCACTGAGAGGGACATTGGAAAACACATGTAAAAGTGAGACAGGCACTAGATACTGCATCACTGAGTAGGGCGCAGTGCTTGTAGTTGCAGCCAAAGAGTGCACTATCAATGTGGACCTCGAATGACTGCTGCCAGCTAGCTGAGACCAAAAGACAGGACTGGACAGCAGGACTAGGCCTTTCCATTGGTGAATAGTTTGAAATACAGACTCCTGGATATTTTTCTACTGCTTTATACTGACTACAAATTGAGAACATATATTTGCAGGTTAAGATGGCACCATGGCAAAGATGGAGCCAACAGACAATGGAGAACAAATTCCACCCATGTACAGAGAGTTCATAGAGGCTATCAGCAAAGCCAAGACAGAGACACTCCTGCCATATTGGTCAATTGACCTTGCATTGGACTTTCAGCCCAGCTTAAATATAGTGTCAGAACACAGTATATTTGAGTGGAGTTGAGATAAACTGAATTGAGCTGAAAGGTATATAGTTGAGCAGAGTTGGGTGCAGTGGACCAGTATTCCTGCAATTTCATGGAATATGATCATGTGCGCATGAGGGTGGATCATGGATTTTGCAATAAAGATCCTGTGTCATATATACAGGTCAATGAGTGTGTATTGTCTGATATTTTGCAATATGTCACCAGATGGAGTATACGACTGGGATGAAGAGTCAAAGGAAGAGAAACATTATGGTGGTCAGTAATGATGAACTCAACTGAGCCTACAGAGCAACAGGAAAAGTCACAGAATACAGTACATACAAGCACAATTATGCACATGGTGAAAACAAACAGCTAGAAGCATTTATATACCTGAAAGAGATGGTTCACAGCTCAAGGTGGTTCAAAGCTGGAGATGATTCACATGAAACAGATACTAACTAATCTCCATTACTATATGCAGATACTGCAGTTATGCAATGTGACTTGCTTTGAAAGATCACTTACTTTTAACGATCACTTACTTTCATTTCGAGCTACTCAGTTAGAGTCAAGCATGGATATGCAAATGCACAATATGCTGCTGACAGTATAATTCCAGCAAGTATGATACTGACCACTGATTAGAACACCACTCTGTACAATTCAGAGATACTGAATTCTATATCTACTGCCCACAGAACCAAAGCCAAATATTGCCATGAATGCCATTGTGACTTAGTATCAGCAATTCTGATACACACTGAGACAATGCCAATGCTCCACATCTCAATGTCATATTAGATATGTCGTTAGTAGAGCAATGATCCATAACAAAGGGAATGACCACGGCTGATTTGCAACAACCCTTATGACAAACAATTACCTTTGTTGAAGTACAGCAATGAAGCACTGTGAAAGACATTTGCCAATATAGTTGGTTCGCAGCAGATGGTGAAGAGGCAACAAGCGTTCTTCCAGAACAACATGAAGTGCACCTAGAAATGTTATGGCAATCTCACCTACCAATGAATCAAGAAGCTTCATATGTTAGTTACTATCCCAAACGAGATCCTGACTTAGTCTCGGCAATTCTGAGATATACAGCTACTACTAGAAATCATCTTCAGAATCAATACTAACCAACTTACACTGCACCTGAAGAAGCCATATTGGATTTGTCATCAGCTGAGCTATGATGTACAACAGGGAGATGACCATACGGTAAACAAGACCAACTCCTACTGCAAGCAATCACTGTACAGGATGAGTTGGGAGGATGCACCATTGCTTGCACAGTGATCCAGAGAATTGCAGCAGGTGATATGCTGAAAAGAGTACCTTGGAAGAGAACCCCATCAGTCTACAAATGAATGTAAATAGGAGTCAACAGCACTCCTGGGGATGAAATGACAAGGACACTCAGAAATCAATGATACAGATACCCAGAAAAGTCACTGAATGCCCACATGTGGAAGAAGTCGACAGAATACCTGGAGGAAGGCAGGCAAGTGCACTAACAATTGATGATGATAAATGAACCAAGCGTAAGGCAGACTGCCAGTGTGCCTGCAAGTCCACCAACTGGGAGGAGGATCAGTGCAACTGCAAATGCATCGGAAAGATAAAGAGAAGTGTAAAACACTTGCTCAATGCCAAATAAGTGGATTTATGTCTACCAAAGATGCTTCAAACATGACAGAAAATGATCTCCAAATCTATGTAATGATCTACGAAATGGAATCACAAGATATAGTCTGTAAATCACATTATATGAAAGTTAAGTCAACAACCATCCAATGATAAAATAACTAGGTTTGATAGAGTATGCTGGGACTTAGTATAATTGGGAGCACTATCTGCTGATGTCACCAACTAATATGTTTCACACAATGGCTTACAGTAATGTATATCGAACAACCATACTTGATGCTTGTAAGCGTGATTTGCAGACAGCAAAGGAGCATTAACATGACTACTAATGAGTATTGTGTAAGAGCCACCAGCTGGAATAGGCAATTATAGATATATCATGACTGCCGAACTACAGTTTGCATGTGGGCTCAAGACAGTTCAGTTGTATATGAATATACATAGTATAAATGACAATTTCCTGAGAAGCTGATAAACTTGAGATGAGGGCAAATATGAATAATAATCACTGACAGCTGTGATATCTGGAGCAGAAGCTACAATATATGTCGACAATTCAAACCGATGTCATCCATACTGCCTGAGTGGGATTATGACAATCAAAGCAGCATCTAACGTAGCAATAATTATTACTGATGTGCTGGGCCCCAGTAATTTGTGGAGAATTTGAATAGCTGGAGTGCTCATGCAAAGAAACATGTATCATGAATATGACCAGCTACTGAGATGTTTTCAAGTTGGATATGTGGATGCATTGACAGATGGCAATGGTAATGGCAATGGTAATGATGAGCAGTGAGTAGAAGCCACCATCGGTGCAGAAAAGTGAAGACCTATTGAATTATTTGCAGGCTCACCAAGATTATGGAGTGGAATGATAATAATGACCTACATTTGGTACAAACTATGAGTGCAGTATTGATGTTTGCATACTGGATATTCCAGAAGTGCAGATATGGAGAATCATATCGCTATCGATGTTTCTTCTTTCTCTTCAATTCACTTCTCATTCCTTTTTTACTTCTTTGGATCTAGACCCAGTACCGATGATGTTGACACAGGATTTAACCACCTCCAACAATATGTCTGGTGGAGGTGGAGTTTCCCTGTGCACTAGATCTGCTAGTAGAATGCCCTGAGTGGTACTAATTGGGTGTGGGAATAATGCATTTCTACGTTTGCATATGTTCAAAAGTTATTAGATTGTTTTCATTTCTTTCTGTTCTGGTTCATTCCATTCCTGTCCTTTCCATTACTATCATGTCTATTTCTGTCCTGTCCATATCCTTGTCATACCTTTCTCTACATTCTTTCATATGAGCTTGTGCAGCCAAGGGGGCCTGCATCTAGGTAGGGGGATAATACAACATCACAGCACCATGTGACATGTCTAGTTTCAGGTAACACTTGCTTTCTATAATGGGCTCACAATGCATTTTAGTTCTTCAGCGATAATCATCACTTAACTCTCTTTACACACCTCAACAATCAGGACAGCCACATATGTGACTGTCTACTCATATACCTTTACATGAGCCCATATGTGGGTATATACCTTTATAATATACCAGGATCCCAGCTTGTTATAATGGATCCCATATATCTACAACTCTACATGAAATATCTATCAACTTGTAGCCGGGATACATTATCAGATATATAACTGACCAGCCAACTTCTTGTAGTGAACTCTGCAAACAGATTTAGATGGTCATAATCTTCTTAATAGAGAACCAATTCAGATTCATAATGTGAATAAGATACAAAAAAGGGCTTCCAACGAGATACTCAATTGCACTCTGCTGCCAATGGAATGGAGAAAAAGGCTGCCGCATTTCAAGAAAATAACATTGTAAGAGAGGGTTTGCAAACACTACTCCACTCAATATTCATATGTCTATCAGGTAAAAATATCAACACCACTAGTTTAAATTTGTACTTGCATACAAATAAGAGTTCAAAGTAAAGAAAATAGATTTTGAAAGTAGCAATATACAAGTCAGACAAAGTTGGTGCAGTAAAGTTATTGGCTTAAGTTAGCAATGATCAGAATGAATTCAGGATTACAGTTGCAGTGAATACCCATATGGTGAAATTCATCAAAAAGAAACTCAATTTTAATACAGGTTGTTGTACACTTTGACCCCATAACAGCTCACCTCTCCAGTGGTACTATGAAATATTTTGTAGTTAGATATCCACAGGCACTTTCACCTTGCTTTCTTTTACAATTGCAATCTGGATCAGTTTCACCATATGGTTCAGTCTAATCACATGAAAACAACTGCAGGTGGATGAAGCCATACATGGAGGGTATGGAATTATTCCACACTGTAATAAATACAGTAGTGGGTAGTGGCCGGAGATATTGTATACAATTAATACTCTCACATTCTATTTATAATTCTCATTTATTGTACACATGTTTTACTGCTGTAAAATATACTCTCTGGATCTAAATGAGCTTAGAAGAATTTGTAATAGAATTTGAGATTTGGAAATCAGCTTTTTAGATATACAGAAAACACTCCTCATAGATCCTTCAATTGATCTGATACTTCTGGAACTCAAAATAACTAGATATCTATTTCGGTAAATTACTTCAGGTATATATACATCGACTGTTCAAAATCCCTACTCTATCTGATCATATCAGATTCATTCCATGTACTGAGCATAATATAATCTAGATTTCTATATGAATACTTACACAGGTGTGGTAACTCCCTCTGAATATACTAGGGAAGAAAGATTCAATTTGATAAAATTTACATTATTCATCAATATTCTGATTCTGATTTGCATTCAAATCTAGATATCCTTTCCTAATAGAGTAATAACCAAATGGAATGGTAGAAACTCTTGCTCTAACTCTATACCAATATTATTTACTCAAATTGACATGCAGTTTGTCAAATATTCAAATACAAATGTACAGTACTAATTAGTAAAAGCCTATACACTTTAATACAGACTATAACCACTTGCAAATGTCTTAAGGAGATTGGATATTATAGTAGTTGAGCATGAAACAACCTCATTGAATTCTGTAAGTAAGATGTTACATATGCTTGCAACAGGATGTATATATGAATTAGAATATAAATTTATACGTGATTGTCCATATGCAATACTAAGCGGCGATATCTATGTATTGATATTCGGTTACAGCTTCCACATGCTGATATTTTCTGAGTGTTATAATACTACATTTCTATTTGATAGGTACAGAATCTTGACTAAAGATTTATTCTTCCCAGTTGTATTTTGCCTTCTAGATTGATTCTGCAAGCAAGTAATCAAATTTGTAACTGCAGATCCTAATAATACCATCTTGTGTTACTGTTGTACATGATGTTACAGGTCTGATACACAGTACTGCTGCAGGGGCCGATACTTCCTGTATATATCTCGAATATTTCTCCTTCTCTTATTTCTCTGCCGTAGAATACTACACGTACATGGTTCTCCCCAACTTCCATATCATATCATCTAGGTCAATTCTATATGCAAGTGATTGAATGTGTAGCTGCAGATTTTAGTGATCACTTAATATCCAACTATTTGACACGAACACACCAAAGGATTATCTATTACGGTGTGTGTAAGTCCAATTTGAGATATGCAATCATATTTATACATATATCTAAATATGAACGCATATGCTTATTTAAAAGAACTGCACTTATATTTACATTGTCTTTTGTGTATTATGTTCGGGTGGCTCAGGACATAACGCACGCTTTTGAACTTTGACCATTTTTGCCTGCCATAGGGTTCGCACATTTGGCTTTGCTAATTGAAAGCTCCCTAACGCATTTTATGACTGATTATTACCGAGTGCTGGACAATGACTACCGTAATCAACTAACTTGATGCTTGGTGAGACACACCGGCTGGCCAGTTGAATGTGAAGGCAATACAATAGATGTCCAAGCGTCGTTGTCCAGTTAATGTTTCAAAGTAGAGAACTAATGCAGCAAAGAGTTCGAAGGAACAAATATCTTAGCAGATATCCGGTATATTGTGATGAAACAGGAGCGTTGATGGTATATTGCATAGCCCTCACACCTCTACAACAGAGTACGACAACCTTGTGCAGAAGAAAGACGTAACCCCCATAAACTCCCCCTTTTTGTAAGAGACAAATGATACCGGAAACAGAAAAGCAGAGTCGTAACAAAATCATAAAGAGAAGGAAACCTTTCCGTCCCTCATTGATTAATTCGTTAAGTAGCGACATGACACCGACAGCGGCGATTGGTATATGCACCTTATACGACACGTGTGGTTCGATAGGCGGAAGTCCTCATCCTCTGACGTCTAGAGCCTGCCCTACCGCAGGTCAGGCAAGAGATGATGATGTTAAAGACGTTGGCAACACCTAGAATGTTCTATCAATACGGTGTCCTGGAGAGAAAAGTGAGATCGGACGAACCCCTGATAATGGCCATGAGAATTCCGGCGATACCATTGACAACTGCAGTGAGCGCGCTGCCGATCGCGCGGAAGACAGACTTAATCTATTTGGTTTATTAGAGACTCACATCAAGGAATACTGACAAACAAAAACATACGCAAGAGACGACAGCACCCATAGTTGCGGATTGTTTGGAAGATTCTTTTGGAAATGTTTGTTGGTTAGTTTGTTCAATGTTAGTAGATGAAAACGAAGGAGTCGCAGTTAAGCAGCAGCAATGCTCACTCATAAAATGTAGGTAAGTGAAAGGCGTGTAGGTTGTCTGTATTGAATGACGTCAATGTCCCCTCTCTTGTGCCAAGCTCATGACGTCAATCACAAACCGGAATCAACTTGCGAACAGCAAAAGTCTTCACCTCATATACAGAAGCCACCGGATATCAGTGGACCAGTCGGATGAGTACAAATGACTGTAATTTCACAATTAACTTAGGTAAGTATCTTATTTGTACGGGACCTCTAGAGTATTGGCGAGTACACGGAGATGCCTTGAGCGGAAAGAAGTCCGCAATGCACCAATCTCAAGCACCAGGGGGCAAGAAGATATTGTGGTGTGGGATATGGTGTTGTGCAAGCAGTTTCACTCTTCACTCACCAGGCAGACAGGAACAAATGACTTCTATACAATTCAAATTTGTGTGCAGGTAAATAACCTAGTGTAGAAATATTGATGTTTTGCAGCTGCTCATGCAGTGATATTGACTGTTAGGAACTAATATAGTTAACTAATCTGGCTAGATTTGGCACAAAGAAATCCTTCCATCCAAAGCAGATAGACAAATTTCATTTGAATCTACCTCCAGTAAATCAATTTCAGGTGATCTTACCTCTTGTAACTTTACAAATGTCAAGATATATTCAGCAAATTTTTATGTGGACAGCTGTATCTCTTATTTTGCACCATGGTTTCTGAGTTCATTACCAATATATAAAATTTACTATCTTGTAATTAATATAAATTTGGATATATGAGGAATACTAACTATGCACAGTACAGAACTGAAAGAGAAGTCATTATTTGGATAATAATCTATATAATAATATTAGTTAAAACAGACATGTTTTGTAAACCTACAGATTGACAAGATTATGATAGTGGAGAAGCAAATTTTTGCATTGGATATTGCTTTCAATACCTTTGCCTTTTCCCTTTCAAATATATATTATTTCTCCATTCCAAGTATACTTCCCTTTATACTTCCAATTATATTATAAAGTACAATTGTATTTGTATCCAAGTTTACACTATCAGTCTGATTGACTATATATAAACTATTAGAAAGTCACATATACTCTTATATACAGTTTAAATTTCACTTGATTACTTATAACCTATCTTATTCACTCAATATACTTTGAGGCTTAACTACAAGTAGCTATATAATTGCACTGTATTGTTAGCATTCAGCCTGTATTGGCATATTTATCTTCCTATAAATATGCAAGTATACTGCTGATTGTATCTAATCACTTATGTCTACTCTACCTGGGCATATTAACATCTCTGTATTATTTCAAATGCTCTACCAATTGATGCTTATTGGCCACCCAGAGCATATACATCAGCAGAATGTAATTTTGTGACAAGAAGCTTCTGGGAGTATGAGAAAGTTGTCAGACCAGAAAAGAACAATATTCAAATGTTGGAGATGACTGGACCACTGAATTGGAATTCAGGTGCAATTCAGGAAACTGGAGACTTATTTATGAGAATACAGAAGAACTGTTGACAATTTGGAAAGTATTTTAAAATGTAGACAACAAGCTTCAGAGCACTTTGGAATACAGGTGACAAACTTGGGAGCACCTTCAAATGCAGGTAACAAGTTTGGAAATATGATGAATTGCAATAGAGCAGCTGGAGCATATACGATATTCAATGGGAATGCTGCTGGTGCTTCTGCCAATTATTATAACTACATATTATTGAATGATTGCAAGACTTATAAATGTTGTTGATATTCTCTTTGATGTAACCATATATCGACATAACAATGTATCAATATACTAATCAGTCAATCAATCTTCATAAGGGCTATGGAAAGTGGCTACAGGTGGTGTATTTGAATAATAGGGGGAATGCATGTAGAAGGTCATCAAGTCGACTTTGAAATACACTTGGAGCCTAATAGAATGAGAACAGAAAGGTATACTTGGAATAATAATCTAGCAAGTGTGGAGATGCACTTGGAGCGAGCGATTGATTGGACTTAAAATTGCTATTGAAGGCAGTGATTAAGCAAGTTTGGATATTCACTTGGAGGCCGAGATTATGTAAAGTTAATAATATACTTGGAGATTGTGATTAAGTAAGATTGCAGATGCACTAACAGGTTATGATTGTGCAAACTTGGAGGTAGTGATCAATAGAAGTTGGAGATTCAATTCAAACACAAATTTGACTGAGTTAGGAGATAGACTGGGATATGGTGATTAAGCAAGTATGAAGATAAACATGAAGGTGATCAATCTGGAGGTGGTTAATCCAGAGCCAGTTATAATATAAGCTAAGACACTATCAATTTATAACACACAGTTGCGGAATTGTGACAAGAGTTACCTTTACCTTTCAGAGCTATGAAAGCTGGCTGAGGGCATTTGATCAATATGTAGGGAGGCATATGAGGAGCCAAAGTTCTATTTAAGGGGTTTGCTTGTGATTGTGACATTGACGGGAGACTGGCCGGAAGACAATTGATTTTGAGTAGATGCTGTACCCAGGGTTAACTCATGATCATGGTATTGGGAAATAGAAAGGGATAATATGACATAGTAATTATTGGTGATGTTAAAGTTGGGAAGAAGAAAGAGAAATGAGAAAACAGTGAGGAGGAGAATACAGGAAGTACAACAAAATGCAAAAGAAAGAGAATAACATGCCCAATTACGTTTACAATACCTGTTATCAATGTGTGGAACTGCCAGCTAGGGTGTCCTCTATGCCATATTAGGTATGATAAATTGACCAGCATTCCATATTCTCTTCAGTTCCAGTTCCATATGATGATTTCTACAATCTCCTCTCATGTCCAGCTTCCATCTATCTGTCTGGTGCATATCGGTACCATCAGTTGACAACATCCACAAAATCAACCAGAGTCTGAAATTTCCATGCATACCTCTGGAACACTCTGAATATCTTTGCAGTTTCTTCTAAGAGAGTTCACATGATTCTAGGCCCCCGTGGAGCTATAGAAAGTGCTTTCGGATACTGCAAGAGCACATCAGGTGTTTTTAAAGTACCAGTAGATGTGGAGGTGCCATTAAGATACTACAAAATTTGACTAACATGATAGTCAAATCATGACACAGCTGAGCCCTCTGCACAGATTTGCAGCAAAATGTGGAAGGAGCTTAGATCTCTGTGCTGGTCCAGGAGTTCTTATACCTGGAGCAAGATTCTCACAGCAGTGGTTTTTATGGTTCTATGTCCCATAATCACAATCTATTTTGATGATTATATTTGTCCGAGTTAGCCATTTGAACTTTGCAATGATCAGAAGATTTGCTATATTATAATATGGTATGGATTATCTATTCAAGTCAATTTGTTTATATAAATATAATTGCTCTGGCTAGAGACAGTACTCAAGTGCAATTGGAGGAGTACCTGGAGATACTAAGTGAATAAACTTAGAAATGCACTTGGATGTTGTGAAATTGTAAACTTGAAGGCCATAATTAAGTAAGAATCAAGAGATAGATAGAGGTATTGACTGCACTAGTTTGTAGATATTTATGCAGGCTATAATCAAGCTAGTCTAAAGATGCACTTGCAGGCTGTGATGTAGTGAGCTCAGCGATGCCCTTGAAGGCAGTGATTGGGCAAGCTTGGAGATTCATCGAAAGGCTATAATTGTGCAACCTTGGTAGCCACATTTGGGTGAACTTAGAGATGCACTTGGAGGTTGTTTTCATATGAGTTTGGGGATCAGCTTGAAGGTAATATTGCAGTGAAATGGGAGGAGTACTTGGAGAAGTTCAATTGGATGGCAGTCAATTGAGAGGGAGGTGGTGCAGAAGCTGGCGCCGTATTTATTGGATCATATATAACTGTAGAAATGTAGAAAATTGAGTACAACATGATACATCGAGGGATGGGAAATGAGAAACTGTCCAGGCATGGCAGATTGTGTTACATGGTGTATTGGCATGCTCAGCATTCACTGATCGCAATGCCATGGACAGGTGGAGAGGGATCACTCAACATTTCATTGTCAGGTGATGTAGTAGCAAAATGTGAAATAATTCGGAAGTCATAACAGAAAAACTAAGCCACTTTGAACTGCCACCCCAATGCTTCCAGGTGCTCTCTGATGTTTCCAGATAGGTTGAATATATCCTTATGTGCTCACAGGTGCTTAGAGACGACTTGGGGATACACCTCAATGCATAGGAAGTCGTGAACAGAATACATGAATACTGTGAAGAGTGTATAATGGTCTTCAAAATGTAGCAAAATGAATCTGTTAGGTTGTGCAGATATCAGAGCTATTGCGACTATAGACCGTGTTCCGAAGGCTATTCCGGTGCACCATGAACCTGCAGCCATACTCGCCATGGGTGATTATTACAATGTCTGTGTTAAACAGTACAGTGTGATAAAATATCCTACATCTGCACTACGTCAAACAGTTTGGAAGTCATAACTTAACAACTCAGCAACTCTGAACAGTCTTACTGATGCTGCCAGGTACTCCCAAATGCTCCCAGACAGTCTAGATGCAAAGCATAGTACTCTCAGGTGCTCTGGGACTACTTTCAGGTGCTACTCAATGCTTCTGCAGTTGTGGAACCAAATACAGGAACATCCTGATGCATGTGTTATTGTTTTCAGAATGCAACCCAATTGAGCCATTCGATTGTTGAAATATTGAAGCATTTGAAAGTGTTGGCTGCATCCCGAAAAGTGCTCTGGTGTACCTCGAACCTGAAACCATCACTTGTGTGAATCGTATTTATAATGTCTATTTCAAATAATAAATTGTGAGAAACTACCTAAGTCATACTACTGTATACCTTGATTCAAAATAATGTACAGTGCAGCAAGTATCGAAATCAACATGATTAATTACACCCCATATACAGTTATCGACTTTTTGCTAATGCAACATTATATGGTACCAACTCTGCTCATGTAACTATTGCTCTGACAGGCACATGATGCATCTTATTAGTCGGTATCACAACCCAGATGAAACTGTCCCCACAATCAGCTCATCTGTGGAGTTGTTTGTACTTTGTTGGGATCACAACCTCATATTTTTGAGGTTGAGAATGTTATACCTATTTTTGAGGGTGTTTATACCTCTCAGTATGCATCAATAATATTGTTCTGGCTGGTGGGTGATCTTCAAATTGGAGGATCGCAATCAGTGGAGTCCAAGCAAAGTATAATACCAGAAATGAAGGAACTTGTCCTTGGTCAGTAATATTGGGATCATCCTCTTTACTGTCCATACTTTGCACTCAGATGTCATAACATCTGGGTATGATCACTTTGTTGGCATTGGTATATTCTACCTCACAATCAGGTGGCAGATAATCAACAAATACAGGGCAGCAAAATGGTTGATGGTAATACAATAACCTGTTCTGAAGTCTAATAAGTGTTCTGCCCTGCAGTACATTCTAATCATATCTGAACACCAATCTACTAACCTCATATCCCTAGTCCTCTTCAATGTATGTTGAGAATAGCTGTCCAACATTGGGGATTCTGAAATCAACTGATACATCTCTGAGAGATGTTAATTTGATACTTCTGCACACTTGGCAGACATGGATTTCTCGGAAGTATTGTACCTGATACGATCCAAGGTGGAAAAAGGCTCTTCCTCATAATGATGAAGATATTAAAGATGTGCTCTCCGTGGATTTTGCCATGTATCAGTAGTGGACAGTAGGTTGGAAACTTTGGCATAGTCAATTTTGTACCAGCCTTGATGAGCAACATTCAACAGTGGCTTCTCCGCATATTCAAGACTTGTACTCCAGTTATTATGCTTCAGTGTCTGTCTATTATAAATGTCGTTGTTTGTAGCTTGATATCCCTCATTCACTTTGCCAATTTGTATGTATTCATAAATACTTGTGTTTAACTTGACACTAAAACCCATTTGTCAGATTGGCTCTGATATGAGGCTGCCAAGAATCATCATTGAATATGGGAAAACCATTATGTGGTATTCAATAGCTTTCTGAACCATCTGGATGCCAATGTCTTCTTGCAAAGCTTCAAACTCAATCAATCAGATGGTCAATTTCTTGTTCAACAGCTTTTGCACATTTGAGGTGATGCCTTGAATCTCATACTGCAAACAGCCTGTGACACTGTCATTATTCGGGATACTCCAGGCAGTCGCTTGTATCTCGGCATCATATAGACAGAAATCAAATTCTATATGTTTGCCTGAGGTCATGTTTGCCATCTGATCAACCTGGTCTTCAGCCACCGCTTTGATTTGCATAAAGTTTTTGGCTAATATACTTCAGGGACCAGTGATTTGAATACTGACTTTCTGCAATTAATGTTGATTATGATGTTCAAATAGTTCAAGAACAAGTTGGCCTTTAACTTGTATCAACTAATGAATTTGGTGGTGCAATTGTTTATTTGACATTTGTCGATTAGTATTTGTCTATTTGTTTGCAGTGTGGCAGACTCTAATAAGACACACTTGAAATTACCCACATTTTGTTACAGTGAACTGTGCAGCTCCGCATATATGATCCTCCACTGCAGTATGAATATTACGAATTATTTGGTCTCTTAACTGATGGGATTCTGTTACCAACTGTTCATCCACTTTGGCGTTTGCAGACATCAATATCTTCTATTCTCAACAATACCTGTCATCTGTTAAAATTGCCTTAGTGTATAATCATTAGCTTTCAGGGATAGATCAGAGAGATTTTGTTGGCAACAAGCAGAGAGAATTCACATAGTGAGCCAACTACTCCCATTACCATTTTATTGGAGGCTTCGTCTGCTGCAGTTTTCCCTTTATCCATGGGGCAGACTGCAATTGGAACAAATATTACAGCAAGTGTTCTGAATACTCAATATATGTTGTTTCCTTGCCGGTAGCCGATATGTGCTTAATCAAACATTGGTGGCAAGGGCTCCCAGGCCGGATATTGAGGTACTTATTTGAATCAATTGTGAAATTGATCCTTGACATTTCAAGTACTCAGGAATTATTTAGCCAGTTGAATAATTTCTGAAGTAATCACAGAGACAGCGGAAGCAATTCTGTACGCTGCCAATGCTAATATAGATTAAATTCAGGGTGTTGCCAGAACTGGTTGCAGATTGGGTAAACACCAACAGTGTTCAGTGCATCAATGTTAGGGTTATCCAGAAGCTCAGAGTAAACCTGCCGCTCTCTTCAATAATCATAAGGTATCATAGTTGAATGTCCTGTTAGTACACCTGTAGTCATTTCTGTCATTGCGTATGAACAATATGAGACTTTAGTAACTTTGACTAGTTCTGGATAATCCCCAAGCCAGGTAGCCAACAGATGGTAATATTGTCTCTGGAATTGATTAGCACAGTCCCATTCCAAGCTTTGACAAGTTAGGTCTAGATTCCTGAGTACTGGCAGCACATTGCCAATCACATTATACCGTACTTTGCTACTGTTTCGGACACTATTTGGGCAACATGGGATCAACCCAGCAAGAATGCAGCCAGGCGTTATACATATCCAGCAGCTAACTCTCAGAATATCACCAATTGTGAGATCCAGTGGCCAGCCATGCTGCTTGCCAGAAGAATTGATTAGCTCAGTCTTGTTAGATAAACAAAGGACTGGTGCAAACATTGCCCCAGCAGGAAACTGATGCTCTGTATCCCACCTCCACTCACCTTTGTTCATCGCACTGTAACCTTGACAACTCGATGAGTCAGTAGAGTACACTGGTTTAAAATCATGGCGTGCCTTGAATTGGCAATCTGCTACTAGAAACTGAATACATTTGAAACTATCCCTGTAGTATACTGCGGAGAAGATATCTGAACAACATCAACTGGATAACCATTAGTGAGTGAGACATGGACTTTTGAGAGGAACATCTGCAAGGCATCAGATGAAAGAATGAATGAATTTTAAAATTGTCCAGTCCATCTCTCAGATATTGATGTAGTTACATTGTAGTTCCCATTTCACATGATTAAGCCTGTTCAAAGTCATATGTGGACCGAAATTGATGCCATGGATTGCATAGTTCTGAGTACTAGCAATGGTTGTTGCATAATGCAGTTGCTTTTAGCTTCTGCAATTTCCACTCCAACAACCACCTTGTAATACTTTGTCTTTGTTCGATCAGTGGTATGTGTCCGTTCTGGCAGCTGGGGGTCTTTGGTTTATTCGTTGGGAGTATCTGCAGGAGATGGTGCACCTGGTACATTGTCTACATATAGATCATTAGTTTAATAACATGTTGATCACCATTTAGGTGTACCTACTAAAGTCAAACCATGATGGCTCATGCCAGTCCCAGTCTGCAGGTGGTATAATCTCATTGGAGAACAGTTCTTGATTCATCAAAACTGGATGAGATTGTTGATAGTGAGCCTACAGTCAGTTCTCTTCGAATTATCTCTGTTTGCAGATAAAGAACCTCATAAGCTGCCAGTAAGTGTTGACCATATTCAAGAAATGATCAGTTCATAAATATCCAGACTGGTTATAATGATGCTTCCAGGGGCAATTCTGATCATCAGAGATATTTTCTTGAAATGAAGCTAAGTCAGGTAAGAGTATCACTTTCACAGCCATATCATACTCTGCAACATGCAAAGTAGAGGTGGTATAAAGTCACCCAACAGTCAATTTTCTTTGTGAACTAGAATATATATATTATATCCTGTACAATGATCATGGACGTCATCTGATGAATATCATTGGCAGAGATGAGGAGGTTTTGTTTATTATCACTGCAATCTACTTTATATACTGTCGATCAGGTAGTGCTACAATCACCACAATTGGCCTTAGACAATGTCATTGTGCCATTTTGAACAATGCCAGAGCTCTTGTGTCGGAGCAGGTCAGAATGAACGTAGATTGACCTGATCAAATGAATGTGTGAGTTTCTGAGATTGCGGTTTGCCTGGTCGATGATCATCAAGAGCTACTAGGCTTGTAGGATCTATGCTTCTGTGGCAATTAGTAACAGGAGGGTGGATCATAAGAAGAACAAAGAAATGTAGACAAAGAGCTCAATTGGAAGCAATCACTGTTGCAGCTTGACTCACAGCCCTCCAAATGAATGAAGATGTTGGTCATACACTAAATTCATATCTGTAATATCCCTGATTGTGTTTAACATAAAACTGTATATATGGTTGTAATTGTATTCATGGGGATATCATATGATATCCTGTCTATGACTATAACCGTCATGATCTGTATGAAGGTACACATGTATCTAAGAGCCTAGTACACCAATGTGAGCAGGACACAAAGAAAGGCAGACTGGACATAATTAAGGATTCTTTTTCTCAACTGGGTTTCATGGATCAAAGGTATTGTGAAACACCAAAATTTGTAACATCCCAAATGGATATATGAGGCCTTCATTCTGTCAAAGGTCACTGCTCCCTGCAATATACTCAACCATACTCCAATTGATTTTAAATTACAATTTACTTTGTATTAGTATACCACCATTGTATGTACAAAGTGTGTGGACAAGTAGATCTCCACTGAAGTCAGCGATTATAGCTTTATCAGGTGGCATGTTTGGTTCACAAACATGCCCTGATGACAATTTGGAATCTTTGGAAAATAGCTTTCCAAATGCTAATAACAAATGCAGACCAGTTCGAAAACACACCTATCAATGTGATCGGCCACCTGTGTATGGTTACAATCATTCACAGCAGCAATTTCCTGGTGCTTCGCACTGTTAGTGCCATTCACCATTCAACACCACATTATGTCCACAATGAAGTATAAGTGCAAGTGAAAGATTCCCAAGTAATAGGCATTCATGGCAAGGATATGAACAACACCATGGCAGGTATGGCAGATCTCAAAACATTCCCACTCCCCAGTTCTCAGGACAAGGCATGGCACCTCCTGGTGTACCTCAAGTGCTCCCAGTACTGCTGGGAAATCATCCAGTCATTTAGCCAACATTTTACAGCACTTCTCCAGCAGGACTACTTATCAGGATAGTTGGGAGACCCCCCATGGCATGACGACAGAACAATTCCAGCCAGCTGCAGATAAATTCAAAACGGATGTCACAGGGTTTGCAAACTAGCCCCCATAACCGCAGCATTTCTACAATCAATCTGAATTGGATAATGAAAGTGACAACTCATTGGACTTCGGTGGTGCTAAAGGAGTAGCACCAATCAGCCTGAAGTAAACGAAATTCTCTATAAAGGAATTTGTGAACATGATGTGGCAGCCCAACAGTTGAACCTTCAGCAAGGGGACAAAAGTATTGGTGGTTGTGTTTCTGAAGGAAATGCATCTGGAAACTGTCCAGATGCAGAACTGATTGAATAAGCTTCAAGATGGACCCATGTAGAGGGTGATGGCCATTGTGGATGTATTGCCTACATTTGAATTATGGATGCAATTGGAAAATATTGATAATACTTAATGGATTTCACAATAGTGGATAAAGTTGTTTTAATGGAAATATGCAGGTGATGTTTGGAAGGCAAGGAAGAAGATATGGCAAGGCAACATGGGACTGGTGAGGGATTTGGGGAAGCATGCAGGCACAATGGTAAAAAGAAACCTCCCAGAGTTGCCTAATGAAATATTTATTGTCATGATTTGCTTGGTGTCAACCAGCAACAACAATCAGATATTCTGCAAACTCCTCGAAGCCTTCTACACAGATGTGTGGCACCGAGAGCAGCTGATTGATTTCTACCGAAGCAATTGACATTCAAATGAACCATACAGTCCTAATGCAACACCCACCACCACCTTGGAGTAGAAAGAATTGGATCAAGAGTATATGAAATCTTACACAGTAGGGCATACCCATATATTGGCAGATTTCATACAACTGTAGCCTTTCAAATACTTACAAGTTGGAACTGGGATATCATTTGACATTGTCTTATTAGAACTGAGAATTGCTACAGGCAAGAAGAGTGCTGAGCATGTAATTAACCTGGCCTAGGTCATCCCCACTTGCCATATTGAGGCTAGATATGCCCAACTGCCAATTATTCCACATAGACTTAGGAGAGGTTTGAGTACAATGGAATATTGCATGGAGATGGGGAGTGCAGAATAGAGAATGGAAGATTTATTAATACAAGTTCTGATTGAAAGAATAGAATGATTATATTGCACACATATATATATATGTACCAATGATTGCTTGTCTGTGAAATACCTAACATTGGGATGAATATCAGAAGCACCAGAGCATAAGCCCTTCTGCAAGGCTTACCTTGGAACAACTGAGCGAGGTTATTGAGGATAGAAAGAAAATGAACCACGGTGCCTGGGGGCTTCAGGAGTAAGTGGAGGGTTGTGAGGAGGTTCCCTATTGAGATGATAGCAGGTCTGTATTGAATACTGTCCCCAATACATTCAATAAGGATTTTGAACATAAGAGTGCGGATGGGACATTCAGCCTGCTGAGTGTTTTTCTGATTTGCCAATCGAAAGCTGACTGAGACCCTGGTAATAAGTATCCCATTCCAGGCCTTTCTGTAACCAGGTTGCTGGCACACAAGGTTGGAGCAATATGGTTGATTGCAAGGAGATGGGTTTGGGATTTCAATATGCCAGAAGCACAAGTGGCAAATTAATCGGGTCTTGGTGAGATATTTACCTTAGTGCAAGCAGCTTTAATATATCAAGTGCTGACAGCAAAAGGTGTTGTAGGGTTTCCACTTTGAAGTGAGTGGGGGAATACCCTTGACTAATAGTTGAATACAGCTCAGCTTTACTATCATGGGATTATCAACGAAGAATGAGATTGGTATCTGCTACAGAGACTGAATGTGGTGCCCTGCTGCCTTTTGAGATTTGGACATCTCCACAACCGGGGTATTCAGTGCCTACTTCAGTCAGTAATCCAATCTTGGTGGTCACTCTGCCCAGCAGGATGGAGGGATTCAGAAGTGACATCAATGTGATGACCTATGGGACTGATTTCACACTGGAGAACATGTTGGAATTGGAAAATGTGAATTTTACCAATGAGAATCTGAACACTAGTATCGATAAGCCTGAAACCAAATGGCAAATCAAACTTGTTTCATATAATACCTTATTGTCCACAGCAAAACCATCCAGAAATGGCCAACTCCTACATTGTTGATGGAGTTTTGGGATTTTCACTTGGTCTGATTGGTTCAAGACGAACTATTGTATGTGCTAGCCAATTTCAATGCTAGCAACAATTGGATTGAATCTTCAAGTTAAATCAATGCTGGGATTCCATTCATGCTGTAATTGGTGTTACCAGACTATGTGGCTGTTGTACAATTCACATCAACACCCTGAAGGTAATACTGAGCTGGATCAACATGGTGCCATGGCACTGTATTCCACTCTGGAGTATATGATGCATGCCATCCAGTCTGAGGACAATGCAGCTGAAAAGGATGCTGTGCATTGCATCATGCTGACATTGAAATGTTAGTCAATCTGAAGGTGGTCAGAATTGGAACTGGTATATTGGAAAACACTTGATCAGATCAAGAACCCATAGTTGATCAGTAGTGGACTGAGTAAGAGCTAGCAAAACTGAAAACCCCAGTGGAAAAATTGACATTACAATGTGCTTCAGAAGCATGCATGGTTCAACGATGGTGGCTAATATGTTATTCATTAGTTTTGAAAAACATCGAGAATCGGGTTGATGATTCCAGACAATTGTATGATCAACAGAAATTTGATACTGGGGTGGATACTCTGATTTTCTGATCACTGGGATTGTAAGTTCTGCCACTTACAGTCAATGAACCAGCCATGTAGCCCAAACCAGACTGAGATGAACCATCCATTCTGGTACTCCAGTACTCACAAGTGAGAGATGAAAATGAACTCTCGAGGGGATCTTCTCCACTTAAGGTGCCGCAGTTTTCTCCTCTTCCTGCATCAGCAATGACCCTAGAATCCGTCAGAAACACACGGCCATTCCGGACTGCTCGGGCTGCGCGGACGGAACGTCTACCCTGTGGTGGACAATTACACGCTACTTGTCGCCCAGGCGACAGGTCGCATTGTATACGTACCTCCTTGACTTTGTGGTGACGTATACGCACCATCAGAACAACATGTGTGTTACACTCTTCGCAAGGGCTGCAGTTATGCTGTAGCTGTTTATCCAGTTATTCATCAAGGATGTATGCGTGTCTGCAACGCCAGGTGAGATTAACAACTTGCAACCCGTTGAAGCGCAGTAGGATGCGTTCTTACCACCGTCATTCTTGTAATTGACGTAGTTGGAGTGATCAGGTCTGTCCACTTTCAGCTTTGACTTGGAAGCTTTCGGATGAACACCTATGTTCTTTTGTCATTCCAGGAGAGCGTGGCGCAATACGTTGCAGGTAAACATGATCAGTGGCGAGGATATATGACCGTCCTTGTCATTAATCATGCAATTATAAAATCCACCAGCATACTTACAACTGTTATTCGCCTGATGATAAAATTTGATGTAGATACACCGCGGGATTGATTCTGCCACGAAGTAAAGTTGACGCTGGGCGTTCGTGAGCAGCTTTCGACTCTCTCTGCATTGGATTTGGGTCCCGTACACCACCTTCCACACGCTCTGCTACAGGAAAAAGATACTTATTGTCAGCCAGAGGGGAATCAATGAATTCCAAACGCTCTGCGGCAGATTCAAAGCGGTGGAGATCATAATGCTCTGCTATGTTGTCCCTTGCTGATTGAAAAAAATGGAATTCAATCTGATCGACATGTGCACGAACCTGGTACCGGTTTGAGCGTGTAATATCCAACGTGGGCTGTTGCTTCAGCATACCTCTTTCAAGATCTCCTTTGTGCACGCCTCAAATGCTATGGACCAAATGTTGTTTTGCTGCATAGCGGTATTCCAGTACATCTCTATTATCTGCCAGTGTGGGGCTTCAGCTAATACTTTCGAAACGCGTCGCATTGCATAACTTACTGTCTCCAAGTCGCTTGCACTCATCAACGGCCGTCTGTTCCACATGTAGAGCTCCAGGAGTCTTCCCATTGCAAACACAAGCCACGTCATGTCTGAGTGACCAAATCAATGGATGCTGCGTCTGCCGGAGACCATTGATCGAGGGGTAGACACCGCGTGCGATTGCAATTGGCACTGCCTCTGTCTCTGAATCTTTTCGGTAGCTCGCGTTCGGAGTGGATAGGTAATGATCGCGCTGGCTTCTGGATTAGGGATGAGGGTAGGCAGTGTTTCAAGACAGCTGAGAGGAGTGGGAGTGATAGCAATGCCGGATTCGGGGCTGGATACAATGCAATGCCCTGAGGTTCATCCGGGTGCAGGTGTGCTACGACTGCCTGTACCTGGCGCGGTGGGTGGAGTATTTATTGACCGTCCCTGTGAAGCGGATGGGGTGGAACTCACGCGTTGAGTGATATCTGCAATGCGAGAATTGTCCAGTGAAGATGAGCGGGTGGAGTTCTGACCTTGGATTGCAGAGGCTACGGAACTCCCTCCTTGAGAGGAATCCCTCCTGCCAGCCGGTACGGAAATGCGTCTCTTAGCAGGCGGAAGGTGACAATTCCTCAACGGCCCACAGTTTTGTGGATTCTGACGATTAGCAAGAGTTTGAACTTTTCGTACGACCGGAGTCGTGTCAGGGTGTGGGCTTTGGGAAGACATAGTCCGATATAGATGTTCGACATTTAGAATGTAGGAATTATTATCTGTGCATGCATATGCAATGGCAGGCGAGGTAGACTCCTATTTGAGCGACCAGGGAGGGTTTTGACAAAAATGGGAGGCGCAGTGTTGACCAGACGAGACTCTAAACTGTGACAATACTCGGTGACAAGATCCCTTGAAAAGCATTCAATTATGGGGTTCACTGCCATCAGATTAAACTCAGCATTGATATTCACTGTTACACCAACGTCTGAAGGGGTATTTGCACTGCTTGAAGGGTGATTACGCCTTCTTGGGGCGAGTATGATAGTATTGCACTCGGTCTTGGCCCAATGCTTCGAACCATCGATTGTGTACATCTTCGGCTTCTGGGTGGAAATCGCCCTTTGGCAGAGCTAATAGCATCGCAATGCAAAAAATGATGTATTCTGTATCCTATGACATCAGTTGCATCTGCTTTTTCCACTGCTAGGCATTGGTAGCCGTGTTGGATGGTTGCACAGTTGGGACAACTTCAGAACAACTCAGTTTGCTCCGAGATGCACGAGGTCAGAGCGGTAAAAGTGGTATGAGATGCCAAAGCAACACCCGGCGTCGCATACTGTCCTCACCGCGAGTACTCAATCGCGTCTCGAGGCTCATCATTCATGAAGTGCCTGGTAGTTGCGCAAGATGAAGGCTGGGCCGTTTTGTGTTCATTAACCAACAAAACGCAGGATATGAATCAAATCACACTAACTCGAGTATATATATCCCTTCTTCCCACCTAAACCTCCATTCTCTTTTCCTCCCGTATTTAACACACCGCCAGCATCCTCCACTCCCTCGACATCATGTGACTTACACACAACAACACCTCTCGTTCCACAACACACCCAATAACCTACACAACTTTGTATTTTCCCTCTGGGCTTGCTTCCACTACATGCCATTGTATCATAATACTAAAGCCTTGGATGTAGATTCATTTTCAACTCACAGCGATGGCACCAAAGGGCAGCAGCACAGGAAAGGGGAAGGAAACTGCGAGGGTAAAAATGGCGACATTGGGTATAAATCGACGCCTGTCATTGGATTGGGACTGTATAAAGGTATTCATCTCAGATCACATCCGTGGACTCATAGTGATATACAATGTTTGCGGCGTCAAGGATGAGAGGGCATGGGACCTCTTTAATGATATAATCTTTCTTGATCCAGTCACGACTCGCCACATTTCACAATTCCAGCTGATGTGGCCGCACCGCAGGAGCAGGAGTTCACCTGTTCGGGAGTGGTGGGCAGTCTTCCGCTCATATATGGGGCAAATGTATGACAGAATGCACGACCAAATGAACAATTGGAGGTGGGACAACCCCCATGCCTTCGGGGATCAAGTAGATCGCTCCAATCCCTGGAAAACCAGCTCGGGGCAGGTTACACGCACCAGTGGGCGTTTCTCTTGGTACGGTAGCGATGGTCCCAGGGCAAAGATTGAGCCACCAAACTGCCGACAGTACAAGCCAGGTGACTTCCTGGCCGTTAGACCACTGTATTGGGATCAGATAATGGATGAGGATGATCATGATGAGAACTGGGCGGATCCCAGAGCGCTGAGTGGTGGAACGAGCCATCCTAACAATAACATTGACAATGACAACAGCGAGGGTGAGGAGGACACACAGGGCGGTGAGAAAGGGACCGGGAAAGAGAAGGGAACAAAGGATGGAAAGGGGAAAGAGAAGGGGAAATGGGAAGGGAAGGGGAAGGGAAACGGTGAAGGGAAAGGTATTGTTGAACAAACCACAGGGGGAGATGATATCTCTCGTGCCATTGCTTTGCAGTTGCAGAAGGAAATGTATGAGGCAGACTTGGACATGGAGGGCTAACTAGAGCGGGTATATTTAGACCTGGAAGCATCACCTGCCGTGTCAATTTCCTCAGGTGATGATACCGACTCTACCGAGTCGGATGGCAAATATGACTCAGAACATGATCCTGATGTGGATATCCGCATGGAGGATGATGTGGACGCACCGGACGGTGTTCATTTAGATGGCTATGTGGATATGGAAAGGGATGGTGACGATGAAGAGGAGGAAGATGAAGAGGAGGAGGATGAGGATGAGGAGGAGGACAAGGATGAGGAGGAGGATAAGAATGAGAATGATGGCAAAGAACCTCGGATGATTGACCAGGGAGAGATGGTCAATACATCGGCTGTCGATGAAGATACCATGGTAGACGTTCAACCAATCATGCTACCTGAGAAAGGCCAGGAGATGCGCAAGCATACCCCACGGCCGCAACATCCGGCGCCTGCCCCAGTGCCGCAAACCCCAGAGCCTCGCCCACGACCACAAACTCCGGAGACTCATTCCCTCAGTGGGCTGGAGCATTTGGGGCTTGTGACGCCGCAAAAACCTCACCTGGCGGTGCCAACTCTGCAAGAAGCTGAGGCATCCAGAAACACCGCGGATGTGGATGTGGATCAGCAGCGGCTCAGCGAATCAGCAGGTGGCGACAGTCCCCCCGATGTCCCTCGCCCCGATGCCCCTCTCCCTGAGGCGCACCAAGATGGCTCGGTAGGCGAGGAGTAACCAGTCCTGGTGTTGCAGAGGAGGCAATGTTTTGGTGTTCGGGTTAGGGTCGGGTTCTTGTCTTGTTTGGTTCCTTTGTTCCAATCGATTCATCTCAGGCATTAACTATTACACGTGTTGCGAGGTTTTCGGATTGCCCAGGGTTTATTTTATTTATGGGTTTTGTCTTGGTTATATTTCTTTCATGGTATCATGGAACATCGCGCATGCAGCGTTTTTGCAACTCCTGGCGTGTAAGGAACCTCCTTGTGATGGTGTTGAGGCTCAATAAGTTAGCTGAAAGTATCGTGAGCTTACACACCAGGCTGCTCAGGCCCAGCACCAGCTTTCGTCCCTTTCTACAGTGTATACTCCACTCCTCGTGTGTCGTCGACAATGCCAGAGATGACCCTTTTCCATTGCATTGAATTTTCACGCCGAAAGAAGTTCACCTCAGACAGCTGGCAACTTAATCATATCAAATTACGCCATCCTGAACACCATCAAGTTGAGCGACAGAAGAATCTGACTATTCGCAGCGCGCCCCGACGCATTGAACCCGCTCAGCGTCGTGAATCCAATGCTAACAAAGATTCAGTTGAAGACTTCGACCTGTGTGCCTACCTCGAACACGTTGAAAAGATCGCAGACTCGGAGTCTCAACCACCGCCACCTCCTCTGCCGCGGCCGGACATATAGCCCGGCGCCGGCGCTCCGCTGATCGATTACATTGCTGAGCCATGGGAACGCGACGCTCAGGGTTGCCTTGGGACACACCTACAAAACAACCCCTACTACCTGTTTTCAACGCGTGAAGAGTATAAATATATCCAGTGTGGGATCAGGAAGAAGGGCATTAAAAGGTACTATGACCACGTGCCGGAGGAACAAAACACCTCTGTGCATTTCCCAAGCTTCAACAATGGGGATGGCGTCCAAAAGCTCATGGCTACCATGCCAGGTGATCAGGGTTTTAGAGTGTGGGAACTACACACTCTTGAGGATATGAGCTGGAATGACAACCACCAATGCCTTATCAAATACTGGAGTCGAGACATCATCAAAAGCATGAGATGGTTGATTCGGCAGCCAGCCAATGCCGAGCATCGTATTTACGCCCATCAGCATTGCTTTAACAGCAATACGCCACCGAACCGGCTCTCTACCTCATGCACACTGCGGACTGGTGGTGGGAGACACAGGTAAGGAGAGATACTCCAGGATGATAACGTGCTAATCGACGTTTAGTCAACACTCAGAGTGGGGGATACACTAGTTGCCTTGATCTGCATGTCTGACGGAACACATCTCTCGAATTTTGCTAGCGACAAGACAGAGTGGGCTGTATATATGACAATTGGCAATCTATCTTCGAAGATCTGCCAGATCCCCTCAACCCACAGCATGGTAATGGTCGCTCTCCTGCCAATTCCAATCATGAACCGCAATATTCCTCAGAAATGGCTGGATGAGCAGCGGCAGACAAACCGAGAAATGCTGAATGAAGTTCTCCAGAGGGTACCCCAGCCTCTCACCTTGAAAAGAAACCCCGGCGCCGAGGGCGGGTATTACAATGTTCTCTGTGCCAATGGCAACTTCAGGCTTTGAACACCAGTTCTAGCAGCATAGCTTGCAGATTGCCCTGAGTATAGCGACCTACATCATCTCAAGCGGCATGTCTGTTTTGGGTGCGAGTGTCCAAAGAACGAACTTGGAGATTATATCCCTCCTGACAAGTACAATGCAATCTGGTTATCTGTGCCTGCTTACCACAACCGCACACCAAAAAATCAGTCATATGAAAAAGTTTCTCAATGGAATAGGAAGGAGATGAAGGAAATGAGCCAGTACCTGCTTGGAGTTGTAACCCAGTCTCTATGAGGCGGGAGCCCCACTCAGCGTCCCATATTCAATCACGCAATTGGGTGCACCCGGGCATTGTTAGAATTCTATACGTATGCTCGATATAAATCTCACGATGATGCAACATTGAGCTAGATGGAGGATGCCTTGTGTTGTTCTCACTCCTTCAAAAATGTTTGCCTTCTCGGGCAAGCCGACAGAAAGGTGAAGACCAAAGCCAATGCTCAGAGAACGGAACTCGTGAAGAAGCGAAAGGTAGACGAGGAAACACATCAGCAAAAAACATTTCCGTCCGGGCGGAATGGCTCCGTCAGAGTGGACGCGCTCCGTCAGAGCCTTCAGAGACACCCCGGTGGCAGATTACTCCGGGCCCGGCGTCAATACCACGCGTCGCGTTGCACATCGCCCTCCGATTGCAGTTTCGCCGTTTCTTCCTCAGACTCTGCAAGAGCATTCTCAGATGCTCCTGAAAGCACCTGCAGTTATGGAGGTGCATTCAGGACGCTACGAGATTTGACTATTAGGATAGTCAAATTTTGGAG
>Ga0307512_10001811_pt1 | contig 28880 bp, 24 predicted proteins | sample 14_EM_MG_FD_200267 | JGI IMG/M metagenome (GOLD analysis project Ga0307512, IMG submission 200267) | Populus trichocarpa ectomycorrhiza microbial communities from riparian zone in the Pacific Northwest, United States - 14_EM | ecosystem: Host-associated > Plants > Roots > Unclassified | place... | reverse complement strand
CAAACTGAATGCATAAGTTTTGAAAAGCGTTGAACGATAAGTAGTAGCTATGATTTCCAGGCGCAGCAGCAGCATTCCCAAAGAAGCGGCGGCCGGAGAAAGGCATAAACATCGCCAGGCGTTGTGTAAAACGGCTTCAGCATAACTGCAGCCACTGCGAAGAGTGTAACACACGTGTCGTTCTGATGGTGCGTATACGTCACCAACAAGTAAAGGAGGTAGGTGTGCAATGCGACCCGTCGCCTGGGCGACATGTAGCGTGTAATTCTCCGTCAGAGGGTACGAGGTTCCGTCAGAGCCGTCAGAGCCGTCCGGAACACCCGGGTGTTTCTGACGGAAACTAGGGTCGTTGCTGATGTGTAGCACATGGATTATATCCTGCAATGCATGGAATATACTAGTTATTCATCACAAGTACTGATTGATTTGCTACTCTGACATCTCCTTTCGCATCTTGAACATGAACTGTTTTAACTCTGACGAATTCACTTGGACAACTCTGACAAGCTTAAGTCACTCCCACAACTCTGACATGCTCACTCTCACAATACTGACAAGCTCGCTCCCACTACTCTGACATGCTCACTCTCACAACTGATATGCTGCCTCTCACAACTCTGATATACTCACTTTTAAAGCTCTGACATGTTTGGTCTGACCGCTCTCACATGCCCACTTTCACCTCTCTGACAATCTGGTTTCAATGGGAGCAAGCTGGTAGTGGTGGATCTGGCTTCGCTGGTAGTGGTGGATCTGGCTTCGCTGGTAGTGGTGGATCCAGCTTCACTGGTAGGGGTGAAACAGGCTTCACTGGTATCAGTGGATCTGGACATGTTTGAAGCATGTCAGTAGCAGTGGACGTGGCATCGCTGGTAGCAGAGAATCTGAATTCGCTATCAGCTGGCAAGAAGCTTTGGATCTGGCTTTGCTTCCACATATCTGACATTCTTGGTCTCACCGCTCTGATATGCGCACTCCTACCTCTTTGACAATCTGGCCTCACTGGGAGCAAGCTGGTAGCAGTGGATCTTGCTTCGCTGGCAGGGGTGAAACTGGCTTCGCTGGTAGCAGTGGCTCAGGCATCGCTGGTAAGGGTGAATCTGGCATCGCTGCTACCAGTGGATCTGGACCTGTCAGAAAGACAGTGCATGGGGTGTATGTGGCTTCCCTGGTAGCCGAGAAGTTGGATACAGTATACACTGGCAAGGAGATTTCGATCTGGCTTTGCTGGGAGCAAGCTGGTAGGGGTGGATCTGGCTTTGCTCCCATAACTCTGACATGCTTGGTCTCTCCACTCTGACATGATCACTTGTACCTCTCTGACAATCCGGCTTCACTGGGTGCAAGCTGTTAGCCGTGGATCTGGCATCACTGGTCGGGGTGAACCTGGATTCACCAGTAGCAGTTGTTCTGTGTTCGCTGGCTGGGAAGAATTGGGCTTCCCTGGAATCACTGGATCTGCATTTGCTGGAACAAAGATGGAAAGAGTGGATTGGACTTTGCTTGTCACAGTGAACTTGGCTTTGCATGAAGTAGTGGATCTGGCTTTGCATCTGGCAGTGCATCTGACATCGCTGAAAGTGGGCAGGGGTGTACTATATACAGCTGATGGAGGAATGATGTAAGAATAAAATCCCCAATCGTTTGGATGGTGATAGTGCTGGTGGTGATGGTGGTGATGGTGATGGTGGCGATGGTGAAGGCTGTAATGGTGATGGTGGTGATGCGGGCAATGGTGGTGATGGTGAGGGTGGTGATGGTGAAGGCAGTGATGGTCATGGTGGTGATGATGATGGCAGTGATGTTGCTGGAAATGATTGTGATGGTGGTGATGGTATTTGTGGTGAAGGCGATGGTGATGGTGGCAATGTTAGTAATTCAAAACTCGGGGTGACAAAAAAGTATACAGTATGAGAATTATATATCACTCTGGAATGGGTTATCACACACACTGATATTGGGTAACACGCCTATAACACTCCCATCATCATATAAATATATGGTATGGCACAATAATCTGTGGAAGACAGTTGTAATCCAGCTGTAATGGCCATTGGAAATCTCGGTTATGGTAGCGCAGAAGCTTTTCCGGGCGTAGTCAGGGACTATGCCAATCATGTCAGGGTCACTCAAGGTACATAGGTATCATGTACCATGTACGAATGTTGAAACCATGAACAGAAGATCTATTTGACTCATCAATCACTTGACACCTAAACAGATTAGTAAGTATACTGGGAGTGTCATTATTATACAACTATTGATACAGTGTACACTTAGAGTATTCACCCACTCAGTAACAGGTTCTGCCAATATACAATTGGCTTGGCACCCTGATGAATGGCATTATCAACTCCTGGGGTTCATGAAATCTGAATTTAAGTTTGAGCCATAATACCTAGAATCCGAAAATGTGAAAGCTCAATTTGACAATTGGTTCACATTAGTACCTAGATATTCAGATATTCAGTAGTTTGTGAACAAATGGATTCATTGAAAGATGCAGCGGCATCAGCAAAATGTCATTTGGTATGGAATTCAGCTGCAGACCTCCTGGACACCCCAGTTGACACCACTGCTGCTCCTAAATACTTCCAGATGCTTTTAGACCCCGCTGGAGTGAAGCAAAGTGTACTCAGATTGTGCAAGTGAATTTTCAGGTGCGCCTGAAAGCACCTGCAGTTAAGGATGTGTATTCAGGATGCTACAATAGTTGATTGATTGGAGAGTCAACTTTTGGAGCACCTGAGACCTCTGTGCAAGTCTGCGACAGGCTTCGAGAGTAGCTGAGACCTCTGTGCAAGTCTGCGACAGGCTTCGAGAGTAGCTGAGACCTCTGTGCAGGTCAGCGGGAGACATGGTGCCGCATTTTATCACCACTTGTTTCTTAGGGTTCCATAACAGCAAGGCGTGTTGTCTATCATACTTGTCTTTGTTACCATCACAACATTCGCTACAGCATAATAAGGCATGTAGTTTTTATCTAAGTCAGTCAATATATGGACATCCAGTCAATCTGGCTGCAGACAGTACCCGAGCATATTTGGAGGAGCACCTGGGGATGCCAATTCAGGGAACATAGAGATGCACCTCGATGCTGTGATCATCTGAACTTGGAGATGTACTTGGAGGCTGTAATTGAGTGAGTTTGGAGATGCACTTGGAGGCCTGGATCAAGTTGAGCTGAGAGATGCACTTTGACGCTAAGATCAAGTGACTTCAGATATGCACTTGGAGGCCCTGATCGGGCGAGATTGGAGATTCACACGGAGGCCATGGTTGGGTGAACCCAGAGTCCGTGACCATGCAAATTTGAACATGCACTTGGATGCCGTATCCAGTGAGTATGAAGATGCACTTGGAGGCTGCAATCGAGTGTCACAGATATGCGCTTGGAGGCTGTTATTGAGCAAGTTTGGAGATGCACTTTAGGGCCATTATCATGCGAACATGGAGGCTGTGATTGAGGGAGTTTGGAGATGCACTTGGAGGGCATGATCGACGGAGATTGGGCAGTACTTGAAGGTGATCCATCTGGCGGCAGAAAATTGGGAGGGAGGCGTGATGGCAGTTAAGACTCTATCCATTAGTTCACTCGTAAGTGTGAGAATGTGAAGTGAGTACTGGAAGATCCACCAGAATATGAGTGACTGGCTTGGAGCGGGAGACATTCGATCTGTGGGTCATGCGGTACTCAGAGCATGCAGTACTCTGTGAATGCTGTACCTCGTGTTAACTCATAAGCTTTGTGTGGAGAGATACTGAGCGATGGCTTAACTTTGTGTTGTTGGATGATTGTAGAGTTGAGGACCAGAATGAGAGAGATGAGAGGAGGTGGCCGAAATCATTATGAGATCCTCGGACTTCAGAGTATTTCGTATCTGGGTCAATGTACCAATCCTGATACAGCAGTTATAACTTCCACTCTGGCAAGCAAGAATCCCGATACCAGGTCTTCTCAACCCAAATGTGCTATTCATACCCCTGATTTCTCATATCCGCTCATATTGACCATATCATTCCCATCATCATCCCCCAATTTCTCTTTCTTGTCCACAAGTCAGCCATCATCGCAGAACACATAACTGAGTTATCCCTCACTATCATACCATGCCATGATTATGATTTAACACTGAGTACAGCGCACACTGAGTACAGCATCAACCGAACATTGTCTGTCTTCCCTTCATTCTCATGATGACCACATGACCACTCAATGTAGCTTAAGCTTCCAGCATGCCTCCCTACAAGATCGACTGCCACCAACCAGCTCTCCATGAGAGCTCAATGCCAAAGACATCTCATCACATTCCCAAGGTTGTGATTAACCTAACTGATAAATAGAGTCTCAGCACCCAGCCCACCTGCAATCGACCTCATCCAATTTCACTCGATCATTGTATTTAAGTGCATCTCCCAACTTGGTTGATGATGGCCTCCATGTATGCATGATCAAGGTCTCCAGGTCAATAACCAACCATGCCCAATTGCGGCCTCCAAATGCATCTCTGAGTAACTTGATCTCAGGTACAAAAGCACATCTCCAAACTAGCTCGATTATGGCCTCGAAGTGCATCTCTGAGTTACTCAATCTCAGCCTCCTAGTGCATTTCTATACTTGCTACATTACGGCCTCCATGTTCAACTCTGATTTCCTACATCTCAGCCTCCAAGGGCACCGTCAAACTCGCACCGTAACAGCCTGCAAGTGCTTCGCTGAGTTACTGAATCTCGGCATCCAAGTGCATCTCCAAAGTCACTTGATCACAGCCTCCAACTGCATCTCAAAGTTCACACCAGAATGCCATCCAACTTTATCTCTAAGTTCACTCAATCATGTTCTTCAGGTGCACCTTGTGTTGCCCTCAAGTACCACATGCAGCAAGTCCAGATATTCCATGTGTCGATGGGTAGCTATATATACATAGATACATAGATGAGAATACAAACCAAATAGATCAGTTGTATCAATTGTTGAACAATATGTAGTTGCTATAATTTCGAGGCACCAGCAGCATTCCCAAAGAAGCTGTTTTTCTTCCCTGACTGCTCTACTGTGATTGAAGGAGCTCCCAGGATTGTTATCAGTGCTCCCAGAGACAATAATACATTTTGCTGATGTGGTAAGGAAATGTGAGAGTCCATGCAGTACTTACAATACTAGCTGGGAATGACTGTCCAATTATTCTCTGCTCCACCAGAGACAGGAAAACTTCAGCAGACATGTCATTTGGTACAATAGTAATGATAGCAGTTGTGGTATTATGTAAATTCTCTCTGCTTATTCACCAACAAAATCACTGTTAGGTATTCATCAAAGCACTTGACACTAAACTAACGCCATTTAACTAGATGAAGGGGCACTTTGAAGGGCAAGAAATATTACAGCTTACAAGGAGAAATGTGAAAGAATAGTCTGCAATAGAACCCAATCAAGTAAGGAAGCAAAATATTCTTGACATTTTTACAGCGATTGAGATTCTCATATACAGGGCTGAAATGGTTACTTTACAATTATGTAAACATTTTCAGCTATACATGAATACATTCTGTTACATACCAAACAAATGGACTGATACTCATCAACCAAACGCAATACAGCAATTTTGGTACAAAATCCATCAGGTAACACTGCCCAAATATATACTGTGTGATGACTTATTCCAATCTGATATTTGACAACTATTGCTGGGAGTTAGGACAAAGGCAACTGAACACAGAAGCATGTTTGTTTAAACACTTGCACAGTTGAAAACAACCATGGTTAACAAGGCTAACCGTGCCCCAAACAAAACTCCCAGCTAGTATATTGTGATATCAATCTACCTATTAGTTACAGAGACTGAATCAACAAGCTGGAGTTAGCTGGATATTCAGCATGTCACTGACCAGATGGAGCAAGGGATTTATTTCAAGAACTCAAATCAGAATATGTAGTCGAAGCAGGAATTATTTATTGACTTGAGTAACTTTAAAGCTTAGTGGGATACAATTTGTATTCAGAAACTTTGCAAAACTACTAACTGGTGTATAATACATTTCAGATATCCAAAACCAAATCTGGTATGTTCTCTATCAGAGTCAATTTGGCAAATGGGTTAAGTTGACAATTTTACCACACATATTGCTGAACAGGATCATTTTAGCAATATCAATAAGATATATAGGTCTAGCAACAGAGTCGATGACATTCAACAGATCCACAAGCGTCATGATTGGGATACTGATCTTGAATTCATGGAGGAGATACTATCATATCTTGCAGTTTGAGATGGGTATACTCTTGACTGTGAAACGCTTTTCTACCTACTTGCTGCTATCAATAAATTGCAAACTTCATAAATAACCCATCTTGTATTTCTTCAGCATGGACAGAATGATTTCTATTTCTGTCCTGTTTGCCAACAGGTGCATAATTTGAACGAAATTGGTATCCATATACTGTGCAGAATTATCAAATTTACATCACTGGGAGATGCATCAGTTAATCTCCAAATTGCCACTTTGCATACATATTCCATTTACAAATTGAACAGCACTATGGACATAAAGTTCGTGGGTTCATGCTCAAATATTATCACAATGTACCAATTCAATGTATTTTCAAACACTCAAGAATGGAATGTTGTTTTACAGTCAACCATTTCACTGCCATACTCCAGAGTATAATCTGACCATTGAATTCAATGTAGAATTTACTCATGCCAACCAAGGGATAATGCCTGAAACTCATAACATCTAGATCAAATATTTGCAATATAAAGACAGTTACCTTCATATCACATATCATGAATGAGTTCCTTCATTTCCATTATTATACTGCAGCTATACTCCAGCAATTCCGATTGTCCAATTTCAGAAAAACTGACCAGCTTCAAAAACCATTCTAATGGTTCCTCTGAGAATCAATTAGACCCAACCAGAAATAATAAGTCTGCAATCATGTAAATACGAGGTGGTGATTGCAACAAACTATCAAGATCTGCACAGTTGGGCTGAACTTAAGAACCAGTTCATCCTAGGTAAGAAGATGACATAGACAATAAATGATGTATATGTCAGAGCTATAGTTGAACGGATACAACTGGCGTGACAAATTGCTATATCAGACAACATTGATGGTGTATAGCTTGTGAATTACCATGTGGATAGTGCTCCATACGGGAGTGAATCTTAATGAGAATCTCTATGTAAGATGCGTAGCTATATGATACTTAGTTGAATTTAAGTATTGAATATCTGTTTTATATTATCACTTCTGGATAGTGTGTTGTCTGGTTTGAGGTATATTACAATGTTGTTTGACATGCATATACTACTCGTTGTGAGTTTTAGCAACGTTTCCAGACCGTCACATCAGGTCCGGGTACAGGTCAGAACCAAACCGTTGTCAAATTCGGAGTGGAGGTTATCAATACATTCCAACCGTCAATTCGGGTATGGTTCATTAGTACACTCCCAACCCATCTGAATTGGGCCATTTGTCAGCGGGTTGTCAACTGGGTCCAGCTGTAGATTCTTATAATGCTCTCGTTTTTGCAGTTTCATAAGTGTATCTTATCAAAATCGCTTAATCAACATCCAGTCATCACTTTATGCATGTTTTGCAGTTTGCAATATCGATTATTTTGGAATCTGTGTTTTTCATTTTATCCTTTGTATTTTTGCCTACTAAGGCAGTCAATAGTTCTGTTATGTGCTCAAATTTCTGTGTGATGCCTTGATTACCCAGGATGGAAGACCAAAAATCATTGATGCTCAGTTGAGGCTCAGTTTCAAGATGGGGCAGGGAGCGTGCCGCTCTTCCTTCTGCCGCCGAACGCGGCCAATACCTCATTTATGGATGTCTGCAACATGTCACTACTTAAATATCCCAAGATGCAAAGCTGAAAATCGTGGATGCTCTGTTGATACTCATTATCAGAATGGGGCAGCGACCGTGTCGCATTCTCTTTTGCCAGCAAAGGCTGTCAATGCATTAGTTATGCATAACAGCAACTAAGTCAATTTTTAATTACCTTACTTACAAGACCAAAAATTGTTGACGCTCCATTGAAGCTCATTCTCAGAATTGGGCAGTGACCGTGTTGCTTTCTCTTTTGCCTATAAAGCCTGCCAAAATATTCATTATGTACAACCACTAAAGAATCACATTGTAATTACCTGACTTACAAGACTAACAATTATTGATGTTCCATTGACACTCATTGTCTAGATAGGGTAACGAAGATATCATGCACTGTTTTGCATGAAAAGGCTGCCATTATTTCTTATATCAATTATTGCAAGAAATCGCCACTTGGATAACCCAGGATGCCAAGCTAAGAATCGTCGACGCTCTGTTGATGCTCATATTCAGACTGGGACAGTGCCTGTGTCGCTGTAGCTTCTGCCTATTCAGGCTGCCAATACGTCGGTTATGCATAACAGCGACCAATTCACTTTTCAATTGCCTTGCTTACAAGACCAAAAATTGTTGACGCTCCTTTGATGCTGATATTAATATATTGTCTCGGCAAAATCTGCTCTGATGAATAACTGTATGTGTATTGATTTGAATTTATTGGTTTTCTTTTGGCCTGAGTGCGACTCAGCCCTTCGGTAATGCCGTGCCAAGTAAACTTCATGCATGGGTTGCTCTCATACTACTAACATTTAAATACCTTGCTGAATGATTCATTTCGCCTGCTATACTTCTGTATATCAACCAATATTCACATGCAACTGCTCACTATTCTGCCATAATATTACTCTAAGTCAAATTCTCAGTCAAGCAACATATACGACCTGGTGAAAACATATTGATCCATTCCATCCTACTATTTCTTGTTTCCCTTATTCCTCCTTGTTTCCATTGCTTTGCCTGTCGTCAGCCCTGTTTCAGCCATGTTCATCGACCTCCATGGTGGCTGGATCAAACCAGGAATAATTGGTGTGGCACTCATATCGCAGTGCTCTGGGCAATCTGGGTACTTGATACGATTGTCCAGCTCTACTTTGGATTCATCATCCGCCTTCCAGTCGTCTTCGTTCATATTTGGATTTTCGAAGCCACCATTCCAGTTAAGCCAATTTTTAGTGTCTGAAATGCTTTCAGGTGCACTATCCTGATTGCTTTCAGCTGGATGATGGTGAATTCTCTATCTGCAGTGGACATTCAATATTTGGGTATGTCGTCCAGGGAGGTCCCTTGCAGACAAAGCAGGTGGCAAAGGTGATCTGTCCAACAATTCAGATGCTGCCACACCATCATGCTGAAAGTTTGACCAGGATGCTTTGACGATCTCTTCAGGTTCTGAAATGTATCCTTCGGCTGGCATTTGGGTGTTTTCAGCGCGAGATTCCGTCTGTGTAGCACGTAGAGTTTGGTTGCACTGCCATATCTCCAACAAGTCGTGGACCTTGGCCATTCTGTGTAATTTGCATTCCTCCGCCTCATTCTTCAATTTCAAGTCATTTTCAGTTTCAGCAGTACCCAGTGTTGGGTGATTGCAATCCAATATCACGTTCTGGGCTCAGGCCAACTGCCTTACAACGACTTTTTTGCAAAGGCTCATGGCTGTGGATTTTGATTGCCTCCAGCCGATAACATCTCACCCAACCCAAAGCTGGCCTCCACTCCAAAACCATGTGGTATGATAGAGAATGTGTCATGTGCCACATTGCAGAGATCGGTGTACTTTGAGTGCATGTTCTCCTGTTGGCGCCACCAGTCGGCACTATATGGTAACCAAACAGAACTGTTAATCTCGACAGGGTCAGAGTGGCAATCATTAAGATTCGGATCATCATTACCACAGTTCTTTGTGACTGAGGCAATGAATTCAAATGGAGCGCAGAGGTTGTCAATTACTGTGCTATGCAGTCGCATCATCCGGGTGCCATTCCAGCCACATTTTCAGGCATTAAGTATTCTTCATAATTGCCGGACAAATCATATGGATCAAAGGCAGATTGACCAGATCCAGAAGCCATTGCAAAGGTGAAGAAATTGTTTCTCAGTATTTTTGCGAGTTTATTGACAGGCACTCATCTATGTGTGGCACAGTATTTGTTCTCCACATTGTTCAGAAAGGGCTGTTGTTATTGGGTGGTATAAGAAGTGTTGTCCTCAGGATTAATATCTATTCCATTGTCCCACTTTCTCAATGATCACAACTTCCGGAAAGGATTAAGGATATATGCTGAAATGATAAGTATACCAGTCAATGGAGTGACTTCTGCATATTATTTTGACAGCTTCTGTTGCGCACACTTCACAGCCAAGTATAAGTCTTCCTTCCATTGAGTCTTCTTCTTAGCTAAAGCTGGCATAACCCCATCCATATGACTGAACATGTCATTGTAGACAGTGATAACAGGATACAGAGTCACCATATGCCTTTTCGACATCTGCAGGGTCCAGAATTGGATTTCCCTTAAAACATCCATGACGTAGATTGACAATCGTCCATTCATCCGGTGTTGTGCAGAGTTGCCAGTAATCAGTGTATGTTGGATCATTCAGCCACTCATGGGAGAATTCTCATAATGGGTAGGCTCGCTCAAGTGACTCCAGTGTCCAATTCCACTGTGTTTTCACATCCATAATTGGAAGTTGAGCAGTTCGTACATTGCCTGTTTGACATTCAATGAACTTGTTTCGACGACGAGGTGTCAGTGTAATCAATACTGCAAGCATTTGCTGTGATATGAAGGTCAGTTGCAGGTCTTTCAAAATATCTTGAAATATGTACTTTCTCAATTATCTTTGCTAAACCTGGTCGCATAGCCAACACCTTGTTGATTCTAGCATTGCCCTCTGTTCGCAGTCTTTGACTCATCCCAATGTCTGTGCTTTAATTCTATCCAAATTACTGATCTCGCAGATGGGCTTCCCAAGACTTCATGCGGCCTTTTACACTGACACTGGTCATAAATGCACCTAAAGCAAGCTGATTGATGTGCACCATGCATGGTATATGGTTCCCCAATGCAGGCCACTCGCTTCGGGCGGCCTCAAGGGGTGATTGTAGTTCCTGAGTCATCGAGAAATTTGAGTAAGAGTTAACAGTCATAATGCGAAGTAAATTCCCCTCGGTAAGCCCAAAATGATCAAAAACTTCGTTCAACTATATGGCTAGCCTTGCTGCTGTATGTTGAGCATTGACCTATTATCCTTAATTAGCTTTCAGAATAGGATAAGAAAAGGCTGTCAACCTCGTCAATCATGAGTTGTACTACTCACAATGCCCAATTTCGATCCGTACTGTAAGCTATGACTGACACTATGGCTAATTTGTTTGTTGATGTCCAGCCGTCTAAAGTGAACCTAACATTATATCTTGACGGCAATTGCTTCTTAATTGCATCCTCTGTCAGTGGGTGTTCCCTCTGGCTAATGTTGCAAAGTATGTTGGCGGACGGAAGCACCAGCTCACTGCTTAATGCATTTTTTGACAATGGTAGCTCTAGCTTTGACATAGCGTTCCATGGAAAATCAGCCAAAACAAATCTTAACATGAGGTGGCAATTCCAGGTGTCTTGGTGAAATTCGGAGGTTACAAAGTCTTTCAGGGCTCTGTGGAGTGTTTCGTCTGTCAATTCAATTATTATAGGGAAGATGTAAATGTCGAATATGAATTTCTTCTGTGAACCTACTATGGTAATTGTTCAACTTCCTTGCCTCTCCAGTATGGCCAATGCTCTTTCATCGACCGTTGTACTTGCCAATTCAGAAATTTCCGACTGTGTGTATTCAATTAAATTTGCAATGTGCAACTTTGCCAGCAAGTTTTTCCACATCGAGCTGGTCCCATGGTCTGATGAATTGCGAAGAATTTGATGAACAACAATAGATAAGACGCCAGGGCTGCTGGTATGTGCAATTCCGCAGTCGAAATGGAAACGCCACAAGGGCGCATGTCCAGATCTTTTCCGAGCAATAGATCACTTCGAGCCAACATAGATTGAACCCCAAGACATATCAGATATGATTGGGAAAGTCGGGTCAGTCAAATCATGAATTAATACACATTTTTTTTGGAAGATATCATAACCTCTAGCAACGATGTATTTAAAGATTTTGAATCAAACATGGTGGTAGGAATTTGAAATCTGCCTAATTGGAGCTGAGAGACTGTCGAACATTACAATAATATTGAGTAGAATGCTGGTTCTTCAATATTGACTCTAGAGCTTCAAGCAAGAAAAAAGTAAGGCCTGTGAGACATTGCATGCATAATTGTGAAGTTGTATACAAGGACATTTTGAGAAGACTGAGTATTAAACAGAGAATTTAGGAATGATGCAAGGGAGTTCATTGCTGGGTAGGTTACTAAGCCCCACAAAAACTGTTGGCGCTCTGCTGACGCTGATTTTTTGCAGGCAGTAGTGGTATCATTATTTGCATTCTTGCCCATAAAGGCAGCCAATACTCTGAGAATGGGTTAAAGGAGTTGCACAACCCTTGGATGATCCAAGATGCAAGACCAAAAATCATTCACACGCCATAGAGACTGATATTTAGGAGGTGGTAGTGATATCATCGGTATCCTTATTGCCAACAAAGGCAGCTGATACTTTGATAGTGGGTTCATGTTGATGCAGAGCCCTTGGATTTTACAAGTTGCAAGACCAAAAATCGCGGACATTCCATTGACACCGATTGTTAGGAGACAGTCACAATGTCGTTGCAAACATTTTTGCCTTGCAAGGCAGCCAATACTTTGATTGTGGGTTAATGTTGTTGCACAGCCCTTGGATTATCCAAGATGCAGCGCCAAAAATCGTTGACGCACCGTTGACACTTACTTTCAGGATGAGGCAACAAGCATGTCGCATTCCTTTTTGCCAATCAGGATGGCCATTATGTTCAGTTTGGGAAGATGTGACTACGCAGCCATTTGATAGCCGATTGTGTAAGACTACAGATCATTCACGCTCCATTTATGCTCACATTAAACACATTGTAACAGTCATTGTACACTTAACAATTGTATGCCACATATCATATAGGCATTATTGACAACCAATATAGCGTGTCTATGTATGATCATCTGCATCCAGAACCTTCATGGCAATTCAATTTCTGATCCAGGACTATGCACTGTGTGTTAGTGATGGATGACGTAGCATTATCACATTCTGGTGCCATCGGCTGACAATTTATGGCATGTAGATCCTTCCACTAGTTTCAAATCAATATATCCCAACCTCTGCACCGTTCCTCATCCAGCTCGTTCTCCTCAATATCCATGATCTACCATAAGTAATCTTCACTATCCCAACCATGTGCACCTGCTCTGAGCAGAGAGTTATGCAGTTCAATGCAAGGATGAATGCAGCATAATGGTCGTCATTCAGACTAGTTCTTATCACGCATTGACTGTTCCCTCTATGACTCATGTGACATCAGTCACTTAAATTTTTTTAATCACATTCGTCTGTAATTGAGTTTTTGCTTTCTCACTCAACAGTAACGAGCAAGACAATTTTGAGTGTATTGCTTATCGTATATCCTGATTTGGAGACTTGTACTTTCGCATGGTGCATATGACCCTTGCACATGCCGATGAATTATGATGTCTCACAATGTAGTCACTGATATCGAGGAAAAGCTGCCATGTAGCAAAATTGGTACACGAACAGCTTTTCAAATAGATTTGAAGTGAAAGATAGCACTTTGTCGATACATTCCTCTGGCAACACACACACTGTCATCGATTCTTCGTCCGAATCTGATGTTGATCCAGTGATTTGCTAGGGAGGAAATATGGAGCGGCAAAAGCCTACGGGTTCAACCGGCATCAATGTCTGAATCGGTGATAAATCGGGCTCCGAGTTGGGCGGAATAGATGCCATGCGTTTGCTTGACGTGGCTTCCTGGAAGCTAGCCTTCAGTGTCTATGTCCTGGTCGAGACGTCCCTTGCGGCATTTGTAATATTATTCGCACAATATCAACAGACTCCATAAGCTCTCCACATAGTGTCAATGCAGGTGTGGCTGCAACTTCGTTCTTTCAAGGTTCAATGACTGCCGGAACCTTCTATTGGGTCATGCATTCATTCTTATCTCTTTCACGAAAGCAGTTGGTGGCGTCTGCCCATCCTGGTTGTGTCACTTTGTCAAGCTTCATCTGCTGCGGCCGTAATCTCTCCATGCACTGCTGTACCATTTTGGAGTCTGTGTCCAATGCCCGGCCGGGTTTGTCATCTTCACTCCGCTAGCCCAGCTCTGAATGTTCATCCTGCTCATCTTCTCCATCCTCCTCAGTGATGGAACTTGCAAGTTCGCTCATACTGTCTCCGATAGCAATCATCATTTCTTCTACCCCCTGTTAGAGCTCTCTGGATGTCAATCCTGCATTTTCAGCCTAGCTCATATCTTCACACCGCGGCAAAATTGCGGTCTCTGCATCTTGAACCCGCATTCTTGCCACTGCGGTTTCTCTCTCAACATAATCCTTAATCTCTTTCTCTTTCTCTTCATTGCTTAAAAAGCATGTTTATTGTCTTCTCTCAGTGCGAGCTTCTGTTTGGATCGCAATCTGCGTAATGCCCCTAGGGCTCAGACTGTTTCTGCTTCCACTCTGCTCTTGCCTTCATTCGCTTCATGATGCCATCATGTGGAACGCTGTGCCAATCTGCCATATTTGCCCGCCAAAAGTGGCGACACATTCATCTCGGGAGAAATCACGATTGTAGCTGTTGTTGACTGTGTTGTCTGGCGAGATGTTGGATGTTTCAAGATATGGATGATATGGAGGCAAGCTGCGTTTTTTATGTCAAGGTTGGTACATTTGACCAACTTGCACAAAGCAAAATCTGCTTTTTGACTGTCACTAGAATGGGAATTGTTATCTTAACCGTACAATATGATTTGATTTTCCATGTCAGTTCCATGTAAGACCTTTGGGATTTTTTGAGGCAAACATCGCCAGACGTTCTTTCACTCCCGGAATTTCCTGCGTATTTCTAACAATGTTGAGACTTTGGCAGTTGTCAATCTCTATGTATGCCTGTAAACCAACAAACAACATCGGACTGACTTACTGCAAATCGCAGCACAGTGGGAAAGCCATTCAACCTGCAGCCACATGTAGCAGGATTCATCTTGTGTAGAATGTGCAAGTTGGCTGTTACTTATTCGATTTTGACATGAAGCTAACTATAGATTCTTCAGGACTTCCCACATCTTTTCGTTATCATCTTCCTCACCTATTGCACACGAGCTACTGATGGCTACAGACATACCTCAGCAAGGTGAGAGTGGATCCGAATCAAGCCAGTCGATGGGTGCCTCATCCAATCCGTCACTCAATGGCACACAGCAACAATGCTGACACCAGTTTTTTTGCCTCAACGCTGCCAATGCAGAGACCGAACATATGACCCAGGATGTACATTTAAAAATCATCCATAAATCCGGAAGCGGCAAGGCAAAGAAGAAGAATCCACGCAGATGTAACCATATCCATATCGTGGTAAACCACTGTCCACTACGAGTATAATGTACAGCTGGTATATGTACAGAGCTAAGTGACTGTTAGATAGCTGCCGGTAACAGGAAACCTCCATGGTCGGTCAAGGCATTTGGCCACATGGTCTTCAACATCCATTATGATAATGTTCTGGGCTCTGGGAATTTCCCAAACGAATCTGGTGATAGGCATCCCTGAGAGTGGACGAAGCAGGCTTAACCGATCTTAGAGGAGGCAATGGAAGTGTAGATGGTAGAGGCAGTGGCCGAATCTCATTTTTCGAAGCAACAACCATCTTCTTGTAGGTTTTCAACATGTCTATGACTATGGCAACGCAAGGAGGCAGGGTACAGCTAGAACAGTCCAACATGCACCTTGCCTGGAATACGGCCAAAATGGCCAAAGAAGGGTTTTTGTGTGCTGCTATGGAGGAAACGCAGAACCTGATCAGGATAGTTCGGGCTGAGGTCAGAGAAGAGAACATGCGGGGTGTTGAGTTTCCCAGGCATAAAACAGTGAAGGCTGTGATGGAATGACACCCAGCTATGCTTCGTTAAACCTGCACGGCTGGATGTGTTCTTTGGGAAAATGGCTCTGCAACACATCCACAGACATGCTGGAGGCACAAAGGAATGGGTGCACCTCCAATTGACCGACACTGAGAGCTGACACCAGCTCCAACCCCACCTCTCAACGGCAAGCCTCCTGCGCCACCCCGTGACGACGACAGAGCTCAAACGTCCGAAATTGACAATCTGCCACCCAGATATATGTATTTACATGCTCCTCTTCCCAATGCTCAATTTTTCAATCTTGATGCTTATGCCAAGGATAGGAAGCATGATAAAGATTGTATTTCAGATTTGCTGACTGATGAAGGAACATCCACCAGTTAGTACACGATCTGCTGTGGGGTAATGCAGCTGACATCTGGCACTGCGTGGGTAACTGCTGCGTATTGAGCGGACCTGCAAGTGAAGACAAGCAGTGATCAAAAGGAACCGGATTTTTGAGTGTATTATTATCTACAATTGGCAGACACTTCAATGTATATTTTCAAGGATATACTTATATGTATTAATAAAGAACCATGTAGTGATCAAGGAGAAAGAACATGAAGACAATAGAAGGGCTGCCAAGACACTGTGCATGATATACTATGCCAAAGTAAATGATTGCATATTGCGGATATGCCTGTGGTAGAATCAGCATCAATGAAGTGTCTACAATTTTAGGTGTTGTAACTCAGGTTATTAAAAATTGATTTGGGCGTGTTGATACCTCATCAAAGTATTGGCCACCTATCTCGGCAAAAATGTGAGCAACACGCTTTCTGCCCCATCTTGAACATGTGCATCAACAGAGCATCAACAATTTTTGTTCTAGCATCTTTGGTAATCTGAGTGGTGATTGGTTGCAGACAGTCATAAATGTAGTATTGGCCGCCTTTATAGGAGATAGTGAAACTGACACACTCCCTGCACCATCTTGAAAATGAGCATCAACAGAGTCCCAATGATTTTTGGTCCTGCATTTTCGGATATATACGTGGTACTTGAATACAAGCATCCATAGACAAGGAGTTGGTAGCATTCATGGGCAGATAAGCAAGGAATATTCCCACGACAGCTTCCCAGACAGTAACAACAGATTTCATTCACAAACCTGCAACTAAGTGATGATGAGCGTTTTGGCCTACCAAGATGGTCAAAAAATTGTATATAGACAATAACAGCCACAGCGCGCTTTGATTAACCATGATGCAAGGCCAATCATTCTTGATGCTCTGTTGACGCTAATTTTCAAGATGGGGCAGGGAGCGTGTCAATTTCTCATTTTCCTATATAGGCAGCCAATTCTTCATTTATGACTGTGTGCAACCTATCGCCACTCAGATTACCCAGAATGCAAGACCAATAATCATTGACTCTCCATTCACACTCATTTTCAAGATGGGGTAGGGAGCGTATCTCTGTTTGTTTCGATTATAAAGGCAGCCAATACGTCAAACAAAGATAACGACGTACCAAAGTCAATATTTTGCAATCCACAGTGGGATATCTGAATGCAACCATAAATAGAAAAACCTGAAACACAGGACCGGAGATTGGAACTGATGGGTCCAGTCAAATCTGGCAAAACCTACAGGTTCACAGTTACATGTCTGGGTTTGGCCAGCCAAGAGGCAGCGGGTCTGGTATTTGCAAGGGTCTTGGACTGATCCGACCCATTTTTGCGGTCCAAACCCAGACCACTGGCCGGTTACCCAGACCCGTTGCTAACAATAGTCCTTGTAGCTTCCAAAATTTACCTACCAAAAGGCTTTATTTTAAAATACTCCAAAGAAAACACTGCCCTCTCTCAAGTATATCTCTTTTCTTTTCCACAACTTCAAAAGCACTCTGGAGCATTTCAAAATACTCCCAGAGCATGACAGAGTACATTGCTTCAGATTCCACATGTCTGGGAGCAAATGGATACCCCTGACATGATGTGTTATAGTTTTCTGAATTTGCGAAAAGTTCAGTTATGAGTTTTCAACCATTAAATCTTGCGCTGATGAAGGTGCGAATTGTATGATCATGCGGCGTAAAGAATGAACGGGGGATGATGCAGAATGTCTGATGAAGTGCTGGGTGTTTGCATTCTCAGTGGAAGTCTATCTAAAAAGCCTTACTACATTATGCAGAACAGTTGGTAAGGTTCTGTATAAGGCATATACTGAAATACAGGAAATCTTTGAAGCAGTTCCATGAATTCAGATGCTTGGCTATTATCTATGATCTGAAAGAGAAGCACACACAGCTGCATTATAGAGTCACTCACTGTGTATTCATGGGTACGGTATATAATTTCATCTCCATTTCATATTCAAGTCAATGTCTAGGACAAGTGTCAGATACCATGATGTGTTATTTCGAACAACAAAGCAGCACACAGCACTTCATCGTCCCGCTGACAGGAACTTGAATATCCAATTCCATAGAGATGAAATCGAACAATACAAAGCCACAGATAAACCACCAATTGATGTTCACATCAGAAGGCCTCTAGATAATGATTTACCTCCAGTTCCTCGGAAGTCACAAATGACATTAAAAGAACCTGTTGACCTTGAAATGACGTTTAGAAATGCATGGAAACTGCCAGCTAATGGCATTTGCTGAAACTGTACAGGCAAGGATATATTGGCAAAAACTATACAACTGGCTTTTGCGGATGAGGAATTTGATGATATGATTCTTACTTACACTGCACCTGCAATCTTTCATAATTATAAGCCTGAGATTCTCAATCACAAGTCTTACTAGGCAGCAATTGCATCTCTGCTCTCTGAGAGACGGAATACAGTGATGAAAGATATGCTAGATGCAATTGTTCAGTATCATGTCTTTGGAGTGTTCATGGAGCTTGCATAATGGAAACTGGCTTTGCAAAATCACTTGGTCTACTTGTCAATGGGTGATGGAGCAGGAATTGTATAGTAGTTCAAGAATTGACTGCTCTGAAAATGAAATCACCAAATTACATACATCAACTAAAATGATATGCAGATACTAACTGCTTATTTTGGCCATATTAGGCTGGCACTCAGAATTACTGGCAACTAAGACCTCAAAATCCCTCACATGGACATGTTCACACCTCTGCAGAGTCGATATAGAGAACAACATAAAACTGCACCCACAGGGAGTGCGTTGTAATTTGCTCCAACATAAGAGCTAAAATAACAATTAAAGATCACAGACTTCACCAATGATAATACTGCCCTTGAAAATAAATCGTTACAATCTGAAGCAGTCTTGACTAATATGGCACAGCGCTTTTAAACACTCCAAGATATGGATTTGGCTTATTGCAGCAGATGGCAGTGCTGGACTGTGTGTGCTCCATGATCAAAAGAATCAAAGCGTAGTTGTTATAGTAGTTATTTGGTGCATGAACAATCTCCTGATTGCAGCTAATATGAGTAACATTGGGGAGATATATAATCAGATTACAAAGAGATTTCAGATGCACAATCTTTATTGAGATCTGCTTTTGTCAATCAGACAGAGGCAATAATTCTTACAATCACAGCATAATTGGTGAATGCAACAGTATTCAGCACACAATGGACATCCATTAGTACAGCTCAATTCAGAATTCAGACATCTGTAAAAATATGTTGTCTGGATGAGTGTAGACCAGATACTATCCCAATAACAACAATGCGGTAAAATAGAAAGCCCCAGAACTAAGTCTGTAATTCTACCACTGACTAATTGATGATTGAAAGACTTATGTATGAGATAACCACTATACAGCTTGATATCATATATGCCATCAGAGTTGTCCAGCAGTACAATTATAACCCTACCAAATTGGATGGGGTTGGACTCAAGCTCTTGTTTTCACACCCCACTGGTAGAAAGAACTAGCACCTGCATGTTGAAAGACAATGTGGGAGTGTATTTGAATATTACATTGATTCAGACAATGCTAGAAGTCTTGATAACTGAAAATTAATAGGTGAACTGGTCATCCCCTTCAGAAGATTGGAATACTGAGGATTGAGAAAACTCAAGTCAATGACCAAATTTCAGACAACTGTCAAATTCTGTTCCTTTGACATAAACTTGATAATACTCACAACTATCCTACATCTGTTGAGCAATTATAGCATATCCACTATCCTTCTCAAGTTCTCTCAAATGCAGACACTAATCACCACTATCAAATACCAGATATACTACAAAACTGCAGTTGAATATATCATGGCTAAGTACTGTCTTGCAGCAGATTTTGCTAGAGATAGAGTGATTGAATTAAGCTACATATCAACTATTGGGATACTCACTGACTACTTTACAATGCTGTAACTAATGCCTTCCCATTGGAAGGATGGTATTGTGATTAGAACAATTGGAAATAGACTCAGCACTGGACTTGGAATAGATATACCCAATTGCCTTTGAACTGGGATCAAACTAATTGAGAGTGGAATAGATATTTGAAATGGCAATTGCATTGGAGATACCATCTTGAACAAAATTCATTGCATAGATTTTCATTTCAGATGCTTCAGAATGTTTGATGGGTTCCACTTCTCTATTATTTTGGGTTTTGATTGAAGTTGACATGATCGCTGTTCTAGAGGAGATTTGAGCTGATTGGGAGAACAGCTATGAGTATATGAAAAATTATGACGTAACTAACACCTGTGTAGTTAGCACTATTAGTTTTTGATTGCCCTTATTTTAATGCAATATATTTATCTGATAATATAACAGATATTCCTTCACATATCTATTGTCATCTTTCTCTACACTATCATCTGCCAGTATTCAACAAACATCGCCTCTAAGAATTTTAGTACAATATATCCGACAGTTAAGACATCAACACGCATTACTTAGAATGTAGATTGTTGTGAATTGAAATAATTCCAGGAAGTATATAGGTCCTTACACATTTTCAACAAAATGTCCAAAAGCGTTTAAACTACCCTAAAGCATACTGTAATGCTTTTAAATATTATAAAGATACTCTGATATTATCTAAACCTTACAGCAGTAATGGCAATTGCTCTGAGACCTTATGAAAGACTCCACTAAAGGTTTGATCACCTTCTAAATTTTACATGTATAGGTTTATCTTACAACAACCCCATGACACTGCCACTGATTCCCAGTAACTAAAATACATTTTTGTAACATAGCAGAAAGATACATTAGAGTTATAATTACAGCAAGATCTTGTATAATCCCAGGAATAAATCATTATTTGTTAGAAGGAATTTCATATGTGTAATATGCATCACATGATCTGGATTAGGGGTTTTGCTTGTAGCGATAGCAGGCTTTTGGTAGGGCTCACATCACTAGCAATTTGCCTAGCATTTGTTACAGCCAGCTGCCACACCAACAATCCCAGCATTATGTAAGAGTCATGTGACTCCACCTAGCAGCAGTCTGGGCCGAGACAATACAGGGGCGCACTACTCTCCAAAGCAACCTAGTTTTTGCCCAGATGCCCACCAGGGTTTTCGAGACTACTCTACCTGGCAGCCTTATTACCTACAAATAACCAGCGCCTGAATGTTTAGTGTACGGGAGAGTAGAAAAATAGCACACCCTTTACTCGGCAAAACATAGCAAGGGTTGTATTCGTGGGTACCATGCCTACCCTAACCAAAGTAGTGATCCCGCGTTCATAGATGTAGTAGTTCGAGACTAGAACGATGTATCTATCTAATCCCTCAATTCCTGTCATTCCTCGGCGCTAGTATAATTTATTAAATATCTTAACTATCCTTCGGCCACGGTTTCATTTAGACTCCCTTCACTTTCTCACCTGCAGTCTTCTTCTTTTCACTAGCTCCACGAACAAAGGAACTGAGATCACCCATCGGCAGTTCAATAGGAAAGTCCACGGATTGTAACAAACTTGAAAGGAAGGCATACCACCCCAACATAGAAACGAAAAAGCATGTGGCGCCTCCTCCTACCTCCAATCTGTGTGATAGTCCCTTGTTTCCTTGGCCTCGCTGCCAATCCGCAGCCGCCAGCAGCGGGAATGCAATCGAGTATGCAAGGAATACTCCTACGAAAACAATGTTTGTACGGATCGAACATACTAAGAATACGAGACTGAGTAGCCCGACGAATAGATAGAAGAATGCTGCCTAATGTTACTTGGGCCAGAAGAATAAGAACCGGGAAGGGCGGAATACCGAACGTGTTGTAGAATTGTGCATTTAATCCACCAGCGGCATTTGTGAATGCCCCTAGTGCGCCAAACCCTGGAGCCAGCGTAGCGCCGACCGACAAAAAGAATCCACCTATTATTTAAGCATATTACTCTAACAATTGGAGGAGAATTTGGAAATCGCTTACCATAAGAACAAAAGACGACGAAGGCAAAGGTATTGCCCAGGAAGAACTCAAGGAGACCACCAAGGAGCATTAAAACACCTCCGCAAAAGAAATGTACACCACTTGTTACGTTTGATGTCAGTTCCAACGATTTAACGATGTTTGTGTAGTGGACACACTTGTTTGCAGAACCGCTACCGTCGGCTCCTCGCCAACCCATGAGTTGGCAAGATAAAGGTGTTAAACACATAATGAGCCCAGCCAAAGCCCTGGATTCATCAATTAACAATTGCTTTACACATGCACATATCGAACATACAATGGCGTGGGGTTGCCGAAGGTCTTAATAGGGTTATATTTAGCCTCCTCAAATCTTTCGAAGATTTCCTGAGGAATCGAAGATATGTCGGGGCGGACAGTGCAGTGGCTGAGATTGTCGGTGCTTTGGTTCCGAGGCCAGCTCTGTCCCTCAAGGTCATGAATGACAGTTGACATGTTGGCTAGTGGGCAGTAGGCAGTGCGAATGATGACAAGAAAGTAAAGATACCAGACGTATGGGGCCCTGGAGTACAGGTCAAGATGGAAGTGAGCGACTGAGAAGATCAGTGGGGAGTACGGAGCTATATATTTTTGGTCGTAACCACTATACATCCAAACATTGCGACTCGACACTTGCACCCCCACCAGCACTCTTCGGTTGTTTATCCCCTCGAATACTCTTGTTCGAGCAATATATTAGAAGTCTCAGTATTGTAGTCTATCGGTTCATGGCACGCATGTAGTTCTACCACGTGCTTGAGATTAAAGTTCCACCTGCTCCTATCAAAAACATTCAAATGTTTGATTGTATAATCCTGGAGGGAAAGAATGGCGCGACATGTTCGGGAAGTAACAGACGTAAATCTACAATCCTGGCCTTGAGAGGGGCTCTGCAATTAATCCGTTTCACAGCCCACGACAAAACAGGATCAATGCTGCAGGTGCGTCTTATTTCGATAAAAATGCGGCATATTTTAAAATGCGGCTTATTCCTAAGTACGCTTTATTCTGGAATTGTGTTCCCCAAGTCCTGTGCGGCTTATATCCGGTTGCGCAATATTCCTTATTGCGGCTTATTTTCCTAGATTGAATTGCATGATTGTAGATCTCCTAGGGTGTATATGTAACAATGTGCGTACTTGTTTGATGGTTCAGCGAGTGTTCTACCTGCGCGACATTATACTAGGTAATTCAGCGCAATCTGATTGATATACGACCATGGTTGGCGCCATTTCAGTGGTGGCATGGATGTGAAATTTTCGATGTTGTTCGGCACACCTGCGGCATATGACGGATTATTACGTAACATAATTAGGAGTGATTGTTCATGTCCCATAGTGGCTGTGCTCTGTGGCAGTCAAACACTGGAAATTATGTTGGGTTTAATTGTATATTGCAATACAACTGTGAGAAGATAGGTGAGTGCTAATTGAAATAACAATGGATACCGCATAAGGATCAGAAGGCAGAGATACATATACAGAGTAAAAGATACAAATATAAAGATATAATTAGAATAACTAATAGATTAAAGATAGGTTTTAATAAAATAAAGAAGTCTAGAAGAGGTGCAACACCATGTCAGTTTGCATAGTATCCAAAAACTTACCAATTAGAAGTTCGATTCACTGTAACTGGATAGCATCTAACCATGTATAATTATCAATTAGAACTATAGTTTCTGCAAAACATTGATTTTAAGTTTTTCAAGTGCTATACAATAAGTACCAGTAACAGCATCTTAGACTGTACACCAACAGATAGTCTTGTAGAATAACATGGATTGATGTGGTTATTTGCATTAATATTTATATAGAATAGCACCAGGAAAAATAATCTTAAGCAATATCATATAACTCATAGAGACACTGTTTTTGGTATGGTGATCCATATCATCTTTGATTCATGGTACTATAAAGTCCTATAGATCTGCACATTGAAAAGATAACTATAATAGGTACAGAATTATGTATACTTCATACTAAGCATCAAGGTGTATTCAACAAGCTTCAAACCAAACTACCAAATCTGCAGCATGGTATGTTGCCCTAATGTAAGGTGCGCCCACATGTACTCTGAGTTTGGTTGCAAGTATGCCTTGTAGCATATCCAACAGTAAGTTTGCAGGCATGCTCTCCAGGTGGCTCCGAGGTGGACTAAATTGCTCACTTCTAGCCTGCTTGGATATGCTCTGCTAAGTATGCTCAAAAGTCAATCTGAATTTCACAATGTATTCCTGCACAAGTATACCTCTAATTATGTACTGATGTACACTTCTGAGTATTCTCTTGAGAACACTTGGAATCACACTCGGTGGCACATTCCAAACATGCTTGATCGTACAATCGCAAAATGGAATATACTGTGGGAGTTATAACAAAACAGCTAAGTGACTCGGAACAGCCACATTGATTATTCCCAGTGCTGCATGATGCTCCCAGCCAAGCTTGATGCAAAGTGAAGTCCTCTCAAGTGCTTCCAAACAACTTTCACGTGCTCCTAAATGATTTTGAGGTTGGGGAACCAAATTTCAGTACATCCTGAAGAATGTATTGTTGGCTTCAGAATGCTCCAACATTAAGCTATTAGATCGTTCCAAATTCATAGCAATTGGGAGTATTTGGCTTTGTCTCTAAGAAGATTCCAGTGCACCACAAATGTAGAGACATACTTTCTGGGAGTGAGTTTGTCAATATCTATACAACAAAGTATAATTCAATAAACTATTTTACTCCAACTTTTGCACACCATCGTGCCAATTTTGATAAAGCCTAGTAGATATCGTGATCCAGATGAATATTTGCAAGTCATATGCAATCGAATCCTTGAAATGCAGCAATATTTCACACTGAATGTGTTGGTCCAACTATTGCTCCAATGGAAGCAAGATGCATCTATTTTGTTTGTTCGACAACTTGGATGAAACTGTTAATACACTCAGCTCAACTGTGTGAATCCTTGCACTTTATTGCAATCTCCACCACATATTCTTAAGCATGAGGATATAGTATCCAGTGTTGAGTCTTGTTGCACCTATTAGAATAACTAGTAATTGTTGTTCCAGCTAGCATACACTCCGGACATTGGACAATCTGAATGTGTGGAGGCACGCTGATGTATCATATCTGAACGGGAGAAACTTATCAGTACAAGGTGTTATCGAGGTCATTGGATTCACTGTGGATACATTGCACCGGGATGTCATGAGATTCAGATATGATCCCATGATTGACATTGGTACATTCTACCTTGCAATCAAGTTCCCAATACTTAACAGAAGCAAGACTGTGAAATGGTTGACAGTAGTACAACAGCCCATTTTAAAGTTTAATAAAATAATGTCCAGAAGTACATTCTGATCATATCCAAACACCAATCTAGAAATTCAAGTCCCCAGTCCTCTTCAATCTGTGAGCTAAATACCTGCCCAAAGTTTGAAATACCGATATCTGCTAATACATTTCTGGGTAATGATAGTTTAGTTTTTATGAACACTCTGTGGACATGTAATTCTCTGACTTGATATATGTGTTATCTTATCGGTTGGATAAAAGGCGCTTCCTGAAAATATTGGTGATGTACAAGTTGCACTCTGGGTGGATTTCGCTGTGTATCAGTAGCAGACTGTAAATTGAAATCATCTTCAGAGGAAATATGATACCAGTCTTTAACGGCAAGATATAATAGTATCCCATCCATATAGTCAAGACCAGTACACCAATCATTATGCTTGTACATTTGTCGAATGTAATTGAGGTTATTGCTAGCTGAATATTCCTATTTTGTATTGCAGCAATATATGCATTCAGAAATATTACTGGTAAAATTGTCACCAAAATTCATTTCCTGAATTGACTGAGATATATGGTTCACATGATGTATCTTCCAATTTCTGAAAGCCAATGCATGCTGCTTAATTGTTTTTGAAGCTTCCGAATACTTATTGCCTCCTACCAAGTTCCAAAGTTGATTAAGTGGATGCATAAATCCTTCTTGAACTGGTACTGCAAATTGGTGGTGATACCATAAATCTCTCAATCTAGTTAGTCTGTGATTCAGTGTTTACCAGGGAGATCCAAATGTTGGCTTCTGTCTCACCATTTGATGGATGGACCTGAAGTTCTACATGCCTGTCAGGGGTCATATTTGCTATGCCATATACTTCTTCTTTTGCTACAGTTTTGATTTCAGCAAGGTTATGGAGCAATATGTATCGGGGACCAGTTACCATACTTCTCACGTCTAGTCATAGTTGGTGTATTTAATGATGAAATCGTTTTTGAAGAAGCGTGCATCTAACTGGCATCCTGTGATGGATTTCATGCTCCAAACCCTCTTGTGACATCTGCAAATTTGTATCTGATAATTTAGTTGCCACTTTTCTGGTGCTATTCAGGCCCACCTGACATTGCATATGTTTTGTTGTAGTAACCTTTTCAGCTCCAGACATATGGACCTGTATTGCTGCATGAATAGTATGAATACATTATTCTCTTTTATGAATGAAATGCAGTTACCAATGGTTCCTCCACTTCAGTCTGTGCACCATTTATCGTGTTCTATTCCCAAAAAACAACTGGTCTCCGATACACTCCCCTTAGTTTATCCTATAGTGATATGAGGGATAGAAGAGATTGATTTTGTTGGCAAAAGAGTAGAGAGACTTTACATGATGTCTACACTGCTCCCATTATGATATCATCGGATACTGTATCTGCCACAGCTTTTCTATCATCAGTGGAGCAGACAAGAATTGGAGTCCACTTCTGTGCCTGTGTTCTGATCATTTCACTGATCTCATTTGCTTGCCAGGAGATGCTATTCAATCCCTCAAATGGTTTAGAGATGTGCTGCAAGCCTTCTTACCAAAGGACCAATGTGAATTGATTGTCAAATTGAGCCTTTACATTTGTATGGTTCAGGTATGGAGGCAGCCAGTTCAATAAGTCCAGAACAAATTCCAGGAGCAGCTGACGAAATTCATCAGACTGCCAGAGCTGGTTGATATTGCATAGAGGGAATTGCCAGAACTGGTTGCAGATTGGGTGAATACCAAGAGTGGGCAGTGCATCAATATTAGTATTGTCAAGAAAATCCAAGTATACATGCTGATCTTTAGAGTTATCCCTTGGTCAAAAAGTTGAATGCCCCAACAACAAACCTTTAGGAAGATCACACATCAGGTATGAACCATTAGTGACTTGAACAAACATAACTTGTTCTGGATAATTTCCAACCCTGGCAGCCAATAGAGGGTAACATAATCTCAGGAATCCATCAGCACAGTCCCACTTCTTGCTGGGACCAGGGATGTGTTGATTCCTGACTGGTGACAGCACAGTCTCAACCCCATAATGCCATACTTCATTAGTGTGTTTGGTATCTTGCAGGCAACATGTTATCAAACAAATGAGAATCCTGGAGTGGCTCTTAAGTGTCCAGCAGATACCTTTTCTCATATGACCATGTGTGAGATCGAGTGGCCAGGCATGCTGATGACACAACAAATTGATTGAGTAAGCCTTGTCAGATATATAAATGATGGGTACAATTGTTACCCTGGCAGGAAGTTGATCCTGGGTATCATACCACCAATCACTGGGGTATATCTCCCTGCAAATTCAATGACTAACCAATTCAGGGAGGCATCTCCAGTAACAATCAATGCTTGCCTGAAATGGGAGATATGCTAAAGGGAACTGCATATATTTGAAAATATCCCTGTAGTATAATGTTCTGGAGATATGTGCTTCATCTTCATTCACACTTTCATTCTTAAGGCTGAAATCGACCTCAGAGAAGTGCTTTCCCAAGTCATCTGGTAATTGGAATGATTCCAGTTTGAAGTTGTCCAGTACAATCCTCAGATGTTAATCTATCAATATGTTTACTGGGCCGCTAAACTATTGAGCGAGTTGAAAGTCATGTGCAGATTAATATTTGCGCTATGAATCCCATCATTCTGAGTATTTGTGATACTTGTTGTATAATCCCACAGCTTTGCCATACACTTTCCCCCCCATACTGTACACTCAAACTACCTCACTATGCACCTTTGTCTTAGTTGAATGATGGGTATACTTCAGATCAGATGTCGGGGCTATAGGGCTTTTATACAAGAAGTATCTTTACCAGATGGTGCACTATATATATTTTCTATACGTAGACCATTAGTTACATAGCTTCATCAGCAACAACTCTAGTTTCCGTCTGAAACACCCGGGTGTTTTGGACGGCTCTGACGGCTCTGGCGGAACCTCGTACCCTCTGACGGAGAATCAGACGCGACCTGTCGCCCAAGCGACGGGTTGCGTTGCATACCTCCCTTGCGGCGGCTATTATACCATGCCTCTTATTCTTGCGACCCGTCGCGTGGTATATTAAGCTCGCCGCTCTGGCGTCAGGCTTCCTTTACTTTGCGTCCGGAATGTGGTGACGTATACGCACCATCAGAACGACACGTATGTTACACTCTTCGCAGGGGTTGCAGTTATGCAGTAGCCGTTTACACAACGCCTGGCGA
>Ga0307512_10001810_pt1 | contig 28882 bp, 26 predicted proteins | sample 14_EM_MG_FD_200267 | JGI IMG/M metagenome (GOLD analysis project Ga0307512, IMG submission 200267) | Populus trichocarpa ectomycorrhiza microbial communities from riparian zone in the Pacific Northwest, United States - 14_EM | ecosystem: Host-associated > Plants > Roots > Unclassified | place... | reverse complement strand
ACACCATTCAGTACTTTGATCATGTTCTACTCTGACTTTTTTACATACTAACTACTGAAATTAAGGTGTTTCCACACCGTTCAGTATGTGAAACTACTGAATTTCAGTAGCTCTCGAGTTTATAGTGGACATGGGTTCATTGACTCAGGAGAATCGCGTCGAGAATACTGGGATATAAAGTAAACTTTGAGAGGTGAAGTAGTGGTCCTCGGGCTGGCGTTCATAATCATCGACGGATCGTCCGCATGTTGCGTTGGAGCTCACTTGCCATAGTAAGTACAGTATGTCATCGATGTCATCAACTGTCGACGTCAGTGCCAAGCATGCCAAGCAAAGCAAATCAACAAATTACGCATCAACGCGCCAAGGCCAAGGCATAGAAGAAACTCGCTCAAATCCAATAAATATTAGAGTGAGATCCCAAAAGATGCTCCAAAGAAAAAGTAAGGAAAAAGCCGAGGGGAATTGGTGAGAAGGGGAATTACTGTAATCGACGCCGGGAGGAGTATACAGCATAGAGTAACGAAAAACATGAAAGAAAATGAAAGCAAAAAAAAGGAAAAGAAAACAAAGATGAGAAGAGATGATGCATGATGAGCACAAAGACAGGGCGTGGATACGGTACAAATGGTAGCATCGTTTGTATTCAACTTCGAGCATCATCGCAGTTATGATCACCCTATGACCTCCACACAGGCGCACGGGACATCTCTCCCTATGCGCGTATCCGCCATCCATCGCCCTTCCGACTGACCTTCCCGACGCCACCGATGCTCTCACGCACGACGAGCCAAAGTCCAGTAGACGATATGACGTCCTTGATCTCCTCGGCCGTCAACACGAGCCCGCCGCCGTCGGGCGCGCCGCCATTCACGTTCCAGCTTGGGCGCGCGATGCCCTGCGGGCTCACCGCGCGCCGGCGCACCTGCAGCTTGTCGACGACGACGTCCGGAAGCGGGAAAGGCACCTTGAGGAGCGCGACGACTTTGGGGTGGTGTGGCGTCGGCGAGAACGTCGCGACGCGCACGCGCACGACAGACTCGCTGCCGTCGCCTGCTGCACCGCCGCCGCCGACCCGGGACAGGATGAGCGTGCACGTCCAGGGTGTCTCCGAGTCTTCCGGTTCGCTCTCGTCCCCATCGTCGTTATCCCCACGCGCCCGGCCCGAGGAGCTGCCGACTTCGCTCCCCGTCGACACGCTGTGGCCCGAAACGCTCGACATCCGCTTTTCGGCTCTGTCGATTGTCCCAGAGCGACTGAGGGAGGCTGGGCCTGTCTTTCCGGGAGGCCCGACCGTGCCGGATCGACGGTTCGCGCCAATCGTTTGATTATCATCGCGCGTTTTTCTCTTCTTCTTCCCCCGACTCCATACAAAGAGAACCTCTATAGCGCCTTCTTCGGGTACTGTCCGCGCCTGTCGCCGCTCATCCGATAAGCCAAGATTATTCATGTGCCCAATCACGTTGCTCAGGAGACCTTCATTCGACCCTTTGATCCATTTACGAACGACCCAAGTGTAGCTGTGGGGTTTGCCTTGAGGTGGATACTTTGGAGAACTGCACAAAGGCTGGATGCCGAGAACCGCAGGCTGTAAATGTGAGGAAGAAGGGATTGCGAATGTAGGGCTGGTAGGCAGCTCGGGATGTTGGTTGGATGTCGGCGGGCCAAGCCATGAAGTCCGCTTTGGATTACCTTGGGACGGAACCGACAAAGATTGTCCAGTCGAAGCGCGCGACGGGCGAAAGAGTGGACTGTCTGGTACCGATGGTGAGGGGGCCGCAGGCGATGGAGATGGCGGTTGGCTATCCTTCTTCTTAAAGAATTTTCCAAAAATCTTCTTGGGACCACTGGTTGGGGTCGAGTTGATATCTGAGCGCTTGATGGTAGGCGCGGATGGGGATGGGTTGTCCATGCCACCAGAAGAAAGCGAGTGAGCAGATGAATTAGGTGTATGCACACCATCCAGGGGTGCAGCGCGAGGGGTAAAATGTTGAGAGGGATCGTGGTGCTCGTCGATGCTGGTTCGATTGCTGGAGGGAGGGAACTGGGTGGCAAAGGAGGGATTGGAGCCAAACACTTCGATGGGCTCAAGAAAGGCGAGTCCGAGAATCTCGAGGCCGCGTTTCTGAAACTTTGCTACCTTGGCATCGGTCCCAGCATCAACGATCACGTTAGTCATGACATTGTGTGCCTGGAGATTGTAAAGAGGGATGATCATCCTGCGAGACGAGGTAGTGGAAGAAGATGCGACGGAGTTGAAAGAGGTGACGGAAGAGTAAGCAGAGTACATCGAGGTGTCCGACCGATTGGAAGTGGTGCGGGTGAGATTGTGATCCTCATGGTCCTGGGAAGACGAGGAGATGTCTATGGAGCGAGTGCGATCGCGGTCGCGAGATTGTGGAGGGACGAGCTGAACCTGGAGGTTCAAGGGGTGATTGGACTTGGCGGGTGGGGGCCGTACGACGATGAACGACTGTGGTGCGACGGGTGAGCGAGGATGGGCAAAGGGCTGGGATCACGGAGACGTACTTCATGATTCGTCCTCCTCTCCTTCCTTTTGATGGCACCGTCCTCCGTGGCACCGATTATGTCTCTTGGCTTGGGATCCTCAGCCTGGACGGGTGGCACGTCCTTGGTTGTTGCGTTGGCAGGGTTGGGGGAACTCTGTTGCAGGGCAGATGGAAGAAATGAAGATAGGGTAGCAAACATGGCTGCTTGTAATGAGCGTGGGCCTCGCAGCTACCATAAAAGTACGAAGTACCGGTATGGCAGGGTGGTATTGGAGTCTCTGGATGTACGCCAAGTAGATGGACTGGTTTGCGACGGGACGGGCGTCAGTGCAGGGCTAAGAAGATAAACGCCGGTCGGTTCGAGGCTCACAGTAAATCTAGATTACAGATTGAGGCCTACGGTGTGTATAAAGAGAAGAAGGAAAAAGGATATGAATTTGAAGGTTAGATGGCGAGAGAGATACAAGCGAGAGAAAGAGAGTTGGTCCAAACTCGGGTAGAGAGGAAGGGGAAGGGGATGCGAACGGACGGACGGGATTGACGGGTGGGCGTCATTTGGTCACACTGCTTATACCGCGTCCTTTTACCTAATCACCTCTCGCCGTCGGTTTTACCCTTTCTGTTCTGTTGATGGTAATGACTCGGACTCTGATTTCAACGACTGATAGGCTGCGCGATTCCCAAGTTGTTGTAATGGCGAGGCAAAGCAAGATCGGTCTGCCGCAGTTCTCAAAACAAGAAACTTCAAATCTCGGTCATTGAACAGACCCGACCCCGACCGGGTTGTAGCGTCGGGAAGGACAACCGGCGCAATTCCGTTTCAATCTAGCTCGGTCAGTCCCGTTCCCTTCCAGGCTGCTGATGCCGGGAACTTGATGTCAACGCCCCCCGTATATGGTGTCCCCCCTATGTGTCGTACTGTATGGCCGTACTGTACTTACTCGTATTACTGAGAGATGTCAATCTAGATTAAGTTTTTGGCGCCTTTACCCAACTACGCCCCTCACACGACATCAATATACAGTACCACAAGAAGCCAAGATGTAATGCCAAGTGTTGGGATTCCTCACGACTGGAAGCGCTTGCACAGTAATATGTTGATGCGCTGGGACCCGGAACGTGCCGAGTGTTTTATCGGTGATCGAGTGGCATTTTATGGTTTGTTTCACGTCAGCAAGTGGGCGTAAGCATGCCGAGCCGAGACTGTTGATCATCCCACATGACCCTGTGCTGCTGATTGCCCTTACTTTCCACATGTGCTCAATCCATCTCTTTCTGCCATGGCGACCTCACTGCGCACTCTTCCCACGCGAGACTGCGCACACCGTGAACCAACAGGCACATAAATCACACCTGCTCTCACCGCAGTAGCGTGAGCCCTTCTGCGCATTCCACTCGTGAGCCTTCGTCGAGGCACGTCCCAAAAACGAATTCAAGGATGGAAGGAACGTAGGTTGGTTTCATGTTGCGGTGACGGCGGTGGTGGTGACTGCATATATGTCGTGCGCAGCAGCAGCCAGAGATCGCGAAACACGTGATGATACGGAAAACGAGACGTACTACACAGTTTATACACACAAAGATTTCAAACAACCCTACGGGTCCCGATGCCCGTGCCCACATTCATCACGCGCGCGACGTCTCGGCATGTCAGACTATATCGCGTCTGGCGTTGGAGCACCACTACCCCGCCGTCGCTGCCATTTCCATCCTCAGTCTGTAGCGCCGCGCCATAACTTCCTCCGCTGCTGAGTTTGGCAGCGTTGGCGAGTTCCGAGGCTCGCATGTGGTCCTCGACGACGGCGTCGATGCCGTGCGCGCGTGCGGTGTACTGCTCGCGCGTCGTGATGACGAGGCTGCGCGGTTCGAGCAAGAGCGAGAGCGCTGGTATTCCCGCGGGCAGGTCGTAGTAGTGCATCACCGTGTGGGCCCCGAGCGACAGCGTCGCGACGACGGGGTGGTACGCCGAACCGTCTTGATGTGGCTAGATGGTGACGACGACTTTCCCCGTCTTTCTTTTCTGCTGAGCGTGACGGGGGAGACGGAGTGAGGTCGCACCATGATTCCCTGCCCCGGATGATACTGAGAAGAAGAACGATAATTCGTGAGTTCGTGTGTGTGGCACTTTGCTACACTGCTCGGTGCCGAGGACGCACCTCGTTCAATATGACGTGGTTCGGTCGCTGGTGCGGCGAGTCATCGAATGCACCCGTCGAAGTGATGCGCGATATCAAATCAGGGCTTGTAGATGACAGATAGATGGCATCAATTCGGGGGACGGTAAGTCGGCGGTGCGCAATCACGGGTGGATCTCCTAACTCACTAATTGCAGATGAAATGTGGGAGCGGCTGCGCGACGAGCACGTTTTTCGCGGTTAGATCACCACCTGAGCCGAAGCATGTTAGATCTGAGATATAGGTTTATGATGGGGGATTTGCGGGTTACCCCACGTTTGCAGTCTGGGGGGCAGAGTATGATCCGTCGGTAGAGCAGCGAGGAATGATTACGATTACGAGCGTTGGATTCATAAAACACGTGAACACGTACCTCCGGTTCGAAAGTTGCTTCCACTTCGGCTGGGGTGTCTCCTCGATCTGTGGGGTTTAAGCGTATCGAGTGGTGCTACTACAACGGTTGGGCTCACTTTACGCAGCAAATAGGCCTCCTCGTCCTCAGTCACAAAGTCGGGAATGTAATATGTGTCTGTTGTTCCTGGGACGTGATGCTCAGTAAGGTCCATTTGTGGGTGGTTTGGCAGATGTAGAGCGGCATTGCTGCTGTGGTCGGTCTGAGTCGCGGTGCACACGGGCCGAAGTGTTTGAGACGCTGACTGACCGAAATTCAACACTGGACCGACGGACCTCTCCTCTACTATGCGATCGACTGTTAGAAAATGTGCAGCACATCACTCTATTCTCAATTCATCATCCCCCCTTTTCATTCTGGAAGCTCCCGCTGGTATCCCCTGTTGCGCCAGGCGCGCCTCTTTTGTCTTTAGTTCTTTTTGCTATGCGCCGCTTCCCCCGCGATGTTCGCGACTTTCACAACGTAGTGGCTCCCGTGCCTATTTCCGAGAATGACCCCAAATTCCTGGGTTTTTCGTCTTCTGGTGGTGACAGTTTCGTTCTTAGCCCAGGTTACCAGGCTATCGAGGGCGGTAATGTGCCCCAGGTCTTTCCAGGACAACAACACGATGCGTCGCCGCCACCCGCGCCGTCGAATCCTCCTTTGCCTGTGTCTGCGGCACCTCAGAGCATCGGCGTAGTGTCTTCGCCATTGCCTCCTGCACCCTCGAGTTCGCCATCGGCGGACCCTTCAATAGAATCAGCTCTGCCTATGTCCGCTCCGCCTTCCGGGTCATCCTCAGCCCAAGTAAGCCTCTCACCACGTCCGTTCCAGACATACCGTATGAACTGTGAGCGCTACAGATATCAGCTGCGATCTCCGTAAGCCTGGTCATCTCGTATGTAAATGCGCATTCTTAACCACAGCCATAGACTACCTCCCCTTCATCAGAGGCCACGCCCTCCCTATCATCTCCACTCAGTTCCATCCTACCAACATCACCCGGTACCGTGGCGACCCCAACTGATCCAACGTTGCCTACTTTGGCCTCTATCTCGCCGACATCGTTACCAACTACCACGCCCGCTGCTGCAATCACTAACTCGATGAACTCTCACGGAACCTCCTTCTGGGCCGCCGTCGCTCTTCTGGGCATCGCCGGCATCGCAACCCTCATCGCCCTGTTCTTATGGTGGCTCCGCATCCGCGAGCGTACGCACAGGCGCCCCTGGGAGCGACCGCGCTGGCTGTGGGGACGAGCAGAGAGCTACAAGTTCCCAGAAGATGCAATATCATCTTCAGGGACTTCTGGCTCTTTGTGGCAGCCACAAGGCGATCGTGAAGTTTGCGAGCCGCAGCGCAGCACGAGCACCCTCTTGTCGCCGTCTTTGTTGTCGCGCCGGACGACCGGCCGGGAGCCCCAGCCCCACTTGCCGACCATCGCCGCTATGTCCCCGTTTACGCACGGCCCATACCCGACCGTGCGCCCGCTCCCTCTTGAGCTGCGCCTCTCGGACACGAGCGTGCCTGGCCTTATGCAAGATGTCGGCTCGCTCCACGTCGCCAATCTTGTCGCGGGCGACATTCTCACCTCTGGCGACGAGTCCAGTAGGCCACCGACGGCGCTCGACGACGTCGGTACGCCGCGCGAGTCAAGCCTGATGCTTAAGCCGCGCTACCTTAGTCTGAATGGATCCGGGCTCGACGTACCTTGGATCCAAACGCCCCTCGCAGAGCCAGCGCCAAGGCCAACGCCAGTGACGCAGCCGGAGCAGGGAACACAGCGCCCACCAGCGGACGCGACAACCCCTCTGGACTATAATCGGTGGAAAGAACGCCTGGAGCGCTCATCCGCGAAGCCAGAAGAGTCACAAACAGACTCGCAACCAGTCACAATCGAGACCTGGCGCGACTCGCTGCGAAACAACATCGCGAGCGCATTCGGCGCATTCACCTCCTCTGCGCACGCGCCTGCGCCTGTACGTCCGAGTGTGACTACATACAATTGGCAGGACGCTGCGCCCGCCGTCGCACGTGCCCCATCGACGGTATCGACGGCTTCGAAGCCGTGGACACTCGAAGAGACGCGCAAGGGAGCAGGCATCGTGCATATCCGTGGGGTCTCGAATCCTTCTGCCTCGTCCTCTTCCTCGCTCGGCAGCGGCAGCAGGCCTCTACCCATGCCACCCCCGCCGCCGCCCCACGCGTCCCTCATTCCGCCGCGCCTGCCGCACCTCCCGCCGATGCCACACGTGCCGCGCACAAGTGTGAGCGCAGCGCGCAGCACGTCGATGAGGCGACAGCACGGCTCGCGCCGGCGGCGCGGGATGGTGCGGCGGGCGTCGTCGTTGTCATCCGCGTCGTCGGCGGCAGCATCGGAGGCGACGTCGGTTGGATCGGACATGTCGCGGGTGTCTGGAGCCACGGCTGTTGCACGCTGGGCTCACCTCTCAGAGAAGGAGGAAGCGGCGCGCCGCGCACTGAGACAGCGGAGGCTGCAGTCTGTCGGTAGCAGCAGCGTGCAGAAACGGACGCGTGGGAGGAGCGGTGGCGGATGAGGACGGCGGCGTAATGGCGTGGTGGACGACGCAAAAGCGGTGAATTGCCCGGCTGTATACAGCATGGGAATAATACAAACAATACGCTGCGTCGACTTATTATACAGTCCCGCATAGCATACAAAGCAACAATTGTATCCACTACTCTGTTTCAACTTCAACATGTTCTACTATACCGTGCGCAGCATCAAGCCATATCGTAGGTGGGTGGCGATCTTGCAAAATAAGACGCCCAATGAGCATTCTAGGATCCTTGCACCTTCGCAATCATCCCAGAATCACCCCACTTGGCTGGTAAGTGGGACTCTAAACAGCGTCAGGAACTCCAGCTCTGGGAAAGCTATGACCACCCCTCCATAAAACGCATCAACTTCTGCCGTGCGGGACATCGCCTTCCCACGGATGCAAGTGATACTATCATCCATAATGCCGGGTTAGCACCTTCGATCACGAGGGTGCCTATGAATAGTGGTGGTGGTAGAGAACTGCACGGTAGGACTAAAAGATAGACAAAACCTGCCATTACTAATGAACTCCATGGGCAGCACTGTATGTTCAATTCACTGTGAGAAAGAAAGGGGATGAAGTCCTCGGACCGATACTGAGCGCCGAGCCTCGGACGATAGATCTGTTGCCGATAAATCGAGATCGCACCCCGGCGATGTTGATCTTTCTGTGCCACGCTTCCACAATTTGCGCGATTGGGCTGTCTTCGTCACCCACTCCCCTTGCCGCATAATTTCCCGATATACCGTCATGTCTAAATTCTTCCAGTTCAGATGTGCAACCTAACCTAACAACGCGCACGGCATCCGAGTCGCTCGACAGAAAGAAGTCAATCCGACGCCTCCCGCGGTGCCACCACAATATGAACTTGACGCGTGGGTTTTACATTGCATGTCAATTACTATACTGTATCCCGCTACAGTGAACGTGTTCAATAGCTGTCCACAGCGGTTGCAGTACTGCAGTAGTAAGTAGTAAGTGGCTAACAACCTTTTGTTAGCCGATCTCAGCAGACAGAGTCTCAACAGATTTCACAATTCCACCTCCTAATCCGACATCAGATGCACCAGAGGACTCAGAGACTATGCGTTTTGGACTATTACACTTGGCGAATTGTTTCAACATCCTACTTTATGGATGTTCCACCATTATCCTCAGGCTTAGCCTAATCTTTGGCGCGCCCCCGTAACCTCGTCCTTTTTCTTTCGCTTGTGCTTGGGGGTGGTGCCGCAGATTTTGGGGCTCATGCACGATCGTTGTTGACTCGTGGACACATTCTCAGGCTAGTATTAGCCAAAATATTTGAACCTTACTCATAGGTTTTCGTTGGAATTGGAGTGAACCAACAGATGATCCAGCGGGGTGGGGTCACCAGAACGAAACATGGATGTCAAATTCTTGATGATTTTGTTGTCGTGGCGTGTCAACTGTCGACTGCTCTTCGACTATAAGTATCTTGGCCTTCTGTTCTCCTTGCTCCTTGGTGTTTAGTACTTTAGTCCTTAGCCCGTAGACATTGGTCGGCTAAACATGCGAGGCTCTCGTGACGGAGTCTCGTCAAATTAGGAAAGGAAACAGCACCTCCCAATCCTGACAGGCTTAATGATCATCACCACCGCAGTCTTATTCCATTGTAATACGTCTCATCGTGCTCATCTCCAGTCCTCGAGACACAGGATTGAACTCAGTATAGAAAACAATTATGAATATTGCTCATTCTCTCTCTCGTTTTATGCGGACGTCAGGACTCAGGAGACAAGCACGCCCGGAAAGGAATGCAGCTTCCACATGGCGCCCCGGGGCACCTGCTAGTGTGTGGCTGTTTATCTTTTTTTTCTCACTGTAAACTGTCATAGACCAGCAGCAAGTCCCTTCGCCGTCATTGATCTCCCGTACGCAAGGTGATCCAAACGTTCAATCGCTGTCAATTTAATTTCACATACATTCAAGAAACAGAAGCAGGTGGCTAAGATTACAGTAATGCGCCATGATTGTCATTCTCCTAACCTAACATCTAAAGTAGGGACACCTCAGAGACAAAACCGGTTTCGGGCCTACATACAGCCTACGCTACGCAGCTTTATCATGATAGCCTGACAGTAACTGTATAATACGACGATATCCTCTTCCCAGTGCCACATCATATGGGGCCCGATTCATGTTGTCATGGGCAGCTGAATCTGCACCGTGTCGGAGAAGGACGCGAGCAACGCGCACATGCCCACCTCGCGACGCAAGATGCAAGGGAGTTGACCCTTCCTCGCTCCGAGCTGTCACGTCCGCACCGTACTCGGCAAGGAAGTGGACAACATCTACACGTCCACCTCGCGATGCAACATGCAAAGGGGCTATACCCTGCTTGTCCTGGACTGTTGGGTCTGCACCATGCTCGACGAGCAAGCGTGCAACTTCCACATGGCCATGGACTGACACATCATGCAATGGAGTCCACCCATCCTTGTTCTGGGCTGATGCATCCGCACCTTGTTCAACGAGGATACGAACAACTCCCACATGACCGTTGGCCGATGCGACATGCAACGGGGTCCACCCGCCCTTGTCCTGGGCTGATGTGTCCGCGCCTTGTTCGACGAGGAACCACGTGAGATCCACATCACCGTCAAGTGATGCATGATGCAACGGAGTCCACCCATCCTTATCCTCGGCTGTTGCCTTGGCGCCGTGCTCGACGAGGAGCCGTGCGAGATAGACATTTCCACTAGAAGATGTCAACACCTGATGCAGTGGAGTAGAGCCATCCTCATCCTCGGCCGTCGCGGAGGCACCGTGCTCGATGAGGAACCGTGTAAGCTCCACATTTCCGTCAGACGATGCCTGATGCAACGGTGTCGACCCATACATGCACTGTGCTGTCGCATCGGCGCCGTGTTCTACAAGAAATCGTGCGAGATCTACAGTTCCTCTAGACGATGCATAATGCAGCGGAGTCTCCCCACGCTTGTCCCGGGCTGTCGCGTTAGCGCCGTGCTCGATGAGGAACCGTGTGAGATTCACACTTCCGCTAGATGATGCCTGATGCAGTGGCGTTGATCCATCCTCGTCCTGGGCTGTCACGTCGGCACCATGCCGCGCAAGGAACCGCGCGACACACATATTTCCATATTGCGATGCCTGATGCAGTGGAGTCCACCCGTGCTTGTCCCGGACCGTCGCATCGGCGCCATGTTCGATGAGTAACCGCACAGGACCCACGCGATCACATTGCGACGCATAATGAAGTGGTGTTGACCCGGATCTGTCCTGGGCTGTCACATCGGCGCTGTGCTCGAGGAGTAACCGTGCAACGGCCATATTGTCCCATTGCGATGCCTGATGCAGCGGAGTCGACCCGTCCTTGTCTCGTGCTGTCGTATTGGCGCCGTGTTCAATGAGAAATCGCGTGATATCCACCTTCCCATAATTCGACGCCTGATGCAGCGGAGTCCACTTGCGCTTGTCCTGGGCCGTCACATCGGCACCATGCTCGATAAGGAACTGCACAAGGCCCACAGTTCTGCTAGACGATCGCGATGCCTGATGTAGAGGAGTCAACCCGTCCTTGTCCCGGGCTGTCGTGTCGGCGCCTTGCTCAACGAGGAACTGAGCGAGATCCACGTCCGGTGCTTGATGCAACGGAGTCGAGCCATCCTTATCTTGGGCTATCGCATTGGCGCCGTGCTCGACGAGTAACCGAGCGAGATCCACATTTCCGTACTTCGACGCCTGGTGCAGTGGAGTCAATCCATGCTTATCCTGAGCTGTCGCAATTGCGCCACGTTCGACGAGGAATCGTGCAAGATCCACATCCCCACTAAGTGATGCTCGATGTAATGGAGTCGACCCGTCCTTATCCTTGGCTGTCACGTTGGCGCCGTGATCAACAAGAAACCGTGCGAGATCCACGTTTCTGCCGGACGACGCCTGATGCAGTGGAGTCGACTCATGCTCGTCCCGGGCTGTCACATCGGCGCCGTGCTCGACAAGGTATCGTGTGACATCCAAATTTCCGCCAGATGATGCCTGATGCAGCGGAGTCGATCCATGCTTGTCCCGGGCTGTCGCGTCGGCGCCGTGCTCGACAAGGTATCGTGCGACATCCAAATTTCCGCCAGATGATGCCTGATGCAGCGGAGTCGACCCATGCTTGTCCCGGGCTGTCGCGTCGGCGCCGTGCTGGATGAGGTACCGCATGAGATCCATATTTCCGTTAGATGACGCCTGATGCAGAGGAGTCAACCCGGCCTTGTCTTGGACTGCCACAACGGCTCCGTGTTCGACAAGGAACCGCACGAGATCCACACTGCCGCTAGACGATGCTTGATGCAGCGGGGTCAACCCGTCCTTGTCCTGGGCTGTTGCGTCGGCGCCGTGCTCGACGAGGAACCGTGCTTGTTCTGCGTGACCACCTTGCAATGCATAGTGAAGTAGGGTCGATCCGAGCTTGTCCTGGACTTTCGCGTCAGCGCTGTGCTCGAGAAGGAACTGCGCGAGGTCCACATTTCCGTGAGACGATGCCCGATGCAGAGGAGTCGACCCAGACCTGTCCTGGGTTGTCACATCGGCGCCATGCTTGATGAGAAACCGGGCGAAATCCACACCACTCGGCCTATTAAATAACGATACATTATGAAGCGGAGTTGACCCCCAGTTGTCCTGGACTTTCGCCTCGGCACCGTGTTCGACGAGGACATGTGCGACTTCCATATGACTACGTTCCGCCGCCTGATGTAGTGGAGTCAACCCATACACATTTTGGGCTTTCACGTCGGCGCCATACTCTATGAGGATGCGTGCAACTTCCACGCTTCCCGATATTGACGCCTCATGCAGTGGAGTCGACCCATCGTCATCCTCGGCCGTCGCGTCCGCGCCATGCCCAACGAGAAAGCGAGTGATTTCTGCATGTCCCTCTTGTGAGGCCAGATGCAATGCGGTCGACCCATTGTGGAACCCTTGAGTATGCACACACCGTGGGTACTCAATTGCCAAAAACTCCACAATGGTGGGCAAGCCGCAAACAGCGGCATAATGTAAAGGGGTTGCTTGAACCAATAACGGCCCTTCTGTTCCTCTGAATTGCCCCCAGCGATCGATTGGGTCGTATATCCATACCCAAACCGCAAGATGGTGGCTTCCCGGATGAAACAGTTGTTTCATCCCCTCCTCCACGGTTCGCGACACACCCTCAAAACGGGCATGCTCAACCCAGTGCTCGGCAGCGTATTCAGCGAGAGGAAACTTCTTCAGGCTATCTTCTGTGACATTTTTGTCTAGGTACAATAGAATACCTAGACATGCCTGCGCGACGAAGCTATGGGCAGGAGTCATAGAGACATGGTAACGGCGGGAAATAGTGTCACTCTTTTCAGCCAAACGGGAAGATGTCAAGAATTCCTTGACAGAGAAGTGAGAAAATTGTACAACTGCGGAATCGCCGACCTGAACAAGACCAAGTAATGTGGAGCATGTGGATAGCACCGCCTCGAGTGGATCTTCAGCGCGCCAGTCCTCCCGAAATTTTGGAATCGGTCCGGTCTTGAAGTCAAATGCGAGGAATTCGGCCAGTTCCTCAACTCGGAGCGGACGCGAAACCACGGTGACACATTGGAGGAGCCGTCGAGCAAATTCCCAGTTCGTTTCTTTGATCTCCCGCAAGGTGCGTTCATATGTCCCATCGAGCGTCACCGGTAATTCATCTAGAGCATGTCGGATACGCCCCGGGAGGCAGTCGCTGAGGTAGTGCAGCTGGCAATCCACCCACCGGAACCTACCGCAGAAGGATGAGTGAGAACCACGAAGAATCAAGGAATCTGTGTCTCACATTCCGTCAGCACGCCTTGTCAGGACGTCAATTACGAGTTGCTTGTGATCCGGATTCCATCTCCGCATCTTTCTGTTCGTGTCTACAACCGACTTGATATAGTTCTCAATGTCCTGCTTTTGTCCGACCTCGTCGTGCAGGGAAATAGAACGGAAAGTTAGAGGCTCCAGAACGGGCTTGATGTCAGCCTCGGGACGGCTGGTTACGCATATGCGGAGGTTCACGAGTTGGGAATCGACAAGGTCCTCTAAAAGTATTAGGACTTTGTCGCGGGGTGACGACAGAGCAGATGTGTTTGGACATTCGTCCAAGGCATCGACAATCAGGAAGATGGGCGCTTGTCGTGGGAGTTCGAGCAAGTCCTTCAAGCAACGGAGAAGCGCATCATCGCTGGGTTGCTGAGTGCCACTGGAATGTTCCACATAGAATTTGTAGAGAATGTCATAGTAGGAATCGGACTGGCGACAAAGCTGGACAAGCACAGATGAGAGGAGCCCGTGCCGATCCTTCTTTTGATCCTCCCGAAAATCATAATAGAACATCGCAAGTGATGCGAGCCCAGATTTCCGCAGAGCGCCGATTTCCTCAATGATTGTGGAACTGGCCAACGCCATAAGTTCTCAAGATAGAGATATTGGCAGGTTAACGTACCAAAGCACACTCTTTCCAGCACCCGCTACGAATGAACGTAAATCATCAATCTCTGCGAAACAGTAAGCGTTGAGCAGCCAACTGACGTTTCCCATGAATCCAGAGAAGCGAACTTGGTCCGGATGATTGCCATTCTGAGAAAGTCTCGCCTTGGATGAACCATGCCGAGGTCCCTGTGTGATGCGATTCGCGGGCAAGGTTGTGGTTTTTCCATGGGTCGGGTGGGGAGAGCCAACGCCATATGTCTTGTTGCAGGTTGTCACCTACCAGACAGTCATGGTGAATTCAGGTAGCAACAGCAACCTTAAAGAATAACTGACGTTTCATCTTGTTAATGTCGCTTGCAACTTCATGGAGGGTTTCTATCGGCCAGTCAGACGCGGAACTAGCTTGTAGCCACTAATAAAACGTACTGAGGGCCTCCCGGACACCACCAACGGATGCTTTACCGTCTAGAAGGAAAGCCATTCAGCAGATGGCGGATTAACAAGCTGGGTGCGCCCGCTCACCGTCCATGACCAACCTCATACCCTGAACAAGCCCGTGAACAACGTCGAGAGTCTGAGCTGCGGTCGTCCGAGCTTCGTCGTGCGTGAGTCGGTCCAGTCTCTGTAGGACTGCCTCAACGTCCTTCTCTCCAAAACGTTTCTTTACGAGTTTGACTACATGGCGCTCAGTAAGATAAAAGTCTGCGACAGTGCACTCACTTGATCGTCCCTGATTAAGCTCTCTGGTCGCCAGAGCAAGCGTAGAAAGCAACTCTATCATTATCTTCACCACTATCTCGTCCATCGCGGGCGAAGGAGGGATGCGTGTATATATACCGAGACGACAAAGGAACTGTTCGATCGACTCGAGCAAGTCGACGAGTGCGTTAAAGCTGGAAATGACGCCCTTGGCGGCCTGGTTCACTTGAATGTCACAAGGATACCAATATGGAAGAGACAATGGCACATACAGCAAAGAGGATAGCAATTCCAGCAAGTATGACTTTTTCAGGTGGAAATGGCTGAAAACAAAACTGTCAGGGACATAAAACTGCCAATTAGGGCGTCCTAACCTACCAGGCCAATAGCGTCTCCGAAGGGGGCAGCAGCAGAGAGAGCAAATAAAATCGATACGATACTCTTCATCAAATCCATAATTCTATCGCTCCCCGAGAGATCACTGAAGGCTTGTGTTTCATGTTTGAGAAGTGTAGTGACGGACTCGACGGAGTAGCAATTCTGGAGTCCCACAGCGAGTGGATGCTCGGCTAACACTACGCTCGTCGTCTTATGATATGCCTGCAAGGCAGACTCAAAACGTGTTCGGAAATGAGCGAATCCCGACTGGTCAGCCATATCACTACAGTAGTAGAGGAAAATATGGCCTTGGGAGGTGAGTCAATTCACCACGACTCGGAGGAATTGAGGGTGATGGTAGGATAGCGGGATGACTCGGGAGTGGTAGAGGGTCATGGCCACGGTTGGCGGCGGTCCGGGTCAGCGCACCGCAGTGAGCGTTGGCGCTGGGAGTTCGCATTGCGCGAGGATGCGCGCCTGAGAGCAGAGAAAGTTGTATTTTTATAAGGATACGGAGTAAGTTAAATTAGAGGTCTATATACACGAACAGGAGACTGGGCGAGGAAATGAAATGAGGAGGTCGACCGCGGGCAGCGAGCAGACTGCTGCGCCGGGTACACCCTCGACTTCCAACGCCCTCAAGTCGCCCGCCACGCCTGCCAAGGCCGCACCACCAGCTCCCAAGCACGCTGGAGAGCCAGACAGCCCGTCAGTGCAAGTGCCCAGGACCGCCCGCGCCCACAAACCCTCGCGCATCGTGCCCAAGTCGAACCCTCAGCCCGGCGGAGGAGTAGCCCATCCGGGCAGCCATGACCCTCGCCTTGCGCCCCGCCCTCAACGCCCTGGAGCCTTCGCGGAAGACCCAGGAGACTCAAGGGGAGTGCCGACGGTGGAGTGCGGTGCGCCGGCACCACTCGAAGACCTCGACGACATAGAGGTGGCGTTCGCGGCCGAGATCGCAGATGCAGACGCGCTCGACCCTTGCACGCACGCGGAGGCAAAGCGCGCCCCCGACCGGCCTCTCTGGGTGGCTGCTGCGAAGAAATCGGCCACACACAAGGCGCGCCCAGTCGCGCAAAGTCTCAATCACACCACCAGCGTCGATCCCGACGACACTCTCTCGACAGCGCCCCCTCTCGCAGGCAATCCCAGGCCTGCTCACTGGGCAGCCTCCAAGCGGATCACCTTCACCCTCTCTGACACACCCGACCCCCCATTCACGCACGGCAAGGCAAGCAGCCCACCGGACGGCTCTGCAAACGCGAACGGCAGCACGGCCTCGGACTGGCCCGCCATATCGGGGCGCGCGTCCCTCATCGACGGCGGCGCCATCCCCTCGCCTTTGAAGCGCAAGGAGGACATCCCCTCGCCAAGCACCGGCGAAAGCGACTACGCCGCAGCGACGCATGGCAGAAAGGAGGCGTCGCAGCATTGCAGCCTCATCTCAGACACTCCCGGCGACCCGAAGGCATCGTGGCTTCGCAGCCTCGCCTCAGCGATCTTTGGGAATCTCCCGGACCTCACCACACATCTATACCCTTCGTTACCACCTGTGCTTATGATACATAGACTGTTATTTCGTACAGGTGAATACATAGTTGTGTGCATCCTTAGTGCCCAAACTGAGACTGTTATTTCGTACAGCCGCTCACGCTCACTCCCTCACACTCATTACTCTTCGCGCTCGGTCGCTCCCACTTTTCATAACCTCTTTATTTACATCAGGGATACCCCGATGCTCGGAGAGCGCAGCCGCGGAAGCCGCCTGAGGACCTTGGCTATGAGCAGCTCGAGGGCGAATAGGACTCTATTTTCGATGAAATTGAGCGAGAGGCTCTTGTGGAGCTCGCACCACGTTGTAGGGGCACTCGCGAGCAACAAGAGCCGCACAGCGCGCCGGGCGGGAAGGTTGCGGATGTTGCGATATAAGATGCGTTCGGCGTTGGGTTTGAGATATTTGCTGACGAGGAGCAGTGGATAGAGGCAGTCAGGCCAGAATAGAAAGGTCAGTATGTGGTCAATGAGAAGGGAGGGCCATTAACGTGGCGCGTTTGCTCATGGCCATGGCCGTTGTAGCCATTTGGGTTCGCGGTATGATCTGAGGATGAGGCTGTGTTGAAAGGTTGGAATGATACGGGTAGTGGTGACGGTTAGTAACCACGGTACCTGCGGCGTCCGAAACTGAAAGTAGTTGTCCCCAATCTGGCCCGCTTCCGCCAAGGGAGGGGTTTTCAGTCGTGACCTCCAGATTGAGGTGGTGGCCCATACTGTACTGTACGTCACAGTACGTGAAAAGGAGGAAAAAAGGGAGTGAGCATACTATCACTCTATACAAAGTGAAGATGAGTGTCAGTGTACCATTGTGATTTATTTATTTATTTTTATCATCGTCATTATAAGGATTCAAGGTCACGCACTTGTACTTGTTCTCTCCTCGCCCCCAAATCTTGTTGATAAAGCCTTTCTGGATCGTCTGTTTGATCTGGTACGCCATTTTTTTCCAGACTCCCTGATGCCTACGAAATCCGTTTATCCTACGATTACGTGATGTCAGCGATGGGGTATCACGTGATGGTATTTCCACACACGATCGAGGACGTTGAGTTGTTCGAGTTTGTTTGAAACGGTTCATCGGTCATCGTTGTTCGTTCTCTCACGCTCGAGCCCACATATCCCGACTCCTCCGCACACGACCTCATCCTCGCGATGGCGACCCCATCCAAGGTCCCATGGGACAAGCTCAAGGCAGACGCCCTCCGCGAAATCTGCCGTGAGAACCCCGGAAAGCGCAAGCGCCAGTGCAGTGGACGTGCGTCCCGTTCCTGACTTCCCCATTCTCCCGCCGTTCTCTCGTGATCTCTGTACTCCGCGATGCTATTCCCCCGTCTTTTGGGCCCATACAGTCGACGAGGTCCTGAAGCCCAACATCGGACACGTGGCATGTCCTCTCCCCGCCGGCCATCAGGTAAGCATGCCCACCCAGTCGAAGAGCAGCCCGCCGCATCCTCCCCGAGGGCGCTGGCACGCCAAGCGGAAGGCCAACCCTGCCCCTGCGAGCGAGGCTCCCGTGAAGTGCCGCGGGAAGAAGACCAAAACTAAAGCTACGGCTCCAGCGCCAGCGCCTGCGACAACAGCAGCCCCCGCGTCGAAGGCCAAGAAGGGCGGCGAGAAAAAAATCCGGTGCTGGTAATAATGAGCGGCTAAAGGATCAATATGAGGCGGACGAGGTAGATGCGCTCGCTGATGAGCCTGCAGAGAGCGTGTCTGCAAATTCTGATTAAGGTGCGGTTTTCTACCCCCCTTTTTTCGGGCACAGGTCGACCCTGTTACATCTCGCGTTGAGGGGCGGACATGCGGAATTCGCTCGAGTGCTCTTCGAGCATGGCGCGGACGTATGCCTGGCACTGTGGCAAGTTGACTCCGTTGCATATCGCGCTGAAGGGCGGACGCGAGTCGCTCGGCTGCTCGTCGAGAATGACTCGGATATGAATGCCGCTTCAGTTCTTTTTCGACGCCGCCCTACAGAGTTATGAAACAGGGACGAAATTGATCGGCCACCCTCTCGCTGGCAACTCGAATGTCGCCATTCTGTCGACTCTATCATTCTCCAACAGCAAGCCCGGGCTTGATTGGGTTTCGAGGAGATAACAGCAAAAGCATGTGAACCTGCAAGCGAGAAGTCCATAGAGCTCCTACGAAGTAGTTTGCGGGGTTAGACCGCTTCTTTCCCATCGTACAGCAAAGGCAGGGAGAGGCCTGATTGTCACGGTATGGTTTAGTCTGGGGTTATCTCGTTAACGTTAATATGAGTGGATGGCAATTGTCCCAACAAAGCTTGTCGCATTGGAATTACCGCTATGATCGTTCATACAACTGAATTGATCGGGTGCGCGTGCCAGGTGGGATAGTCTGACGTGGCGTTGTATAACCCCTCAATGTGGAGCGCCCTCTGCGCCCTCCTACGGGAGGTGTAGACCGACGCGCAGAGGCACAGGTATCTCCGCAGGGCAGCAGAGGTTGTATTCTTAGGGTTATGCTAGCGAGGCAGCCAGCACCATGGCTCAGAAGGAGAAATGACAAGCCGCATATTTTAATCGTGGGTCGCCGGTATCAGTATAATACCGTCTGAACGGGCTATGGCATTCCATGTAACAACTTAAAAAAAAGAAAGAGAAGATGTACGCATATACCTCGGGGCGGGGTTGATTGCTATGCTGCTATCACGCAAGGCCCAGCCACCCTGAAACCGAATTGGTTAGGGTTCCCCAAACTGACTTCTCGCCGATATCCTCAACCGGGGTCGCGACGTCTGGATCGCTTCACATATCCAGCAGCGAGTCTTGACACTCTCACACACATGTCTTGACCGCAGGCCATGACGTTGAACCTGGCGGAACACACTGATCGCGTGGCGGTGTGCACGGAGGAGACGGTGTCATCGCAGAAATGGCTGTTGAAAGGGGATGTGGGATGCTTCCTGGAAATATGCCCGCACGAGGGGAGTGCCCATTCAGTCCCTCGGTGAGAGTAGGAAAAACAGAAAGGGTTCAAGGCGAGGCCAGCGACACACATTCAAGGCCCCCTCACTACCACCCGAGCAACGGAGTTACCCTAAAAAGCACAGTGCGGAGGCGGTCAACTGTCCTCATCACGACACGAAGACGGAGAACGGTAGGATGATCCCCGGGAGGATGATCGAAATGGGCTGATGAGGCGATGAGATAGTTGTCGCAGGAATCTTCAGCACTACACGGACGCTTCAACTGGCCTGTATGAGAGACAGTGGTGGTGGGGGGGGGGTTCGTGACGTGTCAGCGTATCGAGGCATAGCTTTCGATGGGCAACGCCATCAAGGCCCACCAGTGGCCCGCCCTACCACGCGAGGTGTATATCCAGGAAGACTTCCAGATGTAGTCGAAAGGAGAGCTTGGATTTGGTGATATACGGTGGGAAAATGACTACTCATGGGGATACCGTCGATGAGGGATTGGGGTGCTGAGATGTTTACATAGGCATGAATCCATCTGAGCAACTACGACCTTCAGATCCAGAAAAGCGATAAGACGTACGCATAGAAAACGGGGTCGATTTCTCTCGTGTCAACACCTTTAGAACAAATGAGGTGATCGAGAGTGGTCACGAGTTCGGGCCCGACATCTGGGTCGCTCTTCCCCCCTACCCCAACAAGTCCTCTTCCTACTGTTCCACCAGCACCCTCGCCAACCGAAGACGTTGCGATGTTGACCGCGGCAAATGCAGGTGTAGGCCCGTATAGCCAGTGACAAGACACGGTGACCACGAAGTCGTTTAAGGTGGGACGCGTGCGAAAAGTGAATATGGGATGATACTGGGAAGACATTTGGGGCGAGGAGAGAAGTGAGTTGGTTCCTTCGGCGAACGTAGGGATGCACGGGTCCATACGGGTTCGAACGCGGCTCGAGTTAGAGCTTGAAGAAGGCGGATTGGCAGCTTGCTTGCCGACTCTGGACGGAGGCTTGAGCTAAGCCATGCGAGCGCACCAAAAACGAAGATCAATTGTCATTATATGGACGAAACGTAGAAGCGCAAAGGAAAGAAGTCGTAATGCGGAGAGCGAATTGTCACTCGATTTGGATAACTATGTTCCTGATTTGCTTACTTGGTCATTTCTTGGCCTCAGCAACGACGCCCTGGGTTGCATTCGGGGAACTGAAGGCATGCTATAGCCATGCCATGAGACGCATTTTCTTTCACGTCATCGGTCGTGCAGCCGAGCCACGCCATCTCTGCTTTATCTCACGCGGCCCATGCTCCTCTCGAAGTCCAAGGATCCAAGGTCTCGTCACATCATCGGGGGTCGTTGCTTCCGCTGGTACACCTCAAAGCAACGCCGACATGACCGCCGTCTCAGGCCTGGCCAACCGCATTCCTTCTTCACCCTCTGGTAGTGGCCCCACTCTTCAGGGAGTTAACAAAGCTGGAACAACCCCCCCTTCAATCGTGTTTGGCTCCCCATCGATACCCATTCCAATGTCGGTCGTCAGTAATGACATAATTTCCGCAGCGCCGCGTCATCTCTCCATCCTACAGTATCTCGGACTGCTCACATACAACACACGGTCGGTCCTCGGCCTCGGCCACTGTCCACTTCCCCATATCCTCTGAGATTTTTGGATCAACACACTACTCGAACTATCGGAACCGCCAGTACACATGACGATTCCCATCACTAGAATTCACCCATTCGCTTGGACGACTCCCGGTACACACTAGCAACGCAGTTAGCGGCATCAGTCACTACCATGGCACAAATACCCTACAACGCGAGGACTGTTGACGTGGCCTGAGGTTAGTTTCTATGAACTTTCAGTTTGTTATAGGCGATTTTGAATTCACGTACAGGGAGCCATGACCAGCGTCTAGTAGAGCTACGGACCATATTCACCGTCTCGGGTGAAAATGTAGTCAAGAGGATGAGGGACCATTTGTGTTTACGCACCTTTTCATAATATTTGATGAAAGAAAATGTCATTCGGACTAGCATTGCATATATTTCCACTTTATGTCACGTCATCTGTTCTTATAACTTATTCTCGTGGTTTACTGTCCTTCAAGTTGTATTTTGGCTTAGCGAGTGGTATATGGCTTCATAAGGCGATGGCCACCGCCCTCTTCACGTTGAAGGGACTCAAATCGCTTCGCCTTGATTTCTGAGCCTCTCAGTCTTGGGCCCACCGACACAAACGACATCCGCCTGCGGTCACACAAACCATCGTCCCAGTTCTCACCGTTGATCAATAGCCACAGATCGTCAAACAAAAAGGAAGGCTCTGTCAAATTGCCGTGACTACGGAGCTGCCCTGTAAAGCAGTGGACATAGGTGGCGAAGAGCGGGAAAAAGGGGGGGCACTGTCCCGACGGTGACAACTGGCGCCGCGGTGGCTGGGCCTGGAAACATGACTACGAGAAGGAAAAAAGTCAAGGGATTGGAGGAACTGACGAGGTGTAATATGGAGGTGGGAGATTGTCGACAAGTTTAGGTTCAACACCTCCGAGGTTGGGATCAACGCTTCTTCGATGTGGTGCAAAGTAGGGCAGGGTGGACTCACTGGATCAACGATCCGACAATCTGTGATAATACACCCCCCTACGGGATCCCCAGGCAGTCAGTCCCATAACATTGGCAGTGGCGGGTACTGATGAAACCGTCGTTTTGAGACGGTGGGCCGCGATCACGTCATACCACTGATACCAGTGGGGCACGCGAATTTGGATTATTTGTGGAGTTTCAGGAAGGGAGGGTGGGAAGGACTAGACGGTCGAGACTTGATTCCAGCACTGCACTGGCATACGTATGTCACTGTGCTGGCCTGATGCGAGAGGAGTCATGATCAGTTACTCGGTTTGCGGTGTATCGCCTTCGGCGCGTGCCGAAAATGACAGGTCCCACCAACCTTAACATTAACGTCTTTTTCACTTTGTGAAAATTGCAAAAAAAAAAAAGTCTTTTGACCATATCTCCTCAACAAGAGGCCGGAATTCCAAAACCATTATAACGAATCAATCACCGTAAGCTAAAGAATACGATTATACTTGACTGAGGACAATGGTGAGGTTTCAAAGGTTCGAGATCTCGGGGTTTCAAATCCCGAGTAACCGAAAATCACACGGCGTCGTGGGCTGTGCCAAGGCTGTCACGGTGCAACCTGTGCTATGTGGATCTGCCCTACTGCACTGAAGTCCTATGCCTTGTTGTTTCTCGACTCCAACATCCACCATCTGCCCTATCCTCACATCCCTTCTTCTATACACATTTCTTTCATCTATATGATACAATGAGCGATTCATCTCGTACTAGGCTTCAGTTGCTCTTCGACACTGCCCTGCAGAGCTATGAAAAACAGACAGGGTTCAAATTGATCGGCCATCCTCTCGCTAGGCAGCTCGATAATTGCCATACCGTCGACTCTGTCATGGCCATTCTCCAACATCAAGCTCTGGGCTTACCCGCATTTCGAGAGCATGACGGCAAAACTATGAGAGACCTCAAGCGGGTGGTCCATGTCCTCCATGGGCTTTCCACAAGCACAACTCATGGCGAGGGTATTGGTCTGGTACCTCTGACGCAGTTTTTTTGTTCCCAGTTCCTGATGCATGCTCTGTAGCCATTCCCTTCTGCAAAGCCAATCTTCACAGCCTTTGGTATCCTACTCGCTGTCCGTCTTTCCCAATTTCAACTCGCATATCCTTCCGACGATGACTCACCTCCATGTGTATCAGGCAATCAAAGGTTGTAACTCAAGCTATGATGTGCTTATTGACCTACTGGAGAGCATTGAACACTTCCTAGGCCGCCTCGATGTCTATATCGGGCTGCCCGTTACGGAGGACATGGCAAAAGTTCTTGTAAAAATAATGGTCGAACTGCTTTGCACAATCGCCCTAGTTACTAGGCAGATCAAACAGAGCCGACCGTGTGAGTGCATCCATGCCGCATATTATGAGACATTGACTGATCACGATGTAGTGAAGCTGGTGAAGAAAATCCTAAGGGAGAATGAAGTCGAGTCTGTGCTACAGAGACTCGATCGATTGACCCTAGATGAAGCTCGTGCCACTGCAACCCAGACACTTGACATCGTGCACGGTCTTGTTCAGAATATGAGGGTGGTCATGAATGGTGAGCCGACTCTATGTAACAAATGCGTAGTCGGTGCTGAACATCCTGCCCTCTAGATGGCAAAGCGTCGACAGACTCTTTCTGGGATTCTCTTCGTATGTTGGTTAGGGAAATCAAGCTGCCGCCGTGTCCCTGACTCCATGGTAGAAATCATGCAAGAAATCTTTGATAAAACAAACCAAGCACGGCGTAAGCACATTCCTTTCACCCATGTCGCTAATCTGGGACGTTGAGGCGGTCGCATAGGTAAGGACTTGCAAAGAGAGGCTCGAAAGTGGATTCTTCCTCCAGACCCTTTGAAAAATCACATCACTGCTCGCGAATCCCGCTATAAAGGGACGTCGGGATGGTTCATCGAGGGTACCACTTTCGCAAAATGGAAATTTTCCGGTCCAGATTTGCTACTGTGGGTTCACGGGAAATGTGGGTGTCTGAGTCTCACATGTTCCAATTATCACTGAAATTGCCGATATTGGATTCGCAGCCGGTGCGGGGAAAAGTGTTATCTGGTGTGTTCACCTTCTTTCAGTTCCGCAGACTGTACCTATGGGGTTTGTCTAGTTCCACTATCATCGAGGACGTCTTTGAAATGCGAAAACGGGGACTGGCCTCGTTGGCTTTTTTCTATTGCGACTTCCGGGATGTCAACAAGAAGAAACTTCGCGGATTGGTGTCATCTATACTACTTCAGCTTTGTGATCACTCCGATTCCTACTCCACCATCCTTTCAGACTTCTATTCAGCACACGGTGACGGATCGCGAGAACCTAGTGACGAAGAACTCATCAGATGTCTTGAAGACATACTGAGGCACCCCGGTCAAGCACCCGCCTACATAATTATTGATGGTTTAGACGAGTGTCCAGACACTTTTGGGATGCCTTCCCCTCGTGAAAAGGTGCTAATGTTCTTGGAGAGGCTCGTTAACTTACACCTCCAAACTTTGCACGTTTGCGTCACCAGTCGACCCGAAGTCGATATTCAATCCACCATTAATCCTTTACCTTTCCTTACTGTATCCCTACACGAGGAGGGCGGGCAAAGGCAGGATATTGTCAACCACATCAGGTCTATTGTCTACACGGACGCGAAGATGGAAAGGTGGAGACAGGAGGACAAGGAACTGGTGATTGATGTACTGACGAAGAAAGCCGACGGAATGTGAGACCTAAATGGAATGATATCCCCATAATGCTTTCTCATTCTCTTGATACAGGTTCCGTTGGGTATTTTGCCAATTGGAGTTCCTCCGGTGTTCCCTGCCCTCGCGTATCCGGCAAGCTTTGGACGAATTACCAGAGAGCTTGGATGGGACATACGAACGCACGCTACAAGATATCAATGAGGCGAACAGTGAATTTGCGCATCGGATCTTCCAATGTGTGGCAGTCGCATCTCGCCCTCTTCGTGTCCAGGAGCTTGCGGAGTTCTTTGCGTTCGATTTCGATGCAGGAGCAACCCCGACATTTCGTCCCGGCTGGCGCCCAGTCGATCCACTACACGCATTGTTGTCCACATGCTCCAGTTTACTTGCAGTTGTAGAAGTCGACGGTTTTGAAGTTATTCAATTCTCTCACTTTTCCGTGAAAGAATTTCTGACATCAAATCGACTCACCTCAGCCAGGGACCCTATTACCCGTTACTATGTTTCAATGACACCTGCCCACACACTTGTCGCACAAGCTTGTCTGGGCATTCTCCTACACCTCAATGAGGACATCACCAGAGATGGCCTGAAGGACTTCCACCTTGCCAGATATGCCGCAGAGCACTGGGCGGATCATGCACTATTTGAGGCGGTATCAGCAAAGGTTCAGGATGGTGTGAAGCGTCTGTTTGACCCAAGGACACGACATCTGGCCGTCCTAGTTTGGATATTTGACCCACGTCAACGCTGGTTTCGACGCCGGCAATCCACACGTCCGTCTCAGCTCAGATGCACCCCGTTGCATTATGCTGCTTACTATGGGATTCACGAGTTGGTAACGTTCCTTGTTCTCGAGTTCTCACAAGACTTGAATGCAGAGGATGATGAAAAGTGGACTCCGTTGCATGTCGCATGTCAACGTGGAAATGTGGCATTTGCTCGGCTGCTCGTCAAGCATGGCGCGAAAGTGAATGCCGGAGACAGGGGCCAGTCGACTCCGCTGCATCTTGCGTTGAAGCGCACACACGTGGATTCTGCTCGGGTGCTAGTCGATCATGGCGCAGATGTGATTGCCCAGGACGATTTCAAGTCGACTCCGCTGCATCTCGCTTTGATGGTCGGACATATAGGATGTGCTCGGATGTTCGTCGAGCATGGCGCAGATGTGAATGCCCGAGACAATTCCAAGTCGACTCCGTTGCATCTCGCGTCAAGAGGCAGACATGTAGAATTCGCTAAGGTGCTCATAGAGCATGGCGCGGGTGTGAATGCCCAGGACAACTCCAAGTCGACTCCGTTGCACCTCGCGTCAAAGGATGGATATATAGAGTTCGCTCAGATGTTCGTCGAACAAGGCGCGGATGTGGATGCTCGGGACAGGGACAAGTCGACTCCGTTGCATCTCGCTTCCAGGGGCGGACATGTAGAATTCGCTCGAGTGCTCGTCGAGCATGGGGCGGATGTGAACGCCCAGGACGGTAACAAGTCGACCTCGTTGCATCTCGCGTTGAAGGGCAGAAATCTTTACCTTGTTGAGGTGCTCGTCGAGCATGGCGCAGATGTGAATGCCCGAGATAATTCCAAGTCGACTCCCTTGCATCTCACGTCGAGGGGTGGACATGTAGATCTTACTTGGGTGCTCATTGAGCGCGGGGCAGATGTGAATGCCCAGGACAAATCCAAGTTGATTCCGTTGCATCTCGCATCGTGCGACGGACATGTAGGAATCGCTGAGATGCTTGTCGAGTATGGTGCAGATGTGAATGCACAGGACAATTCCAAGTCGACTCCATTGCATTTCGCGTTGAGGGGCAGACATGTAGAACTCGCTCAGGTGCTCATCAAGTATGGTGCGGATATGAATGGCCAGGACAATTCCGAGTCAACTCCATTGCATCTAGCGTTGACAGGCGGACATATAGACTTTGCTCAGGTGCTTGTCAACCATGGCACAGACGTGAACGCCCAGGACTATTCCAAGGCAACACCACTGCATCTCGCATTGAGTGGCAGCATCGTGGGATTTGCACAGGTGCTCATCGAGCATGGCGCAGATGTGAATGCCTGGGACTATTACAGGTCAACTCTGTTGCATCTTGCTTTGACAGGCAGACATCCAGAATTCACTCAGGTGCTTGTTGAGCACGGCGCAGATGTGAATTCCCAAGACAATTCCAAGTCGACACCATTGCATCTTGCATCAAGGGGAAGACATATAAAAATCACTCAGGTGCTTATCAAGCATGGTGTGGATGTGAATGTGCAGGACAAGCTCGAGTCAACTCCATTGCATCTAGCATTGATAAGCAAAAATGTAGATCTTGCTCAGGTGCTCATCAAGCACAGCGCAAATGTGAATACCCAGGACTATTTCAAGGCAACTTTGTTGCATCTCGCTTTGGGTGGCGGACACATGGTATTCGCTCAGATGCTTGTTGAGCATGGCACAGATGTGAATGCCAAGGACAAGTCTGAGTCAAGTCTGTTGCATCTTGCGTCGAAGTGCAGACATGTAGCGTTCGTTCATGTGCTTATCGAGTATGGAGTGGATGTGAACGCCCAGGACAGTGACAAGTTGACACCATTGCATCTAGCATCGAAGGGTGGACATGTAGAAGTTACTCAGGTGCTCGTTGAGCATGGCGCAGATGTGAATTCCCAGAGGAAATCCAAGTCAACTCTGTTACATCTTGCGTTGAGGGGCAGACTTGTAGAAATAGCTCAGGTGCTCATTGAGCTTGGTGCAGATGTGAATGCCAAGGGAAATTCCAATCCTTCCCTCTTTTACTGACCCATCATCCATTTGCGTTGCTGCCTACATTAAAACTGACTTTGCACATACTTTTGTGATCACCAATGTTCTCTCTCACCCCATTTCTACTCCCGAGTCTATGATGCTCGATATCTCTTTCGAACAAGAACTACTATGCATCATTAACATCTACCATAGAACCCCCACTGATAGAGATGGTCACAATCTTCTTCACCTACTTTCCTCCTCCCTTGACCCCCTCGTCCCTACCCTCCTCTTAGGTAACTTTAATACACGTTCTCACATATGGTCTTTACCTTCTGCTACTATATCCCCTTGGGCCGCAGAACTTGTGGACTGGTTTGACAACCAAGGTCTTGAGCTTCTGAACCCACCTCGCTCTGCGACGTGGAGGAGCTATCAAGACAGAGTTCACCCCTCCGTCCTTGATCTCGCTCTTATCAACAAGGCTGCGGCGATCTCTGGACAGATCTCCCCCCTCTCCATCTCATTTGTTGACTCTGTGTCATCAGACCATGCTGCCCTCTCTCTCTTCTGGTACCCGGCTGAAGCCATTGCTATCACCCCCCCTCCTGAACTCACTGGTTACCAGGTTGACGATGACTTCTTCAAGGAGTGGTCCACTTTCTTTGCTGCCCTTCTACCCACTCCCGAACCCCTGCTCACCATCGACGCCCTTCGTACAGCATCCATCTCCCTCCACAAAGATATCGATGCCGCCAGCGCCTCAGTCTTCAAATGCCGCAAATTTCCTGATCCTCGCAGTGTTTGCTGGTGGAACAAGGACTGTACTCTTGCCCTCTCAGCAGTTTACTCAGTTGCCCTTCACAGGCCGGCACAAAAGTCAGCCATCTGCACCCTTCGTAATGTCATTACACAATCAAAGAGGCAATGGGCCTATGATTTCTTACACCACACCACCTCTGAAAACCTTTGGGAGGCCGCCGCCTGGCACAAAGGCCACTCGATTAAACGCATTCCCCCACTTCTCATATCCCACTCCACCCTGTTGCACAACCCCATCCAAATGAGTGCTGCTTTACAACAACGCTTCTTCGTCACGGACCGGCCCCAAGTTGCACCCATCCAACCCAATGATCCCCCTCCTCTACCCCCATGTGACTTCC
>Ga0307512_10001809_pt1 | contig 28903 bp, 35 predicted proteins | sample 14_EM_MG_FD_200267 | JGI IMG/M metagenome (GOLD analysis project Ga0307512, IMG submission 200267) | Populus trichocarpa ectomycorrhiza microbial communities from riparian zone in the Pacific Northwest, United States - 14_EM | ecosystem: Host-associated > Plants > Roots > Unclassified | place... | reverse complement strand
GGGTAGAAAATCAGCGACTCATGGAGACCTAGATAGTGTCGCTCTGCGCACTAAGATGGTGTCTCCGTGAGGTATCGGACTGCTTCATTTCGGGTATTCTCCCAGTACCCACCGTCGCCGGGGTTAGGACGTCCCGAGGTCAAGTATTGAAGCTCGTTTGCGTACTCTCCGTATTCCCCATCGGAGCAGTCCATGTACTGGTATTGAGGGTGCATATAGGTGGGACTTATGGTGAGATTGCTGAGGTGTCGTGCAACTGAGATGGAATGAGAACCACAGGATATGTACTTTATCAAAAGCTAACCATGTGTTGTTGGGGTCGCAGACGCGAAGGGGTACACTGCAAGAAGCCTGTGAGCATCTTGGACGGAATCTGCGACATATCTTCCAAGATTTGGGTCTGAGGGCTGTTGAGAAGGATGATATTGATGATTTTGCCTGGGAAGTCGGTTGCCGTTGTTGTGCATTACTACTTGAGAAGGATGGGATACTCTGCGGCACACTCGAGGCGAGGGGCCACCGCGCGCGTAATGAGTTCAACGAAAGAACACTCTACTCGATCAAATTTCGCACGGCTTGCACCAGCCAGCGGACCCTGGGCACACCAGTGAACCACTGTACGATTGCGTGAAATGAGTGAACAGAATGGTATGCTATATGCCGACACAGACTCGGGGATGATTTTGATCCTCCGTGCTATTTCCCAACGTTACTTATTGATTAGTTCTTTCCCTTCGCCCCTGAATTTGTCCAGCTCCTGCTTCCACGGTTTCCAGTCTGCGCCATACTTCCGCAGGAGCCGAGATAACTCTTCTCGTTGTTCGCTCTGGGAAAGCCATTACTTTAAAATAATAACAAAGAGACGATAACAGCTGCTTACGATATTCCATGGTTCTTCCCCGCCATAAACATCTTCGAATAGTTGCTTGAGTTCATGACGTTTCAGTTTTTCGACGCGCTTGAAGGTGGTCATAACCTCTTGCTTTAGCCTCTCCTTCGTAGCTTCATCTTGTTCCTTCGACCACCACCCTCTGGATTCCATAAAGAGTCGGAACCTGACGATGGGGTTATCTACGGTCTTCCGGTCCTCAACCTCCTGTCGGGGACGGTAGGCAAATGAATCATCGGAGGTAGAATGATGCCCAACGCTGAAGAATTACGGGTGTAAGTTAGCATGAAAGGAGACGATATCCGGGGCTGCTTACCGATAACTCATTGCTTCTACCAATACACCCCTCCCACTTTCAACACATCGCCGTCTGGCCTCGGACACCGCGCTAATGACAGCCAAGAGATCGTTGCCATCGACTCTGATGGTATCCATACCGTAGCCTGCGCCTCGTGCAGCAATTCCGTCCCCGTAGTATTGTTCTGAAGATGGAGTGGATATGGCGAAACCATTGTTCCTCGCAATGAACAAGGTCGGAGACGGAATCGTGGATGCCAACAACATTCCTGCATGGGAATCTCCCTCGGATGCGGCACCTTCACCGAAGAACACGGCTGCACAATTCTTTCCCCGACGTTGGGGGTCACGCTTTATCGCGTAGCCAACCCCGGCGGCTTGAGGGAGCTGAGTGGCAAGGGTGGAAGAGATGGTATGGAAGTGATGTTTCGGAGACCCGAAATGCTAAGCGAACTTTCATCAGTCGGTAGTGGAAATCTACCACCAGTTTTGCCTACCACGGGCATCTGGCGACCCTTCGTAGCCATATCTTCTTCGTTACTAAAGCACTGCGCCATTGCGGCGTCGATAGTAAAGCCACGCCAGAGTAAAACGCCCATTTCGCGGTATTGTCCTAGTGGAGATAAACACCAGAAAACCACGGGATCGTAACGATGAATACAAACCCAGTACTCTAGTAATAGTAAACATCCGGAAATTGACAACGGGATGGATAGCTTACTCGTCATCAGGAGCGAGAGCAACGGCGGAGCCAATGATCGTAGCCTCTTCTCCGTGCTGGAAACGGTGAGCTCCGGAACCTGAGTTGCCTATGTGGACTCACAGAAGTCATCTAGGGAGATGTTGGGCACAGTACATCAGGACATGAGGGAGAACATACGTAGAACGAAATTTTGCCTTGACGTTGGACATTGTTCAGGAGAGTATCCATCGTGGGCAGCAGAAGCATTTTCTCGTACCTTGGATACATTCAGTGTGGGTGCTGGGAGAAAACTGCGAGTTACATACAATTTGCGGGCAAGTGCCTCGTCAATCTACCGGCCGGAGCATGTAAATTGGGAAGTCGAGGGCAGCTAATGAGGTGGTGTTACCTTGGGGAGCTCCGCACCCTCGAGAGGGATTCCAACACCATCTAAGACGCGGTAGGTTGGGATTTGAGATCCGTCCGGGTTGACTGAGTTGAAGAACTTGAGTTTCGGGGTAAATGGGGACTGGGAATTCGGGAGATGGCCATGAGCCGGAGCCTGCGATGCAAGTCTCCGTGAATGTCTTCCGACGGCAGTGAAAGTCTTGTTCCACAAGGACATTATTTCGCTGGAGAGGCGGACAGGTGATGGATCCACCGCAAAAGGCAATTGAAGTGGGTAATTCTTAAATGGACTGCTACCGAGTTCCGATCAGCAACGGTCTCGATCGCATTGTGTTACAGGGCCCCCTGGGTCAGTGGCGGATTTGCCTGGTAAGTGCCAACTTTGTTCTTCTTCCTCTCCTCAATTTGCGCCGCAGGGTCAGAGGCGTTTTTATTTTTTCCTTCTCCTTCGCTCCTTCACAGCCAATGCTATTCTTCATTCCCATTCTCTTTTTTCTTTCTTCAGTCGTCGCTTCAACTGCGACCATTCGTTTTTCCAGCGTTCGACAGTGCGGGCCATTCAACGTCACTTTCTCGGGAAATCCACCAACAGCCCTTCCCCTTGCTCTTACAGTCGTCCCCTTTGGCTCGTCAGCTGTACCGATCTCAATCCCCCTTCCAAACCCAGAATGGGACTCGAAGACTAGCACCGGAGTCGCCATTACCTTCCTGCCCTATCCAACGGGGACGACTTTTGTAGCCTCTCTCGATGATGCTCAAGGCCGGGGCACGGGATTCACATCGGACATCATCAGGATCCTACAGTCCAACGACGCTTCGTGTGTCTCCACAGCAGAGAAAATACAAACCTACACCGCCGAACCGCCATTTTCTCAATGTCAGCCCTTCAATGTCACCTTCGATCCCACCCAGGCCGTTCCACCGGTGGTCCGTCTGTTCGTACCAAATGGCCAGGCCCCTCTCCTCAATCAAACACAGGATTCACACGATCCCGGTACCATTAATTTTACCATGGCCGCATTCCGTGGCCAACCTGCGGTCCTGCTGTTTAGAGATGGGTCGAACCATTTCCAGTCTACGGATCTGTTCACTGTGACAGGGGACGTAACCAGTAGCAATGGCTGCTTGCCTCCTCCACCAGATGACAAAGACTCGGAAAAATCTCGGCAGGCTGGTTTATCCAGGTGAGCCCGGCCAGTGATGCGATAGCTGATCTCAGTGCTGAGAATCTACTAGGCAAGCCGTGATCGGGATTATTGCCTCTATTGCTTGCGTGGTGACGCTGTTATCTATCCTCATCGCCGTGTATTTCTTCTTGCAGCGCAGACAGCGTGGGCGAACCCATAGGGCACAGCAACAGAAGGGGGTCGGGGATAGTCCTGGCTTCACTAAACGAGGAGTCTCTCCACCCCTTGATCCACAATCTGCTCAGTCGTCGGGGAATACAATCAACATAATCAACAAACCGATGCCCTACCCGATGGAAAAGTATACAAGCGCGCCGATCTCCCCTGACTTTGTCCAGGCAACACCCAACAACTATGCTTCGGATCGTTACCAGCAAATGTGGTCGCTAAACGCTGCTACAGCCGATCTGGACAGAATCCTTCACGCATCCGTTCTCACGCCGAACGGTGATACCAAAGCGTGGTCGTCGACATTATCGCCTTCCAGTCCGCACTCGCGAGGTGTGCAAGGTTTGGAACCATCGTTCGGGATAAGGGAACAACCGAGGGCGACGATCCCGATATCTCCCTTGTCTTTCACATCAAATTTTGGGGATTCGATCATTCCTGTGAGCCACGTTCGAATGGGGATTACAGAAGTGGAGTCAGGGGCTGGAGGTGGGAGAGATCGTGCTGCTGCTCGAAGGAGTAGCACGACAGTCACTATCCCTGGGCAGGACATGATGCGTAGTGACGGACGAGATGGTGGTGGTGACCCCTACCTTTAACTTTTTTTTCTCCCTTTCGAGAAGGTACCATGGACTGCTTTCGCTTGGTTATATCTATACACGAATATGTGTTGTATTTTTACTCGCTACCTCGTGATAGCTGCTGTAGTAAATTCGAAGAAGCCATCGTGATCGCTGCTACCATCATCCCGTCGTTGCCAGATCGGGTGTCCTAGTACTTACTGCTTTGCCCTTCCTCTCCCTCTCGCTTCGTCGACCCGCTTGCTGTCTTTCCTTTTCCTCCGCGCTCTTTTCGTCTTTGTTTCTTCTTTCTTGGACCTTTTTACTGCTTTACTTTTTTCTTCCGGCGTATCTGATTTAGTCGACCCTCAAACCTCACCATCTTTCTGATGTCTCGTCAACAATACACGGCTCCTCTGCCCCGCGGAACGATTCCTTTTATCACTGCAGAACCTATCTATGAGACTGGGCCACTAGTTATGCAACTACGTCGCGACCAGTCTTCGTCATACAGCCCGTGCGTCTATCTCATTATATTGTATTCTTACCCTAACCAAAGTTGGTTGAACCCATACTCCCAACCAGCCGCGATAATTCCAATGCTCAGGATGACTTGAATCCGTTTCAAAATCCTCAAATGACACAAACTGGTCCTATCCCGCTTGTTGCCCCTCGCCCCGGTTATGCCACCAATCTCTCAGCATTGACTCTCAACCATCCATCCCCGGTCGCGACTCCAGTTGGACGCCTCCCGTATGATCGTGGATCTCCTGCAATTACCGTCCCCCAAACACCACACCCACTGCAGCCCCCTGCTACCCCAATTTCGCCGGTTTTCGCTCGACCGGTGAAAACCTCGGTTGTCAAATTTGCTCCAGAGCAACCAATCATGCGAGGAGAGAAAGAAGGAACGTTGTTGCCAAAGGGCGGGCAAGGCGGCGATCAATTCTGGAGGAGGTTCAGTATGATCGCGAAGGTGGAGAACAACAAACCCAGGTTCGTCATCTCACGATCTTTCGGTTGAACGCCTTCTGATGAACGGTTTTAGCACCTGGTTGGAAAAAACAAAAGGTAGGCAGAGTCGCTTCAGTCGTTGGGTGTTGGTCCTTGCCGTATTTTTGGTTTTGGTATGAATTGCTTATCTAGCCGTTGCTGTTAGCTGATCCAATTTTACCTTCCAGTCCATTGTTGGGGTTTCCGTCCTTGGCTGGTACATGACTAGGAACGACCCAGGTCACAGTGCCCCTACCGCCGTGGGAGGAAAGGAGAACGAGCCAGCCAGCCCGACAACGACCAGCTCCGTGGTGGTAGGAAACCTTGGAGGTTCCACGCTCTTCCACGTGTCTCCAACGCTCACTGTAGCCAAGCGTGAGCCCTTGTTCACAGGAGTTGTAAACGTCTCCGGTTTTCGTTCAAGTCATCGGCATAAGAAGCTTCGCCGTGGAGCTACCCATTTACATTAATGGCCCAAATCCACAGAACCACGTCATTTACTCTACTTCCCATTCCGTATATCTCGCTCAGTACCCGCTCGTTATACCCCTACCCCCGTTGCCGTTTCTACCCCCTCCCCTGGTGTCCACCCTGACACCATTCGCGTTGCATTTAGCCTGGGACTCCACTTGATTCCATGTACTTCCTAGCCCGCATTTGCATACTTGTCCTAGAGCTTACATTTTGAATTATCGGAATAATTGGACTTGCATTCATTGATGTCGCGGGGATCATTGTTCGCCCGTCCAGATCTGGTGAATAGGCGCCCGTCGGTGCATTTTGCCGATAAACACGACCAAACAATTCTTTTGAGCAATTGTCCGCCAGATGCGTTGTCGAAAAGACGTTTGTTATAAATAATATGTCACGGACACCTGTCGGAATAAATTTCTCTCTCTCTCCCTCTTGGACACTCCATGACACCTCTTACCGAACTCACTCTTTTTACCGCTGCCACTTTTTTCGGGTGCATCCATTCACTTGTCTGTCTACCATGGAAAAACGACAGTAAAAACATCGGATCCGTGCTCCTGTGCTCCTGGCTTTTCGTAGGCTGCTTTATGCTGTTTGTGAACTCCCTCACCATGAACGCCATAATTTGGTGTGATATCTGTGAGTGGTTTTGCAACACCACCGGCCAGTCACAAGGAGCTGACTATCATTACGACGGGTCAGCCACGAAACTGATGATTGGCGCATACATTGGAGTCCCCGCGTCAATAGTCTGTGTCTTACATCACCTCTACACGATCGTTTCTGCCCCGGATTCTCTCCCCAACAAAGTGCGTACAGAAAACTCAATAATAAACCCCATTCTTACGTGTTATGTTCCAGCGGTTCCATCAGCTCCTCTGCAAACTCGCTCTTATGCTGGGCATGCCTGCACTGGTCATTGTTATCCGTGAGTCATCACCTCGAGACTACCCCAACTCTAGCACTGATATCTTCCAACCACCTCTTAGACATCATCGTGCAAGGTTTGTTTCTGCGGTCTTATTTATCACACGATCACTCGAACCAACCACCCCCTGTCATAGATCGGCGGTACATATTCATTGAGCAGGCAGGATGCATCCCTAGCATTTCGCCCTCTCTATTTCCCTTGGTCGCTGTACTTGTCTGGCCTCTCCTGTTTAGTGTTGCCTCCCTGGCTTACCTTGGTACTACTTTTTTCGAGATCTGTGCGCAAGGAACCCATCTAACGATTCACCAGGGCTTGCCGTTCACTCTTTCTGGGCACAAAGGCAGAGACGGGGACTCACCCCAACATCATCCGAAACGATAACACTCGGACACTTTCTAAGGCTTTCCATCTCCTTATTTTTCGGGATCTTCTGCACCGGCTCCGTCTCACTATTCCTTCTGTTGGGGACTGTTAGCCAGCCGGGCATCTCCGTCAACTCACTTCATCATGACTTCCAAACCGTGTCCATCATTACTACAGTCCAGTGGTTACTCATTCCCCAGCTTCGTGCTTCAATCGAACTACGGTGGCTCTGGTTGTCTTTGAGTTTTACGCTTTCAGTTGGTTTGTTTCCCAAAGAACGGATCGATTGGCTTGTTGGGTTGTTGGCGTCCGCCAAGGTGTATGTTCGAATGAGGTTAGCAGCCCATTTTTTCAACAGAAATTCCACGTTGACAATCACAACAGAGCATGGCATCGATCAGCCTCGAATGCGGTTTGTGATGGATCCCTCCCCGTGTATATTTCCAGAGCTTCAAGTGAACCCCCTGTTATTCCATCCCTCATCCGACAGTCGACACTCGCTCCCACCTTTAACTCTCAACCTTCCTTGCACTCTTACCGGCCCGAGGTATTGCCCCACATCTCCAAACTTGACCTTCGATCTAAAACCTCTCAAGCTGGCGACACAATACGACCTAGTGAGCCTTCCGAACTCCAGGAAACTTCTCAACCTAATGAACTCCCTCAGCCGAGCTGGTCCCCGCATCAGAGTAAACCCGTCCTAAGCCCAGCAGCGTCTACGCTGACGCTGGCGGATAGCATATATCCTGCTCCATCTTTGGGAGGGGCGTCTTCCTACCGGACCTGTGAGGAGGAGTCGATCAGGGTTTGACCGCTCCTCAGCAGGACCTATTTGTATCCATACCTACTTGACATGTACCTCTGCGAGGTGTTAGTTGTACGAGACTCATCCATGTACTTACACTTAACGAACCTTATTGTAATCGTCACGAACCAATAGACACCTGTACTTGAGCTCACTCACACGATATTGACTTATCATGGACAGCTGGTGACGAAGTAAGGAGACCCAATGCCCCGATGGGCTTTGTGCAAGTGCATACATCGAGTCAAATGTTGTACATGTTCCCATGCTTCGGCCGATTCTCTGGTTACGGTCTGTCGGAGTCCGTCAGAGAGTCGGTCTTCGGATTTTCGGGGGCAGCCGCTCACGCTTACACACCGAGTATTCATTTTCATGTGTAAACGATCATACGTATAACGTAAATCACATGGGAGTTTATTGGCCCTGACATGTGACGTCCGTCCCCTGTAACAAAACCGGCGAGTCATGTCAGTGTTTCCTCGTCTCTTTTCTAACCATGTCCAACGAGAGAGCAATTTTCAAGGCAGAAATCGCACAGGTTGAACGGTGGTGGAAGGTCCAGTCGATCACTTCTCTCCATTGACTTCTCATCTCACATAGTATTCCTACCACATACAGAGCCCACGGTTCGGTCGAGTCAAACGGCCGTACACCGCCGAGCAGGTCGTCTCGAAGCGAGGCTCGATCCTCATCTCTTACCCTTCTGACGCCTTGGCCAAGAAGTTGTGGGGTATCTTCTCTCAACATGCAGAAAATAAGACCCCTTCACACACCTACGGGGCGTAAGTAACCTGCTCGGTGACAGCGCTTCAGAAAATTTATGAGTTTCTAGCCTCGATCCTGTTCAAGTAACCCAGATGGCCAAGTACCTCGAGACCGTCTACGTCTCAGGATGGCAATCATCCAGTACCGCTTCGAGCACCCATGAGCCCGGCCCCGATCTCGCAGGTACGTCTTTATCTTATCTACTTCCAATCAAAATGAGTCGTCTCATCGCACAACTCCAGATTATCCCTATAACACCGTCCCAAATAAAGTCGAGCACTTATTCACCGCTCAGCTCTTCCACGACAGGAAACAACGCGAAGCTCGTACTCGTATCTCCGACGCAGAACTCGCCTCGACTCCCGTCACTGATTACATGCGACCCATCATTGCCGACGCTGACACCGGCCATGGTGGTCTCACCGCCACCATGAAGCTCGCCAAGCTCTTCGTTGAAAAGGGTGCTGCCGGTATTCATATCGAGGATCAGGCTCCAGGAACCAAGAAGTGTGGACACATGGCCGGCAAGGTACTTGTCCCCATCCAGGAGCACATCAATCGTCTCGTCGCCATCCGTCTTCAGTTCGATATCATGGGTGTCGAGAACCTCGTCATTGCTCGAACTGACTCAGAGGCTGCCACTCTAATCACAACCAACGTCGACGAACGCGACCACGCATTTATCCTCGGTTCGACGAACCCAGCGTTGAGGCCTCTCGTCACCGTCATGTTGGAAGCCGAGAAGGCAGGCAAGACTGGAGACGCCCTCCAAGTTATTGAGGACGAATGGATCAAATCCGCCGCTCTCGCAACCTTCCCCACCGTCCTTGCAAACGCAGTCCAGTCGCAAAACAGCTCTTTCAACCAATCCCAGTTCCTCAAGCGTATTGCTCACCTCTCCTACTCCGATGCCCTCAATGTCGCCAAGACCGAGTTCGGTCTTACGAACCCACCATACTGGGATTGGGACTCTCCTAGGACCCGGGAGGGTTACTACCGCTACCAGGGTGGAACTCTCTGCGCGATCAACAGGGCGGTCGCGTTCGCGCCGTACGCTGACCTGCTGTGGATGGAGACGAAGAAGCCCATCTATGCCCAGGCTAAAGAGTTCGCTGAGGGTGTCCATGCTGCCTATCCAGGCCACTGGCTCGCCTACAACCTGAGTCCATCGTTCAACTGGGATGCTGCTGGTCTCGGAACCGACTCGATGAAGAATTATGTCTGGGATCTCGCGAAGCTCGGATTCGTCTGGCAATTCATCACTGTAAGTTGCCTCATCGATTCCCCGTAATCCCATAGCCTACGTCGTTTTCACAGCTCGGAGGATTGCACTCAAATGCTTACATTAGCGATCACTTCGCGAGGTCATTCGCCGCAGAGGGTATGAAAGCCTACGTCGAGCTCATTCAGCGTAAGGAGCGCGACATCGGCTGTGATGTCCTCACCCACCAGAAGTGGAGCGGAGCTGATTACGCCGACAACCTGCTCAAGACTGTCACCGGTGGTGTTTCATCCACCTCTGCCATGGGAGCTGGTGTGACGGAATCTCAGTTCAACACCAAGTTATAGATTGTACATCTCACACAGAGGTCGGCGATAGTTAACCTCCCCTTCGTATGCAGGGACGTACCATCAGTATCTTATTATGCTCAGTATTTCATTGTATCTACACGAACAATCGCGGAATGTTAGGCCCCGACGGATTGGTTGATTTTTACTGCGTTTCCCATTCCAACGTGGTGCCCCAGCTCTTCCACATGCGATCAAGTACTCGGAGTTTGTCATTCCTACCCAACCTTGGGTCCTCCAAGTCCTTTACGTCTTCCAAAAATCCTTCCCGGATTCTGCTAGAAAGGGGGAGACACGCCTCCCCGTAGTACCTCAATTGTGTTACCGATAACAAGAGCAGGCCGGAAGTAAGTGGGGGGAGAGAATCCCCGGGGTTGAGCCGAAGAGCCGTGGTCCCGTCTGTGCTATGGTGAGAGTGAGGTTGGAAGATCAACAGTCGTTCAATCCGTCTAGCGTGGGGGGTTAAAGATGGTGATAATACTGTGAACGTGTTCGCGCACCTCATGAGAAGCCAGGCGATTGTTCGACGGTGGCGACCTCCATATCGTCCGATTCCCCTACCCCCTTTCCAGATCCACGCAAGGAGACCACCCACGGCATAGGTAATAGCGATCACTGGGGCGACACCGACAAACGCAAACGTCAATTCTTGAGATTTAAGCAACTTGTCGATCCCCGAGAGCGCTTGATCAATGTCCACCTGAACGGCTCCTAAGCGACCTGCCCCTGTAGATTTACGAAATACCCACCTTGGCCTTTTGGACTTGAATGAATAAGGACCGCAGCAATGTTCCTGTAACCGCGGATCTGAATGGTTGCCTGATATCTTCCTCGTATACCCTCAAGATTGGTGTGAGATCCCCCTGCTGAACAGCATTCGAGAGGTTCTTCAGTTGAGATGGTGTGTAGTATAGTTTGTCTTTAGCAAGAGACAGGGCCATTCGCTCCAGTGACTGAACAGGGGAAAACAAACCACGTTAGCAAGTTTCAATCACATGATGGACCTCAGCGATTTACTCACAGCCAGATCAGCCGCAACTCCCTCTTTCCTCACGATAATACTACCCTCACCACCTGTCCTCACGGTCCTGAGCGCATCTTTGAGGGGATCGATCAACCATCCCTGCCAAAGCCCCAGGAGTGTGTTCCACGCATCCCTTGCGACCTCTTGCGGGGATGTTCTGGACGTATACAATAGCTTGAGCCCGTACAAGAGGAGTGGAGGTCCCAAAACCAGCTTCGGCCAGGCCAGTATCAGATTGGACGGCCTTCTTAACTTGCCCTCAGCGAAGGTGGTTGAATTCTTCTTTTTGTGATCTGGAAGAACTTTGATCGACAGGTCGAAGAGACGCTCGACAGACCCCGGTCTAATGCCGAGTTGAGCAGGCTTCCCATCGAGTTTTCTTTGTAATGTGTCGATGAGAGGCGAGTACCGTTCAATGCCCAAGTCTGCAGTGTCATGTGAAAGTTGTATCTCAGTGTCGAAGTTATCCTGGAGGGAAAGGCGCATTTCTGAGAGAGAGCCGAGGGCCTCCGCACGTTCGTCCCGGATCCTCTCGAGCTCCTTGCGCTTTAGTCGACACTCCTGTCTCGCCAGTTCAATGGGGAGAGTGACTGTCGAAAAGATAACGTGACGCCATTTGAGGAGCTCGTCCCGTAAGCGTACCAAGGCGTGTGTCACCTCGGACCGGAGCTGAGTCTTCCTGACGGGTGCGAACGAAAAGGAGGATATTGGATATCGATGCAGGTGGGGGAACATAGCTTTAGTGAGGGCATTGTAGTGAAGGTTATCGACCGATGTGGGGAACACTTGACGTATAGAGGCTGGTCTGAACGAAGAGAGCGTTACTGGGATGTTGTGCTGTTGAAGGGCGGTCACGACGGTCCGGAACGTGTCCAATAGCCTGACCGGGAGAGCTACAAAGGGGCTCAGCATCATTGGAGGGCAAATATTCGAGCCCCTTACTTTGCAAAAGATACCATGCCAGCTCGTAACGGGACCTCTCGACGTTGTCCCACCACTCAGCCTCACTCTCAGCCTCGGTAGCCTGGTCCAGGTACGCGTTCAACGCATCGGCATATATGCCGAGGACGACCCGTCCGAGAACAGCTTGCTTCAAACTCTCTTCTTCAGGATCACCCGACGGCGCAGCCGTGTCGCGTAAGAGGGTCAAGGCAGCCAAGATCGATTGCTCGGTGGCTGGTGGGTTGAGTTGTAGCAGCGCATTCTGGAGTTTTTGCTTCCTCTCAGAATCAGCGCCAGATGTGGAACTCTGCCGTTGCTGCTGGTCTGTTGCGGGGATCTGGGTCCTTCCCGCAATGTCTTTCACGAAAACTGAGACGAAGGTGGACATTGAGAGGAAGAGGGATGAACATTCATGACGTCAAACCGAGGGGGAGTATGAGCGCTTGACTACTACTACAGGTACATCGTGCGAGGTCGTCTGGTGTGAGATATACAGCCCAAGAGTCAAAACAGAAGGAAGTGAAACTCAGTCGTCTCGCCAGCCAACATCTCCCTTGGCCCACCTGTCGCCAAAAATTGCTCGTTTGTGATAAACCCTCCGCATCTCTCGGAAGTCTCTAACGAAATCGTCGACTTCCTTCCCACTTGCGAGTCCATCAGGAGACGACCCTTTGACGAACCCGCTAGCAACCTTCTCAGATACCTCGTCCTGGGCTGTAGTTGCATGCCGTAGCCGGAGCAAAAGGAATTGTTGGGTGAACCTCTGCGGAACGACGGTTATAGAGGCAGTTCATGAAGATGCCAGAAGTATAGTGAGTGTCGGACCTGGTAAACCTCCTTCTGCTCCCGTTCGAGATTCTTCCATCTCGCTTCGAGGTTCTTGGCTTCATCGAATGCGGCCTGGGTGTCTGCTCTCAGGTTGTATAGTTCATCCTGAAGAGCAAGATTGTTCTCTGAGCAGGTTCAGCACACCTATGCTTCTACGATGATAAGAAAGCTTACTGGCGATAGCTTCGTTGGCCATAACGATCTCATCTTGAGCGCGGTAAATGGCCTTTACGTGCTCTAAGGAATGGAAAATGGCCTGGAAGTATTGCTGATCGTGCAGTAAATCCTGAAGATCATCTCGTCTGCAAGAATGAATCTGAGGTCTGATGCATATGCGTAACAGTGTCGGCCTACGATAAGTGAGAGAGTTCTGGGTAGTTTTCAAACAAAGTTGAGCTCATGGTGGATTCGGATCAATGAATCCCTCTTTGACTGTGTTGATCATGTCCGAGGTCGTCCTCCCTGGCGAACCGGTCGACGCCAAACATCCGAACCTAAAACTCGGCCCAGGGCTTCTACAGCTTTCTGGCGGGTCGACGATTTCCACCAGGGCCGGTACGCTCTGTCATAACCAAACCCGAAGCAAGTGGTGGGTGGAATCAAATTCAAGGCGGGTGAGCGCAAAAAATCCAATCTTATCTCCACACGTTTGTTCTAATCTATTTCAGTACATCCCTGCCGCTCAGGAATCCGTCGTCGGTGTCGTCGTCGGTAAAAACGGTGCAGAAGGCTTCAGAGTCGATATTGGTGGACCACACAACGCGAATCTCGACGCGCTCGCTTTCGAGGGTGCTACCAAGCGGAACAGGCCAAATCTCAAGGTGTGGTTTCAGTCTAATACTTTGTCCAATTTTTTCCGACTTTCTTAGGTCGGGTCTTTATTGTACACGCGTGTTTCCTTATCCCACAAAGATATGGAACCGGAGCTCGAATGTTTTGATGGACAAACCCGTAAATCAGAAAATTACGGTGAACTAAAAGGTGGATTCGTTACTGGATGCAGCTTGAAAATGTGCCGACAGTGAGTAACATCAAAATACTATCCTTGCAACGAACGGATTCCGACAAGACATCCATAGACTTCTCGACCCGAATCATTTCCTCCTCCCCCTCCTGGGCTCAAAATTCCCACTAGAAGTTGCCACCGGGATGAATGGGAGGGTGTGGGTCAAGTCAAAAGAACCGAAGCACGTCATTGCCGCGGTCAGATGCATAGAACGGGTTGACCCCGAGGGAGAGAACCTGGACGCAAAGTCGGTCAACGCATTTCTCGACACACTTGACATATGAGCGTCATACCTAGTCGTCGTCGTTCATGAGCGATGTTCTTGCACGCTTTACGGGTTTCCTGCCCGCAGCAGAAGTGACCGATTCGTCGTCGCTTGCGACCGTGCTGCGTTTCTTCTGGGCTCTCTTCATCCTCTGGTATTCCCTGTCGCGAAGCTTCTTCGCATTTGCCGCAGATTCGTCTCGCTGCTTGACGGGTGGAACTACAACGGTGGTGGGCTTGTAATCATCCTGCGTTGCGGTGGATTCCTCGCCCTCCCCCATGAGTTCGAGAGACTTGTAGCATAGGTTAGACATTTGACATATAAAACACATCCCGAACGATACACACCCTTTGATATGTCGTGCTGCTTGCAGAAAACATTCTATCACTATCCGTGACCTCAAACTTTCTGCGGCCAATGCCTTGGTTCTTGAGATAATTCTCAAAACCGGTGATAATGTTTCCACCACTGTTCGTCGTAGTCTCTGTCAGGTACGAGGCCTCGAGATGATACAGCTGAACCTCTACTTGGGCCTGAATCGAATTATGAGCTGCTGCGACTGGGAAGAACAGTCAAACTGACGAGTTGTTTGTCCGCATTTCGTTTCTTCGTGAGTGCCTGGACGAGTTCTTTCTTCGCATTCTCAAAAGTCGTCTTGTCCTCTGCTGTCGGGGATGTCGCCGTCGGTGTCGCGGGGTTGGCCGCGTTTGCCGCCATCTAGTGAGTGACAAGTCGCGGTCAAACAGTTGACATCCCATATCGGGCATCGACGCGCGTACACACCTCTGATCCATCCCCCGACAATGTCCTCCGCCCAGCCCCCGAACCAGCCACCAAACAATCCACCAGCTGGCGAAAAGCCAGAGGAGCAGCAACCCTTGCTCGGCCAGGCGCCATCAGAGGCGAGGCCTACAGAGGATGCGCAGATGGACACTGCACCAGACCAGCCACCGGAGGAAACCTGGGACGATATCCCAGAGGAAATCATGGCCCTCCCGACAGAGGATATTCAGACCCGAACGAGGCTCGTTGATAATGATGTTAAGGTAATGTTTCTTTGTTCGACCGAGCCGTTTGGGGTCTGATCTGTACACCTCCCAGGTCATGAAATCAGAAACGATGAGGTTACAACATGAACAGAACGTCATGAAGGAAAAGATCAGAGACAATAGCGAGAAGATAAAACAGAACAAAGTTCTCCCGTATCTTGTCGGCAACGTCGTCGAGGTCCGTATATGCGTGCGCTTCCGCAATGCATCTCAGGCTTACGGTTTTCCTTAATAGATTCTGGACGTAGACCCAGATGGTGAAGAAGAGGGCGCGGCCCAAGACCTTGATTCGATGCGCAAAGGGAAATGTGCAGTTATCAAGACTTCAACCCGTCAAACTGTCTTCCTTCCCCTCATCGGTCTCGTCCCCCCAGAGAAGCTCAGGCCCGGAGATCTCATTGGAGTCAATAAAGACTCATACCTTATCCTTGACACACTTCCTGCCGAATTTGATTCCCGTGTAAAGGCTATGGAGGTCGACGAGCGGCCGACAGAAACGTACACTGACATTGGTGGATTGGAGAAGCAGATCGAAGAGTTGGTGGAGGCTATCGTGTTACCTATGGAGCAGGCGGATAAGTTCAAGACCCTGGGTATCGTACCTCCAAAAGGTTGTTTGATGTATGGTCCACCTGGTATGTCACCCCGCCGCCCCATTGGAAATCTCCTCACCACGACTAATGATTCTGAAGGAACGGGAAAGACTCTGCTTGCCCGAGCGTGCGCCGCGCAAACAAGTGCATGTTATCTCAAGCTTGCCGGCCCTTCACTTGTCCAAATGTTCATCGGTGACGGTGCCAAGCTCGTTCGTGACGCTTTCGAACTCGCAAAAGAGAAATCTCCCGCGATCATCTTCATCGATGAATTGGATGCCATCGGCACGAAACGTTTTGACTCTGAGAAGAGCGGTGACCGTGAGGTGCAACGAACGATGCTGGAACTTTTGAATCAATTGGATGGTTTCAGTAGCGACGACAGGATCAAGGCATGCTTATGTTCTGGAAAGCAGCCCATTTTAGCTGACACTGGTATATTACTTCAGGTCATCGCTGCAACGAACCGTATCGATATTCTCGACCCTGCCCTTCTCCGGTCCGGCCGTTTGGATAGGAAGATCGAATTCCCACTTCCGAACGAAACCGCACGTGCTCGAATTCTTCAGATCCACTCCCGGAAGATGACGGTGAACAGTGATGTGAACTTTGAGGAGCTTGCGAGGAGTACGGACGAGTTTAATGGCGCACAGCTGAAGGCCGTCTGTGTTGAAGCGGGTATGATTGCTTTGAGGGAAGGTGCCACGAAATTGGGACACGAACACTTCCTGAGCGGCATCGCTGAAGGTGAGGAAGCGTGCTGCTCTCGTCGTTGAATTCACGTTAACACATCTGTCACAGTGCAAAGTAAGAAAAAGAACGATCTCATGTACTTTGCCTAGATGGGGTCCAGCAGTGGATCCCCCGCGCGTTAGCGGAGACCTTGAGCTGGCGGTCACAGTTTTTACTTGGAATGTTTGGCGTAGACAGACTTAGCTCCAAGTGATGATACATTGTTGTAGAATACAGGAGAGTAGGAACACGGGCCACTTTAGTATGCACCGGCCGCCGTACCTGCCCCAGTGGAAATTGAAACACCAGACGACGTCCCGAGCCTGTCGGCTCCAGCGCGCAACATGGAAATGGCAGCCCTAAGGAATTGTGAGGCCGAGGGAAGCAGACAAACTGGAGTTGGGCATACTCGAATGATCTGACGCCTCCCGAAGCCTTGACCTTTACAGCACCCTTCTTAAAGGCCACAGCTTGGTACATCAGTTCGACGTCTTCCACGGTAGCACCTCCTCCATTGAACCCAGTGCTGGTTTTGACGTAGGCAGCACCCGCGAGGGCAGCAATGACCGAGGCAGAGATTTTTTGTTCTTTTGTTAAAAGACAAGTCTCAATGATGACCTTGACCGGAATACCCGCAGCAGCGGAAATGACAGAGGAGATGTCGTTGTATAACCCCACAAGGTTGCCGGATTTGAGGAGACCGAGATTGATAACCATATCGATCTCCCTTGCACCGGCCTCTATGGCTTCGGTCGTTTCAAATGCTTTGGTGGAGGTAGCGCATGCACCGAGCGGGAAGCCTACCACGGCACATGGGATAGAGGAGGACCCGGACAGGAGGGACGTGACGAGCGGGATGTGATATGAATTCACACAGCAGCTCTGAGCGAGTATGAATAATTGTCCTCCAGTAGTGAACGACGAAGTCCGTGTTCACCTTAAAGCCGTACCTTTTTGCCTCTTCACAGAGTACGGTTATCTGTGCAGGCGTAGCGTCTGGCTTGAGCAGTGTATGGTCGATGTGCTCTGCGACCAATTTATGGTCAAGGGGAACAGCGACGACATCGGTCGGGAGTGGATGAGTCGCGACGTATTCTGTCGCCTTTTCAATGGCGAGCTCGAGAGTTTTTGAATCCATCGTTCTCCTAGAGATTAGATCTTGAGACGGAGCTCTCGTGGGAAAGTCTCCGGGCAGTACGCAGTCTGGTGCAACGATGGAGGCTCTCTTCTTCAACGTCAGTAGACCTGGAATCTGTCTCTAATCCTTCTCTGATAATCCCCTTTCGTTCCCTATCCAGGTTTCCACAGGTTTCCTCGAAGGCATCCTCAGAGGCTACAAGGCAGGCCTCCTCACCCAAGGTCACTACTCTAACCTCACACAATGCGAGACACTGGAAGGCACGTCTATCTACTCCCAGGAATCAACCTTTCATTCTCACTTATTGCCAACAGACTTTAGGACCCAGCTGTCTACGACCGACTATGGCAACTTCCTCGCCAACGAGCCCTCCCCGATTTCCACCTCGACCATTGCTGAAAAGGCGACTCAGATTCTCGTCGATCAATTCAACTTCCTGAGGACCAATGCCGTCGAACCGCTCAGCAAGTTCTTTGACTACATCACGTACGTCCTCCCCGATATTCTCGTCATGACCCTGTGCTGATGTTGGCCTGTATGCTCTAGGTATGCGTACATGATCGACAACGTTGTGCTACTCATCACAGGAACGCTGCATGAACGCGATACCCACGAACTTTTGGAACGATGCCACCCCCTTGGAGCGTTCGACACTCTTCCCGCGCTGTGCGTGGCTACAAATGTCGAGGAATTGTACCACACGGCGCTCGTTGAGACACCGTTAGGTGCGTTTACACGCGCAATACATCCAAGTTCCGGGTCTTACCAAGTTTATGTAGCTCCCTACTTCCGAGAGTGCCTCTCCGCTGCGGATCTCGATGCCCTCAACATTGAAATAATTAGGAACACACTCTACAAGGCATACTTGGAAGATTTCTACGACTTCTGCATCTCCCTAGGCTCCCCCACGTCCGACATCATGCACCAGATCCTGTCCTTCGAGGCTGACCGCCGGGCAATTAACATCACTATCAATTCTTTTGGAACCGAGCTCTCCAAGGAGCGTCGTGCCAAATTATTCCCGACAATCGGACGGCTGTTCCCCGAAGGAAACAATAACCTTGCTCGAGCTGACGACGTGGAACAGGTACAAGCTGCGGTGGTCCACATTCAGGAGTATCGTTCGTTCTTCGAGTCCTCTAACCAGTCTTCGGCCCGGACCAACGGTGACACCGATGGTTACGACGATCACGGGTCAGCCTCCCACCTCGAGGACAGGTTCTTCGCGCAAGAGGTTCACCTGAACAAGCTTGCGTTCCTCCAACAGTTCTCGTATGCCGTGTTTTACGGCTACATCAAGTTGAAGGAGCAAGAGATCAGGAGCCTTACTTGGATCGCCGAGTGTATTGCTCAGAACAACAGGGAGAGGATTGGAGAGTACATTGGCACTTTTTAGGCCTCCATAAGAGCCCGTAACTTGCTTATGTAGTTTGATGTACTTACACTGACTCCGCGGACAATGATGAGATGACCATGACCATGATCTCGATCGCTCCCCGCCATTGTCACACTCTCCCTCCCCCATGGTTTCTGATCTTCAGCGGTATGTCAGCGACAACTGCCTCCAGGCAAGTTTCATTTCAACTCCACTGTCGCACAATCGTGGTTAACCCAATTCACCGTTCAGTTTCTCGGCTTGTCCGACAAGAGTACTGTCGATTTTGTCATAGCGTCAGGTCAGTGTCTCTCCATCTCTCCAGTGTCCACCGTTTTCAATCAATTTTATTCCGCAGCAAGTTCCTCCAAGTCGCCAGGCGCTCTTTTCACTTCCCTCACAGCTGCAGGTCTTCCAAATACGCCCGCCGCACACACATTCGTCCAACAACTTTATGAACGCGCTCCCCGAAAGTCTAAACACAAACAATCCGCCGAGTCCTCACGAAAGGCCGTCGAAGCCGAATCCAAAGCCCTTCAATCGAAACGCTATCAACTCCTGCTCGATGACAAGCTCGACAACAGCGTAACCGAACTTTCTTCCGCGTCCGCATCCAAGGACAAATCCTCCAGAGGAAAACGAGACCGACACACGCGGAAGAAAGAGTCTACCGATAACTGGGCGAGTGATGACGATGACGATGACGTTTCCCGGAAACGATTACGCGCTGAAGATCACGAACGGACGTACCGGTCTGACGAGGACGGGGAGATGCCTACGATAGAAGACGAGGAGGAGAAGGCCCGAAGAGTCCAGGAAGAGGATATTCGAGAACGAGACGCCTTTGCGGAACGTATGCGCGAACGCGACCGTGATAAAACCAAGCGTGTCGTTGAAGATCGTTCGTCCAAGGTCAGCGCGGGTGCGGCCGCAGAGGCAGCTGAACGACGACGTCTTGCGGACAATATAGAAGCTCGTGTTCTCGCCATGCCTTCCCTCCGGGAGCATTCACGTCAGCAGTACCTCACAAAGCGAGAGATTCAGCAGATTGAACTTCTGCGGAGGGAAATCACTGACGAGGAGGCTCTCTTCCGGGGTATGAAGACCACCAGGAGGGAGCAAGAAGCCTTGGATCGGAAGAAGCAGCTACTGGAACTCGTCGAGGCCCGCCTGAAAATTGACGACAAGCTGGAGGGCTACCAACTTCCTGAAGATTACTTCACAGAACAAGGAAAGATCGACAGGAAGAAGAAAGAAAGTGTCTTGTACCAACGTTACGAGGAGGCGAAGCCCAAGGATGACCAGTTTGTCACCGACGTCGACCAGTGGGAACAAAGTCAAACAGTGCACTCGACTTTCCGCACCGGTGCTATGGACAAACAGGAGATCGTTGAGGACTACGAGTATGTCTTTGACGAGAGCCAGACGATTCAGTTTGTCATGGAGAACACCATGAGTGGCGAGCAGTTAAGTGCGAAGGACAAACTCATTATGCAGCAAGTTGAAGAAGCACAGAAACGGGGTAAGTTATGAACCATTTTCTCTATTTCGATTTGTTCATCTTGCTTTTCAGCCAAAACAGTCGAGGATACAAGGAAGTCACTTCCCGTTTATCAGTTCAGGGACGACATCCTGGCCGCAGTCAAGGAACACCAAGTCCTCATCATCGTTGCCGAAACTGGCTCGGGGAAGACCACCCAACTACCCCAATATCTGCACGAGGCCGGTTACACTGAGAACGGTATGAAGATCGGATGCACACAACCTCGTCGTGTCGCTGCCATGTCGGTTGCTGCTCGGGTTGCCGAAGAAATGGGCACAAAAGTCGGTTATGAAGTCGGTTATTCGATTCGTTTCGAAGATTGTACCAGCGACAAGACCGTGCTCAAGTACATGACGGATGGTATGCTTTTGCGAGAGTTTCTGACAGAACCGGATCTCGCCGGGTACTCCGCGTTGATTATTGACGAGGCTCACGAGAGGACGCTAAGTACGGATATTCTCTTCGCTCTTGTCAAGGTGCGTTTTTTCACCGATGGTACTTGCTCAGATATGTGCTCACGCTACCAAGGATATCGTACGGTTCAGACCGGATTTGAGGCTACTGATCTCGAGCGCGACCATGGACGCCGAAAAATTCAGCGAGTACTTCGATGACGCCCCGGTGTATTACGGTATGCGCCGATTTATGTGGCCGAGTCGATTGAATTCTCATCCATTATAGTCCCTGGCCGTCGATATTCAGTCGACATCCACTATACACCCCAGCCAGAAGCCAACTACCTGCATGCCGCAATCACGACTGTGTTCCAGATTCATACAACGCAACCCAAGGGTGACATCTTGGTTTTCTTCACTGTAAGTCCACACTAACCACTGCATTTCTATCATGTTTACCGGTTTTCAGGGTCAAGAGGAGATCGAAGCCGCTCACGAAAACCTGCAAGAAACAGCTCGCGCGCTGGGCAACAAGATTGCTGAGCTGATTATTTGTCCGATCTACGCGAACCTTCCTAGCGATATGCAAGCCAAAATCTTTGAGCCTACGCCAGAAGGTGCTCGGAAGGTCGTGTTGGCTACGAACATTGCGGAAACCTCAATCACAATCGATGGGGTTGTCTTTGTGATTGACCCCGGCTTCGTCAAGCAGAACTCTTACAACCCGAGGACGGGAATGTCTTCTTTAGTTGTTGTTCCGGTATGTACTCACGACCCCTTACGCAAGCGGTCATGCCTAACATCAGCATAGTGCTCAAGAGCTTCTGCAAACCAAAGGGCTGGTCGAGCTGGCAGAGTTGGCCCAGGGAAAGCATTCAGGCTTTATACGAAATGGGCCTTTGCCAACGAATTGGAAGAGAACACTGTTCCGGAAATCCAGAGAACGAACCTTGGGATGGTAGTCCTTGTTCTCAAGTCGCTTGGGATTAACGACTTGATTGGGTTCGAGTTCATGGATCCACCTCCGGGCGAAACCTTGATGCGTGCCCTAGAACTTCTATATGCACTCGGCGCCTTGACACACACCGGAGAGCTGACAAAGCTGGGAAGGAGAATGGCGGAGTTCCCTGTTGACCCTATGTTGTCGAAAGCCATCATCGCGAGTGAGAAGTATCAGTGTACCGATGAGGTAAGCTTCGATGCTCATTCTGCCGAGCGTGAACTCACAACTCGTTTCTGATTGGTTAGGTCCTCACAATCATCTCGACGTTATCAGAATCTTCTTCCCTCTTCTATCGTCCGAAGGACAAAAAGCTTCATGCCGACCAAGCCAGACAAAATTTCGTCAGGAGCGGTGGAGATCACTTCACTCTTCTCAACGTTTGGGAGCGATGGGCCGAGACAAATTATTCCCAACAGTTCTGCTATGAGCAGTTCTTGCAATTCAAGAGTTTGAGCAGAGCACGAGACATCCGTGACCAGTTAGCTGGCCTGTGCGAACGAGTTGAGATCGTGGTCGAAAGTAACCCGAACTCGACGGACATCACTCCCATACAAAAGGCGATTACTTCCGGGTATTTCTACAATACGGTTCGTTCGTCCTACCTCTTTCCAACATCTCGTCCTAAGCCACGACATATGCATAGGCTTCACTCCAGAAGAGTGGTGATTCGTACCGAACGCTGAAGACAAATCAGACGGTGTATATCCACCCTTCGTCTTCGCTATTCAACCACCAACCCCCTGCAAAGACCGTACTGTACTACGAACTAGTTATGACCTCCAAGTCCTACATGAGGCAGATCATGGAGATAAAGCCCGCTTGGTTGCTTGAAGGTTCGTTCATGAACTTCGCTAGCGATCGTGGCACACCCCGTATACTGACACTGAATTTACACGACAGTTGCTCCGCATTACTACAAGCCCGCAGACCTCGAACAGCTGGCAAAAGGAGAAAGAAAAATGCCTAAGGCGATCGGAAGCACTGGCCACCAGGGGTCTTGACATTGTCGTTCGGATGTTCTCCGAGAGCACACTCCAATGCGTTTCTTCTCAGCATTTTGCCTTGTTTACTTTGCTTATCGGTATTTCCATATTAACATTAATCAACTGGAATGTGGGATGGGTAACCCGGCTTGCTTTGCGTAACGAATGACTTGTTGCGCCTATTACAATAACGAAGGTGACGTTTACTTTTACCAACCAATCCCTGGGGTAGAATACAGAACTCTTACCTGTCTCAGCATTGGTGCATCGATCATCTCGTCCCGCCCGTTCATTGAAAGGCCAACTGCACCTTTGTGACTAGTGTGAGCTGCCTCCATAGCCTTGAGGATTTTTGCGGCTCTTGTGATCTCTGCGTCAAAGGCGTGGTGAGCGCGGCACAATGTGTGTGAAAATCACAACAGAATTACCGGCCGGTGATGGGACGAACGTGCTATGGATAGTATCTACTTGAGTCGGATGTATTGCTTGCTGTATCCCGGAACACGGTTAGAGATACAAGGCAATCACGGACGACGGAAAGTGCACCTTCCCATCGAACCCAAGTCTACGCCCATCGGTACACTCATTTGCCAGTATATCCAAGTTCTTGTAATCAACGCAAACCTATACCCACCGAACTCGGCTCAGCACGTGTCTAGATGGTGAGACCACAACCTACCATATCTATCGCGTCGAGGCCAAAGGCCCTCGCCGCTGCCACGATCTTGGATCGCGTATAGAGTAATTCCTGCCGCGATGGTGTGCGAATAATCCGTGTATCCGCACAGTCTGTAATGATAGATTTAACCCAACCATTGGCAGTGGGCATGCAGGACATGGTATTACGCACAATCCTCGGCCGCAAACTGAAATGATCGTGAGTCCCTCGAAAATAACAACAGGGAGGCCATTTCGGACGTACGAGTAACGCGCTCAGGCGACCGTGTTTTGACTTCCATTGGGCTATCTCACCGATCCTCCAAAGAGCCTGAGCACTTTCTATGCTAGCAACGATGGAAAGCGGTTCCGAACGCTGGTGCAGAAGCTCAGGATTGGACTGTATAATACGATATATTTCCTGCCCAATATGTTCCAGATGGTCTTCGTGGTCAACCTTTGGCACCACAAGAGTCCGTACAGTCGGTATGTTCGCCTAAGGACTCATCCCGTCAGTCTCAGTGTTTGTAGAAGGCACCGTCCGGACGAGACCCTCCGCGGTGATACCCACAATCCGCCGGATGTCGTCAAGGAAATGATCGGTGTTGACAGAGTTCAGCCTCACAGCGATCCTGTCTGGCGCAGGAAGTTCCCCAGCTGTCTAGTGTTTCAGACTGTTAGTGTCCGTACAGACAGTCATCGACATGAACGAACAGCAGTGAGGAAATTCAATAGTCGACTCCTAGCAGCATCCTTGTCGGTTCGTGTGGGGGGTACACTGTCCTCAAGGTCGTATATTATCACGTCTGACGGCGTTTCCAAAGATTTTCGAAGCATCTTGTCCGAAGATGCGGGGACTAATAGTCCGGTGTGAGCCCGTGAAGAAAGGACGGAGGAGCAAAAAGGAAGGACAAAGTACCATAGAGGTAGGATCTCCTCAAGGATTTTTTCGCGATTACGCCCAGACATCTCCTTGCATCGCCATTGCGGGGTCTCTGGCCAAATGAGACGCTCCTGGGAGTTGCGTTAATGACGGGACGAAACAACATTGCCCATCGACCAGACGGAAATTGCCGGGGCACAAGCGGAGGTTGGGAGAATAGATCAGTACTTGGTTCTGTAGTACGACAAGTCCATAGATACTACTCATGATATCAACACGCCCGACACCATCCACATGACGAGGCACGTTATGAATCCCGTCATGAACGGCACTAGTCATAAGGCTGCCCCATCCTCAGGACCAGGGATTCCTCTCCGCCATTCATCCACCCTCCCTCTATTCACTGGGTCCATTCTTACACCGCCTGCTCTATTCCCTTGTAGTCGTGGCACGGGGTGGGTAGGATCATTCGGTAACGCCGCTGGATGTGGGTCCCTCAAGTTATTTCCCGCAAATTTCCCGGCAAGAGCCCGTCGTTGCTGTGCCAAACGTCGCAGGTGGACCCAATTGTCCTCGTTATGCCTTGGTAAGTCTCCCCCGCGCTGTTGGGGGGTTTCTTGTACTAGCAGATGCTGGCCAGCTCTGACGGGGCGTGGAGGATTCTGCTGTGATCGGGGTAACTGAACCTCGGGGATCCTGGGGGCCGGATGTACCCTTTGGAAAAAATCTGCGAGTCGGAATACAGGTTCGATGCCGGCAGCTGGATCCCGCTGGTGGACGGCCCCATGCAGCCGACGATGGTGATCAAGCTCTAGATGTTGTACCGGAATCAACGGTTCGATGCGCTCATACCGGCGTCCCCGTCGTCGTTGGGCCCTTGAATCACTAGCTTCACCTGTCGCCTTCGGCAACTCGACTTGAAGTGTATCTTCACCCATCTCTGGGTGTTCCTTCCGGTATTCCGCGATGGCCTTTTTTTGGGCTTCTTCGACCTGATGACAACATGAGTACAAGAGTAGACAGAATTGGAGGTGGACGGACCTCTTTCTGATGCCTATCCTCGACTTTATCCCAAAGTAAACATTTACCCGCGCTTTCTGCTCGCTGAGGCTGGCCAGGTCGTGCCTGTATTCGATCTGCATCAATAAAGGAAATGAACGGAAGAAAATACGACGAACTTCATTGAAATGCTCATAACCGGTGATGACCTTTCGACAAACATAACATGATACCGTCATGCAATTCGGGCAAGTCATCTTGTTGCACTGAAGCATTGATTCAGCAAGCGGTATAATATGGTCAGGTAGTCAATAGAACGAACGCCGGACTCCTTGATGAATACTGCACGCAAGGAGAGTCAGAAAAATTCATTATTGAAGAGTAGAACCGGGAAACACCTTTGCTGCATTTAGGACAGTTTCGCAAGAGTGCATTCGCTACAAGACATTTATCAGATAAGGTTATGCCGTTCACGATTGAATTGCTCACTCATCGCTTCCTCCACGACATGACGAGCGTCGATCTTCTTATCCTCGTCCACCTCTTGGAAGGGAGTGGGAACTTGGTTTATCGACTGATACGCCGCCAGAAATAGCTACTCACCAGCGCACGATTTAGGTAGGTGATCCTAGGAACGTCCTTCTGTCAGCCACGACCAAAGTTTATAAAGAAGCGGTCTCACAGGCTTCTTGCATTCACGGCACGTCACGGCTCCACACTCCTCATTCTGACACCTGAAGAGCCTTTCACCCGGATGATCTATCACGACCTTGAATTCACAATGCGGGCATTCCTCCAACCCATCCAATCCAGCCATCTCGATCTCCTTCGCTTGCTTGACCCTCTCATATAAGGATAAGAGCTTTGGGGTAAGGAAGCGCTTGAGTTCCGATTCGGTGAACAGTAACTTGCACCCAGATTGGTCCATGCAGACGATTTTGAAATTGTGTTCGCCGAGGAGGTTGGAAGCGTAGGCAACCATGCATTCCGTGCAGAATAAGTGGGCGTCCGGACATTGAATCATGTTGTGCTGTGAAGGAATCAGTTGGTGGGTTCAGAGTGGTGTGGACGAGGGATATATACGAAAGCAGCAGGCGAGAAACAGCATCCGCATTCTAGGTCACCCTCATCAGGTAGGACATTCGATTCTCCCAGGGGTATTCCCGAGCCCCCTGGTGTTTGGTCCTGCAGAGATCCGGCGACGGGAAGCTCCTGGATCGCAGGGACGTCCTTGAGTAGGAGCCAAGCTCTCTCCTTCTCGAAGTCCTCGTCTTGCATCTCCCTCTCCTTCCCCTTCCCCATGGGAGTCTTGGTCTTGGTAGCTTTCATCGTGAAAGGTGGTGCATCGGATTCTGTTTCCGCGGCGAGCTGGATGTGGGTTGGGGCGTATAATCCATTGTTCGAAGCGAGGACACGTCGGATGTGAGATACTGGAATATATGGGAAGTCACAATAAAGCTGGTCCTAAATGGCACGACGAACCGCAAGCCTGATGAGTAGCGATTGGGATCCATCGACAGGAGGGCAACTCACAAGGGCTAACTTCCTATAATTCTTTCCGGTCGGTTTGTGTCGGTTCACGCTCGCAAAATCGATCTTAACCCTCGACGGGGGTCTCTCCGGCACATCTTCCAACTCCGAAGCTTTCCTCTTGCCTTTCCCCGCCACACCCTTCTCGGCTTTCGGGTAAGAAGGATTGTCGAATAGGTCTTGTACAGCTCTCTCCGCAACTTGGTCTTTGTAAGTAGGATAGAGCATTTCGATTAGTTTCACAGCGTGCGTGGGTAGCACGTCGGGGATGACCTCTAGTATGAGGGCGAGATGCCTCGAATATGGATCCGCATCCGGTTCTTGTGTCGTTTGTGGGTCTACCACTGGCTGGATGTGGATAACTGGAACTTCGGGGAAGGGATCGGGAACAGGTGGAGGGGTAGAGGGGCCAGCCTGGGTAGTGGGAACATCGACGTCAACGTCCATCGGAGAGTCCTCTTTCACGTTGTCCGTGTTTCGATGGGGATAAACGTTGAGTGTGGCGTCCTTCTTCTTCAGCCCTGTCCAGAATAGGTCGTCGTTATTTAATTCCTCTGGTTCGGAATCGGTTATCTCTATCACCCCCAGATCGATACGGGGAGGAGGGTCGCGAATGGCGGCAGGAGAGGAGAAGATGGAAGTCACATCGTCCATCGCCCTGACGCGGAGTCAAATATAAGACAACGGTGTGGGTCGTGGCAGAAGCTTGACCACCAGGTGGCACGGGCAGGAGGCTGAGCGCTGAAGGGCAAAGACCGAAAGTCGCGTGATCCGTGTTTCATTGAACTCCTTCCTATTTTGGGAATTGTGGCTAGGATTCCATAACGCGAGCGCTTGAAAGGAATGGCTCGCGCTCACGCATTGGCAATAACTAGCTCTGCAATCGTGCGATTGATTAACTTTCACGCAGACCAAAGAAAATGAGAATCATGGTGGCGGTGGGCAATGCTTGTAACAAAGAGGTGTCACCCAAAGTTGACATCACCCTCCCACCCTCCCACCGCCACCAGTCCTAGAAGTACAGAAACAGGCAACGAACGAAGAAAAGAAACTACGCTACAATGTCTTTGTCTGAGAAAGAGAAATATCCGTAAAGAGAAATGATTTTATGTAAACAATGCGGAAGTATGAGCATAGCCAAGAAAATTTGAGTCCGGAAGAAGAGGAGACAACTAAAAAAAATGCAGAGTCCAGATGTAGACGAAAACGAAAAATAGTCCATAGTCCCAAAACAAAAACAGAAAAAAGAAAAAGATGTGGTCCGAAGTCTAGAGAAAGAAGCAGAACAAAGAAATAGTCCAATGTCCAAGAAGGAAGGTCCTTGCAGATTCCAAAATAATAAATGGATAAGACGCGAAGGATAATCCACAAGACGTGTCCGATATTTGGAGGAAACTCCCCGAGTTCGATGAGTCAAGATATTGGTAAACGTTGAAGTGACCAAGCGTGGTCGACCCCCGGGATGACTCCCTGGCTTTGACTTTCGCTCCTCCACTACAGAGGACTTTCGCCCCGCCGGCGGGGACAGGTCCCCTCCTCGCACGCCAAACACCAACTAACCCACAGTAGGTACCACCCCCGCCACACCATTCTCACTCTTAACCTCCTACGACATCGAACCACCGTGTCAGCGCGCGATATTTATGGCTATAAAATTTCGTTAAGTTATAACTTCAGTTCAAGTTACCCCCATTCGTTTCACTCAATTCCTTTTGAGTCACGCTTCCACGAGTCAGAAATACAGACATTGATGGTATACGCGGGCAAGATAATACACTGATGGAAGAGGATTACTATGCTAAGTAATCAAAGTACTCTCCATCGACAAACGAATCACTCCTGGTCATCAGGAAGCGAAGGATCGGGA
>Ga0307512_10001808_pt1 | contig 28910 bp, 27 predicted proteins | sample 14_EM_MG_FD_200267 | JGI IMG/M metagenome (GOLD analysis project Ga0307512, IMG submission 200267) | Populus trichocarpa ectomycorrhiza microbial communities from riparian zone in the Pacific Northwest, United States - 14_EM | ecosystem: Host-associated > Plants > Roots > Unclassified | place... | reverse complement strand
GATCTTTCGGGGGTGTGAGAGGTTTGGGGGAAGAGTTACAACCTGTCCCTCACATACTCTGTGCTAGCTTCGCCGCTCGTCATTGACAGCTCAGATTAACCTGTTGCTGGCAAACTGTTTCAAAAGCGGGGAGTTCTTCTCGTGTATGTCCATAGGTAAAGGAGGCTGTTATTTCCTCTGATGATCCCATTTGTAGGGCAATTCGGGGGAGCCGACAGGTTCCAATCCAGATCGGCCACTATAACTTGAAACTAAGCCTAATCCAGAGAGCACTCACCATTGATTTGTGTAATCTTGTGGATTTCTGTTTGGCAGTTGCTACTCGGCCGGGGTCCCCAAATGCCGCTTCCATGAGTTGTATCAAGCTGGTAGCTCTTCCAGTCAAATTTCCCCATTCTCCCAGATGTGTGGCACAATCTGCCCCAAGGCCACTCCCCTCAGGATGTTGGATGCAGACCGCATCTTCGACTACTCGTGGGGAGAGCGGGCGGGCTTGTGTCATGTTACCATCCGGAGGTGAGCAGTCAAGCCTCTCAACTGCGTGCAATCCAACCCAGAAGAGTCCGGTGAGTCTGGATATTTGTCGCCTCTGTCCTCGGGAGTCTGAGAGGCTGCTGGAGACATTCTGGCTGCCAATGTAAGAGCATTGGCTAACTGCGTCCTCAAACCTCGGGCTTCCTCTCCTGATTGTTGCGCGTCCTGGGTCATCGCCAGGAGATCCTCACGGAGCTGTTCATCAGTTCCCGCTGACACTGGTCTGGTCCCGGCCTTGCCAAGATTGGTTCCCACTTGTCCATCCGGTTATCTTTTTCGTTATAATTGCGCTGAGGCAGCAGGTACTGGTGTGCCTGCAGGTCCAACACTTGTTTCTGTAATGTGATGATCTATGCTGGAAGAGCGCACACCCTCTGCACAACGCTCACGGGTTCGGTGTACTGTGCTACCCTCCTCAGCACCTCTTGTGCTGTTTCCATTATTGTCTGCCTCTCCCTAATGCCCACATCGGGTATGCTGCTGTTCATGGTTCCTCCCATGATATTTTGGTCGTCCATTGACACCAAAGACACCCGGTCGTGTTGATCTGATCCTGACGTCACAACGAATCACACTGGTCCACCAGGGCTCATTATACACCTCGATTCTGGAACAAGTCATAGTCAGAGGTTTGATAACAATCAAGGGAATCGGCACAGATTTTGCGGTTTCTGCTGCTGCTGGTGCGTGTCCGATTGTTGATTGTGGTCCTACGCAAGTATGTCCTCTGCAGTGACTCATGTCTTCAGGATCACAATTGGTAAACCACCCAAGCTGACATCCTTTATGTTCCATCCAATGTTGTCAGAACACTGAATTATCTACCTTTAAATCTCCTCTGTATGCGGCAGCTTCAGTCTACTGAATATTCCACGGTGAAGGAACATCAGACCATCCCCAACAATCAGCTTCCAGAGGTGTTTCTTCAAAATGGATGCGAGTATGGCTTCGATGCAATCGATGGCGTTCAGTTGTTTGTGTTCGGAAATAGAACAATTTGTTCCGGCAGGATCGAGTCATTCCGTTGGAGAAGTACAAGTTGTGTCATGCTTTCGCACCCGAATACAGGGATCAATATGGGTACTAATGGAGATTCAATCTGGGAAATTGTGGTAACTTGGGGACGCAATCATCGGGAACGTGAATCAACCAATGGCTTGATTCCAAATCAACCCAACTGGAAACCGAGCAAGGATGGTGACCGTACCTACAACTGTTCAAAGGTTGCGGGCACATTCAATTGCGTAAGATCGGGGCCACACAGGTAGCGAATTGAGATATAACTCGCAGCGATTTCACAGTGATACCAGACATGATCAATTCCACAGGTCAAACATTGTTGTCAGTACATTGAATATCAGGTACGATATATAGTGGACTCTTCCTAGTGTAATGGGTAGGGTCAATGGTAGGTGATATTGGTAACAAAAATATGATATGATAATCCGGACAAAAGTGCTCGAAGGTCATCCCACGGAAATCAAGACAGGACAAGAGTCAGCGCTATTTCAAAGTCATAACTTCCTTTACTATACAACAGAACGAGTACAGACAGAAGACAAGGAAATCCTCCAACACCCAACGACTCAGCCTTTATATACAACTCCTCTATCACCATTGAATCATTCCTCATGCTCCGATAATATATGATCCGCATATCCAACACTGATCTTACACACCACCAGCATAATCTCCTATCAATACAACCACTCTGCATTATCTCAGGTTGTAACACCTCTGACCACTTCCATATCATATCAAATTATACTGCCACCATCACACAAATTTTTCCGTGTCTTATGACGTCTCCATCTGTCCATAACTCCACTTCCTTCCATCCACCCGAAGCTATTCCTGGGTACTGATTAAACATATCACTTGTAACCCAAGAGGTAACAATCTCAATAATCATTGTAATTGTAGGGTATTGCATTGCGACCATCATCGAGATCTGAGTTGTTGATAGATTGTCTGCTTCTCCTGGTGCTGGAAGGAAGAGGAGGAGATGGAGAAGTGCGGGGCATTGTGTCATGATTTAAAAAGGCGGCAAGTGATAAGTAGTGTTAGCAACGGGTCTGGGTAACCCGCCAGCGGTCCAGGTTTGGACCGGAAAAACAGTTCGGTTGGGTTCCAGAACCGTCCAAAAACCGGACCCGCTGCTTCTTGGCGGTCCAAACCCGGCCGTCTACCCGTCTACCCGTTGGTTTCACCAGGTTGGGCTAGACCCATCAGGTCCAATCTCCGGTTCTGCGTTTCGGGTTTTTCCATTTATGGTCCCATTCGGATATTCTACTGTTAATTGCAAAATATTGACGATGGTACTGCATTGCCATTTTCTGATGTATTGACAACCCTTATATAGCTAACAAGTAGAGAGATGCTCCCTGCCCCATCCTGAAAATGAGTGTCAATGGAGCATCAACAATTGATGGTCTTACATCTGGGGTAATCCAAGTGGCGCTTGATCGCACATATCCATAAACATGTGATTAGCTGCCTTTATGAGCAAATATGCAAGTGATATTCCCGCGATAGCCTCCTGTACAGTAACAACTGATTGCATTCACCAAGGTGCAACTAAGTATTCACAAGCATTTTAGACTACAAAAATGGCCAAAACTGAGTATCTGGACTTTAACAGCCACAGCGCGCTTCAATAAACCTTGATCTAAGGCCCAAGATCGTCGACACTCCGTTGACACACATTTTCATGATGGGGCAGGGAGTGTGTCCCCATCTTTTTTGCCTATAAAGGATGGCTACACTTCTATTAGGTGTAATCACTACCAAATCGCGTTTTTATTACCCGACTTACCGGACCATAAATTATTGACGCTCCATTGATGCGGATTTTCAAGATGGACACGGAGCGTCTCGCTTTCTTTCTTGCATATAAAGGTTGTCAATACTGTTGTTATGTATAACCACTCCAAAATTACTTCTGAATTACAAGACCAACAAGACCTACAATCGTTGACGCTTTGTTGACGCTCATTTTCAAAATGGGGCAGGGAGCGTGTTTCTTCCTTTTTTGCCTATAAAGGGTTGCAACACTTCTATTATGTGAACTCCCTGCCAAATTGCGTTTTTATTACCCGAATTACATGACCAAACATCGTTGACGCTCTGTTGATGATCATTTTCACAATGGGGCTCGGAGCGTTTCCTATTGTTTTTTGTGTCTAAAGGTCGTCAATACTGTTGTTATGTATAACCACTACAAAATCACTTCATAATTACTAGACTAACAAGACCTAAAATTGTTGACGCTCTGTTGACGCTCATTTTCAAAATGGGGCAGGGAGTGTGTTGCTTGTTTTTTTTGCGCCTAAAGAATGGCAACACTTACATTATGTATAATCACTACCGAATCGCGTATGTATTACCCGACTTACAGACCCAACACTCATTGACACTCTGTTAACACTCATTCTGCCACGGGCGTAACTGCATTATGTAACCATTCACTTTGGCATACTATATCAATAATGGTCTTGTGGCAGCCGTTCTGTCCTGTTCATGTACATTCTCCTTTCTAACTACATTGTTTTTTAATGATGCATATAAATATACCCTTTAAAATATACTTTAAAGTGTCCGCTAATTGTAGATAATGATAATACTCAAACACCCTGTTCACTCAAAAGGCTGCTTTCGTCTACAAAATGGCTGTTAGCTGCATTACCCCACAGCTGATAGTGTACTAACCTGTGGATGGACCTTCATCAGTCAGCAAATCTGGAATAAAATCTTTATCACGCAGGCGATCCTTCGCATATGGATCAAGATTGAAAAATCATGCGCTGGGAAGCGGAGTATGTATATACACATATCCGGGTGGCACACCTTCTGTTTCGGAGCTTCGAGATCTCTTACCGTGATGAGGAGGCCCAGGAGGTGTTCCAGGCCTCGGTGGCGCCAGTCGTGGTGGAGGTTCACCTGTGCCTTTGCGCCTCCAGCGAGTCTGTGGATTCTTTGCTATGCCATGTTTGCAAGGAAGACACCTGTCTGTTTGATTTTCCCGAATTGTTGCTGGGTGTCTTTCTATCGCAGCCTTCACCTTGTTATGCCCAGGAAAGACAACACCCTGCTTCTTCTCTTCTCGAACTTCACCGCGTGGTTCTTTGATTAGTTGTTGCTTTTCCTCAATTGCGGCGTGCGAAAACCCAGCTTTGGCCGTTTTGGCCATATTCAAGGTAAGACGCATGTCGGGCTGTTCAAGCTGTACCCGACCTCCTTGTCTTGCCATAGTAGCTGATATGTTGAAACCCTACACGGAATTAGTTGCTGCTTCAAGGGTGAGAATCTGCTGTTACCTCAACCATATACAACTCCGTAGCCCTCTCTAAGCTCTTTGAAGCCTGTTTTGTCCATTACCAGGGACGTTTATCACCAAATTCATCTTCGAAAGTCCCAAAACTTGCACCATTGTGATGTTCAGTTTTCCAGACTGTGCGGACAAATGCCTTGGTCGACCATGGAGGTTTCACGTTACGGCAGCGATGAATTGGTCATGTAGCTCTCTATATAGCTCAGCTGTGGGGTATACTGTTAGTTGACCGTCATCTACATTGATATGGATTTACTCACATCCAATCGCATGCTACTTCTGATGCTTGCTGCTTCCGGTTATACATACGATGTTCACATGGGCGTCCTGGGTCATATTTGCTGTGGCTACAATTACAGCATCGCAGTGAACGAACTGGTGTCTGCGTGGCTGCTGTGTCTCACCGAGTGGCGCATTTTGTGAACTGCCTGTTGTTCGGCTCGATTCGGCTTCAATCACACCTGGTTGAGGTATTTCTGGAACCATGACTTGCTGTTGTGGAATGGTGAGGAAGATGATAACGAAAAGAAGTGGGAAGTCCTGAAGATTATATAGTTAGCTACAAGTCCAAATGGAACGACTGACAGCCAACTTGCACATTCAATTCTAGCTGAAGACAGCTGCATATAACTGCACTGCGTATAGCTGCAGGGGATTCTGAGGGTCGTGCGATTTGCAGCAAGTCAGTCCGATGTTGTGTGTGTGTTTGCAGGGATATATCGTGATGAATGACAGTTGATAACTCGTGTTTGATGGATATAAAAAGGACATTCTTCGACGGATATAACGTCTGGTGATGTTTGTCTCATGACATCGCCGGGATCTTACATGAATCACACCCTGACCAGCAAGTCTTAATGTACAGTTAGCATGACTGTTCCCAAAGAAGTGACGGTCAAAACGCTGATTTTGCTTTGTTCTAATTGATGAAACCTACCAACCTTGACATCAAAGACTCAGCTTGCCTCCATGTGGTCCATATCTTGAAACATCCAACATCTTGCCCAACAACAAGGTCAACACAAAATACACCGGTCAATGCTCTGAAAAAGAACCTTTCGCCACTTCCGTCAGGCAAATACAGCAAATCGACAGAGAAATCGACACGACATCGTCATCAAGCGAATAACGGCAAGAGTTGCTTGGAGGGAGACAGGGTGCAAGCGTTGGGAGCAATGTGCAGCTTACAATCTGAAAAGAAGCTTTTGGTGGACAAACGACTGGAAATGCGCATTTGCAGCAACGAAGGAAAAGAGAAATCGATCGAGGATTATGTGGATAGAAAGACCCCAGTGGCAAGAAAGAGAGTTCAAGACGCAGAGACAGTGATTATGCAAAAGCAGGAACATATCAAGAATGTTGAAAAGGCACAATCGACAACCACAAAGCCTGACACAACATTCAAGCGGATGTTGAATGCTATTGGAGACAGTCTGAGCGATCTTTCAACCTCTGATGATGAGGAGGATGGGGAAGACAAGGATGATGATGAAGAAGATTCAAAGCTTGGCAAGCTCAGCAAAGATGATGAACCTGGCTGGATGATGGGCACAATCTCCAAAACGGTACAGCGCTGCATGGAGAGCTTTCGACCGAACCAGATTAGGCTTCACATACTGATGCAACCAGGATGGGGGGAGGCAGCCGACTACTTCTGTGAGAGATATACGAAGTACGGGACGACTGAACTGATTGTTCCAGCTGTTGTCGAGCCCCAAACAGACACGACACCAGTCACACCATCACCGACAACATTTGCAGAACTCCTGCAGGGTTATGATATCGTCCTGGGACAATCCCAAATGCCGCGAGTGACGTCTCCACACGGAAGTAGTCAAATGAGGCTGGGTTCAGAGATCCGTCAGGCAGACAATATCATAGTATCTCTCATGCCCGATGCGGTGCCCAATTGGTTACAGAGGGTGATTGCGACGCCAGCTCAACCCGTGAGCTTTGACCACAGGATATAGGGTTCGAAGCGAATAACCATATAGAATTCGGATTCGGACAAAGAAATGGTGACGGCTCCTGCGTCACCAGAGAAATCGAACACCAAGTAGGAATTTTTGTTGTTATATCTCGAATAAAAGCAATTTGTACCTACTTTGTTACTTGTCAGCTTTTTCTGGATTTCAGTGATCAAATTGTGAGACAAGATTATTAGTCAGTGTGTGTGCGAGGGTCAATCAGGCCATGCAATCGTGCTAGACTTCAAAATGAGTAGATTGATGGACATTATACTGTATATGATATCGCCTGGTACGGGTAAATGCTTAAATAACACCTAAATTTTAGACAAAATTTACTAACAATGTTTAAGTCGGTGATCTCATACGACTTATAAAAGGACCAAAAAGCTAATCCAAAACCCTGATGAATGACAGCCGTCAGTCTGAATTAATCCATGTAGCCAACTAAATAAATCTCCGCTCAGACCTCCTGCACAGGTTGGAAAAATCGAAAATTGCTTATGGTACGACATGGAAATCGAGGAGCATGAGCTGCATAAGAAATGGTGATGACGTCGCGCTATAAATATCTAAAATAAGTGCACTGTGTTTTATGCGGTAAATTGCCGGCCAAAACCACTGAAATGCGATGGGCTTACGTCATTCATCATGCATATGCTGTGGATGGTGGTGGCTCAGAAACTGAGATGTCGGAAAGATTATGAATTCGAATCATAATACATAGAAACAGTATACTGGCTGCCAAAAAGGACTGTATGCATTTTATGTACAATTGTTGAGCACACATTGACTATTAGTATGTTTCTAAGGTGAGCTCAAAGGAGAGCGTCAACAGAGTGGCAACGATTTTTGGCATTACATTTGTAAAGGCATACGCCCGTGTATGGCCTCGTATGAGGGTACATCAGTAGATACGGTTGCAAATATGGATGTCAATATTGTAGAGTAGTATCAAGGTAAGATTATCGCGAGAGATCTAAGGCTTGTGGCGAGCCAACTATATCAAGCGCGTATTACCCGGCCCTTGACACGTCACGTGCAGCTGTGCCGTTACATTATTCCCCTCTTTAGGTGCAGACCCCCTGGGGTGCATAATCCTGTACAAGAGTAGAAAAGGAAAGGAAACAATCAAGCAACCGTTCAACGTACGCAAACGTACGAACCCATAAGTCCCACAACCGATCAGTACCATATGGTAGCCATTCGGCGGATCCGGTGCACAGGGAAACTCCACCTCCACTTGACTTATCTCCGGAGATGGTAAAATCCCGTGCCGACGCCATTTGTACTGGGCCGAGATCCAAAGAAGTAATGCAGTAAAGAAAGGGAAGAGAAAGAAGGAACATCCAAAGTGACACCGTCCTCCAGATCTCCACTTCCGGAATGTCCGGCATCCGACCATCAACCTTGTACTTGTAGCTTGTACCAAGCGTAGGTCATCGTCGGAATTAGACAGAGTAGTCTCGGTGAAATCCCCAATCATAGCATGAGCCACGTCTTGACTCGGCAGTATCGATGGTGGCTTCCGCTCGCTGGTCACCATCACCATCGCCATCGCCATCGGCCATTGCCATCGGCAATTGCATCGGTATATCTATCTTGTAAGCATCCCAGTAACCAGTCATACTCACTATACTTCCAAGTGCGCTAGCACTCGAGCTCTCCCAACTCCTCTTGAACTCCGCAGGCCCTGCCCATCTGTGATTATTATTGCTGCTTTCGAAGCTGCTTCGGTATTATAGCCATCGGTGATGGTCAATCATACATGAACTCCTATCTATCTCGTAAGCGTCTTGTGAAATGGTGATTCATACCACATATATATTCAAGCGCGTTTGCGCTCTCCCGACCCTCGTGCATAGCTCTGTGGGCCACTCTTGATATCTCAGATCATCTCTTACAGCCGGTGGCTCTCACATGGTGCCCATCAGTAGTTATCTTAATATTCCTTCAGCATCGGCCAAGCAGGCTTGTTGGCCTCCAGTAGGGTCGTTCGGCAATCATATCGGTAAGCCGTTTGGTAAACATCCCAGTCGGTGCGTTCGGTAGATGGCTCCCGATAATCCTACGTTCCTGCGCCCTCCATTGAAGGCAATCCGGTAATCATCTTTTGGTAATTGTCTAGACTGTCTGTCACGATGCCGTTCTGTGACTGTCTCTCTTGATGGCGTTCAGGGACTATTTGGTACGTTCGGAGACCATTTTCGGGCTCGTTCAGAACAGCTTCGGTTTACATAAATGCACTCCTTCGGCATAGATCAAGCTCACTTGATCTTCTGATCATCTCTCTGGTGCTCTTCCTGTCGCACTGATCATCCTCCAAGTCGGTGCACTCGTAGGTACACTTGACATCTGCCCTGTGCTCGGTGCACTTATCATCTCCAATTGCTGGGAGCGCTCTCCGGCTTCCCTCCGGGTATGCTTTCCACTCCTTCTCCAGGTGTGCTTGCTGTCACTTGTCTGGGTATCCACATCGTCATTTTGTGAGTTCGCTTGTCATTTCATCTCCAGGTGCTTAGGTTGACTCTTCTCCACGTACGCTTGTTGACTCTGCTGGTGATCTCTTCCAAGGGACACTCTTCAACTAATCTCCAGCTGTGATTCTCTGCCGGTAAGTGCGCTCAAAGGTGATTCCTCCCAGCACTTCCGGTACGGTGATTGCTTGCGGTAGGGGTTGTTTGTGATTCCAGTACGGTCATTCCGCTTTTGTACGTCGTAGCTCCGCTGAAGGCTAATCCATTTCGGCTTCTTCGGGTGCCCTATCGATTGGTTAGGCTTTATTCTGAAGTTGATCTTCCAGTAGCAGCTTTGTATCTCGGGATTGTCGAGACTGAGTCGGGATCGCCGAGACTAAGTCAGGATCTCATTCGTGATTGTAACTTCGACATGCAGTTTCTTGATTTATATGTAGGTGTGTTTGCCATCACTTCTCTGGGTGCACATGCCGCTGCCAGCCTTCTCTATTGGTGAATGCGTTTGATGGTGCTTCATTCCTGCACTTCCGGTAGGGTAATTGTTCGCGGTATGGGTTATTACGATTCCGGCACCATCATCCCCCTCTCTAAAGATCGTTGCAACGCTGACTGTTTATCTCATACGGCTTCATGATGTTCATTATCGGCATTGTAGCTGATTGACTCGGGATCTGATTCGGGATCGTATTCGGCTGTAAAGGGAAGTACGCCTACGCTTGCCGGCAGGCGTATGATATGGTAATACAGTTGCACACGCGAGCGAGTGAGTATATATGGAGAGTATAGTGGTAAGATATTTGAAACAAATCTAAGTGCCGTAGCGGCGACCTATAAACATTGGCGCTTACCCGGCCTCGGGTCACGTGTCGCCGTTACATTATCCCCCTCTTTAGGCGCAGACCTCCTGGGCTGCCAATGCCAGTATAAGAGAAGACAAGGAAAGGGAAACAAGGAATGAAACAATCACCCTACGTACGCAATGGTACAAATCCATACGTCCCACAACCGATCGGTACAGCTCAATGGCGACCTTTTGGCGGATCCGGCGCACGGGAAAACTCCATCTCCATTGGCAGATGGTAAAAACCCATGCCAACGCCATTTGTACCGGGCCGAGATCCAAACAAAATAAAGAGCAGAGATGAGAAGGAAACAAAGGAACAAAAGGAAACATCCGAACTGCTTCCATATCCTCCGCACCACCACTTCCAAACTCATACTCCACCGACCATCCATCCCCGTAGCTCGTAAATCTCGGCGTAGGTCATTTTCGGAATCATCATGGTGGTAGAGAGCTTCTGCTCGTGACTCGGCATCGATGGGAGCTTCCGCTGCCGGCATCGGTCGTAGCCTTCGGTAGTCATCGATCGTATATGTCAATTGCATCGTGCATAGTCTAGTCTCATCTGTCGACATCTAACACGTAAGCTTCTCTAAATGGTGATACTTACCAAGTTCAAGTGCACTGGCGCTCTCACGAGCCTTCGTGCAGTGCTTCCGCATGCTCTGTAGAGTGTATCTTGCAGCCGGTAATGGCATTGAGTCGTAGATGCTGCTTGACTAGGTGATCGTCGTTCGAAGTCCGCTTCGGTGACCATCCGGTCGACTTCATAGTTGCGCTCTTGCAGGGCAGCTTCAATTGAATCTTGGTCGACTTGGTCGACTTGGTAGGCTTGCCGGCCGGCTTCTCGGTAGACTTCTCCGTCGACTTCTCGCTGCGTGTCTCGGTAGACTGCATCCCACTGGGCTTTCAACTTGTCGGTAGGATTTTATTATATAGACATCTCGGTGCGTGTCTCAGTAGACTGCCTCCCGGTGGGCTTGTGTACTTGTCGGTAGGACGCATTTATGACACGGTCATCCCCCCTTTTGAAGTTCGTTGCTCCGTGGACGACTTAGACTCAAATCGGTTGTTGATTGCCATCGTGGCTCCGTATACTTATGCTTCGGTAGACTTTTCGTGATCCCGTTCGGTACATCTCATTGTTGACACATGCGTCATTTGGAATCCTTCATCTCTGGATTTCGGAGGTCTTCGACTTCGCTTGTCTCTTGGCCTGCTTCGTCTCATTTTTCCACTTGCTTTGTCCTTTCTTTGACTTGCTCTGATTGTTGACTTGCTTCGTGTTTCGACTTGCTTTCCGCCTTTTCGGACTTCGCTTGGTCTGATCTCGTTGTCTCTGTCTTTGGGCTCTGGCCGTGGATTCTCTAGGTGGGCTTATCATCTTCCGCATGCTAGGTGCATATGTTGATTCTTCTGCAGTTACGCATATCCCTGTTCTCTGGGTGCATTATCGCCGCTGGACTTCTCTGTCATTAAGTGCACTCTGGTCTTTCATTCCGGCACCTCCGGTAGGGTCGTCCCTCTCTTTAAGGTCGTTGCTCTGCCGACGACTTATCTCCTCTAATTGGTGTTGTAGCTGGTGAGTTCGTCAACCCGAATGGCATGACTCGGGACTTGAACTGCCGGTACCGGGTGCAAAATGCGGTTTTGCACTCATCGCCTTCCTTGATTCGGTTGAGGTGATAGGAATTCCTGAGGTCCTGTCAAGCATCTCCGAGATCAGTGGGACAGGATATCGGTTCTTCACCCAGGTTTATTGAGAGCTCCGTAGTCCACACACAGATGCTGTCCGCCGTCCTTCGTCGCAAATGAGATCGGTGCTGCTGCAGGCGGTGATGAACTCTATCTTTCCCAGCTCTTGGTCTCGCTGGCTCTTTCCGAGATTTCGTAGATCCACGCAATTTGTGTGGTTCCTCAAGGCCGGGTACCCTGTCATTTCCTCTCACCCACTTCCTACGCTCCTCGAGCCAGAATCGCTCTTCCTCACGAATTCCCTGTGCCTGCCGTGATAGCTGCGGTGCGAGAGTTGGCATATCTTTGCTGCATACGTCAACATAGTCTTTGTATCTCACGGGGATACGACCTCCATCATCATCCGGTACATTACCAATTCCAGCATCTGTGCATTAGCCTCTATCTCCGTCTTCGGATTTGGATTTGGGATGATGGGGAAAGGAAACCAGGGACCTGCGGATCAAGCGGTTCACCCAGGAACGAGCCAAACCCCGCTAGTCCGACAACCTCCCATCGTGACTCGGCGAGCCGGTAGCAGTCATTCAAGTATACCTTAGTGAGGTTCCTCTTCTGCCGCAACTACCGCCGCTGCTCCCTGCTCGCTCGTCCAGCGCTTGGGTTGATAGTCTCAACCTCACCTGGACCATCCAAAGTGGAGACCTCCATACTCGCTCCCAGCAGCCACTGCATTCCTCATTCGTTGAGAGAATGTCAGAACAACCTCTTGCATGCTGTCAGTTGTCCTTCATATGCGGTTTACCAATAAGTGTCGGAAGAGGAAATGACCTCACCACACTCCACGAGGCCGCTTGCGACATACATGGGTGTCCTCGGTGGTGCATCTGCTGCCACCGATGCACTGTCGCCATCTTGTGGCCTTCGTGCTGCACTTTCGTCATCATGTGACCTTCGTGCTTGTCGAGATAAGACGACCTGCAGGTGCCAAGTCGACCTCTGAATTACGGGATATATAGCCCCAGATAATATGTTACATCTGCATAGAGGGGCTCTTTATAAGTGTGGCCTTCACCTCCGATCTGAGACCGGGACCCAATCATTCAGCATATCAGGTTCGTCAACCGAAACGGCTGCAGCACATCGAGTTCGTCAACCGCGGCTGTATTTATAGTAGAGAAGTCCTTGTCCGGAACGACAACTCCCTCCGGTAGGATGACCGGGAGTCTCTGAGCACATTGCATTTCTTCATGAGAAGTGCCAGCTCCTCCGATAAGATGACCGGTAGTACATATAAGCAGGATCATACAGTCATTCCAAAGAACAATCAGCAACTCCGGTAAGATGACCGGGTCTTCATGAGCACTTTGTGGCCCTCCATAACAATGGCCAGCTCCTCCGGTAAGATGACCGGGTCATCATGACCATGAATAGCTACTCCTGAATAGGCTTCAACTTTTCGTCTCTTCGGTAGGCGTGCTTAGGAATTGTTCTCTGCGGTACGAATACAGGTGGGCATTGCTCGACTCGAAGGTTTCCGATCATAAGTGGATCTGATCTTGGAAAGTAGCTTTGTTGCTTCATATATCGTCTCCTGATTTCTCTGAACGTCCGTTGGGAATTGACGCGTTTAGGGGTACGGCGATCGTGTAGACTTTGACAATGGGAGCTCAATGTAGCTGTCGGTATTTGAACTGGTCTCTGTCGACCGTGCATTGACGCGTTTAGGGGTACCACGATCGTATAGATGTTCTTCCATCATCTTTCGCATGGTCGCGATCTCTCGGCACTGTTTTCTTCGTCATCGTGATCACTCTTGTTGCAGATTGTATCCTCCTGAAGCACGGAGACTGGTCAGGTGAAAATAGTGGTAACTCGACCGAGGATTTGTAGGTTTTCCGTGCTCGAACATATACTAGCCAAGCGCAATTGATCTTTGGCAGCGTTCTTAGGAGGCATAGAAGATGATTGACGGTAAAATTGATGCACAAGCTGTTCGTTTGCTGTCGGTTGTGTCCTTCTTTGACAATAGGGGTAAAACTCGTGTATCCTTGTGAGCGAAACGTATCCGATAACTGAAAAATCGAATATAATGTAAAGGGAAGTACGCCTATGCTTGCCGGCAGCCTTATACTATGTTAATACGGTTGCACACGAGAGCGAGTGAGTATATATGGAGAGTATAGTGGTAAGATATTGGATACAGATCTAAGTGCCGTAGCGGCGACCTATATACATTGGCGCTTACCCGGCCTCGGGTCACGTGTTGCCGGTACAACGGCATTGTAACTGGGGTATGTAGATGCATAATTCGGTATCTCTGAATAGTGCTCTGAATAGTGCTCTGAATAGTGCTCGGTATCGTACTCGGTGGAGCCATGCCGCCGGTACATTGTATACATGCATATCTGCGTTCCATTGAAACTTTGTAGTTTGAATTCAAAGTCGTGATTTCGAGAATGATATAACTTCGCATAGCCTAAATATCTTCATAAATGAGAAAGAGATTGATTGTCATCCATCTCCCGTGATCCACCTCCAGTCATCCATCCATATCCTGTCACGATCCATATCTGGCCACGATCCATCTCCTGACGGGATCCATGACTTGTCATCCATCTCCGGTCACCATCTGAGGTCATCGATCTCCGGTTGCGATCCATCTGGTCGTGATCCCTCTGGCTTCACCCATTCGGTTCCACCCAGCGCGTAATTGCGCTTGTATGAGCCGCATTCTGTGACTTCTCCTGTAGCTCTGTAAGCTCTCTAAAGGTCATTTTTACTAACCTCCATAATGTCCGCCTTCCATTGACTCTTCATCGCAGTCCCATAATCCATCCGGTGACATATTGTCCATCATAAGAAAATACCCACTCATCGATCTGTCCATATGGCATGGGATCTTTAAGTCCAAATCCATGATCTGGCCTCGTGAGCACGTGATCTTAATCCACGCAATAGCGTGAATATTGCTCCACCCAACTCCGAGAAGTTGTAAATCCGCCCAAATGGCAAATTGTAGCCGGGCTCCAAGTCGATTGCATGGTCAATTGGATGCAGCTACAGTGCCTCCGCCTCAGCTTTGCTGATGACCTCCATGACATCTCCGTGTATAGCCGGGATATGTCCTCCATCATCTGTAGGCGCCATCTTTGTTGTTGTGCCGGCTCCATCTGCAAACGTTAGTTCTCAATTCGTACTAGATATGGAGGGGTATGAAGGAATATCCAGGTGCCCGGATTTAAAACGGTTCGCCACAATAGGGCCAAGCCCCACCGTCAGGTACAACCTTCGTGTCTCGGCGTGCCGACAACGTTTACATGAGTATACCCTTGGGAACTTTTTTCTGGCCGTTGCCGCCGCTGCTTCCTGCTCGCCCATCCAGCGCCTGGGGCCTATCTCACTCACCATCAGTGATGCCTTCCACGGTCGCTCCCGGCAGCCCTGTACGAACTCCCACTCTTAGGAAGAACATCCAAACGACCTGCTCACTGGCCAGTAGATCATCAATAGCAGTAGCTCCAAGTATTTGAATATATAAAGTACAGCCACCTTCGGAACACGTTTCCTCCCCAGCTGTGATCCAGGTACATTCCCGGGGCATACCTGATGGGCTGCCCGGTCCACTGCCACCTCTTCCGCTCACACTGGGGTTGCAGAGCCAAAAGTCAAATGCTTTGCAAGTTGACACTAATTCTCCAGCTCACACAGTGCGTCCACCGCGGCTGCCACCATGTGTACAAATACACTCACTGAGCGAATCACATACTTGTCACACCCAATTGGGACTGTCTGACAACCAAATACTGTCCATTCCCACGTGGGGATATGACGCATCAATTGAACCTCCGCGCGCCTTAAATTCATGCTGAATCCGCTGGTCTCCTGAGAGTGCCCAGACGGTCCATCCGGTAGCCCCATGGATCCAGAGAATCCCCGCTACAAATAAACATCACCACTGCAATCATAAAAACCATGTGCGTATACCATCGTATGAGCGCATAACCGTGTTCGCTCGTTTGCCTATGTTTGATGAAATTGAATAGAGTTGGCGCAGATGGCTCTCTCTCTCTTCACAACAATCAAATTCGGTCGTCCAGTCAGGTGCCGATTGTGATAATTGATGATGATCGTCAAGAATCGTACATGCTAGCCACTTTAGAACCTTCGCCGTTATTATACTTCACATTGGGAGCTGCCACACGATCTGCGATCGCGGCTCCATATCTTGAACTCTGTCCGTCAATACACCAATGATACCGGTAATCATATCCGTAATCATTATCCATAATGTAGATTGCTCCATTGAGTTTTGTAGAAGGTAATCGCAATTGCAACTGTCGTCGGCGATGTGGATCGACATGAATTGCGCGTATTTTCGTAAACCCACCCTGATTTTCCGTAGCTGCACATCTTTCGAGGTATGTGCCCGTTTATGCTCTTCGCAGTATCCGTTGCGCTTGTCGGATAAGGATCGAAGATATCTCGGAAATGGAGCCGGCTTCGGCATTGCCAGTGTCACGACTGTCGTGGCGTATGGCCTACGGACTCGTCCCTGTAATTGTCAATTGACTCAATCGGAAGGTAACTTATCAAATTTCTTTGATGCCGTGATTGAAAGCCTTTGAGTTCTTGTATGAATCCGTTGAAATGGGCTTCGTCTGAATTGGTCTTTGATGCGTCCCCAGGCCGGTTGGTCTCGCGAATCAACTCGGACTTGTCTCTGCTACTGTGAACCTCAATTGGGTGTACTTCCCAAGCCTAGTTGCTTTTGCAATGTGTCGCTGTCAAATCCGTACGATTTCTCGTTCTTTGGTGTCGCGACGCGTCTCTGGCCAATTGTCCTCTGGAATCCGCACGAAATCATCTCTGTTATTGTCAACCTAAATTCAATAAATATATCTAGACACTTCGCTGATGCAATCAGTGCTCTCAAATCTGTAGGATATCTCGCGCATAGACTACATATCATGACGCATCGGAAAGTGGTAATTCATGAAATGCCGGATGCGATACGTATCTGAAATTGTAAGAGCGATTATAGTGTAAAGGCATACACCCGTGTATGGCCTCGTATGAAGGTACATCAGTAGATACGGTTGCAAACGTGGATGTTATTATTGTAGAGTAGTATAAAGGTAAGATTATCGCTAGAGATCTAAGGCTCGTGGCGAGCCGACTATATAAAGCGGGTATTACCAGGCCCTGAACACATCACGTGCAGCCGTGTCGTTACAACATCATGGAAAATCCAGATGGTTTCGCTGCACCGTTCATTCATAATCGGACTACAGCCTGCCATTCTATTCACAATCGGTTGCGACAACATCGCTACTTTGTCCTAAACATGAGCGTCAAAGGACCGTCAACGACTTCTGGCCTTGCATCTTGGAAAATGCAAGGGCTAGGCAGCGTCATTAAACCATAATCGAATTATCAAGTGCGTTTCTAGACAAACATGCTTTCAACGACGTCTTCACTATGCCCTAATGATAAGTGTCAATGGAGCATCAACGATTTCAAGCCTTCCATCTTGGAATAGCAACGGGCTATGAGACTACTTTGATCCATAATCGATCTATCGGCAGCCTTTCTAGGCCAAAATTCTTTCAACAACTTCAACGGCACACCCTGAAAATGAGCGTCAACGGAGCGTCAACGATTTCAGGTCTTGAATCTTGTAATATTGAGCGGCTATGAGACTACTTTGACCCGTGATCAAACTATCGGCCGCCTTTCTAGGCAAAAATGCTTTCGACGACTTCATCACTATGCCCTAAAACTCAGTGTCAACAGAGCATCAACGATTTTAGGCCTTGCATCATTGAAGATCAGGGGACTATGAGACTACTTTGATCCATAATCAAAATATCGGCCGCCTTTCTAGGCAAAAATGCTTATGACAAGGTCTTGACTATGTCCCAAAATGAACGTCAACGGACCGTCAACAACTTTTTATCTTGCATCTTGGACAATCTAACGGCAATGAAAAGTAGGTAGCCCTCAATAAACCCATCAGCAGCCTTTATTCGCAAACATGCTAGTGACGACATCGTGTCCGCCTCCTACAACTGAGCGCTCACAGAGCGTCCACAGTTTCTGTGGAGGCTCAGAATGCTACACAGCAATGAACTGCATTGTGCTGTTCCTAATTCGAGTTTTATGCGGTCAGTCTTTGCACTCTGACCTTTTATACAATTTCACAAATATGCATGCAATGTCTTACAGATCTGATTTTTTTACTTGTAGCACATCAGCAAAAGACATTTCCGTCCAGGCGGATTGCTTCCGTCAGAGTGGACGTGCTCCGTCAGAGCTGTCAGAGACACCACGGTGGCAGAATGCTCCGTTCCCGGCGCCAATACGACACATCGTGTTGCATATCCGCCTCCGATTGCGGTTTCGCCGTTCCCTCTCGCTCCGTCGGTATCGTATCGTAAATGACCACTGTGGCGTTGTGGCTAACTGTGACCATACGTCGGAATGGGATCATTGGGTACATCAGCAAAATGTAAATCGGTCCGGAAGCCACACGCAGGGTTCCATAAGCACAAAGCATTTCGTCTATCATATTCGTCTTTGTTACAGTCACAACATTCACTACATCATAATATGGCATGCATTATTTAAGTATCACTGTATATGTACATACGGTCAATCTGGCCCCAGATGGTAGTCGAGCATAATCGGAGGTTCTAGCTCAAGGAGCCTAGGAAACAAAGGAGAAGATATGATACTACCCGACCGTGAGAATCCAAGCAATTGCATGGATCCAGATTCAATGGAAATGAGAGAATGTCTATCTACCCTGGGGTCTCCCGAATATGTACTCCCCGTCGCTCAGTCCACCTCCGTCACTCCCGTATCTCTGTACACCTGCCGGTGCTCATTAATGATGTACTTGAAGGCCGTGATCGAGCGAGTTGAGTGATGCACTTGGAGGCCACAATTGAGTGGACTCCGGGATTCACTCCAAGCCCCTGATCCAGCGACTTTGGTGATGCACTCGGGGGCCTAGATCGAGTGAACTCAGATATGCACTTCGAGGCCATGATAGAGCGAGTTTGGAGATGCACTGGGAGGCTGTGATCGAGCGAGTTTGGAGATGCACTGGGAGGCTGTGATAGAGCCAGTTTGGAGATGCACTTTGAGGCCGTGATCGTGCAAGGTTAGAGATGCAATTGGAGACCGAAATTGAGTGAACTCAGAAATGCGCTAGGAGGCCGTGATTGAGCGAGTTTGGAGATGCACTGGCCGGCTATGATCGAGCAAGATTGGAGGAGTACTTGGAAGCAGTCGATTTGGAGGAAGGCGCGACGGCAGCTGAGACTCTATTCATTGGTTAACATCTGATTGTGGGAATGTAGAGAGTTGAGTACAACAACATCCGCCGAGAGATGGGAAACTGGCTGGGAGCCGGAGACTGTCACTCTTGGGATGATACTGTACTTGTTGTATGCTGTAGTCGGTGTTAACTCATGATTATGGCATGGAGAGATAGAGAGGGATGACTTAACTTCGTGTTCTTAGGTGGTGGTAGAGTTCAGCACAAGAATAAGAGAGATCAGAGGAGATGGGGTAAATCATCATGAGAAACTGGGACTTAACAGAATTTCGTGTGCGAGTTCATTGACCATCCCCGATACGGCAGGTACAAGTCCCGATCTGGCGGGGAATATCATCGATACGAAGTTTTGTAAACCCACTCAGGCAAGTCGTACCCCTGATTTCTTAGGTCCGCTCGTATCCTCCACCTCGTTCTCATCTTCATCCCCCATCTCTCTCTTTCTCATCCACAACTCTACCATCACTCAAGATCATGAAGTTATGTCATCCCTCTCTATCACTCCATGCCATTATCAAGAGTTAACACTGAGTGCAGCATACACTGAATACAGCATACACCATGTACTGCATCATCCCAACATCGACTGTCTCCCGCTCCCAGCCAGTATCTCATCTCTCAGCAGACCATGTTGTACTCAATTCTCTACATTCCCACAATTACGAGTTAACCAATGAATATAGTCTCAACTCCCATCGCGCCTCCCTTCCGCACTGCAGCCTGCAGATTACCCTCCTCAAAGTTCTCCTCCAAACTCACTCGATCACGGCCTCCCAGTGCATCTCCACAGTGGGTCGATCACGGCCTCCCTGTGCATCTCTGAGTTCACTCAATCTCGATCTCCAATTGCATCTCCAAACTCGCTCAATCACGGCCTCAAAGTGCATCTCCAAACTCACTCAATCACGGCGTCCCAGTGCATCACTGAGTTCACTCAATGTCGGTCTCCAATTGCATCTCCAACCTCGCTCAATCACGGCCTCAAAGTGCATCTGCAACCTCACTCGATCACAGCCTCCCATTGCATCTCCAAACTCGCTCGATCACAGCCTCCGAGTGCATCTCTGAGTTCACTCAATCTCGGTCTCCAAGTGCATCTCTGAGATTACTTCAACCTGACCTCCAAGGGCATCTCCCAACTCGCTCAATCACGGCCTCCGATCGTCATCTTCAGGCACACCTTGAATTGCTGACAATCACTGCATGCTGCCAGTCCAGATATACCGTGTGTAGATAGGTAGCTATATAGATACATAGATACATTGATGAGAATACAAACTGAATGCATAAGTTGTGAAAATCGTCGAATGATAAGTAGTAGCTATGATTTAACATCTCCAGGCATTGTGTAAATGCCTTCAGCATAACTGCAGCCCCTGGGAAGAGTGTAACACACGTGTCATTCTGATGGGGTGCAATCGTTACCACAAAGTAAAGGAGTACGTATGCAGCGCGACCGGTCGCCTGGACAACGGGTAACATGTAATTCTCCGTCAGACGGTACGAGGTACCATCAGAGCCGTCAGAGCGGTCCGGAACACCCAGGTGTTTATATCAGAAACTAGAGTTCATGCTGATGCAGTAGAGTCACTATTTACGAACCTGCAGTCTGCATTGCTGTATCGTTACCTTTCGCAGTCGTTCGAGTCTGGTTACCCAGCTGTCCAATTCCTACCACCATGTCGGATTCAAAATTTTGGAACACCTCATTGCTCAAGGTTATGATATCTTCCAAAAATAAACTTGTCTTTATTCACGATTTGAGCAACCTTACTTTACAAATCGTCTTCAATGCTCGGTGGGCTTCAATGAATGTAGACTTGAAGCGGCCTATTGCTTGGAATAATTCTAGACATGCGCCTTGGTAGCGATTCCATTTACACTACAGAATTGAAGAGACTGGCAGCCCTGGCATCATATATATCATGTGTCATCAAGTTCTTCACCATCCATCAGAACATGGGGCTAGCTCAATGGGGAATCACTTGCTGCCAAAAGCTCACATTGCAAAGTTAAACATATTAACAGAGTCAGAGGACACTCAATTGACCAGTTCCACGGTCGATGAAACAGCTTTGGCCATCCTGAATAGGCAACAAAGTCAAAGAATCACAATGGTCAGTTCACAGAGCAAGATCAGATTTGACATCCAAGTTGATCAATATTGACCGACATGACAGACAAATCGTTCCAAACTGGCAGCGAAGGACTTTGAAACTTCCAAATTTCACCAAGGCACATGGAATCGCTACCTCATGTTAGGATTCGTTTCGGCTGATATCCCATTGAACGCTATATCAAATCCAGAGCTACCATGCTCATATAAGGTGTTACGTGAAGACTCATTGCTGCCATCTGCTACAACCCTCAGGAACATTTGCTGGAGAGAGTATGGACCGACCGTGGATGCAATCAAGAAGCAATTGCTGTCACGAGATGAGGTTAGTTTAGCTTTGGATGGATGGACATCAACGAACAAACTAGCCATAACATCAGTCATTGCTTACTTTATGGATCCAAATTGGGCATTGCGTGAAGTTCAACTCGCATTCGATGAGGTTGATCGCCTGTTCTTTTCATCTTTGGAAAGCAAATCAAGGATGATAGGTTAAGGGCCGACATAGTGGAGCGAGGCTGGCCATACATTTGAAGCACGTGCTGAATTGTTTTGAGCTTACCGATGGCTGTTTGCTTGGAATCACGACTGATCATGCCTCCTCAAATTCCTCGATGACACGCGAGCTGTAATTACCACTTGAGGCCTCTGGAATCAATTGGCCTGATTTGAGGAACCACATACCTTGCAGGGCGCACGTCACACAGCTGGCTTTAGGTGCATTCATGAGCAGTCTCGGAGTCAAAGGCCGCACATAGTCTTGGGAAGCCCATGAGCCCGATCAGCAATTTGGAGAGAATTCAAGCCTAGACATTGGGCAGAGCCAAAGGCTTGGAAAAGAGGGCAACGCTAGAATCAATAAGGTGTCGGCCATCACACCAGGTTTAGCAAAGATAATTGAGCAAGTACATATTTCAAGATATTTTGAAAGTGCTGAAACTGACCTTCATATAGCAGAGAATCTTGCTGTATTGATTACGCTAACACCTGGTCGTCGAAGCGAGTTCAGTGACTGTTACAACGCCAAAGTCCGTATCGCGGTACTTCTGATTATGGATGTCAAGGCTAGTGTGATCCTGGACTTGGAGTTGCGCGAGCACACCTTCTGATTACATGAAGTTACATGCGAGTGGCTTAAAAACCCACAATACAGCAATTACCGGCCACTCTTCACAACTCAAGATGAATGGACCTTTGTGAAGTATGTCATGGAAGTGTTGAGGCCATTCCGATATTGGACCCTGTGGATGTTGAAGATGCATACCGTCACATGGCATCGCATTATCAGTGTACAATGATATGTTCGACCTCATGGAAGGCATGACGCGAGCGTGGGCAAAGAAAATAACTCCATGGAAGGAAAACTTGTTCTTCGCCGTGAAGTTAGCTCGACAGAAGCTGTCCAAATATCAGGCTGAAGTGACTCCATCGACGGGCATGCATCTCATTTCTGCACATATCCTCAATTCTTTCCGGAAGTTGCGATCGTTTTGAAAGTGGGGCAAAGGAATGGATATTAATCCTGAGGACGAGACATCCTGTACTACCCAATGCCAAGATGCCTTTGTAAAGTACGTGGAGAATAAATACTGTGCCAAACATCGCCATGTGCCCATCAATAAACACAAAAGCTTACAGAGGAGCAATCTTATCCCCTCCAGAATGGTTTCAGGATCCTGTCAATGATCATTTGATCCATATGATTTGTCCAGCGATGATAAAGAATACTTAACGCCTAACAATGTGGCTGAGACTACACCAGGACGAAGCGATCGCGCAGCACGCTTATTGACTGCCGGCAGGCTCTATTTGATTTTGCCACCTGAAGCACCAAAGCACTGGGGGCAAATAAATCCAAATCTCAATGATTACCACTCCGACCCAATGGAGATTAGCAGTAAATTTTGGTTACTGGACATAACCGACTGGTGGCGTCAACAGGAGGAAATGCTCTCCACATACACTGATCTCTCTAATGTGGCCCGCAAGATAATCTCTATCATACCGCATGGTGTCGGAGTGGAGGCCAGTTGATCCCTAGGCTGAGATGTTATCGGCTGGAGGTAGTCAACAACCACAGGGGAGACTGATTGCGAAAAAGTCGTTCTAAGGCAGTTTACTCGAGCCAATGACAGGATTCTGGCAGGCGCTGACCCAGAATTGGATACAATGAACACAGAAAATGACACAGAAATGAAGAAAGAGGCGGAGGAACGGAAAGTGCCCAGAATGGCCAAGGTTCATGACTTTATGGAGCTGTGGCAGGGCAGCCAAAACCTTCGTGCTACCAAAAAGGAATCTTGCCCTGATAACAAGCAGATGACTGCCATGGGATACATTTCGGACACGGAAGAGATCATCAATGCATCCTGGTCACCTTTTCAATATGATGTTGTGGCTGCATTTAAATTGTCAGAAAGATCTCGATTGCCACCACCTTTGTCTGCAAAGAACCTCCCTGGAGGACAAACTCAAATATTGAATGTCCGCCGAATCAGAAGAATCAACCGTCATCCAGTCGAAAGTGATGAGGATAGCGCACCTGAATGCATTTTGGACACTGAACATTGGCTTAACTGGAATGGGGACTTAGATGCTCTGAATGACAGCGAGGGTGATAGCAGGGTGGACGTTGAATCTGATATCGAGCAAGACAATAGCATCGAGGATCCGGACAGCCGACAGCAGCAGGATGTAAGCGCCGCGCCAAATATTCCCGGATTGATTCTGCCTACACAGCAGTCAAAGAGGGAGGTGGAAAAGGTGTTAATGACGGTCAATGCAATCGAAACGAGGAGGAATAAGGGAGTGAAACAATAGTTGGACAGAATGCATCAATGTTTCACCAGCTTCTTTATGTATCTTAAACTAAAGTTTTAGTTAGTGATATATTATAAGCGAATGGTGAGCAGTAACTTGTCAATATCAGTTGATAAACAGATGTATAGCAGGTGCAATGAAGCGTTCGGCAAGATACATACATTTTAGTCGTGTGAGAGCGAACAGTGCAAGAATGTTACTGCGTTCGGCTTTGTCACAAGGCCAAGTCTCAATCTGGCAGAAAGACTACCAATATGTTCATATCATGATGAAAACTATTATTGATGGCAGCAGATGTTGAATCGACAATACATTAAAATGAGTGTCAACAGAGTGTCAACGATTTGTGGTTTTATAAGTAGGGTAATTAAACAACAATTTGGTTGCTGTGATGCTTAACCTATATGTTGGCAGCCTTTGTAGGCAAAAGAGACAGCGACATGCTGCCTGCCGCATCCTGAGAATGAGCATCAACGGAGCGTCAACAATGTTTATGTTCACATCGTGGGTAATCTATGTTCCGATTGGTTGTAGACATCCATTGGTCAGATATCGACAGCCTTTACTCGGAAAAACCAAACCGACATGCTCCTTGCCACATCCTGAGAATAAGTGTCAATGGTGCGTCAACAATTTTTAGCTTCGCAATTTGGGTAGTTTATGTTACAATTGGTTGTAGACATTCAGTTGTCAGATATTGACAGCCTTTACAGGGAAAAACTACACTGAGATGCTCCCTGCCTCATCCGGAGAATGAGCGTCAACCAAGCTTCAACGATTTCTAGCTTCGCATCTTGGGTAATTTATGTTCCGATTGGTTGTTGACCTCCATTCATCAGATATTGGCTGCTATTACTGGGAAAAACTACAGCGAAATGTTCGCTGCCGCTTGTTGGGAATAAGCGTCCACAGAGCATCAACGATTTTTAGCTTCGAATCGTGGGTAATTTATTTTCCGATTGGTTGCAGACCTCCATTTATCAAATATTGGCAGCCTTTACTGGCAAAAACAACAGCTACGTGCTCTCTGCCGGATCCTGAAAATGAAGGTCAACGGAGCATCATCAGTTTTAGTTGTTACATACTTAGAATTCAAGGCATCGCGCAGATCTACGTGCTCATTACGGACTTATTGGCCGCCATGATTGTCAAAATTACACTGTATCAAAGGTAAAATACCGATTCCAAATCAATTGATATTGCAAGCTGCAAAGCATGCAAAAACATATCCTTGGTTGCTGAAAACGCGATTTTGATAAGATACCATTCACATACTCCAAAGGCAAGAGCTTTAATTGTATCTATGGATGGACCCGCTGCGCGACCCGCTGACAACCCGCCCAATCCAGATGGGTTGGGAGTTTAGAATTGAACCGTACCCGAGTTCACGGATCAGGTGTATTCCCAACACAGACCGCCAATTTGGCAATGGTTCAGGTTGGGCCTGAATCTGTACACGACGTAACGGTCCGGAAACGTTGTCAACACTAGGCGTAATGCATCTATGCCAAGATATATAAATTTTAGTCATGTGAGAGTGAACAGTGCAAGAATGTAACTGCGCTCAGCTTTGCCAAAGGGCAGAGTCGTAATCTGACAGAAAGCCAACCAATGAGTCCAAATCATGATGAAACCAATTATCAATGTCAGCAGATGTTGAATGGACAATACATTACAACGAGCATCAACAGAGTGTCAACAATGTGTGGTCTTGTAAGTATGGTACTTGAACAGTGATCTGGTCGCTGTTATGCATAACTGATGTATTGGCAGCTGTTATAGGCAAAAGAGACAACAGCACAGTCACGGCGCCATTCTGAGAATGAGCGTCATTGGAGCGTCAACGATTTATGGTCTTGTAAGTATGGTCATTGAACAGTGATCGGGTCTCCGTTATGCATAACCGACATATTGGCAACTTGTATATGTAGAAGAGACAGCAACACACTCACAGCCCCATTCTTCGAATGAGCATCAATGGAGCGTCAACGATTTGTGGTATTGTAAGTACGCTCATTGAACAGTGATCCGGTCACTGATATGCATAACCAACATATTGGCAGCTTTCATAGGCAAAAGAGACAGCAACATGGTCACCGCCCGATTCCGAGAATGACTGTCCACAATGTGTCAACAATTTTCAACGATGCATCTCGGGTAATTTCAGTTCCGATTTGTTGCGGACATCCATTTATGAGATATTGGCAGCCTTCGAGAGGAAAAGCAACAGGAACATACTCCATGCCGCATCCTGAAAATGAGCGTCAACACCGCATCAACAGTTTTAGGTCTCGCATATTCCGTAATCACGGCATTGCTCGAATCTTCGCGCCCATAACCGAATTATTGACTGCCTGGATATGCACAAATACAATATATCATAGGTTGAACACAGATTCTAAATTGATCAATATTCCAAACTGCAAATCATCGCAAAACATATTACCGGTTGTTGAATACGCGATTTTGATAAGATACTATTAACAAACTGCAAAAACAAGAGCCTTATGTAAATCTATAAATGGACCTGCCGGGCAACTCTCTGACAACCCGCCGAATTTGGACAGGTTGGGAGTTTATCATCAAACAGTACCCAAGTTGACAGTTCGGGATCATTGATAAACCGGACCCGCGATTTGGCAACAGTTCGGTTTGAACCCGGACCCAGACCCAAAGTGATGGTCCGGAACTGTTGCTAACTCTACATCCAAGGAAGGTCGTTGGGCATATTTGTCATCCTCTATACGCGCTTTCAACACTGCAAAGCTCATGCTTTGTGCGGACTGTCAGATGTGGCAATGTTATCTGGTGATCAATGCATGGACGGCTGTCTAGTTCAAAAACATTCACTTGCACTTGATCAAGCAGCCCCATTGCCACATGTGCGAAACACCGAAATCATCATTTGGAGAAGGGAATTCAGCATCATCATTGCAATTGAGAGACTATCAGCGATACATCCAAAGGATGTTACTGACGACTCAGGCAGACGAGGCAGTGAGACGAGACACAGGATAATATCGGGAAGATCGTGCGGTTCAAACCCCAGAGGGCATCTTCTGGAATATGCAATGCATATCCATGATGACCATTATCATTGTCTCTGGGGTGCTTCCACCTAGGTGACTATACTTATACACGAGTATCAATGGATACAAAAGTAAGTACTAGGTACATGGCAGTAGTTCCTAGCATAATTTCTTATCAGTATCTCCAAATGAAATGTGTTGGCAATCTGTACAGATCGTGTATGCAAAGGGGACAAATGTATATAAGTGTATCAGATACTACTAAGTGAATAGCAACAAGATCGCATCGTGGCATGATACAATACTGACAATACATATGACGTGTATAATGAATCTTGTTGATCAATTAATCTCGTAAAGAAAGTTCTTATAGTTAATCTCAATGATTAATTAGTATCGTAGAGTGTTTCGATGATTGATCTCGATGATTAATCGATGTTGTGGTGGTAATACTTTGCCAGTTGACAGTGCAATTCTAATTGACATGTATTCTCATACAATCCCGCTTATTATCACCTTGATATATCGGGCATTCAGATACTATCGGCAATATTGCGTCTAACTGTCATCTCCATCAATATTCAATTCTCCACTCCTAAGAAGCTCACGTGTTGTTGTTCTTTGCTTTTTGCTTTTTTCGGAATCTAGCTTGGAGTTGTTGAATTGAAGGTTTTTGATGAATAATCTACTTAAACGCTTTTCCTGAGCCAGTCGTATTAAAATTGTTTTCTATATTGATTCGGTGCTTTGGAAGTAATATCTCTCAACAAGCATTTACATCAATGCTGGAATCATCATTAATATTCAGCACCAGATTATCGGATTGTGGAATTGATGATCTTTCGGATTCTTGAATTGGTAATGACAAAACCTCAAGACTATCATTATAATCTGAAGGGACTATCTTATAATGGCAATGGTAGATTAATATCTCAGTGAACTGGATTATACTTGCCAGCTACCAAATACACTGTGCTGCAACCAACTGATCATCCTTCTCCAATCGATCCAATAATAAGGATAAACCACACAGTATGATATGGTATTGGTTATTGAACTTATGCTCAACCATGGGGCAGGGAACATCATCCAATCTTAAAAGATAATACTAATATATTTGGTAATAATAAATACTAATACGAACTGAAAAAACAATAACATTTCAGTTTCTTTCTCGCAGGTAGGTATCGTTCATACTTGTGGGTCTATTCTTCCAAATCCTGAGCTTTGTTCTTCTTTTATAGCTTTCTTGTATTGTATGATTGGTTTTGAAGAGTTACTCTCCCCGGTGGGGCCATCATGATCAATCAAGGATTCCTATGATCCCAGCTGGCATATTGTAGAGCACTCTTATAGCAAGCCAATCTCGTTTGATAATGACCACACATCCCCAAGGTTATTGTGTTATTGCATGATTGGTTTTGAATAGTCACTCTCCCTCATGGGGCTATCATACACACACACCTTCGACAACACCTCCCTCCGCCTGGTTTTGCCAAGCTTTTCCCCTCGCGGGGCAAAGCAGGGTTTTACTTTGGCTTCATCACCGACCTTGTGTGTGTCCGCTTGTTCTGTACCGCTTCTCTAGGTGCAGAATGGGTGTATTCTAGTCCACCGATATATCGACAGACGTCCTTTTACCACTCAGCATCGACACCGATCGGTAGTCCCCCTTCTGGGGCAACTCGCCTTCTTTCGACTGTTTTACGCCAGTTACGAGGAATTTTCTTTCGACAATCAACGACATACCGGCATACCT
>Ga0307512_10001807_pt1 | contig 28911 bp, 28 predicted proteins | sample 14_EM_MG_FD_200267 | JGI IMG/M metagenome (GOLD analysis project Ga0307512, IMG submission 200267) | Populus trichocarpa ectomycorrhiza microbial communities from riparian zone in the Pacific Northwest, United States - 14_EM | ecosystem: Host-associated > Plants > Roots > Unclassified | place... | reverse complement strand
CAATGAATAGAGTCTCAGCTGCCGTCGCGCCTCCCTCCAAATCGACCGCCTCCAAGTACTCCTCCAATCTCGCTCGATCATAGCCTGCAAGTGCATCTCCAAACTCGCTTGGTCACAGCCTCAGAGTTCATCTCTGTGTTCACTCGATCTCGGCCTCCAAGTGCATGTCCAAACTTGCTTGATCTCGGCCTCCAAGAGCATCTGTGAGTTCACTCAATCTCTGTCTCCAAGTGCATCTCCAAACTCACTCGATCACGGCCTCCCAGTGCATCTCTGAGTTAACTCCATCTCGGCCTCCAAGTGCAACTCCAGACTCGATCAATCACGGCCTCCAAGTATATCGTTAAGGAGCGATGGTGGGTGTACGGAGATACAGGGGTAATGGAGGTGGAATGAGCGATGCGGAGTATATATTTGGGAGACCCCAGGGTAGATAGACAGCATCTCATCTTCATCTCATCTTGTCATACAACGAAAATACACACTCTATCTTTCCCAACTTTTGGTCTCACTCGCTCTGTCTGTGGATCCACACAATTGCGTGCATCCCCACGGCCGGGTAGTATCATATCTTCTCACCTTCTTCCTCCGCTCCTCGAGACTAATGTAGAAGGAACGCGAGGTAGGATTTTCGCAGCGTCACCCATTGCATTGCAATCCCGATGCAAGCGTGTACCCAATGAACCCATTCCGACGTATGGTCACAGTTGGCAACAACGCCAGAATGTTTGTTTAAAATAGGAGATAGTCAGAGGGAGAAGAAATGGCGAAACGGCGATCGGAGGGCGATATGCAATGTGACGCGCGGTATTGACGCCGGGCACTGAGTAATCCGTCATCGGGGTTTCTCTGCCGGCTCTGACGGAGCGCGTCCACTCTGGAGGAGCCATCCCGCCCGGACAGAAATGTCTTTTGCTGATGCTCATGATCAGGCTCTCAAGGAGTGGGAAGTACACACTCTCGAGCATATGAAATGGAATGACAATCACCAACACACTATCAAAGACTGGAGTCGAGACATCGTGGAAAGCATCAGATGGTTGATGCGCCAGCTAGCTTATGCAGAGCTTCATATTTACACCCCTCAGCATTGCTTTAACAGCGATACGCCTCCGAAACGCCTCTATACCGCAATGCACTCTGCATACTGGTGGTGGGACACACAGTCAAGGAGAGATAGCAGAGGATGATGAAGTCTTAACTGACGTTAGGTCAACAATGAGAGTGTGGGATACTCTGACTCCCGTGTTACTCATGTCGGATGGAACACATCACTCGATTTTCGCTGGCGACAAGACAGAGCGGCCAGTATATATGGCAATTGGCAATCTATCTCCGAAGATCCACCAGATGCCCTGAAGGCACAGCGTCTTGATTGTCGCTCTCCTGTCGATTCTGATGAAGAACCGCGATATTCCTCAGAAGCGGCTGGATGAGCAGCGGCAAACAAACCACGAGGTGCAGAACATGGTACTCCGGTGGGTACTCCAGTCCCTTGCCTTGAAACAAAATCCCAGCGCCGAGAGCGGGTATAACAATGTTCTCCCTGCAGATGTCAACTTCAGGTGTTGCAAACTGGTTTTAGCAGCATGGCTTGCAGATTGCCCTCAATAGAGCACCCTACATCATCTCGAGCGGCATATCTGTCTCTGAAGCGAGTGTCCCAAGAATGAACTTGGACATTAAATCACTCCTGACAAGCAACACCCCCATTGGGATCACAACCTATATCGAATGCTCAGCGATGCTAACATGAAGGCAGAGGATGCCAAACTCTTGTCCTGCCAGGTTCACCGAGGATTCAATTATTGTCAAGATATTCCCTGTATCATGAGTGACCTCCCGAAGCCCGACCTCCTCCATTCAATGCAGATCGGCACGGTTGACCACCTCCAGAAGTGAATTTTCCACTTCATGAAGACGCACGAATGGCTCAATGAGTAAAATGCAATATGGTCATCCGTGCCTGCTTGCCACGACCTCATACCAGAAACTAACTCGTATGAGGAAGTTCCTCAATGGAATGGGACGGAGATGAAGGAACAGAGCTGGTACCTGCCTGGAGTTGTAACGTCGTCTCTACGAGGAGGAATCCCTGGTCAGCGTCCCATATTCAATCGGGCAATTGAGTTCACACGGGTCTTGCTACAATTCTATCTGTATGCTCGATATAAATCTCACGATGACACAATATTGAGCTACATGGAAGACGCCTTGCATCGTTTTAACATCTTCAACGATGTTTTCTTACTCGGGCAAGCCAACAAAAGGGCGAAGGCCAAAGCCAATGCCCTGAGAACAGAACTCATGAAGAAGTGAAAGGTAACCGAGGTAACAAGTGCCGAAACTTTGACGCAGTTCAAGAAGCAGCGCGAGATGAACTCCTGGCGGGATTATCTCAGCCATCAGATAGATGTTCCCAAGGAGTTTGATGCTGACTTCAACTTTCCGGAGATCCACTTGATGGCGCATGGTGTCAAACATATCCGTCGATACGGTGCCTTGTAATAGTATTCTACCGAGAGACATGAACAAGCACATGAACTGAACCACAAGGACGGTTGGAACGCCTCCAATCACAATCCCAACTACCTGCTGCAAGTATTCACCTTTCAGCGTTGCATTGTCTACTTCGAAATCAGAGAGCTCAATCTCCACGCCCTTGCTCAGCGTCTGGAGACCAGCGCCGCCACCTGCAAAGACCTCCCATCCGGTGCTGATGTGGCTGCCCCCCTGAGCTCCTAGACATATGAGAAGACCGGATTCATCGGACCCCAAAACCGCCATGATGGAAAGCATCCTGACGCTATAATCAAAGACTTCAGAGCATTACTCAACAATACGCAGGACACAACGCACCCAGTGACAATATATAACGGCACGCGGGAGTTTATGAAACATAACAGTCAAAAGAAGATGTATATATTGGATGAACAACAGCACGCAATGGATCTCTGTATTTACGATGGTATTATGATTCAAGTTGCGGGTTTAGAAGGTGAATGCATATCTCAGATGTGTCAACGCACAGGAAGCCAGAGATGGCACGGAAGGGATCGAATGAGCGACTGGGTGTTGGTAGAGCAATGCCTGGGTAGGTGTTATGGCACGCTGAATGGTCGTCTCTGATGGCAACTGCAATGACTATTCAAAATCAAGCTCTTGAACGAGGATGGCTCTTTCGTTGAGTACTGGTTAGCCCTGGCGCTCACCACAATACCCTAAAACTCAGGTAACTGGGAACCCTTCTCAAAATTTGTACAAATGAGAAAAGCACCGGCAGCCATTTTTTTGGAAGTATTCAGTGTCGGAATCATCATTGGCTGCGCGCACCTATTTCCGGAAATCGCTACTAGTTGTAAGATAGGAGACGGACGGATCGAGCGATGGATTGTTACTAGCCTCATAGATGTGGCGACTTCGACTGATGTGTATAATTAGTAAAGAGAGAATTGCATTTTGCACGCAGGTAGAAGGAACGTGAGCAGAGGTTTTTGCAGCAGCACCCATATCATTGCGATCCCAATGCAAGTGCGTACCTAAAGAACCCATTCCGACGTATGGTCACATTTGGCCACAACGCCCAAGTGTTCATCAAAAATAGGAGACTGACAGAGCGAGACGAAACGGTGAAACCGCGAAGGGAGGGGAATCAACACAGCAACGCGTGGCATTGATGCCAGGAGCGGAGTAAGCCGCCATCAGGATATCTCGGATGGCTCTGACGGACTGCTTCCACTCTGATGGAGCCAACCCGCCTGGACGAAAATCATTTTTGCTGATGACTTGAGTAGTGAATTGCATTTCTGATTTACCAATCAGCCGGATACATGACCACGCCTGATGTTGAATTGAGAAGTTTATACCCTGTTCTACAAGGATGCAGTTTTGGCAATTGCAATACAGGTTCAAGCTCTTATTGTGATTTAGATAGGACCAAGACAGACCTACACTGGCTCATGGTTGGTAAACAACTTCTTAACACAGGTACGTGCATCAGTACGACTAATTGAGCTAATGATACTGAAACAATTGGAGCCTAAGTGGCGGCAGTACTGAGCACAACTTGCATTCATTGCCATATGAAGTTTCAATATCCAAGTGAAACCTCAAATTTACATATCCATACTCACATGATTTGAAGAAAGTTCAAATGGAAAGCAAGTGCTAATCTGATTGATGAGCCACTGGACAAGTGGCCAATACACCAACAGAATCACCTTCACTACATTGACTTTTACTGTCAAGATGTTTCGGAGACATTGTATACGCTAAGCCAACTTTGGATCCCTGCACTGCAATGCAGCCTGGATCAGATCATAATCTTCACAGTTGACTTCGTCAGCTCCTGGTATTCTGACCATTTTCACTGGATCAGCCTATGCACACTCAGAAATAATTGTCCTCAGCACCATGAGAGTTGGTCTGCCAGTATCTGTAGCTGCACATGGTAATGTCAACATTCTTTGCACAGAAGATCTTTCTGGGTCCAGCCAGACACGGCAACCAATGAGAGCAATAGACATAAGGCAACTAAACTGCAAACAAGGGCCAAACAGCTTCCTCTTGCCCATCATTGAAGTCTGCATTCAGACAACCCCTCAGATTGTCTCTCTGAGCCTCTTATAGCTATTAACAACTAAATTAATATATAACAGTCCCGCTCTGGAGCACTTTGAAATTGGAACAAGTTTGGTTGCGAGATGCATAAGATAGCGGTTGATACTGGGCATTGGGTTCTCAAACTGGAGAAGGCTTACCCTCAGACTCTGCAGCATTTGTGCACAGAAAACCCCAAAAGTTCAATTTCAAATAGTTTCGCAATTGTGGTCAGCGATAGCAATGGGCCCGGGGAACCCGCCAGCAGTCTGGGGTTGGACCGCAAAACTGGGTCAGTTCTGTTCCAGACCCGTCCAAAAACCCGACCCACTGACTCTTGGTGGGCCACACACCGACCCGTTCCCGTCAACCCACTGGTTTCGCCAGGTTCGGCTTGACTCGGAGGTGACAATCTGCAGTTCTGTGTGTCGGGTTTCACAGTTATGCTCGCATTCAGATTTGCTACTGTTAATCAAAAACAATTGACATTGGTACGTCACGGATTATCTTTGACGTATTGGCTGCTGTAATGCGTAAAATGAACAGACTCACATGCCTCAATAGATCCTGAAATTGAACGTCAATGGAGTGTCAACGATGTTTGGCCTTGCATGTTCGGTGACATGAGGGGCGCTTGATATCAAGCATTCATAAACAAGGGTATGGCAGCCTGTATTGGCAGATATGTACAGAATATTCCCGCGACATCCTCTGGGAAAGCAACTACGTATTTCATTGACAGAGCTACTGCTAAGTATGCTTGAGCCTTTTACAATGCAAAAACAGTCAAAACGATGTATATAGACCATAATGGCCACATCGCGCTGCGATCAACCATGATGGAAGGCCAACAATCGTTGACACTCTGTTGACACTCATTTTCAAGTTAGGGCAGGGAGCGTTTCAGTTTCTTTTTTGCCTATAAAGGTAGCTAATACTCCATTTATGACTGTTTGCAACCTGTCGCCCCCCAGCTGACCCAAAATACACGACCAACAATCGTTGACACTCAGTTGACGTTCATTTTGAAGATGGGGCAGGGAGGGTATCGCAATCTGTATTGCCGATAAAGGCGGCCGATAATTCCTATATGACTGTCTGCAACCTAGCGGTGGTGTGAATACCCAGGTTGCATGACCAAAAATCATTGACGCTCCGTTGACGCTCATTTTCATGATGAGGTAGGGAGTGTGTCACGATACTTTTTGCCAATAAGGGCGGCCAATACATTGATTATGTATAACCACGAACATATCAATCCTTAATTGCCTGACTTACGAGACCATAAAATCATTCACGCGCTGTTGACCCACATTGTCCAGATGAGGTTGGGAGCATGTCGTGCTGATTTTTGCCTATATTGGCAGCGAATACATCGATTATGTATAACCATGACCATATCAATTCTTAATTACCTGACTTACAAGATATAAAATCATTGACACACTGTTGACGCTCAATTTCAGGATAGGGTTGGGAACATGTTGTGATACATTTTGCCTATAAAGGCGGCCAATACTTAGATTATGTATCACCATGACTACATCAATTCGTAACTATCTGATTTACCAGACCTAAAATCTTTGACTCACTGTTGATGCTGATTTTCAGGATGGGGTAGAGAGGATGACACTAGACATTGGGCCTATATAGGCAGCCAATACTTCGATTATGCATAACCATAACCTAATCAATTTTTAAATACCAGACTTACATGACCTAAAATTGTTGATGCTCCATTGACGCTCATTTTGCCACAGGTGTATCCACAATATGCAATCATTTGATTTGGCGTAGTCCATCATTCACATTGTTTTGGCAGTCTTTGTAGCATTTTCATTTACATTCTTCCTGATCACTACATCGTTCTTTGATAATACATATGAATATATGATAATAATCTACATAATCCCGTGCCATTCGATCAATGCTTGTCATCACTTGCAAGTTTGCTCAATAGGCTGCTCTGGCCTTCAAAATGGATGTTAGCTGCATTACCACACAGCGGATAGTGTACTAACCAGTGGATGTTCCTTCATCAGTTAGCATATCTGGATCAAAATCTGTCTCGTGCGGGCTATCCTGGGCAGATGCATCAAGAGTAAAAAATTCAGCACAGGGAAGAGATGAATGTGAATACCCATATCAGGCTGCCAAATTGATGAGTTGGGAACGTTGAGATCCGGAATTGTTACCGGTTGGGGTGACAAGCATTCTGGGAAGAGGTGCTGTTGGCTCCAGAGTCGGCTGTCTGCATCGGTTGGGTGTGGGTGCACCTGTTCCTTTGCGTCTCCAGCGTGTCTGAGGATGCTTCGCAGTGCCATTGTGGCAGGAAAGGCATCCAGCGGTGTGGTTTTGATAAAGTATAGCCCGGTGTCATTCTATCGCAGCCTTCACCTTGCTATGCCCAGGAAACTCCACATCTGCCATCTTCTCATCTCGGACCTCGGCGCCAGGTTACTTCATCAGATATTCTGTTTCCCCCATTGCCGTGCGCGAAAACCCTTCTTTGGCCATTGTGGCCATATCCAAGGCCAGGCACATGTGGACTGTTCCGTCTGTACCTGACCTCCTTGCCTTGCCATAGTAGCAGACATGTTGACAACCTACAAGAAATAAGTTGCTGCTTGTAACAATGAGATTTGGCTATTACTTCTACCATATACACTTCCTTAGCCTCCTATAAGGTGATTGAAGCCTGTTTCGTCCACTCACAGGGATGCTTATCAGGAAATTTGTTCGCAACAATCCCAGAGCCGACAACATCATGATGTTCGAGTTGCCGGACAGTGTGGAAAAATGCCTTGTTCGGCCAGGGAGGTCTCCCATTACAGGCAGCGATAAATTGGGCACGTAGCACTCTCCAGACACCTGCTGTGTGATATACGATTAGTTGACTGTCATTTACCTCGATATAGATATAGTCACGTGCAACCGCAGACTGCTTTACATTCTTGCTGCTTCCAGTCTTACGGACGATTTCCAAATGTGCATCCTAGGTCATATGTGTGGAAGCTGCATCGGCGGCGTCATGGTGGACTAAGTGGTGTCTGCATTCGTGCTGTGTGCCAATGAGTGACGTATTTGAGATAGCGCCCGCCAATCGGCTTGATTCAGATCTGCTCTCACCTGGCTGAAGTAGTTGTGTATCCATGATTCGCTGGTGTGGAATAGGAGAGGAAGATGATATCCAAAAGATGTGGGATATCCTGAGTATTAAATAGTTAGCTTCATGTCAAAATCAAATAAATAGCAGCCAACATGTTCGTTATACTCAAGATGAATCCTGCTGAGTATGGCTGCAAGATGCAGGTGTTTCCCACCGCCCCGCAATGTGCAATAAGTCGGTCTGATGTTGTTTGTTTGTTGACAGGGATGAAATGTGGTGTAAGACAGCTGAAATTGCATGATTGTCAGATACAAATAGGACATTATTCGAGGGACAGGACGTCTGCTGGCGTTTGTCTCAAATAATCCCCGGGATATGATATGAAACTGACCCTTACAATCAAGTCATGTTGTACGGTTAGCCCAACTATTCGCAATTCATTGACAGTCAAAAGAGAGATTTCGCTTTGTTCAAGATGAGTAAACATACCAACCTTGACATAAAAGACGCAGCTTGCCTCCATATTGTCCATATCTTGCAACATCCAACATCTCAACCAACAACAAAGTCAATGCAAACTACAATGGTCAATGCTCAGAATAAGAACCTTTCGCCACTTCCGGCAGGCAAATATTGCAAATTGACACAGCAGTCCACCAAATGATGTCATCAAGTCCATGACGGCAAGAGCGGCTTGAAAGCAGAAAGAGTCCGAGCCCTTGGGGCATTGCGCAGCTTGCGATCCAAAAAGAAGCTTGAGGCCAAGAAACGACGAGAAATACACTTTTTAAGCAATGAAGAGAATGAACCATGCATTGAGGATTATGTTGAGAGTGAAACTGCTGGTGCCAGAAAGCGAGGCAAAGACGCAGAGACAGCGGATCAGCAAGTGCAAGAAGATATGAACACAGCTGAAAATGCCCGATTGAGAAACAGAGAGCCCAAAAAGACATATCAGGAGATGATAGTTGCTATCGGAGTCAGTCTGGGTGATCTTGCAAGTTCCGACAATCGGGACGATGTGGAAGATGAGGATGATGAGAAGACAGAGCAGGGCCAGCTGACCGAGGATGACGAACCCGGTCGGGTGACAGGCACATTCAGCAGATCGGTACGGCAGCCCATGGAGAGGTTTTGGCAGAAGCAGATGAACCTTGCCGAATTGAAGCAACCGGGAAGGGAGGACTTAGCCGACTTCTTCCGTGAACAATAGAAGAAGTACGGCACATCTGAATTGAGGGTTCCAGCAGTCGTTACACCACACAACAGATGTCGATGCATTGGCCCCTGCACCGACAACATTTGAAGAGCTGATGGAGTGCCATTACATTGTCCCCGGAATGTTGCGTATTCCACAAGGGACTTCTCCACCAGGAAGTAGTCAGATGAGGCGAGGTGATGAGAAGCTGCAGTTGAAGACAACTATACTCAGTCTCGGGCCCGGCGCGGAGCGCGATTCATCGCTCATTCCGAATGCGAAGCCTGTAGAACTAGTAAGCTTTTACCCCTGCATGTAGCCTCCCCAGCTAATCACCATACGAAAACCGGATTCAGATGAAGACATGGTGACGGCTTCTGTGTGAGCGGAGGAATACAGAGGCAAATTGGTATTTTTGACGTCATATCTCGATGCAAAGCAATTTGTGTACCAATGTTGCCACGTGTCAAGTGATTCTTGATTTCAGTGACCAAATTGTGAGATATGATAATTCGTCTGTCTATGTGCAAGGGTCAAACGCACCATGCGAAAGTGTCAGAATCCAAATCAGTCCGTAAGACGGCCAATACATTCGATTTCTATTTGCCAATTACTGTTCAGTGACAAAGCAAAAGCCATATCAGTGATGAAATAGACTCACAAAATATAAGTGAGTGATGTCATACAAGTCATAGAAAGAGAGGTCAGTGCCCAATACGAATCTGTCGGAATGACGACCATAATGCTGCATTCATCCACCCAGCCAACTGCATAATACTCCGCACAGACCTGGTGCACATCGTTGAGATATTTGAAATTGCTTCTGGTATGTCATGGAAATCGAGGAGAAGGAGCTGGATGAGTTAAGGTGAGGAAGTCAAACTATATTTACCGAAAACTTGTGAAATGATCTACATGCCGTAAATTGCTGGCCAAAGGCACCGGAATGTGATAGGGCCACGTCATCTCTCACTCAGATAATGTGGATAGAGATTGATCAGAAATTGAGAGGTAAGAAAAATCCTGGATGCAAATGATAATACCTACAAACGCAGGATTGGATGTCCATAATGAGTATATGATTGTTTGCATGCAATGATTGAATGTACGAAGACTGTTTCGATGTGATTAATGTGAGCGTCAACAGAGCATCAACGCTTTTCAGTCTTACACATTCGGCAATCAAAACACTGCATTGTCACATCTTTCCCAAGTGTATTCATTGGCTGGCATGGTAGTGAAAAAGTCAAATGACATGCTTTTTACCCCATCCTAAAAATGAGCATCAACGAACTGTTAACTATTTTAGGTCTTGCATCTAGGAAAATCACAAGGGCTATGCGGCGACATCAACCCATAATCGAACCATACGCCGCCTTTCTCTCAAAAAATGCTTGTGACAACAAACCAACTTTGTCCTCAAAATGAGCGTCAATGCAGTGTAAATGACTTATGGCCTTGCATCTTGGAAAATCCAATGGCTGTGCGGCGACATTAACCCATAATCAGACTATTGGCCGCCATTCTAGGCAAATGCGGTTCTGACAGCATTGCTACTATGTCTTAAATATTAGCGTCAAAAGGGCGTCAATGATTGTAGGACTTGCATCTCCGATAATCAAGGGGCTGTGCAATGACATTAATCTGTAATCGAGCTATCGGCCGCCTTTGGAGGCAAAAATGCTCTCGACGACATCGCTCCTCTGACCCAACAATGTGCGTCAATGAAGCGTCAACCATTTCCGGCCTCGCATGTTCAATAATCAAGGGGCTGTATGGTGAGATAAATCCATAATCAAACTATCGGCCACCTTTCTAGGTACCAATGCTGGCGTCATCATCATAACTTTGTCCTGAAATGATCTTCAAAGGCGTTTCAATGGAGCGTCAATCATTTTTGATCTTGCATCTTGCATAATCTATGGGCAATGAAATGCAGCTAATCCACAATCAACCTACCAGCAGCCTGTGTTGGGAAAAATACTAGTGAGAATATCGTGTCCCCCTCCTACAGTTGAGCGCCCTCAGAGCGTCAATAATGTTTGTGGTGGCTCAGCAAGCTACACAACAATGAACTGCATTGCGGCATTCCTGAATTGAGTTTTACGCGGGCAGTCTTTTCGATATGTCCTTGTGTACCATTTCACACATATTCCTGCACTGTCCCACAAATCGAAATTTTTTGCTCCTAGCTCTAGAGTCAATATTTAAGAACCGGCATTCACCTTTGTTATAATGTAACTTTTGGTAGTCGTTCCAGTTGGACAACCAAACTTTCTATTTCCTACTGCCTTGTTGGATTCAAAATCTTTAAATACCTCATTGCTAGAGGTTATGGTCTCTTCCAAAAATGAAGTTGTCTTGATTTGTGATTTGAGCGACCTTACTTTACAAATCATCTTCAATGCTTGGTGGTCGTCAATAAATGTAGTCTTGAAACGTCCTGTTGCTTGGAATAATTCTAGACATGCGTCTTGATGGGGATTTCACTTGCACTGCGGAATTGAGCAGACCGGCTGCCCTGGAATCATATGTATCATTTATCATCAAGTTCTTCGCCATCCATCAGAACTTGAGACCAGCTCAATGGGGAAACAATTGCTGGCAAAAGGTCACATCGCAAAGTTTAACCAGTTAACAGAGTAGGAAGTTACTGAATTGACCAGTTCAACGGTTGATGAAACAGCTTTGGCCATCCTGAAGAAGCAAGGAAGTCGAGGAATTGCAAGAGTAAGTTCGCAGAGGATATTCATATTTGACAGCTAGGTTAATCCATATTGACCGGAATTACAGGCAAAACGCTCCAAACTGCCAGGTAAGGACTTTGAAACTTGCCAATTTCAGCAAGGCACATGGAATCGCTACCATAGGTTAGGTTTTGGCTTGGCCCGCATTGCCTGGAATGCTTTATCGAAGATCGAGCTACGACAGTCATATAAAGCATTACGAAGTGACCTAATGCTGCCGTCCACCACGACCCTCAGCAGCATACCCCGGAGGCAATGATCAGTGACCGTGGACGCAATAATCAAACAATTTCCGTCACGATCTAAAGTTTGTTTAGCTTTGGACAGATGCACATCAACTAACACACTTGCCATAATGTCAGTCATTGCTTACTATATGGACGGAAATTGGGCATTGCATGAAGTATAACTGGCTTTCGATGAGGTTAATCGCCTGTTCATTTCCGTTTTAGAAAGCCAATCAAAGATGATAGGTCAAGCGCCAACATACTGGAGCAAGGCTAGCTGTGCATTTGAAGGACTTGCTTGATTGCTTTGAGCTTACCGACATCCGGTTGCTTGGAATAACGACTGATAAAGCTGCCTCAAATTACTCGATGACACGCGAGCCGCAAACAACACTTGAGGCATCATGAATCGTGTGGGCTGCATTGAGGAACCACATATCATGCATGGCGCACGTCATACAGCTGTCTTTCTATGCATTCATGAGTAGTCTGGGTCTAAAAGGCCACACCAAGTCTTGGGAAGCCCATGAGCGCGATCAGCAATTTGGGGAGAATGAAAGCATCTACATTCGGAAGAGTCACAGACTCCGGAGAGAGGGCAATGCATGAATCATCAAGGTGTCGGTCATGAGCTCAGGTTTAGCAAAGATAATTGAGAAAGTACGTATTTCAAGATATTTTGAAAGTCCTGAAACTGACCTTCATATTGCTGAGAATGCTTGCTGTATTGATTCTTCGGACACCTGGTCGTCAAAACGAGTCCATTCACTGTCTAAAAGCTAATGTCCGCATCGCAGTACTACCTATCATGGTTGTGAAGACAGATTGGAACTTGTCACTGGAGTTGCTTGTGTGAGCCTACCAATTACGAGAAGTCATGCACGAGTGGCTCTAGAATCTAAAATATAGTGATTACCAACCACCCTTCACAACACACGATGCATGGACCATTGTTAAGTTCGTCATTGAAGTTATCAGGCGATTCCACTATTTGACCCTGTGGATGTCAAAGCGGCATACAGACACATTGCATCACGTTATCCCAGTGTAAAATGACATGCTTCATCACATGGATGGCGTTATGCGAGCCTTGGCCAAGCACAAGACTCAATGGAAGGAATACTTGTTCATGGCCGTGAAGTTAGCTCGACAGAAGCTGTTCAATTATTATGCTTAAGTGACTTGATTGACAGGTCTGCTTCTCATTGCAGATCATATCCTCGATCCTATCCAGCAGTTGCGATTGTTTAGAACGTGGCACAAGGCAATGGATATTATTCCTGAGGATGACACATCCTATACTACACAATACCAATAGGCCTTTCGGAAGTGTGTGGAGAATGCATTCTGTGCGAAACGTTGATGTGTGCCGGTCAATAAACCGGACAGTGTACTGAGCAGCAATCCTGTTCCCTCCGCAACGGCTTCAGGATCCTGTGACTCATCCTTTGATCCATAGGCTTCGTCCAGCGATGATGGTGAATACTTAAGGTCTAACAATGGGGCTGAAACGACACGCATCTGGAGTGATCGCGCAGAATGCTGATTGCCTGCTGTCAAGCTCTATTTGAATTCACCGCCTGAAGCGCCAAAGAACTGGGGGCAAATTAATCCGAATCTCAATGATTACCACTCCGACCCAATGGAGATTAGCAGTACACCTTGGTTACTGGACATTACTGACTGGTGGCGCCAGTAAGATGAAACGCACTCAAAGTATGCTGATTTCTCCAATGTGGCGTGGGACATATTTGCCATCATACCACATGGTGACAGAGTCGAGGCCTGGACTTCACTTGGCTGTGATGTTAGCGGCTGGAGGCAGTCAAAGACCACAAGCGAGACCCTTCGTGGAAAAGTTGTTGTAAGGAAGTTTGCTCGAGCTGATAACAGGCTTTTGGCAGTTGATGACCCAGCATTGAACACGACAAACACAGAAAATGACTCAGAAATGAAGAAAGAGGCAGAGGAAAGGAAAGTACACAGAATGGGCGGGTGGGAGGGACGGAACACGTTCCTGTGTCTTCGGTTTCTGCGAACCTAGCCTCATATGACACTCCCAGCTCAAGAAGTCACTTGCGGCATTTGTAATTTTCCGGGGACGCTATCAAGTGTCTCCAGAGGCTCACTAAGTGTCATCAGCCCAGATGAAGCTGCATCATCTTCCGTTGGAGGTTGAACAACAGCCAGAACCTTCAAGTCAGTCATCCCGTACTTGTTATCCCTCTCATCGAAGTAGTCAGCCACATCTCCACAGCCTGGTTGTGTCAATTCGTCAAGCTTCATCTGCATCGGCCGAACACGCTTCATGCCATACTGTACAGTTTTGGAGATCATGCCCATCACCCACCCGGGTTCGTCATCATCGCTAAGCTTGCCCTGAGGAGGATCTTCTTCATCATCATTGTCGTCTTCCCAATCCTCCCCGTCATCGGAACTTGCAAGATCGCTCAGACTATCTCCGATGGCATTCAACATCTCCTCACATGTTCTTTCAGGCTTGGTGGTTGTCAATCCCGCCTATTGAGCATTTCTCATATCATCCTGCTTTTGTGTAAGTGCTGTCTCTGCGTCTTCAACTCGCTTTGTTGCCACAGGGGTCTGTCTTCCCACATAATCGTCAATCCATTTCTCTTTCGCTTCGTTACTTAGGAAGCGCGTTTCCCGTCATTTCCCCGCTGCAAGGTTCTTTTGGGAACACAAGATACATAACGCTCCAAGGCCTTTGACCCTTTCCGCTTCCAAGCCGCTTTTGCCCTGATCCGCTTGATGACGTCGTCGTGTGGAAAACTGTGTTGAAATAGCCGTATTAGCCTGCCGGTAGAGGTGAAAGGTTCTTTTTCGGAACATTGACCATTGTATTTTCTGTTGGCTTTGTTGATGGACAAGACGTTGGATGTTGCAAGATATGGACCATATAGAGGCAAGCTGGGTCTTTCATGTCAACGTTGGTACTCTTAATCGACTTGGAAAAAGCAAAATCTGAGTTTCGACAGTCACAACATTGGGAATAGCAATGCTAACCATACATCATGACACGATGTTTCGCGTCTGTATCATGTGAAATCCCAGGTATTTCTTGAGACAAACATCAGCAGATGTCCTTTCCAACGAAGAATGTACTGTTTTTATCACACCAGCACGAGATTTCGACTGTCTTTCACCGTGATTTATCCTTGTGAACAAACACACAAAATCGGACAGACTTGGTGCAAATCACAAGGCAGTTGGCAACCCGTGCAACCGGCAGCTATGCGCTACAGGATTCATCATGTGTAGAACGAGCAAATTGGCTGTTACGCATGCCATTTTGACTTGAAGCTAACTATATATTTCTCAGGACTTCCCACTTCTTTTCGTTATCTTCTCCATCAGGACTTCCCACTTCGTTTGGTTATCATCATCTCTTCACTTCCACAGCAGCAAATCATGGCTCCACAAATGCCTCAGCAGGGTGAGCATCGAACAGAATGGAGCAGAACGACGGGCGCTTCTTTCGATACCCCACCCGCTGAGACCCAACTTCAATGATGACACCACTTAGCTCACCGCGACGCAGCAAATGCAGCCACCGAAAACATGACCTTGGACGCACAGTTACAAATTGTCCTTAAAACCGGATGTACCAAGAACAGGAAGCTGCACACGTTCGGATGCGAGTATACTCGAATTGATGTAGATGACCGTCAACAAATGATATAACATTCAGCTGGTGTACGTAGAAAGCTGTGTGACGAATTTCTAGCCACCTGTAATGGGAAACCTCAATGGTCGACCAAGGCATTTGTCCGCACATTCCACGAAATCGAACATCATGATGTGGTCAGCTCTGTGATTTCTGCAGACGAATTAAGTCCTGGTGATCCCCGACAGTGGCCCAAACAGGCTTTAACCACATTAGAAGATTCTACGGAAGCATATATGGTTGACGTAATGGCTGAATCTACTATGTAGATGCAGCAACTAATTTCCTTGTAGGTTTTCAACATGTCTGCAACTATGGCAAGGTAAGGAGGTGGGGTACAGCTAGAACAGTCTGACATGCGCCTGGCTTTGAATATGGCTAAAATGGCCAAAGGGGAGTTTTCGCACGCCGCAATAGAGGAAACGCAATTCCCAATCAAGAAACCTCAGGCGGAAGTCCGAGAAGAGAAGAAGCGGGGCGTTGTGTTTCCTGGGCATAAAGATGTGATGGCTGCGATGGGAAGACACTGGGCTGTGCTTTGGCAAAATCAGACGGATGGCTGCCTTCCTTGCCAGAATGGCACAGCACAGATTCCCCAGACACGCTGGAGACGCAACGGCACGGGTGCACATCCACCAGAGCGACTCAGACAACCGACACCAGAACCTATGCCACATCCACCCGAAACACCACCTGTTCCACCCGGTAACATTGAGCCAGCGCACTGATCCGAAATCGAAGGTGTGGCACCCTGATATGTGTATATACCTACTCCTCTTCCCAGTGCTCAACTTATCAATCATGATGCATATGCCAAGAATCGCAAGCATGATAAAGATTTTGATCCAGATTTGCTGACTGATGAAGAAACATCCACTGGTTTGTACACTATCTGCTGCGTGGTAATGCAGCTGACATCCATTTTGCAGACAACAGCAGCCAATTGAGCAAACCTGATAGTGAAGATGAGCATTGATCAAATGAAACGAGATTTTTGAGTGTATTATTATCTACAATTAGTGGACACTTTAAAGTATATTTTAAAGAATATATTAATATGTATTATTAAAGAACAATGTTTTGATGAAGGAGAAAGTATATGAAGACAGTACAAAGGCTGCCAAAACACCATTAATGATATATTACGCCAAAATAAATGATACCATATTGTGGGTACTCCCATGGCAAAATGAGCGTCAACAGAGGGTCAACAATTTTTGGTCTTACATCATGGGTAGTCTGCTTGGCGAACGGCTGGGACCATTCATAAATGCGGTATTGCCTGGCTTGATAGGCATAAGAGCGAGCCTCACGCTCCCTGTCCCATTCTGAAATTGGGCGTTAACGGAGCTTCAACAATTTTTGGTTTTGTAAGTCGGGTAAGTCAAAAGCGATATGGTTGTTCCTATATATAATCAAAGTATTGGCCGCCATTATTGGGACAAAAAATAGCAACACGCTCTGTGCCCCTTCATGAAAATGGGCGTCAACGGAGCGTCAACGATTTTTGGCCTTTCATCATTTGTAATCAAAGTGCAATGCATTTGTCATTGGGTTTATATGATGTTCTGACAGTTTTTCTAGGCTGAAACGGTCATGAACTCTTCGTTGCATCATTGTATATCCATGTAGTTGTTACTGTCCGGGAGGCTGTCGCGGGAATGTCGCTTGCTTATCTGCCTAGAGAGGCTGCCAATTCCTCCTTAATAGAGGTTTGCAATCATGCGCCACTTATATTACCCAAGATGCGAGACCTTGCATTGTTGATGCTCATTTGACGCTCATTTTCACGATGGGGCCTGGAGCGTGTCGCTTCTGCTTTTGCTTATAAAGAAGGCCAATACCTCAGTTATGACTAGCTGCAACCAATGCCTGCTCTGATTACCCAGGAGGCAAGACCTAAAATCATTGACACTCTGTTGACGCTCATTTCCAGGATGGTGCAGGGAGCGTTTGTCTACATATTGTGATCCGCAAGGTGGCCTATTCATCCAAAAAGAACATCGACATACCATCGTGAATATTTTACTAGTCACAGTCAGATATCTGAATGCGACCATAAATTGAACAACCTGAAATGCAAAACCGGATATTGGACCCAACGGGTCTAGCCAAACCTGGCCAAACCCGCGAGCTGATGGGTGCGGGGCCGGGTTTGGACCCTCATGAAGCTGCTGGTCGGGTTTTTGGATGGTTCTGGAACCGAACCGATCCGTTTTTTCCATCCAAACCTGGCCCGCTGGCGGGTTAACCGGACCCGTTGCTGACACTAGATGCATCACACGAAGTTCATCCACGAAGATCCCGGAGCTGACTACATCATGATGTTCGATTTCACGCAATGTGTGGACAAATGCTCTGGTTGACGATGGAGGTTTCCCGTTATGAGCGGTGATACATTGGACAGGTAGCTCTCCGCCTACACTCACTGTACATTGTACGGTCAATTGATGGCCGTTCGCCATGGTATGAATATAGTCACATCCAATTGCACGGTGCTTCATATTCTTGCAACTTCTGGTCTTACAGAGGATTAGTAAATGTGCATCCTGTCTCATATTTTTGGTGGCTTCATTGGCAGAGTTGCGGTGGATTGACTGGTGTCTAGGTTCTAGCTGGGTGCCTAGGAGTGACGTATTGGATGAAGTGCCCATCGATTGGCTTGTTTCCGATCCTTCGCCACCTGGCTGAGGTGGTTTTATATCCATGATTTGCTAGTGTGGAATAGGAGAGGAAGATGATAATAAAAAGAAGTGGGAAGTCCTGAGGAATATATATTGAGCTCAATGTCAGAATGGAATAAGTAGCAACCAACTTGGATGTTACACTCAACATGAATCCTGCTGTGTATGACTGCAAGTTGCAGGGGTTTCCCACTGTCTGGCAATTTGCATTCAGCCCGTCTGATGTTTTTTGTTCGTGTCCAGGGATAAATTGAGGTGTACAACAACCGAAATCTCATGATTGTCAGCCATGAATAGGACATTCTTCGAGCGAAAGGATATCTGCTGATCATTATGTCAAATAATCCCCGGGACAATCCATGAACCTGACGCTAACAATCCCGCTATCTTGTACAGTTAGCCTAACTAATCCCATTTTATTGACAGGCAAAGGGCAGATTTGGCCTTGTTCAAGTTGAGTAAACGTACCAACTGTGACATGAAAGACGCAGCTTGCTTCAATATTGTCCATATCTTGCACCATCCAACATCTCGCCCAACAACAAAGTCAACACAAACTACAATGGGCCATCCCTCGACAAGGAACTTTTCACCAATTCCAGCAAGCAAATAGGCCAAATCCACAAAGCGGTCCACACGATGACGTCATCAACCGAATGAAGGCAAGTGCTGCTTGGAAGCAGAAAGAGTCCGAGCCCTTGGGGCATTGTGCAGCTTGCAATCCATACAGAGGCTTGCGGCTAAGAAAGGATGAGAATCACACTTTTTAAGCACTCAAGAGAAAGACAAATGGATTGAGGATTATGTTGAGAGAGAAACTGCTGGGGCAAGAAAGCGAGATCCAGATGCAGAGGCAGCGGTTAGGCAGGAGCAGGAAGACACAGGGACAGCTGAAAACACGGAAATGACAACCAGAGAGCAAGAAAAGATGTTTGAGAAGATGATTGTGGCTATCGGAGACAGTGTGAGCAATCTTGCAAGTTCCGACCAGGGGGAGGATGAGGAAGATACGGATGATGAAGAGATGGAGCAGGGCAAGGTCAGTGAAGTCGACAAACCCGGCTGGGTGATGGGTAAAATCTCCAGAATGGTACAACAGCGCATGATGAGGTTTCGGCAGAAACAGATGAAGCTTGACAAATTGACACAACCAGGATGGAGGGACGCAGCCGACTACGTCCGTGAAAGAGATAAGAAGCATGGCGTATCAGAATTGCAGCTTCCGGCAGTTTTTCATCCGCAAATGGATGTTGAGGTAGCTGCACCCACACCCACAACATTTGGACAGCTTCCGGAGTGTGTTAATATTGCCACTGGAATTTCGGAAATGCCGCAAGGGACTTCTCGACCAGGACGTAGTCATATTAGACGAGGTTCTGTGATGCCACAGGTGGACAGAGGTATAGCCGGTCTTGCGACCACCGTGGATCCTGATTCATCACCAATTCACAATGCCAAACCTGTTGAACTTGTAAGCTGTTACCCGTGCATAGTACCTCACCAGCCAATTACCATATAGACATTGGAGTTGGACGAAGACAGGGTGATGGCTCCTGCGTCATCGGAGGTATGAATAGGCAAATCAGTATTTTTGACGTCATATCACTGTCAAAAACAATTGTTGTACCAATTTTGCTCCATGTCAGCGCTTTGTTGATTTCCAGGACCAAATTGTGAGGTATGAAAATTTGTCTGTGCATGTGCAAGGGTCAAACACACCATGCGAATGTTCTAGAACCCAACTAATCTTCTATGATGGCCAATACGCTCGATTTCATTTTGCCTATTACTAATAAGTGACAAAGCAAAAGCTATATTAGTGACAAAATATACTACCAAAATTTAAGTAGGTGATGTCATACGAGTCATAGAAGGAGCAGTCCGTACTCAATACGAATCAGTCTGATTGACAACCGTCATGCTGCATTTATCCATGCATCCAACTGCATAACTCTCCGCACAGACCTGGTGCACATGGTTGAGATATTTACAAATACTTATGGTATGTCATGGAACTCAAGGAGAAGGAGCTGGATTAGGCAAGGTGAGGAAGTCGAGAGATATTAATCAAAAACTGGTGAATCGATCTACATGCCATGGATTGTCGGCTGAAAGTGCAGGAATGTGATACGGCCAGGACATTACTCACTCAGATAACGTGGATAGAGGTGGTTCAGAAATTGAGAGCCCACACACCATCTGGATGCAATTGATAATACCGACAAACGCAAATTTGAATGTCACGAATGAATCTGCGATTCGTTGCATACAATGAATGACTGTACGAAGGCTGTTTCGATGTGCGTCATGAGAACGTCAACATTGCGTCATCGATTTTTAGTCCTACACATTCCACAATCAATCGGCTCCATTGTCTTGTCCTTCCAGAGTAGATGTGTTGGTAAGTGATATAGCCAGGAAGGCAAATTGCTTGCTCATTGCCCGATCATGAACATGAGCGTCAACGGATTGTCAACGTGTTTCAGTCTTATACGTTCGACAATCAAAGGGCTGCATTGTCACCTCCTGCCAAAGTAAATTTTTTGGTCATTGTTAGAGCTTAATAGGCATATGGCACACTCATTGCCCCATCCTAAAAATAAGTGCCAATGGAGCGTCAATAATTTCGGGCCTTGCCTCTGTGAGAATCCTAAGGCTATGCGGCGACATTGATGCACAATTGAAATATCGGCTGCGTTTCTGGGCGGAAATACTGTGAAACCTTCGCTACTATGTCGTAAGAATGAGCATCGATGGACTGTCAACGATTTTTCGCTTTGCATCGTGTGACACCCAATCTTTGTGTGGTGAGATTGACTCCTAATCGAACTTTCGGCCGCTTTTCTGGGCTATAACGCTTGAGACAACATTGTTACTATGTTCTAAAATTGAGCATCAACGGAGCGTTAACAATTTTTAGCCTTGCATCCGGGACATTGCAAGGGCGGTGTGGCAACATTAACCCATAATCGAACTATTGGCCGTCTCTCTAGGCAAATATGCTTGGGGCAACATTGCTACCATGTTCTGAAAATGAGTGTCAATGGAGCATCAACAATTTTCGGCCTTGCATCTTGGAAAATCCAAGTGCTGTGCGGCGACATTGTTCCATAATCGTAATATCAGCCTTCATTCCTGGCAAAAATACTTGGGACAACATCGCTACTAGGTCCTAAAATGAGCGTCAAAGGAGCGTCAACGATTGTTAGCCATGCATGTTGCAAAATGCAAAGGCTGTGCGGCGACATTAACCCATAATCAAACTACCGGACTCCTTTTTAGGCCAAAACGCTTGTGACAGCATCACTACTATGTCCTAAACCTGATCGTCAAAGGAGCGTCAACAATTTTTGTTCATGCAACTTTCAAAACCCAAGTGCTGTGCATCGACATACACCCTGAATCAATGTATAGGCTGCCTCTGTACACAGAAATGTCAGTAATAATTTTGCTACCGCCCCCTAAAGATCTGTGTCAGCAGAGCAGCAACAGGTGAAGTGGGGCTGAGTGAGCTTCACAGCAACGAAATGCCTTGCATCATTTGTAAATGGAGTTGTTAAAGCTCAGTCCTGCCAGTACAACGTTGTATACGACTTCACAACGATGCATGCAATGTCTCACAGGTCATACTTGGGTCTTTCATGGAGCCCAAGAGTCAATATTTAAGCACCAGCATTCTACTCAACAATAATGTAACTTTTAACAGTCTATCAACGTGAATTACACAGCTTTCAAATTCCTACAACCATGTCGGATTCCCAATCTATCAATACCTCGTTGCTAGACATTATGATATCTTCCAAAAACGAATGTGTCATTAGTCACTATTTGAGCGACCTTACTTTACAAATCATATTCGATGTTTGGTGTGCTTCAAGGAATGTTGGCTCAAAACTTCCTATTGCATGGAGGTATTCTAGACATGGGCCTACGTGTTGCATCTATTTGCACTGCAGAACTGAGGAGACTGGCAAGCCTGGCATCATATGTATTGTTTGTCATCAAGTTCTGTGCGATCCATCAGATCATGGGACCAGCTCCAAGGGTAAACACTTGCTACCGCAAGCTCAAATTGCAAAGTTAAACGAATCAACAGAGTCGGATGTTTCTGAGTTGACCAATACAACCGTTGATGAAACAGCTTTGGCCATATGAAGATACAAGGGGGTCGTGGAATGTCAATAGTAAGCTTGCAAAAGAAATTGATATTCGACAGGTAGATTTTACATATATTAACACAATTCACAGACAGAACAATCTAAACTGGCAGCAAAGGACTACCCAACTGCTGAAAATCACCAAGATACTAGGAATCTCTATATCATGTTAGGATTGGTTTCGGCTCATGATCCATGGAATACAATTTCAAACCTCGACCTGCGATGGTCATTTAAGGCAGTGTGTGGCACACTGGTGCTGCCATCCGCCTGCACCCATAGCAACATTTGCCGGAGGGAATCCTCACCTACAGTGGATGCAATTAAGCATCAATTGCCATCAAGAAATAAAGTTACCTTAGATTTAAATGAGTGGACATCAACAAACGAATTAGTGATAACATTGGTCATGGCATACTATGTGGATTGCAATCGGCCTATGCCACGAGTACAACATGAATTGAACGAGGTTGATAGCCGGTTCTATTCGTATTTCGAATTCTAATTGAGACTAATAAGTCAATGGTCATCATGCTGGAGTAACGCTAGTCATATATTTCAAAGAGGTTCCGGATCATTTGGAGCTTACCGACAGCAGTTTACTTGGAATTATGACAGAAAATACTGCTTTAAATTGCTTGATGACTCGGGAACTACCATCGACACATGAGGCCTGTGGAACCAGGTGGCCGGCATTGAGAAACCACATACCGTGCATTGCGCATGTCATTCAGCTTGCTTTGGGTGCGTTCATGAGCAATCTAAGTGTAAATGGCCGCACCAAGTCTTGGGCAGCCCATGAGTGGGATGAGTAATTTGGAGAGAATGAAAGCACAAACATTGGGAAGAGTGAAAGACTGCGAAAAGAAAGCAATGCTAGAATCAACAAGGTGTCGGCTATGCGACCGGGTTTGCCAATGATACATGAGACAGTACATATTTCAAGACATTTTAAATGACATGAAACTAACCTTCATATAACAGAGAATGCTTGCTGTGTTGATTACGCTGACACCTGGTCATCGAAACAAGTTCATTGACTGTCCAACGGCCAATGCATGAATTGCAGTACTACCTATTCTGGATGTGAAAACACGGTGGCATTTGAAACTGCATTACGTTGAGTGAGCCTACAGATTACGAGAATTCACCTGTGAGTGGCTGAACATTCCCAAATACAGCGATTACCGGCCACTCTTCACAACACAGGATGATTGGATGATCGTCAAGTATGGTATAGCAGTTTTGAGGCCATTCCGATACTGGACCCTGTGGATGTCGAAACGGCATACACTTACTCTGCACAATGTCATCACGGTCTACAATGATCTGTTCAATGATATGGATGGCATTTGGTGAGCTTTGGCTAAGAACAAGACACAATGGAAGGAAGACTTATACTTCGCTGTAAAGGTTGCATGCCAGAAGCTATTCAAATATTATCCTGAAGTCACACCAACGACCAGTCTGCTTCTCATTTCGGCGCATATCCTTGATCATTTCTGGAAGTTGCAATCATTCAGGGAGTGGGACAGGGCGATGAATCTTAATCCCGAGGACGAGACTTCTTATACTACCCAATAACAGGAGGCCTTTCTGAGGTATGTACAGAACAACTACTGTGCCAAACATCGACGAATGTCCGTCATGAAACTCGAAAATGTTTCGCAAGGCAATATCATCCCCTCTGCAAAGCCTTGTGAATTTGGTCATTTGTCTTTTGATCCATGTGATTTTCCCAGCAATGATGAAGATTACTTTACACTTATGAGTGTCGCTGAAACAACTCCTTGATGCAGCGATCACGCTGCATACTTATTGACGGCCGCAATGCTCCATTTGAATTCACCGCCTGAAGCACCAAAGAAGTGGGGGCAAATCAATACAAATCTTAATGATTACCACTCCGATCCAATGGAGATTAGCAGTACATTGTAGTTACCGGATATCTCAAACAGCTGACGCCAGCAAGAGGAAACGCACATAAAGGACGCCAATCTGTCCAATGAGGCGCACAACATATTTTCTATTATACCGCATGGTGTCGGAGTCGAGGCCAGTTTTTCCCTTGGGCGAAATGTTAGTGGCCGGACACAGTCTTAAACTACTGGCAAGGGGCGGCGGGAAAAAGTCATAGTACGGCAGTTTGCTCGAGCCGATAGGCCAATAGTGGCAGGCGATTGCACCGCATTGAATAACACAGAAACTGAACATGACTTGGAATTGAAGAAAGCGGCGAAGGAGAGAAAATTGCACAGAATTGCCAAAGTCCATGACTTTTTGGAGATGTGGTCGGGCAGCCAAAACCTACGTGCTACACAGAAGGTATCCCGGGCTTGAAACAAGCAATTAACAGCCATAGGATACATTTCAGATACCGAAGAGATCATCAAAGCATCCTGGTCCAACTTTCAACATGATGGTGTGGCTGCATTTGAATTGTCAGAAAGGTCACCTTTGCCACCAGCTTGTCTGCAAATGACCTCCCTGGAGTACGAACTCAAGTGTTGAACGTCTGCCAACTCACACCAATGAGCCGCCATCCATCCGACAGTGTGGAGGATAGTGCACCTGAAAGCATTTCCAACGCCGAAAATTAGCTGAACAGGAATGGTGACTTGAACAATCCAAACGACAGTGAAGCGGACTGTGAGGCAGATGATGAATCCAATATAGAGACAGACAATGGCATCAATACTTGGGAAAGCCCACAGCACTGGGTGGTTACTCCGGGACCAAATGTGCCTGGATTGATTCGGCCAACATGGAGGTCAATGAAAAGGCCGAAAAGGGGTTGATGACTGTCAGTGCAATGGAAACGAGGAGGAATAAGGGAAACCAGAAAAAGTAGCACAGATTGGGTCAATATGTTTTCACCAGGATCTATATGTTGCCTGACTGAGAATTTCACTTATAGACATATTATGGTAGAATAGTGTGCAGTCGCATGAGGATAATTGTTCGTAAATGAAACTATAGCTGGCGAAATGTAATATTCAGAGAGATATATCGATTTTCGTAGAATGAGAGAGGCCTGTGCAAGAGTTTTACTGGGCTAGGCTTTGCCAGCGGGTTGAGTCTCAATCAGACAGAAAGGCATGCCATCAGTCCAAAAATACATTCATATACTTATCGATGGCAGCAGATATCAAATATACAATACATTAAAATCAGCCTCAACGGGGTGTCAATCATTTTTGGGTGTGCGTCCTGGGTAATCTCACCACTGATAGGTTGCACACAGTCATAAATGAATTTCTGGCCGCCTTGATAGGCAACACAGACCACGATACCCTGCCTGCCCTATCTTTGAGATGAGCATCAACGGAGCGTCAAAGATTGTTGGTCAGGTATCTTGGGTAATCTGTAGGGGAACAGGTTGCAGACGGTCAAAAACAAAGTATTGGCCGTCTTTATACGAAAAACACACAATGACATACTCCCTGCCCAATCTCGAAAATGTGCATCGACCGAGCGTCAATGATTGTTGGTCGTGTATCTTGGGTAATCAGCAGGCCAACAGGTTGCAGACAGTCATAAACAAAGCATTGGCCACCTCTATAAGGAATAGAGAAAATGACATGCTCCCTGCCCTATGTGGAAAATGAGTGTCAATGGAGTGTCAACAATTGTTGGCCATAGATGATAGTTAATCACAGTGCGATGTGGCCGCTATTTTCTATATACATCATTTTGACTGTTTTTGTTCTTCAAAAGGCTCAAGAACACTTAGTGGTAGCTCTGTAAATGAAATAAGTTGTTACTGTCCTGGAGGATGTGGTGGGAATATCCTGTACATATTTGCCTATAAAGGCTGCCTTGTCCTTGTTTCTGGATGCTTGTGATGAAGTACCACTCATATTACCAAAGATGGAAGACCAGAAATTGTTGATGCTTTGTTGACCCTGATTCTCAAGATGGGGTGGGGAGCGTTTCGCATTCTCTTTGAACTCTAAAGACTGCCAATACTTCATTTATGACAGTGTACAACCTGTCGCCTCCCAGATTACCCAAAATTCACTGCCAACAATCATTGACACTGTGTTGACACTCATTTTCAGGATGTGGCAGGGCGCATGTCTCTGTTTGTGTTGATCATCAAGGCGGCCAATACATTGAAAATAAACAGTGATCTACCAATGTCAATATTTTGCGATTAACAGTAGTGTATCTGAATGCAACCCTATATAGTGAATCCTGAAATGCAAAACTGAAGTTTGGAACTGACAGGTCTAGCCAAACCAGGCAAACCCCCCCGGTTGATGGGTATAGGTCCGGATTTGGCCCCCCAAGAGGCTGCGTGTCAGGTTTTTGGATCTGTCTGGAACCGAACCGACGCGTTGTTGCGGTCCAATCCCAAACCACTGGTTGGTTACCCAGACCCATTGCTAACACTACCTACAAGCACATATCTGACTTCACTTGATCAAGGCAATCAAGTGCATTGTTGAGTTCACTTGTTCAACACCTCAATCCAAATGCATCTCTCAACTCATTCAATCACATCCTTCAAGTGCATCTCCAAGTTCACTCCATCATATTCTCCAGGTGCTTCTCCGATTGCTCTGGAGTACCATATGCAGCCTGATTTACACTATGTATATCAATAGACACACAGAGATAGATAATACATGTCATATGCTGAAGTAGCAAATCTTCTTGTGATTGTAACAAATGCAAATATGATACGCACAATGGCTTTCGGTTATGGAACCTTAAAAACCACTGCTGTGAGAATGCCGCACCAAGTTTGAAGTCCCAAAAACAGTTGTACAGAAGTCTCTGCTGCACTTGAAGTCTCAGCTCCTCTCAAAGTTTCCCACCAACTAGTACAGAGGTCTCAGCAGCACCAATATTTGACTCTCCTATATGTCAAATATCCTAGCCTCTTGAATGCAACTCTATACCTGCTGGAGCTTTCAGAATCATGTGAGAATGCTCCTGTGGCATCTGAAAGCATGTTGCTTAGCTCCAGGGGGGCCAGGGAGAGTCTGCAGGTACATAGGAGGACTAGTGAGGTCGACTGGAGTGTCTGGAACATTTGCATCTGGCCTCTGGACATTTTTACACTTTGCTGATATTCTTGTCTGGATCTGCATTCCACTTAAACCTCTTGGCACATTCTGTATGTGACACATTACTCTCATCTGCAACTTTATGGGTATTTTAGTTCAAAGTGTAGTGTAATGTATCTGGTGGCAGCTGTAGTGTCAATCTGAATACAGTCTCCATGATGAGCAAGTTCCAGTGCAGGACTTTGATGCCAGTTACCAATGGGCTTGCTGTGAAGGTCCGTTGGAATTGTGGATCCAGAATGAGTATATAGGATGCCATATACATATTGTGATTGTGGGAGTCCATGTTATCCATCATGCCATTAGCTCTGCTAGACTTGCTGATTGCAGTGCTAGTCATTCTCAATGTTTGGGTCTCATCCGAAATAACCACACAACATATTCAGCAGACTGAATATCTTCAACCGTCAGCATCTACTTAGTGGAACAACTGGTGGATCTCATCAAATGTCAAGCTCACAACTAGTCTTCCTGATGGGATGCCCTGTTCCAGGAACAAATACCATAGTGGTGATGTGGTGTGAACTCAGTTAACTTAGTCCTTGCAGCTTCCCATTCTGCCAACATCAGTTTAGTGCTATTTTAACCCAGCTTGAATTCTCTATAGTGGTATGTATTCCAGTTATACCATTGAATTGAAGTTGGGAGGTGGACCATCTACCCTGGCTTTTGTGGCTCTCTTCTGACCATCTTGCACAGTGTATTCATCACTCAGTGGTTGGTCAGGTCAATCTCCCATTTGTTGAACTGGGAAGGTGAATTCTTGATTTCTTTATTCACAGTCATTAACCTGGTGACATAATACAGCTAGTGCTATTGGAGTCTGATGATTATTAGTGTGGCCAACAGTATATCTCACTAGTACAGCAGGGTCTAACTTTTGCAGTACCACAGTTATCAGCCAATAAATCGCCCCTTGCCATGCAATTCTCCTTCACTGCTGTCAAATTTATTGCAACATGTTGGTAAGGTTGTAACTTCATGGGTTTGTGGGGCAGCTTGAAGGTTCTGGTCTCCATGGTAATGTCTAACACTGCTATTGAGTTCTCCAAGTTTTCTCTCTGAAATTGCTGATAATCCATCAGCACTGCCAACATGCAACTATAAATTAGCTTTGATTCTAATATTCTGACAACAGCTGAGCTATGACAATCCATCTGACAGTAGCTCAGACTGTCACGGCGCAAGAAGGTACGGAGATACCTAGGAATAATAGAAGAAAGATACGGAAGGTGTGGAAGGAATGGTGTTACGGAGAGGCGGAGACGTTGGAAGATGCGGAGGAAGCGGCGAGATGGTGGCGGTATAATTTAGTAAGATAAAGAAGTGGTCTGAGGTGTTGCGACGTGGGGAGAGGTGGCGTGGTTGTTATGATAAGGGATAACCTAGTGGTGTGTAAGATCATGAGATGAGATTCGGATGGTACATCG
>Ga0307512_10001806_pt1 | contig 28915 bp, 42 predicted proteins | sample 14_EM_MG_FD_200267 | JGI IMG/M metagenome (GOLD analysis project Ga0307512, IMG submission 200267) | Populus trichocarpa ectomycorrhiza microbial communities from riparian zone in the Pacific Northwest, United States - 14_EM | ecosystem: Host-associated > Plants > Roots > Unclassified | place... | reverse complement strand
TCCCAGGGCACCATATTCTAGTCCTCCCCCAGAAATGTAACTGTTCGGATCCAGTACCACATTTGCCTGACCACAGGGTCTCATTAATGTTATCGCAGTGGAATACCCCAACCGTCCTACCGTGGGGCGTGAACAGCACCTTTGATGTGTCTACCGATTTTCGCTGTTTAAGTGGGTTGATGCATCCATGGGAACAACTCATACTGGTGCTTGTGTGCCTGAGAAGCAGGTTTTCCATCATAGCTCCTCTGAGTGTTGTGGGTCGGAGTGTGCTGTCCTCAGAAAAACTCTTTGTTGAACTGCTGCACTTTCACGCCCTAGTTGTATTGTGTTGTCAATTGTGTCGGTTGTGTTGTGTCATGAAAACCATGTTGCTAACTTGCATAAAACATCAAAGGAGGCGAGTTGCCCTGGAAGAGGGACTACTGTTCGAGGTCCATACTGAGTGGTATTGGGTGGTTGTTGCAGTCTGAGGTACACTTGAACACAAGGGGTGAACAAGCGGACACACACAGGTATGCGAAAATGAAGCCAAAGTAAAACCGCAACCCGCCCAAAAAAAAGGGGGTCTTGGCAAAACCAGGCGGTGAGGTGTGTTGTCGAAGGTGTGTGTTTTCTCGGATCCTTTCCATGAAGTAAAAGCATGCGATGTTCGACATTTTGCCGAGGACATGACTACTTAAATATATAGCTCGTTTTTGACGATATCGTCAACGAGTAACAGCAAACTATGGGGGTCACAGGGAACAAAAAAGATGTGCTTCGTGTCGTAATCCTCCTGCAGAATATCCCAAACCACACGTACCATAAAACTCGCAGTATCAGACCCAACTACTCTCGTCAATAACCGTATCGATATACTCGCAGCCCCTCTAGACCACCAGTGCTTCTTTATAAACATCAACATAGCACAACGGTAACCACTTCTCCTCCAGCGCCTTTCTATCCGGCGGCTTGAAATTCGCGAAGCCTCTTTGCGCCGCGGTTTTGGTGTGCTTATCCTCGAGACTGGTGAATAGCTGGGCGTTCATAAACACAGCCATTGCTGCGTCATGCTGCTTGGCATACTGTGCTTCGGGCGTGAGACGGATTGGAGGGCCACAGCCGGGCAGCTGGAAAGGATCAGCGACGGTTGGGATGGCACGGGTTTGCCGGCGGCGATGGCGGAGGTAGGGTTGAAATTCTGCGAGATGCCGTAGCTGTCGTCTGGTATGTCTTGCGCTTTTGTAGTGACAGAAGAGGCATTCGGAATGAATGTATGGTCAGCACTATTTTACAACTGCGGTTTCCAGTTCCGTTCTTCTTTCCCGGGATCTCGCCAGGTTTGAAAGGCTGATAGCTCTGGATTTGTTGTGGGCGACATAGTTGAGGTGAAGGGAGGGGGTAGAGAGCAGAGTTAAGTGAACCTACAATGGTAAGTTATGTCACGGTGGAGAAAGTTTAAGTGTCCGATGTCATGGCGACAGTCTTGAAATATATGCTACCAATAGACACAATCAGTCTCGAACGCGTGGGCGAGGTTAGCAGAACCGGTAAGAAGCATTGTCTCATCGACCTAGATTTGATTTAAGATGAGTATGTACGTATGATCTCGTCCAAACTCAAATATACCCAAATTCCACGACATCTTGTGTGGGCATCACGTCTCAGACTATTTGATAATTTGATATCCTTAGACCCTTTAAACTTTGTGGACAGCGGGTATGAGACATCACTCGGACTAACTATCTATGGAATACCCCTTCTATATATTTGCAACTTATCTCTCTCTGTACATACATCCACATCTCTCAAGCTGCGAACTAGATTGGGGATGACTAGTGACGTTCATTGTTCATCTCTCGGTACAGTACACAAAATTTTCTATCACTCGCTCTTGAGTACGTACTATCTAAGCGCCCTACGATAGAATATGTAGAACGGGATTCCTAGGTTAGGGTATTAATCACGAAGCTTGTTGCCTAGCTGAATTTGTATTGCACTGTAACAGTACACCCTTTACTCTAGAGCACTTGGATATCAGACATTATTCGCACAATACGGTACCCAAAACCCACCCATTCACACATCATCTGCAGTACAAAAGAACCTCACAATCTACCAATTCGCACCAAAACACCGACACAACCAAAACCCAGCAACCAAAACAAAAAAAAAAGGGGGGTATATGTGTGCTACTCCCGCTCAACGTAAACCAGCCACCTATCGTCGCCGTTACTCTTCGCAGTATCTTCCCTCATTCCCCCATCCCCCTCCCCACCCGCCTTCCCATAACCCCACCCCCTCGCCAGCCACCCCCACTCTCAGTGGGCTGACTAAACGCGACTTCCCCCCTCCCCAGCCGCATGCCGTACACAAACCTCTCACACGCCTCATCCAAAAGTTTCCTCGCCACCCCCATCCTCCTCCACTCCTTCGCGGTCCAAACCCTACTAACCCCCATTACCGCCCTCCGTCTCTCACCAAGCTCGACACTCCCTATCCCTCTCGCCAAAAACGCACTTTCAATCCTTTCCGCAAGGAGTAACCCCACAACCTTTCCCTGCGCCACATACAAAAACGCCTTATACCCCCCAGCCCACAGATTCTTCTCCGGGATCGCGGCAGCAGAAAGCTCGCTATCCACCACCTCCAGCACCTCGCGCACCTTCTTCTGCTCTGCGGAGGAGGAGGACGGCGTGACGATACTTATATTTGTGTCTGACGTCTCCGGGAAATCGATGCCGGAGAGGAACTTCCCATGAAAGCGCCGGTGGATCGATATGTCCGAGGGGTCCGAGATGTGGTAGCTCATGCCGCAGAGGACGCAGGTGGTGCGTATGGATTGGCCCAGGTCTAGGGTGAGCTGCGTCAGTTTCTCGCGAGGCTGCTGTTGCTTCTTGCGGGGTTTGGTGGGGAGGCGGTGCCGGGTGCGGGTTATTGCGAAGGGTTTCTTTTGCGGGGGTGGTGGGGGGGGTGAGGGGGAGGAAGAGGAGCTGGTGGTGGTGGGAGGAGAGGATTGTCGTTTCACCGGGACAGTAGGCGTGGCGGTGACGGCATTTTTGCGGCGGGCGTAGGTTGTGGATGGTGGGCGTCTGCTGGATAAGGTTAGCTACCGCGGCAAAGGCGATGAGTAGGGAGGGGCAAAGTATACCGTCGTGGTTGCATAGTGCCGCTTCGTGAATTTAAAATATTGCGTGTTGTGGGGTAACGAAGAAGTCGACGCGGCGATGGAACGAAATCACATAGAGACGGAAGATGCCGCTCCATACAAAAGCACGAAAGTAGATGTTCTAAGGTCTCCACTTGACAAAGAGAATATCCCTTGCCCAAGATGGCCGCTTTCCCGGGAAGGTATCCTGCCAGGCAAGATTCTTGATTGCAGGGTAGGCAGCGAAGAACTGCAGTGTAAAAAAAGCCTTCTCTTTGATTCATCTAGAACTGTCAAATACAATCTATCTACTGCGCTTGTTCTGTCCTTCGAGTTTTCCTAGGGGCACAGAAGTAGTGGTATCTGCCCTCTTGCAGAGCCGACTTCTAACGCTTTTCCCACTTAAAGTTGCTTCCATCTCAAGTTGACCATTTGCTTCCTCCTTCTCCTCCGCCCTGTACACTGTGGCCCCTTGCAGTTGCAAGATATTGAGATTCTCTCACTGGTAGAAACCCTCACTGCTGCCGCAGGGAGGAAAAGAAGTGATATTTATTTCTTTCCAGGGGATAATATCCTGAATCTGTGCAGCTGCAGCTGAGGGAACTCGGAGCAGTTGACTATCCGGATATAGTCTCTCAAGCATGCCAAACTGGGTTTGTAGCTTGTAGTGGTTGTATGTTTCTCTGCCAGTACTCGAGCAAACATTCAGTGGGGGTCAGGATATCCTACTGTACAAGTATATTACTTGGCCGGCAAGATGTCCCCACTTGGCGAGTGGGGCATCTCCCACCTACCAGTTAAGAATCTTTGTCTGGGAGGATACCCTCCCAGCAAAGCGGTCATCTTGGGCAAAGGGATATCCCCTTGACTAGCCGGACACCCTCTTGGTGAAGCGGAGAACTTGACCGCTGGGGGAGAACATAAACAAAACATCGGGACGACTCTACAAGTAACCCGAGGACTAGGTGCTTAAGTACACGAGTACAGTACAATTCGGTCGGACGGAACTGATGCTTTCTAAGTTCGTTTTCCAGCATCATCAATTATCACTGCATCACCAGGATTCACTCCAATCAGCCCCAATTTTAAGTTCATGATAAAGCTTCTTGTTTAGTACTATCATTTGCATCCTATCCAACATACGCCAAAGAACAAACTAAAACCCCTTAAATTCTTCGCGTAACAATTACCACTCCAAAGTCGAGCAGGAAAAATAAAGAAAAGTCAATTCTTTAATAAGGACTATTAACGATATGGTGGCGGCTCCTCAACTGCCTTACTGGCGTGGAAATACTCTCCCTGGTCGGGTTCTTGAATGTCGCCTTCTGAACCAACTCGACCTCGTTGGGCAGGGCCACAATCACATTCTTGTCCGATCCGAATCTGAAATTGTCGGCTTTAACCTCCTCCGTATACCGCTTGATTTGGTACGGATCTGACTTTCCTATGATAGCTCGGCGGAGGTTCCAAGTAACTATGAACGGTCCTGTAGATGTGATGATTGCAGTTTCGGTCGCATCAACACCCGTGTTGAACTTGGCCGCCGTGAAAGAGAGCGGTAGTTTCGTCTCCGCCTGCATTTGAGCTATGTGCATGGGGTTGAGTGTGAGACGGCGAGGCTTCGGCTTGGAGTCCTTAGGGAATGACTTCTCAAATCCAAGTTTGCCCTCGTTCTTTCCCGTAGTCTGAAGGGAGTCAACGAGGAGGAGATACGTCTTGCAGGTAGCCAAAATCCACCGACCATCCTTGGAGATGTCAAGGCCAATAATAGCCTCACCCAAGGCAGGAAGATGCGTTTTCGCATTAATTCCTAGGCGATCAAACAAGCGGATATCACCCTTGTTGGAGGCCACAGCGATATAACCGTTTTCAGTCGTCGCGGTAGCAGAAAAGTCGTTCTTCGACACATATTGCTTAAGCTGCGAATCAACCAGTTTGTCACCAGCTAAACGAGGATCGATACGGAAGAGCGCATTGTGGGAGAGACCAAGAAAAGTCTTTTCGCCGGTCATTTGAGCGAATTTCTATACCAAAAACTGTTAACGTTCCAGAAACTGATGATGTGTAAGCATGGGCTGCTTGCCTTCTCCGGGGCAAACACTTTCACGGGAATGTCGTCGTGGACCCTCCAGTCGTCAACCACTTTTCCGTATTCCAGATCCATCCGGTACAGGTTGTGGGGGTTGGTGGCGTCCTGCATAATCATGCTGCTGTCTCCTTCATGCAACATGACCTAGAAACGTGTTTAGGTTAAACAAAACTTAGCAGCTTCTGGCTTTTGAAATCGTACCTTTGATGGAGCAAACTTCCTTCCACCGGGCGTTTTTACACCTGTGATCGTTGTACTGAATTCCAGATCCTTGTCACCAACGTGTTTGAAGACGCCGATATTGTTTCCTCGGATGACAAAACTCCTGTCGTGCTTGAATCCAACAGCTAGTTGACTGTTTACATTGCCGTCATCATCAACGCCGCGTACATGTGTACTATCGTCCTCCTCATCGCTGTCGTATTCCTCGCTCCTGTTTCCGGCGTCATCCGCCTCCTCTGCTTCGTAATACTCATCCTCATCGGCCTCTAGAGGAGCGTCTTCCATGGTAAGATCCTGGAAAGCATCCAGAACATAGTCACGGTCTTGTTCCTTGACCTTAGCCCACTTAATCTCATTCAATTGTTCCCAGAGTGCACGCATTAAGCCCTCTTGAAATCGTTCTTCGGTCTCGATATCCTTAAAGCGGAGGAGCCATGAGTAGGCAGCGCCATCATTCATGACATAGTGGTTGAAAATGAATGAAAGGTATTCAAAATTGAATATGGGATTGATGTCTGCAATTACAGGTTGTCCGAGCCAGGCCTTGTCTTTGCCCTCGATCTGCAGCCAGTCTGAATTACGCGTTAGTAATCGACGTGTTCGGAAGTTTCCAGGAACAAGTTAACGTACACTGCCATTGTCCAACTTCGCTGACGATTGCCGTCACCTCTTGGTCCTGCATAAGGAATGTATTACTAGCAATATCGAAAAGATGCAGCTCTGCACCCTCCTTGCACAGTATTTCGGTAGCTGCCGGTGCTGTTGCGGCTTTGGGAGCGGCCGTCGCTTCCAGAACCTCAGGTTCCTTCGCCTTCCGAGTCTTTCTAACTGGGGTCTTTTTAACTGGAGTAACGGGAGCAAAAGATGCCCTTGAGGTGGCGACAGGTGATCCAGCGGGCGATGCAGCAACTGGTGATGCTGGTGGAATGGGGGAGTCGCTGAATTTCATCGGAGTCAAAGAGTCAGTCAACGACGTGGTGCACTCTGAAACCCGCAAAGACTTACGTGAACACAAACTGCTTCAGGTCCTGTTCCGTAGCATTGTCACGGCTGCGCTTGTACTTGCGCTCATACTGGCACTGGACTGAAACCATCTCGAACGTGTGAACGGCGCTTGGCTGGACGGTAGTATCGCAGATAAACTCGTAGAGATCTCCCGGATCCTAAAAGCTTATTAGCACCCCGCCTTGCCTTGAAACTTTGGTTGATGTTACTCCGCTCAAGTCTCTCCAGGCAAACACTGCCTGACCGTCCCGAATAGTGTTCCTCAGGTGTAGACTCTCGTCCAGCAAGAATGTTTTTTCGTCTTTAGTGTCATCAGTGTCTTCCGCGTCATCTATCAACTGCTCTTCACCCTCCTCAAAGGCTCGTGTTATGACTAGTTGGTAGTGAAAGTCGGTTGAGGTGCGTCGGATCGTCGCTTGCGCATCTTTAAATCTAGAATGATGGTTAGTAGAGCGTCCTATTTAACCGCACTAATGATGGGCTATCTATACATGCACTCGCTGTATCCCTTGACTGAGTGAGGTCTCACGATGTAGAGTTGGCCTTGGTCTAGTTGTATGATGTCTTGCTTTGAGGTGTCGCCGAAGATGTACTTCCCCACATTCCTGAGCATAAACATTTTCGTCGATCGTTCAGATGGACAGGCTTGGAGTCGTCACCTTGGTTGTGGATATGATATGGAGGACGATCGGCAGGGTGCACAGTGGGTGGAGGAGAGTTGGTCGGTTGCAGGCAACTACTGCCAGGTCGTAGTGGGGCGATAACCAAACGTTATTTTCATGCGCCACAGACGTCAGTGTGGCAAGTACCAATGAGCATGGCAACTTGCACTTTCTACAAATCTTACGCACTTAGTACCTGCTTCCTCCTATTGGTGGGCATCTGTTTAAGATATCTACATGCACCTCTGTTCTTCATTAAGGTACATGCCTTTAATCATGAACGCTGCCACTGATAAACTCCCCAAACACCCTCCCACCACTTGAAATTTTCCGATACCCAATTGAAAAGCCAGAACAGCAGCATAAGACCAACCCCCACACCCACCACTGTTCCACTAACAAAGTGTAGAATCCCTGTGAACTCGATGCCCTTGTCGGCCAGCGTAACATCAAACTCACGTTCAAGCTTTTCCACCATCTTTTCCTTCGAAAACTCTTGACAACCCTGCCCATTTCCTTTATCTCAGCCGGCGCATCTCAAACAAGGCCATCCGTATTACAGCTGTCCATTCTTCAGGAATCTCTGGTCATAGGCAGTCACACCCTCTTGGATGGTTTCTAAAGGATCATCGGAATTATGACCTAGAACAGGGAGCTGTAAGTGAGTCATTCGGTAGTAGTGCTCAGATTGTTGGAATGTGTTGGTGTGACGCATACCTCAACAATCAGGGCTTCCAACAGAATAATGCCAAAAGTGTTCCCGTTCCGGTGTGTAGAAAAGTAGCGAGGCTGCCTTCAGGAGATGTTTTCCAGCTAGCTGGTATGTAGTCAGGAAAGTGACAGCAGAACAGTACGGATATATATGGCACAAAGAAGTAGAAGAGCGGTATACAAGCTGAGAGCTAGTCTATGAAGAAGCAGTCGTAGGCGGATAGCTCACCGGAGAGAAGGAGTGACAAGGTCAGATGAAGCTGACAGAGGATAGCGTAGAGAATGCTGAATCGTCCCAAGATGTTAGGCGGTATGGAGTTTCCGACGACGCGGATTTTAAGAGTCCCTACATGAGAGTGAGCATATACAACTTTCCACGACCAAACAGCGTAAGAAAGGCCCAAGCAATACCATTCCGAGCTTCATCGAAACAATGGCGAAGGTTGCAGTGAGAGGTGTAGATTGTGTGACATTGTGTCCTCGGACCGTAAACCAACAGCAGAACCGACGACTAGGCGCTCGGCGCCTCCTATCCCAAGATCGGGTGGATAAAGAGGATCCGCATTTTTTGGCGACGACATTGGGCAGAGCGAAGTGGTTGTGATGCAGGTATTGGAGCCCATGTCACTAATAAGTCTACTCGTACATTGAGTAGTGCGGCTCACTCTCTAGTGCAGGATCGGTCGGCCGACCGACGCGAAAAGGTTAAAAGGAAGACAGCGTTCGATCGATCCGTGTGATGGAATGTGTTTAACTTTTAGATGCGCATTTATCATGCTCGACTACTCGATCTTCACGAGAATTGCCGCTGAGAGAAACAAAGGTGATACTGCACGTCTTCCTGGCCTCTGCGCACGGCAGTCAATGCCACTAAGACCGAGAGGCATCGGTAGTACTGTGATATTTTTACGTGAGTCACAGCCTGTCACGGCGTGTCGTCGCTAGCGCCCAAATCCCAGCGGCAGCGCGTTCGTTCGTGCATTCGTTGCTTGAACTTCTCCACTTGACCCCACACCACACGTCTCCCCCCAGTGCTCGTTGCCGTATTTATTCCCCCACAATACCGTCTCCAGGCTACCGCCCAGAAATACCTCCGCATCATTGACTGTATACCACTGAAACCTCGTGCGAAATCACTCGTCACATTCCACTTTTTGGTGTGGTGACGAACAGGTCGTCCGAACAAACAAACAGTCGCTAGCACAGCTCTTGCTGGGATACCATGAACGGCGGGGGAGAAACCACTGTGCCACCAACTGAGAACGGTGCTCAGCAATCACAGCCTCTGCACCAGCTCAAGCAAGCCTTGCAGATCGTCTACGATCCACATTCGAGCAACGATGATCGAAAACAAGCTGGCGCCTTTTTAGAAGCCGCAAAGAGCGAAAAGGAAGCGCCGTTCCACGGGTTCAAGCTCGCGCATGATAGGACCCTCGAACCCGTCGTGCGGCATTTCGGCCTTTTGTTGCTGGAAAATGCGCTCCGATATTCATGGCCAGACTACACTGTTTCCGAAAGTACTACTGTCAGAAATTGGATCCTATCTCTCGCGGAGAATGTCACCAACAGTGACCCCGCATATCTGAGAAACAAAATTGCGCAACTTTGGGTTGAGGTGGCCAAGAGACAATGGGACAACGAATGGTTAGATATGGACGAGTTGTTGGTGAGGTTGTGGGAGAATGCCGCAGTACAACCCAATGCTGCGCAAAGGGACCTCGTACTATTCATATTGGAAACGCTGGTAGATGATATTTTCAACCGCGAAGATTCAGTAGCTGGGTTGAGGAATACACCATTAAGCAAAGCCTGTTTTGATGTATTCACACCTCTCAGTGTCTTTAATACCTACTATTCTCAGAGAGAACCCAGCACAGTGAACCGATGCGGAGAGGACGGGTGGCTTGTGAGACTTGTCCGATTGCTCGATGGAGCACTTGATGCAGGCGTGAAAGAGAACTCAGAGGCCGAAGTGTGCTCTATCAAGATCCTGGGTGTGCTTAAGGCTTGCATGGGATGGTCAATTTCCAAGTATGGCCCATCGCAAACCTATTGCGGTGATTTTAACTGATAACATCTTCTGTAGGGCCGTTGCTGCCTCCAAAGTCGTCGAAACTGTTGGAAGATCTCTAATGGTTGAAAGTACGGCAGTGCAGATGGTAGATACACACATTTCGAGCCAAATCAGTGCCTTAACGAATAAAAGCTGATGGGACAGATTGCCACAGAATGCCTGCATACGTTGTTCACAAAACCGTTCTTCGAAGATGATGATTTCCAGAGCCTCGTCTGTCCGATGTACCATTCTCAGACCGTAGAACTACTTAAAAACATCTTCAATTGGATACAAGTTGATCCCAGCGACATTAATGAAGATCGATATATGTTTCTGAAGAGGTTCTCTGAGGTAGATAATAGTCCATGTGATTACGATTGTGTCGCCTACAAAGGTAGCTAACTTTCCACAATCCATAGATGATTTCCAATCTAGGAAGCTTTATAGAAGAGAAGGCTTCGTCATTACCGAATGAAATAGACCTGGCTGGGTTTCTAAGTCTGGCATTCCTAATAGCGAGCCACGATAGTTTGGCGATCTCGATTCCTGCCCTAAACCTCTGGACAAAGATTCTCAGGTCCGAGACCTTAGGACAAGTTGAGGCAGTACAGCCTTTTACTCCTCGGCTATTAGAACTAGCAACAACTAGACTCATCAGGGTACACATTTCTAGCCTTGCAAATATTCCAGTGACTGACGTGATGCGGTATATATTACAGTACGAATCCATGGCTGAAGACAGCACAAACCCCAGTGTAGTTTTCCTAAACGAAGATTTGGACACCATTCCAGAACGCCATGCATTCCTAGGGAATTATAGACGATTTTGCAGTAGCATTGTGGAGAGCATCACAAGGCGACGACCGTTTGAGGCGTTTCCTTTCATCATATCCAACGTTGACAACACTCTATCGTCATTATATTCGAATGAGCCGCCTTTTGCCTGTAAGTCCCGTCATAGTACGGCCCATATAATTACTCATGGTGAGGCTGTAGTCGAACAGTACAAGAAAAATTCGATGCCTTTTCTACACGTGGATGCCCAGTTCTCCGTAGTTGAGGCCGCACTCAAGGGTTACATGAAGTGGGCGGATGCCAATGCGCTCGAACCAGTACCTGTAAGTTGGCTCCATCGGTCCGCTCAACGACGTTTGATTGGCGTCTAACCGGATACACAGACCAGCGGTCGGGATGAGCTGGACCAGAACCTAGAATCCTGGTGTCAACAGATACTGAATAAAAATTTCGATGATCCATTGATAAAACGCCGAGTTATCCAGTTGATGGTCACATTTTCAACCACGGCATTAGACGATCGACCGGAGCTCATGCTGAAAATCCTCGAGCACATACTTCTCACACGGCCTGCTGAGTATGCTACGAACCATGCTTACACGGACGCCGTAAAGGAACTCATGAATGTTTGCACGACGGAGATCCAACGGTTGGCTATGAAGATGCCAGATCACCTGATGGTTGTCTATGACCAGTTGCAGAGCAAAATCAACGAGATTTCTGCTGGCGATGCTGTCGAAGACCGAACAAAGATTGCATTCCATACGTTCCTCTTCACAATCAAGTGGGTACATTGCTATTCGTAGAGGAATTACAGTTGTCTTGAACTAATAGAATGAAGTCACCGCACAAAGAATATCGATCCGGAGGTACGGAAACAGCGACTAGAAAGCTACATAGTACCAGTGAAGCAAGGATGGGTGGATCCCAATATGACTGAAGCCCTGCAGACCTTCCAAGGCTTTTGTAGGCTGTTGGGATTAGACAGAGTTCAGGAGTATCTAACATCGAGACGAGTTCATGAGATTCCAGACTTTTCGAAACACCCACTTGACCCGGAAGGTCAGGCATTGCAAAACGAATTGACGGAAAAATTCAAAGTCAGTCAGTCGCTTTTTCACTTAGAGCTGTTCACTGACCTACTCTTGCAGGCACTCCCTATTCGTGCAACCAAGGCTTTCATCGCCGTTTCAACGGAGAAGTTAAAACGACCATCAAATGCATACAATATATCATGTAGTTTATGGCACGATGCTATTCCCATGATCTTGCCCAACTTACTGAAGTTTATGAGGTTGGCTGCCCCTGGTTTACGCAGCACTAGTTACTGACGGGATAGCAACGCACATGGTTTCCATAATCCGCAGAATTGGCAAGGGCTTCCTCCAGAGCTTCAACCTGTTGTCAAGAAGATCCTCACAGATCGCTTTTGGCAAGCTGGTATATCAACAGGCAGTAGGGATGACTTTTATGAGAATGTGACAAAGACGAAAAATACCATGGAAGGTCTTGCATCCTCAATTAGAGGGGCTATCCGCATGGTTCGCGAATCCTGTTACTCAATCCTCTGGTGCATGTCACGGCTTGACATACACTTTTACGGATTAGAAGAACTACCCGGCCCCCTCGCATTGTCACTCTTCAACGACGCACATGCTCTGAGCTCCCACCAAATGTCGATATTATTGAACATGACTAGATACATAATAGATGACTGTCCCACTCCTTTCCGGCAGCACTTTTTGACACCGTTACTAGCAAGCCTTTTCGCACAGGTTGACGCAAAAGTAAGCGGCGAATGGAACGAGTTGATAGAAAAGGGACAAATATCTCAAGGCGGAGATGCCCAGCTTGCCGAAGAAATGAAAGAGGAGAGTATCTTGCGACAACTCACATACACGGCCGTCTTGATCGTCGCCGGGCTGCTAGATCCGCAGAGACCTGGCGAGTCGAATCTAGCAAACACAAATATGCTGCCACACCTCGCATTGCCGGAAATGCAGGCCAACAACACGGGAGAACCGAGCATGCGAGAGTTCATCCTGTCCAGCGACGTCGTTCTGGAGCCACTGATCCTCTTCTGCACCCACGCGCTGCGAATGCGGGACTCGAGATGCTGTGGCATCATTATCCGTGTCTTTAGGTCCATCGTCCCAGAGTTCCAGGCAGACCGCGCCGATATCCGTGAGTTTATCTGTCGTGAGGTGTTGATGGCTTCCATCGACGTATGTCCCCTCCCTCCAACCCTCCTTTTCACTCCTCTAACCCGCGTAGTCACTCCACGAAGATTACTTCGTGGACGTACAAAAGGACCTAGCGCAGTTGATATCGACCATCTGTCTACTGTACTCGTCAGCCTCGCAGACTCCGCGCAACCTCCTACTCTCGCTCCCGGGCATCACAGAGACGAAGGTTGACTCGTGCTTTAAACGCCTGTCAGCTGCACAAAGTACCCGACATCAGCGGGCGCTGTTTTTGGAGCTCCTCGACGGCCTACGAGGCGTGCCAATGAGCGAGAAGGGGAAGCTACCCAGGGCATCGAAGCAGCGCACCGCGGCAGAGAAGGAAAGGAAGGGGCTGCAGATGCAGCAGCAGAGGTATGCAGAGGAGCGGCAGAAGAGTCCGGATTTGGGAGGTGTAGCGGATATGTTTGCGTGAGGAAGGAATGGGAGGGGAGCGGAGGGCGTTAGATACATTCGCGGTTAGTGGTGGTGTATTCTGTGGCTGTTCATTTCTGAAATTTTCCCCATGTTTATTATCGTCGTTTGTCGTTTTGTATAATCCGCTTTTTTTTAACTTCTTCTGGTGAGGTTTTTTGCCTTGGTATGATACCGTACGTTGTAGTTCAGGCCGCGGGAGGGTGATCTGCTGCTACTTTTTTGGTGGTGATATCTGTAGGTGGTCTCGATCACTTCACTAAGTTGGGGTATAAATTCATGGTATATTGGTGATAGGTGGGTTGGGTACAGGTGGGTGGGGAATTGGATATATGAGCTTTTCCTATACCAGGCTTTCGTTTTTCACCCCGCGGCGAAGGATAATGATGCGTTCTTGAAGCTTCGAAGTCTGGAGGAGGAAATATCGAGTGAGAGTTTATGCATGCGCGTAGCAGAAAGGGACATGAATTCAGTCACTTATTGCGAATTCCTCCGACATTGTTCCCAACACACCCCAATCCTCACCACAAGGCCCTTGACACCTTGACACCCATTACCCATATCACCCATATGCCATCCACAAACAACATTGGCCTCAGTCATCCAGCTGAACTCAATTCAATTCAATTTCACACCCTATCCTCCCTTCCCTTCCTCCCTCCTCCTCTACTATCCCCCCCTCCCCGTCTAGCAAAAGAGAAGCAAAAAATATCTTACAGTTTTTCCAAAGAAAATATTCAATCATCGCAGTTAAGTAGCACGCACGCAATTACAAAAGAGAAAACGGAACCCAAACCACCCCAGAGAAAAAAACAGGGTATTAACAGAAAAGCAGTAACAAAAGACAAAGCAAAAGGTGAGGGAATGTGTGTAGTGGTTGGATGAAGACAAAAGAGAAAAGGAGGTAGAAAAGAGAAAAAGGAGGTTAATGATTGTAAAGTTTAGGTAAAATGTGTAAATAAGCTACAACAAAGAAAAGAAAGGAAAAGAAATAATGCACTGAATCCTCACTCCTCCGCAGTCTAAGGTATTCCCAGCCACCAAAACTGTGTATGTGCATCACATCACCCACTAACCCTCGTAACTCTAATCGCCAGCGTCTCCTCCTGCGGCCCTTCAACTTTCCTCATCGTCGTTGTCGTCGACACCGTTGACGTGGGTTGTCCCAGTCCCGAATCACTCTTCATCATTGGCGCGCCTTCGTAGCTGCCGCCACCATCCGTGCTCCTCGCGCTACCATTCCTACTCCTCCCCGAGGAACTCCCCTCGCCTGCCTCCTCCACCACCGGCAATATCGTCCCCGACGCGCCGCCGCTCCGTTCCGCACTCGGCGATCGAACTGCTACTATTGTCCGGTGTGGAGTGTTGTCGATATCCTCGCTCCGTGCCGTCCTCTCCGCTGAGTTGTTATCGTGCTCGGCGCCTGCTGCTTCTGATGATGCGGTGGCGTTGTCACGCGCTTCCTTTTCCCGTGCTGCTTCTTCGGGGGATTTAACGATGCTTGAGATGAAGTTGAAGAAGCGTTCACCGTAGCTCTGCGGTGGGATGGCAGAGACTTGGTCTTTGGGATGTGATAGACCCCGCCAGAAATGTTCGAGACGTTTTACGAATCCGTACTGTAAATAGTTAGCTGTGTGGCTCTTGTTAAGAGGGGAGGTCATACGTGGGTCAAACAATCTATTATCCCTAGATAATAGACCACATCGCCCGGCTGATCATTCTCATGAGTCGCCCTGAATCCGCCGTCATCGCCATAAAAGACGGTATTCTTCTGTCTGTTTTTTACATTAGAACCCATTACCAGTCTAATTACACAGGGCCCAACTCACTCCGAGAACTCGTCCGGCAACCTGTTCGCGACACTCCGGTCCAGAGCCACCGGCACTTCGGTGTTGATGACCCTCCTAAGTTCTCTAGCCTGTCTTGCCTTCTCCATCTTACTTGGAGTCCTCTGCAGCATATGTCCATGTATATCATCACTCTCCCCTGATCCAGGCCCGAAAACCTTTAAAGCACTATTTCGAATATCGTCCTTGTTTCCACGCGTCAGATCATGAATCCCCAGTAACAGCGAGTAATCCATAATCTCCAGCTTCTGCAACAGCTTAACATCGCGCTCCACCTGCTCTATAAATAGAGCCTTCTTGTATGGCCCAAAGTTGAGATGCATATCTCTCCTTATCCAGTTTAAGTCCTTCAATGTAGCCCGCGGGTTCTCCGCAAGATTATCTTCCTTATAATCACGACCGATTGTTGAACCCTTGAGATCGAACGTCTGATGAATATCGCGGTGCGGTGGGAAAAGGTTGTTCATGACTACAAAGTGGATTTTCCTTCCGAATGACGTTTTGACTCGGTGGAGACCATAAAACTGAGAGATAAGGGTATTAGGATTCTCCTCAATATGCTTGTAGTAATCATGTAGTATATGCCGCAGGAATCTATGTTCGCCGTGGTGGATGGTTTTGATGATATACTTATAATCCCGCGAGAAATAGAAAAAGCTTCCACTCTTCCCGGGCGATCCGAGCTCAGACAGGATATACTTGCTAGTTAACGACATGAGGTAGTCCCCTGGATCCAGTCCGAACTTCGCGCGTAAATGTCGAAATACCCAAGGTGAGTAGTCTTTAAACTTGAAATCGTACTTAGCGGAAGGTGTGAGCTCATTACCCGTACTGCGTTCATGTCAGACACACTCTCTCCCAGACCACATATCACGGAATACTTACACATCGAATGAGAATTTGTGCTTTGCAACAAAATCTGCATCCGACAAGGGTCGGTCCATCTTTGCGTTGATCCGAGAAACACAAAACCGGATACCCGTAAGCATATTGTAGGCCGTGACCCAATTCACGTGGTTATGGTCGACTTTCGTCCCCACAACCACTTTATCATCCTCGCCTTCTTCATCCTTTCGTCTTCTGCTGGCCCTCTTTGCCTTGATAGCCTCTGTCCATCTTGCCGCATCTTCATCCGGCGGTATCTCCTCCAGATGGTTGTCTGAATGTATCGACCGTGTAGGTCGTCGGCCCAGTGTCATGGATTGACGTCGCGGTGTTGTAGCAGGCGTCGTAGGTGAAAAGCGACCACTTGCAACCGCGTCGGAACCACTCGCCGGCGTCGAAGTTCTACTTCCTTGCTGTGGCTTCGGAATCTGCAGAGTATGTCGCTGCCGAATGGATCCTGTAACGGGTTGTTGCTGCTGTTGTTGCGCCTGAGAACTAGATCCCGCGGCAGGGGTTCCCATGGATGGTATTGGGGGTGATAGGCGGGTTGGAGGTGACCCGGGGTGACTATATGGTTGTTGTAGATGTTCCACTGGCTTTGTAGTGCTGTTTATAGACACCGGGATTGAGGAAGGTTTAGCAGAATGGACCGTAGAGCCGTTTGTAGCTGGAGGAAAGTAGGATGCATCAGTTCCGGGAGGAGGAGGTACGCCGGCCGACGGTTTCATCGAATCCTTCCCACCACCAAGCCGCACGTCGCGGTCAGGAGTACTATGATTCGAGCTTGCAGTCGAAGGCACCTTCAAAGGCTGACCAGAAGGAACCCGGCCGTTAATCCCACCTTCAGAGGTTTTCGTGCCTTGCGGAACCGCCCCAGTCACCCCAATATGCCCGCCTCCACTGCCGCCGCTCCCGTCCAATGTGTGTCCACTGTGCGTAGACGAACCAGAACCACCGGGCAGCTGCGGATGCGGTCTTGAGAAATTGTACGGGGCGGGTTGGTAGTGCGATGACGACTGCGATTGTGGTAGTGGGTCATTATTATTGTTGTTCGCAGGCAGGGTCATAACGGCGGTACTTCCACCAGATCGGACCATGTGTTTTTTTTTTCGGAACCGAAAAAAAAGGTACCGAAGTTGGTTACAAGTTCACCGAAATGTTGCTCCAGTTGCTGTGCCAGGTAAATGTGTTAATCGTATAAGAAATCGCGTGTGGCAATGACGATGACAGTTCAGCCTCCTTAGAATTGGAAGGGATCCCGAGAAACTAATCTCAAATTCTAGACCACGGAAGCAATATCGAATAAGATGGCTACCAGCAGGTGGAGGCGTCGCAAGAAAATTGTAGCAATAGTACAGTCCGTTAAGGGGTTGCCTGCTGGTGGGTGGTTGTGGTGGCGGTGGTGCGAGACGCTCGGCTGCAGCTTATGATGAAGGAATCAAGCTTACTGATTCGACCTGCGAAAGGAACTGTTAGGAGCGGGCGCGTCGTCGGCGTTGCAAGTTGGTGAAATGGGAAGTAGAGACCGGAAAATGTAGCGAGCGACAGGTTAGGTGTAAGGTGTGTGTGTACGTTGGTGGCAGTGGTGGTTGATCTCACTCAGAAGTAAGTAACTCCGTTTGTAGGTAATTCAAGCGCAAGTAACTCGCAATCATAAAAGGGAGTTGTCTGCCGGCTCTTCGACCGCCCGCTCGTTATTAGATACACCACAAGTTCCAAACCCAAGGCCACTCGCTCGCTCTCACGCACAAAACACGACGCAAATTCTAAATGAATACATAATCTGGCCGCATGGGACATAGCGGATTACTCTACAAGGGGAGGAGAGGGTGAGCGAGGCGCAGCCATCTTGGAGTCTTGGGGACTCCTCCTCAAGCTCCGCACTAACTGGCTTCACTTTAGCAGCACACGTAACTGTACCGTAGAAGTACCGCACATGCAAATAAAGCGAGCGAAGGAAGAGCTCGGAATATAGCTGCAGATCAGACTTATTCTCAGCTCAATTAAATGCTGCCGTGTTACCAGGGGAGCTACATCACCCCACCGCCGTACGCGTATCACCGCAGGGCTTTTCTAATAAAAGTCATGGAAGATTCAGAGTCTCCCGGGTAATCGCTCGATGAACGATAACCCGGTGTCAACCTCCTCAACCTCAGTTGCGAGTGCTGGGCGGGATGTCTGCGAGTTCAGCCCATCAACTCCAACACGAACCCAAAAAACCATTCCATCGCAGACGGTAAGCTGCGACTGCTGCTTCGTCTTCCGTGTTAATCTCAACCGATCTTGTTTGATGGCTAGCGCTTCACTTCATAATGACGATGCCAACATTCCAAATGTCAAGCAATTTGCAATCTCCCAAATTCCATTCCCGTGTAAAAGTACAGCAAAATCTGCAATCCCTACGAATCTCCTCATGCGCATCGAAAGAGAACAAAAAAATGACCGCTACCCTCTTGATAGAAAACATGGGAAGAGAAAGGAAAATGGCAATACCCGAAAGTAGACTGCAGGACGCGCAGAACAAAAAGGAAAAACAAACACGAAACCCCTTATAAGACCCAGATGACAGCACCAAGGAAAACACGAAAAACTCCAAAACAGAAGCAGCAGGGACAAATTTCGATTGCCGAACGTGATGCAAAAGATTTGTCATGCCCACACTCGTCTTGAAAGATTGTATCGTTAACAGAAGCCAAAGAAACCCTCCCATCCATCCCCGCATCAATGTGAATGATTACCCAGAAAGAACCCTAGAACGCACCCATGACCTCGTAGAAAAGAAAAGACTAAAGCTGTCTGTAAATACTTAGACTTCTGCTCGTCGTCTGCGGAATTGTACAGAATCAAAATTGCAAGAGGAATTTCCTATGCAGAGGCAGCTTCCTTCTTCTTGGGTGTGGCCTTCTTTTTCGGTGCTGCCTTCTTGGGGGCTACCTTGGCTGCTGGCTTTGCGGGTCCCTTAGTGACACGTCCAGACTTGGTCTTAGTCAGGACTGTGGGCTTCTCGACAATTGCAGGGGCCTGCGCTGGTTCCTTGCGGGGCTTCTTAGCGTTTGCCTTTGGCTTTGCAGCAGCCTTCTTCGCAGCTGGCTTCTCTGCGGCAGTGGCCTTGGGCTTTGCAGCAGCTTTCTTTGGCGCAGGCTTCTTCGCGGTCTCCTTCTTAGCAGTCTCCTTCTTGGCAGCAGGCTTCTATCACCAAACATTAGCAGTAAATACAGAAAATATCACAAGTCGCGTACCTTGGTGGTGGTCGCTTTGGCGGCAGGCTCCTTCTTTACAAGCTTGACAGTGCCAGAAGGACCCTTGGGCTGAGCAAATTCCTTGGCATCTGCACCCTTCTTGAGGGCCTGGTTGAAGAGACCATCAAACCGATCGTTGTCTACACCCTTGTAGTTGGCCTTGATGTACTTCTTGAGTGCAGGACGGCTAAAGTACGTCATGTTAGTCAATTTTCAAAATGTGCTAGATGCTATGGTATGAAATGGGCTAAGGATGTTGCGCGCGACCGAGAGGAGCACAGCGCAATGAGTTGGTGGGCAAATATCGTACCTGCTTCCATTGCGATCCTTGAGCTACACACGGAAGGAAAAAAAATATTAGACATATCCTCAATTTAAAAAATATAAAAAAATAGTGAATGATTGACGGAGAGAACATACAGCGAGAATGGCCTCCTTGATCATCTCCTTGTAAGGAGGGTGCTCCGGAGGGGAGGACTTCTTGGAGGCAGAGGCCTTGCTGGCGGCAGCTTTGGGAGCCATGTGGATAGATTTGAGAGAAAGAGAAGTGTTGTGCGGTTTGTTTTTGCTTGAGAAGCGAGGCGAAATTTAGTGAAATACTAGAGTGCGTTGGAAGCGAGGACGAAGGAGCAAGTGGGCAGCAAGAGAAGACTTTATGGGTGAAGTGGTGGTGTGGTGTGGGGGAAGTTGAAGGGAAGAAAGTGGTCGCGAGTGAAGGGCGGATGCTCTCGGTTTTGATGAGAGATAGCAACACTGGCTCCGTCCTCCCATCAATCAGCATCGCATCAAGATTCAACAGGGATTCGCATCAACAACATCAGTTGCCAAACTAATGATCCCGAACACCCCTAACCCTCGCTGCCATGACTGCGTCAATTTCAGAGTCTTTCGTATCCCCCCGCCATCATTCGGGCTCTGGAGCGCCCGCTCAGTTTCGCCATCATTTCTGACTCCCACTCTTTCTCACCCACCCAACCCCCCTCCCCCTCCTGCCATCGAGATCTCGCTTCTCCCGCTATCCGCCCGGGTCTGTGTTGTTCTATTTTTCCCCTGGCCCGAACTCAAACGCCAGCCAGCCCTTTCCCCTTCCCATCACCCCGCGTGCTTTCTCGACACGTCACTCACGTTTCTCATCTTGTTTTGATTTCATCCTCTCTCTGCCCCCCTCGAACTTCATGCCGCGTATCTACTGTTACTTACCGTCCGCACCTTCTTTGCGCTAGGATGTGGATAAGTGATTTGACTCTTCTGTTTGATTGATCACTTGACGTTGAGGTGGTGTGGAGGTGTCGCAGAAGTCTCCCCCCCTCATCCCCTCCCCCTCGCGCGGAATTTTCTATGCCACACCAATCTCATCTGTGATCCTTAATCAATCCCATTGAAAGTCACTACCAGCTATCATACAAGTCCACTCATTGAAACTCTCCACCTTATTCAAATTATGAAAAATTGAGGCCATCAAGAACTACTCTGACTCAACAAAATGTGCGCTGTGTACAGAAAAAAAAACTTCATGCTTCATAGGATGCCGAGTGTAATTACCGAACCAACAACCTTTGTCTACGATCCCAGCTTTGGCTTCTTTCCACCCTTCTTCGCATCTGCCGCAGCTTTGGCTTTTCTTTTCTTCTCTGCGGCCTTCTGTTCGTTCTTCTTCTTCGTAGCAGCCAATTCTTCGGCAGTCTTGGGAACCGGCTTGAAAAAGTCGTTTAAACGGGCTGTATACTGGAATGTCAGTATTACCAGGGACCAGTTGCAACAAGCTGGGATTATTCCCCACCTTGAGTTGATGTTTTCAATCCCTTCGTGAGTCTTCCGGCTCCATTCCTGACACGATCCTCGTTGAAGCCCTTCTCTACAACCAAAAATTTGACCAACCCCTCGATGTCTGGCGCCTCCCACTTGAAGTCGAGATCTTTGGGATCAGTAACTTCAGGTTTGTGGAACAGTTCGCGGGCATCTGCATAAGGCCAGTTTTCCGGGATCTTGTACTTATCTCCCAGATTCTCGAGGACTTTCTCGATGCACTTGTGTTCGCGAATCATCTTAAGAGCCGTAGTCGGTCCGACTTTCGGGATCGTGTCTGCGTAGTCGCATCCGAGTAATATACATAAGTCAATGAACTGGCGATGCATTAGCTCCCGTGACGTGTTGGGTCGAATCACATACCTGCTCACGCGTGAATCCCAATCCTTCCATGACCTTCTCCAGGTGGATCTCCTGGATAGGTTCCTTCCGCTGTTCACTGAACGTTAAATGTCTTAGAAGAATTGGTGCCTCAAAGCACAGAGTGTCCATATCCTCAGAAGCCGCAGCAAACACCTGGGCGGCGGGTGAACAGCGCATACATCAGCCCAACGACCCAATAAGCATAGACGGATTATTTTTATTTCTCACCAATCCTGCCTTAGCCAACGCAGCGCACTGGGCCTCAGCCTCACACGGCGCTTCAACATACGGGATCCCCATGAGTTTCAAAAGCTGCTTACAGTCGTCGTTCTGCTCCCTCGTAACTCTGACTGTGCGTCTCGCAAACTTCTCGATTTCTTCCGCTGTTCCGGTCTCTTTCGCTTCTGCATGCCCAGCTTCCGCTTGCGCCTTCCGTGCCACACGCTTTGCGAGCTCGCCCGACTTAAGCGTGGGGGGCTTGCCATCGAAGACGTACAGCGGCCTTCACGCTGTCTGTTAGTTCGCCGGAAATGGGGGTGAAGATGCTGGGTAAGACGCACTTGATGCCGTTATCGACCATCCGCAGAGTCCGATAAAACATCCCCATCAAGTGCGAAGTCGTCTCTCCGCTCTCCGACATGAGCTGCTGGCCTTCGGAGCGCACGGCGATGAGGAATTGGTAGATACTCATAGACCTATAACACGCATAACTTCAGTCACCGTTCGTAAAGCAATCACGAAGTAGCCAAAACGCACGCATCCTATCAACACAGCATTAGTCCCAGCTACCAAAGAGATATACATTCCCGAGCGTAGTAGGCTCACAATGGCAACTTTGCGCCCAAAGTGCTGCTTGATGTCGCTGTTCTTGATTGCGTCCGGCGCATTGTCGGAGATGACCTGGTAGAGGCCTTAAAGCGGTAAGCTTTTTAGCTCAAGCTTAAAGGAATAGCGCTGTGTTTATACCTTTAATACCCATAGCTTTTTAAGTTTTCGGTGAAGTGTGCTTTTTGAGTTTGTTGACAGAGTTTGTTTGTTGGAAGAGTTACGATACTTTTAGTGCTTCAACTGGGGAGTTTGGTTGTGAAGGGATGACGCGAAGAGCTCAATGATGTTCGCGTCGACCAATCAGGATGGACTCTTGTAGAAAGTGCAATTTTATTAAACCCTACGAAGTCTAATAGTACCTTTAACCAAAAGTAAGTTTATTTGCACGCCCCTGACGGTCCTTGTGTATTTCCATGGGGTGGAGACACTTTCACAGTCACAATCTGTCACCCGGTTTTATTGCCAAGACGGCGTCGTTAAAGTGACCTTAGGCCCCAGATATGTCACAACGAGAGCTTTCTAGAGTCTTTTAACCATTAAACTTATTGCTTGGCCTAGAGATATCTACTGATATCCGTTGCGATATTGTTACGATCCGTGGTTGTGTAAACTTCCAGCAAATGGTGACCCTGCAAGTATCCAATGTTGTTTGGCTTGACCTCTGAACTCAAGCAACAGTGACAACCCCACAACGCTCCACTGGTCTCCAAAAAACTGGAAATAATCCCCATATGTCACATTCGCACTCCAACTAAAGCTGTGCACCGTCGCTACAACATCAAGGGGCAAACCGCGACTTATCACGCACCATCACTCGCCATATACACTGGGTGAGAATCCATGAATCTTCACGTGTCCTCGCTAATCGCCGGAAGAAGAGATAGATTGATGTAAAAGTGACGCAGTTGCGTGGTTTTGTGTCGCTGATAAGATGATCTGATAGTAGACAACACCCACCTTTTCGTTAGGAAGGATGAATTCTGTTTGCAGGATGCCTGCGTTGCGTATTTCTTTTTCCTGCTCGATGAGCGATGAAGCATGCAACTCATCGACCGGCGAACTGATCGGCAATAACTGTGGTCGTGTTGCGGAGAGGTTGCACACGCAACCCCCAAGTACCGAGTTGGTTACAAATCGAGTTATGACTGCAAGATTTTATTCTCACGCTATGGGGAAAAGGAAGGAACCCCGGGACTTTGATGGAGCTCGTAATGGACCGAAGACAGCCGGTCGTCGGCAAATATCTGCTGGCAAGCGTAGTCATGAAATATCACTCAACTCTACTTGGGCTTGGCTGGCCGATGTTACGTTTATCCCCTCTTACCTCCAGTACTTCTAAGAACGCAAACCATCCTCTCAATAGTAACTCCCACAACGCTCACATATGCGTAATATACCCAACCCACAACTTATCATACCATGTTTACGTCGTCAAATTGAGGCCTGCACGTTATGCTCGTGCTCGTACCTGCGCTTGTGTTGAGCAGGTGCATTGAATGTCACTCGTTCATTATTATCCATTGATTGACCGCGGCGACAACGCTACCGTCAGCTAACAAGCTGTAATTTAGACTTGTCCGTCTCATACTGTCCATGATGGTGCGCCGTGACGAGATCTGAGGATTCCTTGCATCCGTGGCATCGAAGCTATCCATTCATCCGTTAATTATAGGTCTCGTGCTTTCTACGTAGACAAACATGAAGTATCCGGGAACGAGGGCACCATTTACACATCCACCGGGATAAACTAGATAGGATCATAATCACTTGGAGTAGGCATTCCGCTCGGAGTCAGGATATACATGTATCATAGAGTACTGTTTGTCTCCACAAAGGCCGTCCGAAAAAAGGGTGCGTTTCAGGGACGAAAGATGGTCCTAGGACATCTTAACTACTCTCGCTCCCAGAAGTTCTCGTCACTCGTCTGTCAAGGCAGCTGGTTTTCTAGCGCACAACTTATCACTATCTTTACTGTAACAGTCCCAAGATTATCTATAGCGCAAAACGGAATCAAGGTTATCTTCAAAGTATACCTTCAATGTCAATCAGTCACACGCGTATGGCTTGCGCGTTTGCTTACCGCGACAAGTCAGACGAGAAACGCGCTGTGTCACTGTGATTGTCAACTAGCTGCGTCTAAGATGGAAACCAATCGGCATATCCGGGTTGAAGAATAACCAATGGCTAGCAAGTTGGGTATAAAGTCCATCTATAGATCAAACTGCACAAGACCAGACAGTAGTAACAACCCATCTCATTTCCGAGCGCATTGTCATGAGGTAAACTCCCCAGTTATAATACAGTGATGAAAGACAGAAAAAATGATCCGAAACCCCGACCAGAGAAGAAGACCGCATTTAATTCATCATCCGGAAAAAAAAATTACCGAAAAACAGCCGCGATTCACCAACCAGTTTGCGTTAAAAGGAAACCCGAAAACCTTGGACAAGAAAAAAGAAAACCCCCTCGCATCGTCACTTTACAACTCCTGAGAAGCACCCTTGCCAGCCTTTCCAGACTTCTTGGGCAGGAGGTTCTGGTGAATGTTAGGCAGAACACCACCCTGGGCAATGGTGACATGGCCAAGAAGCTTGTTCAATTCCTCGTCGTTGCCTGAGATTGGTGTTAGAATATTGTTTGGTTTGGATGGTTTGGAAAAAAACTTACGGATAGCGAGCTGCAAATGACGGGGGATGATACGGGTCTTCTTGTTGTCGCGAGCGGCGTTACCAGCCAACTCGAGGATCTCAGCCGCCAAGTACTCAAGGACGGCAGCGAGGTAGACGGGAGCACCAGCACCGACACGCTGGGCGTAGTTTCCCTTCCTCAACAGACGGTGGACACGTCCGACGGGGAAAGCGAGACCAGCCTTGGAAGAGCGGCTGAAAAATAGATGTCAGAATCGAAATCAAAAAAATAAAGATGTGACTTTGAAACCAAAACAAAGCCAGGGTGAGGGTTGGGAAATCAGGAGTTGAAAATCGGGATCACAAACCTCTGAGAAGGCTTTCCACTAGCAGCCTTACCACCTTTACCTCCGGAAGACATTGTGACTGAAAAGTTGGTTTTTGAAAAAGTGGGAGATTGGAGAAGAGTTGGTTGAGGTGGTAGAAGTTCGGTGGTGGTTGTGCGGTTGTGGGTAAAGGTTGACGTTGGATGAAAGAGTAAGAAGGGACGCGAAGATGTGAAGTGGGCGATGTCTGGCTTTATAGTCGGCTTTGGTGGTCGACGCATCAATTGGTCGCCAAGAATTTGTGGGAACGGGGGTTAGGGGTTTGTCATGCTAGGGGCGCGTATGGTGTTTGGTCAATCGAGCGCAGCAGCTGTGTGGCAGGGGTCCATGGGATGAGGCATCCTCCATAGCGCCTTAGCACAAACGAGTTCTGATGAATGGCGCGTTTTTTCGTTTTCTGGCTGGCTCAGAAATGCAAGTGGCTGGCTGGCTGGCCGATAGTAGTGTGTAGTGGTGTGGTAATCCTCGCCCACCTGGCTACTGCTAGGCAGGGTGTGGGTGGTTGGAAGCACAACAACGCGAAAAGAACCGCGTCGACCCTTGGCGTACAGCCGATAAGCGTATATCGTAGCACGCTGATGCGAGAAGCAAGCGTTCAACTATAAGAAGCCCGTCTCCCACGTCGCCATCTCTCTCCAACCTTCACCTTCACAAATTTCTGCCACCACCCACGCTCATCAACACAACTCGCTCAATCTCAACTCCTATACCACTTCATTTTCAATCCAAATCTTCAAACAAATCCAAATCAGTCAAAATGCCCCCCAAGGCCGCTGAGAAGAAACCCACCGTTGGAGGAAAGGCTCCTGCCGGAAAGACCACTTCCGAGAAGAAGGTTTGTTGATTTCTAATCATATTTCATCGTGATTTTCAAGTACATTTTTTTGCTAACGATTTTTTTTTGTTTTGTTAGGATGCTGGCAAGAAGACCGCCGCTGCCAGCGGTGAGAAGAAGAAGCGCACTAAGACCAGGAAGGAGACCTACTCTTCCTACATCTACAAGGTGTTGAAGCAGGTTCACCCCGACACTGGTATTTCCAACCGTGCCATGTCCATCTTGAACTCCTTTGTCAACGGTATGCGATTTCAATATCCAATATTCATTTTCAATCTAGAAGCTGATTCCCGTTTCAGACATCTTTGAGCGTGTTGCGACCGAGGCCTCCAAGCTTGCCGCTTACAACAAGAAGTCCACTATCTCCTCTCGTGAGATTCAGACCTCTGTCCGCCTCATCCTCCCTGGTGAGCTTGCCAAGCATGCCGTTTCTGAGGGAACCAAGGTTTGTTTTCCAATCCTTTTCTATAGAAAAGGAATCATTTGTAACATTCCATCTTCATAGGCTGTCACCAAGTACTCATCCTCCACCAAATAAACGACAAGTTTTCGCTCATGTTTTGCGGCACATAACCATCCATCTATTTGGATACGGGGCGTGTTGTCCTTCAATAATGTCTTCTCTGGTTTGGGTTCTTTCTTGGGGCACCTTTTTGTCGTGTATCGATCGGGTTGTGTGTTTCAATCAACGGGTTTTCTTTTTTGTTCCTACTTTTTTTCTTTTTTACGGGGTAACGCATCATTGTACTATAACGGATTGCTGGGTCGAATTTGAGGGGGTTTTCCTCAATATCATGGGCGTTTCCAGGCAATTTAGTTTTTGTTTGGCGCATCAACTAAAGCTGCTTCAATATTTGATATCCCGATTCTCGGAGGTCGATCACTGGATTGCATTAGTGTCATGTCATGTCAGGCAATCAAAAATAAGCTTTTTCGTCTCCGGTCCTCGTGAGTTTGATCGATCCTCGGCACGTTCCTCGATGAGATCGATCCATTCTGTCGGTTCCTTCGCTCGTTACCTGTCTTTGAATCCGCATTGCCGTGCTAAAATGTGATCTGGATCTTGGGAGCTGCCGGAGGTTGTCATGCTTAAACTACCCCGCGAGCTGACAGGTTGAGTGTTTACGCCTGGGAGGGTACCTGAGGTCCGATTTCGTTTGGGAAACGCAGGTCTGGCGGGAGATTTCCACCAGTGAGCGAAGCTGGTTTGATATCACATAGAGCCTTTGTTCGCCCCCATCCAGCAACCCTCGACGGTTGGAGTTGCTGAATAACCCCCAATTAGAAGAGCACATTTACACAGAATTTCTACCCCTCTACCGTGTCAGAAGTATGAGACGCCGACACCATGTTGTGCATAGATATACGAGGGACGTACAGGGAGCGAGCGTTTTGAGTGGGCGGGATATCTATGTTGGAGTGTACGGCATAATTCGAGCATCAACTCCAAGCCCCAGTGTAGAGTCGTATACTGTATCCACTCATTAAAACTTTGGGTATGCAGGTTCTGTCTTCATGCGTGAGGCACGGGTTCTTGCGCTAGCTCTACATCTAGTTTATTGGGATTTAGCTTATGGGGAATGGAGCTCCCGTATGGTACCAACTGTGATGAAGAGTAATCAAGATACCACCCAATCTACTGAAAAAAACCCCCACATCTTGCAGTCTTTCATGACGTATAACGGAGCTCCGACTCGCCCTTTGGCGAAACTTGCTCACACACTATCAAACGGCCGTTTACATCAGAAACCCCACTGATGGTTTATAAACTTTTGGGGACCCCTTATTCCTGCGATGTCAGGATCATGACTGGTCACTCGGGTATGTCCAATAAAAGGGCGCACCTGTTGGCAGCATCGTGTGAACAACGACTCGGGAGCATTCTATGGCATAACATATCAAGCCAAATGTCATTCTGGGGCTAGTTTTATTGCTGGTGTTTTGTACTTATTGGTTCGTTCCTCAGCTAGGGCTGCGTGGCGTACAAGCTGATAGCACATCCATCCTCTTTCGCCGTGACCTTCTCCGCAGGTCCCAGTATAAGCCGTCGATGTACTGATAGCATAACGTGTAAGGAGGAAATACAAGCAATGAGCATTTTCTATAATCTAAAGTAGTGTTGTCCACGAAACAAGATACCCCGGAACTGTATTGACACCCGAGGACAAGACCCCTCCGGACTATCACCCTCACTATCACCCCAAAACATTTTATCGCAGTGAACCACGAATATTTACTATTTTCAATTTTCGAAATATATAACTTCGACATTCCTCCTGGCGATCATGGGGAAGATTTCATGGCTTCTGTATCTGGCAGTGCCATTTGGCAAAAAGACAATTGTCATGGATTTTCTACCAGTTGTGAGTGTAGGAAGAATGATTACCAGTAATTGATGGGATAGTATGAATGGGAGAGAAGGAGCCTTGTCCTTGTCCGTCTTTCACAAACAAGCTCATCATTGCTGGCTGCACTTCAAGGTCACCGTTTGTGCTATAATAATATCTACTATAACCGAACAGCACCGGTCATACAAATATCGCTCTGGGAATATAATAGGAAATTGTGAGAAGCTGTGTGTCCTATTCAGGACCACTTACTACTATCTCCTGACCACTCACATATTCCACCACCATTCCACCTTGTCCTCCCTGCCATATATCGTCCCCACTTATACCACTATATTCCTTGGACTGTCTATCTTTAACACATCACAAGCCACCATTTCAAATGCTGCTAACCACATACATTTGTTTTTGAGCTGTCGTGCAT
>Ga0307512_10001805_pt1 | contig 28915 bp, 20 predicted proteins | sample 14_EM_MG_FD_200267 | JGI IMG/M metagenome (GOLD analysis project Ga0307512, IMG submission 200267) | Populus trichocarpa ectomycorrhiza microbial communities from riparian zone in the Pacific Northwest, United States - 14_EM | ecosystem: Host-associated > Plants > Roots > Unclassified | place... | reverse complement strand
CAAGCCATCGGGCTCAGGTTAGCCATCGCGCTGCAGGGTGTCGCCGGAGAGACTCACTCGCTGTCGGGTCAAGCCATCGGGCTCAGGTTAGCCATCGCGGTGCAGGGTGTCGCCGGAGAGACTCACGGGCTGTCGGGTCAAGCCATCGGGCTCACGTTAGCCATCGCGGTGCAGAGTGTCGCCGGAGAGACTCACACGCTGTCGGGTCAAGCCATCGGGCTCACGTTAGCCATCGCGGTCTAGGGTGTTGCTAAAGAACTCACCAGCTGTCGGATGAAGTTATCAGTTCCAGGTGAGTGCACTTTGAAACCGCGGAGAAAACTTACATGCTATCCATATCATGTTAACTTTGTTAACTATAATGTTGGGTATTGAATGATCTCTCGGGACCCACATTCTGTCCACTCGACCCATTAGGACCAGCCTGTATCTTACATAAGCTTCTTCAACATATGTAGAACTCACCGGCTATTCAGCGGAAATATTCAAATGTAGTCAGGGCTCGGCGTTCCGACTTGCGCTACGTCAAGATTCTTACCGGCTATCAAATCAGCCTACTGCTGACGACTACACAATAAATGATAAGAGCCGTTGGGAGTTAAACTTACTTGCTACCAAATCAAACGATTGCGTTCATGTTAGCTCACGTATTGTTACGGTAACCTTTGTACAACCCACTTTCTAAGTTGTTGAAATCAGACAAACATAATCTGCTGTAATATGTAGTATAGCAGCTCACTTGCTACCCGATCGAGCCATCGTGCTTATGTTAATGGCCTATTACAAATTGCAACATGTGTCGGTGACTTACTCCCTTCGTGATTCAGTCATTGGGAATGAGTTAGAAATGGGTTTTCCAGGCGTAAAGTAGTCGTTGCAGAACTTACACACTGTTGAATCAGGCAACCAATTTCTTTTCAACCACTGATTATCTTAGCATACACGATTTGGGAAGACTCACGGACTACACCATTGGTTCATGTGTGTCAGATTAGTTTTACATAACAGATGGAGGTTGCTTAGATATAAGAGGAGAACTCACAACTTCTTAATAGCTAGTTGCAGTGCTATTAATCCATCATTATCTTTTGCCATCTTGTTGGCTCCCCGTTGTAGCAGCATCCGGGTAATTGCCTCGTGCCCTTTCTCCGCTGCATGGTGTAGCGCTGTTTGCCCTGCGTTGTCCTTAGCGTCCAAGTTCTCACTTAGGTCAACAAGCATCTGTGAAGCGTCAAAAAGCTCCTTCTTCAGACATATGATTAATGATGTTTCGCCGTGGGTTTGGTCATCTGAATGTGTGCAAGGTTGTAATAGTGATTCAAAAACTTGGAAAAACTTCAAGGCTGCGGCAGTATTGAGAAGTTTGTATTTGAAGTCCTCAGACGGCTGGTTGCGAAGGAGTCGCAGAGGTACCAAAGTTTTCATACTCCTTACGAAATTCGCGGCAAATTTGGTTCGTCGGAAGTTGAAGGCCATCCAAATCCCTAGAAACTCGGACACTTGACTTTTGGTCAATTTTTTGATAAGTGCGCGCACTAGCTGTGAAACGGTTCCCTTTTCGTTACACAAAACACGGTGGTCTTTTAGGTAGCGAAGTGTGTAGTTGACCCAATGCCACTCGCCCAGATTTCGAACATATTTCTGGAAGTCTTCCGAGCCCCAAGTCTCGATGTCCGTAGTAGGCTCAAGGTTGGCGAAGCAAAGCGCCAGGTAGTTAACCGAAGATACAGCAATAATTCTATTTGCCTCCTTGACATCAAGTGCGAACCTAGAGCCTGGGTTCTCCTCTGCAATACGGACAAAAAACTCGCGCGTGGTTTGGTGCATCAGTTGAACAGTATTATCGGCTACAGAAGTTATCAGTTCTGTATATATGGTAACTGCCAAGGGGAGTACCGGTAATTTCCAAAAAGTTACCTCCGCAGTGCACAATTCTCGTCTTGGGTTCGTTGATTAGAATATTTTTGAATTCTGAATATGACGGTTTGGGATCACTCGTGATAGCGAGGATATGCTGCAGTTCCTCAACTTTCAATGGGCGGAGTGCAAACAGAACGAACTGGAAGATCGTGATTCCGTATTGGATGTCCTGTTGATCGCCTTCTATCTCCAGCCGGTTAAGCATAAATCTATAGAACTCAGCCAGCTCCCTGGGCAGGAGCTTTAGACGTTCCATGATTTCGATATCGTTATGGCCCTTTGCATGCAAGCGTAATAATTCGGCTTTAACCAGATGTACCCATACGAACACACCTTCAGCATTGGCATTTATGTAGTCTGCAGCTTCATGAAGGAATGGATCGGGTAACTTGAAGTTAGAGACGAACTCATCTACAAACTTCTTAATATCGCCCTTGTTCTCATCTTGCAGCCTTATGAAGTGATGGCATTCTTCAATCTGGTGCTGGATCCCAGCAACCGGACGACTTGCAAGGAAAACCTTTACACAAGAGTGTTTAGAAGAACAGAGTCTGTACAGTAACTGTATAATGTCATATCTGTCCTCTTCCTTAGACTCGTCCATTGCGTCAAGGATGAGGAAAAGTGGTTTCGTCACGGGGTGGTTTACGAAAGAGGATAGAACACTTTTCAGAGAGTCGTAAGGCCATTCTGAGAGATTACAACGTCGAAAGTTCCGGAATTCCAGTTGGAAATGGAAAAATGCCGACTCGTCCTGCTGGAGAATACTATAGAGAATTGACCGCAGCATATTGTCATGAGTAGCTTCCAATTGAGTCCCTCGGAAAGTATAGAAGTAACAGGCTACGGTAGCCGAACAGGCCATTGGGTCTTTTTCCGGAAGGGTTTTCTGGAAATATTTCGCAAGGGTGCTTTTCCCACTACCAGGCTTTCCCTGGATATATAAGAGGCTGGAGGTTGTTGATGCTGACCATTTGAGATACTGTTGGTGATCCCAGATCCATTCCAGCGAACCATTATGCTCTTTCACAATTTTGGCATACCGTGTATCGTCATGTTGCAGAAATCGAAGACATTCTAGAATTACTTGTTAGCTAAGATCGAGGTTAGCGAATGATGCATATGCTCACCCATTCGCTCCTTATCGTATTCAATGTATGCGCACGGTAGCATACCGAGCGTGTTCTGAAGAGCGGTATTATGTATGCTTGTCAGCAAAACTTTAAACTTTGGGTTTGCATGCACTATATCCTTCATCAGTGAGTAGACGGTGTGAACAAACACTACTCCCTCCGGTATGGTGATGTCAATCCCGTCAATGACGATCGACAACTCTTGAATTCCGGCTGTCCCAGTGGCTTCTACAAAAGCTCTGCGAAGCTCATCATCAGAAGCATCAAGGATATTTTCCAGGGACACCAATAGAGAATCGTTCTCCTTGAAACGTGACGAGCGCCGCCGCCGGATATGTTCCCCCAGGAGGGACTTAAGGAATGCCGCAGTGATCGATTTGGCTTTATCAGCACTGGAAGAGGTGACAATCTGGTGCAATAACGTGTGAGCGAAGACAGTGGCGATTGAGCCCCGACCCTTCGTGGCAGTTGAGCAGAAAAAGTACAACACAGAGCCATTTGACGGACGGGCTTTCTCTATGGCAGCGCCGATGATGTGAGAGGACACTTCTTCCATTCCGCGGTTATGCGGTCCTGATAGCCAAAGGGCTGGTAAATTCGCATCTGATTCCCACCGGGTAAAGTCAATGTTTTTGGTGATCCAAAAAAATCTCGGCTCGTTTCGATCAAGAAGTCGGACGGTGGATCGATATTTGTCCTGGTCTACGACAGACAACTGGCCCGAGAGAACATCCCAATCGATTTCCGCTTCAACTAGAGCCAACGAGATCAGTTATGTGAATATCTAATACAGCTTTCTCACTAAACATCATGACTAACCTATCTTCTCCAAGTTTTCCCGGCTCTGAGTTGGTTGTTTGGTTAAGAATTTATTGACTATACCGACGCTGCGTCAACAAATGATGCTGTATTGAAGCACAAACATATTAGCTCACCAATGTGGATAGTCGAATTTTTATACTCATTTTGCGTCGAGTCGTTATAAATGCGACGATTATCGGTGGTGTTGTTGCTGTTGAACGTAGCTACGTTCCCGCTGTTGATCATGTTGCCTCGCACAGCGGTGCTCTCGGTGTCGCCTGTACGTACGATTCTTTCGTTTTTGGTGTTGCTGCGGCCACTCACCGTGTTTCAACGTAGGTGCGAGTGTTAGAGAGGCAAAAAAATAGGAATACTTGGTGTTCTGTGTTGTGTGGCGTCAAAGTTGAGGTTGAAGGTGCGTTTTGTGGTGCTAAAGTTGGTTTTTGAATGGTGCGTTCTGGAGGCCGTACGCTTGGAAGATTTGGGTGGCAGAGGCCGGAGTTCTGAAGATATTGCGTTCTGAAGACGGTAGATGCGGGGTTCTGAAACTTTTATGGAAATACCTTAGCGGCGGGGACCACAAGTGATTGAACACTCGGCTGTCATAGCTATCTATAGATAGTTGATAAATAGGCCACGCACACTTTAGCGAAAATCGATGTGTGAACACAATGCGGCACTCCAAACTGCATCCGGAAACAGGTTAGCGCCATCCAATTGAGTGGGGTTGTCCCTGAATTAGTCCCCCGTTCATCGACTAAAACATGCCGAATATAGAAACGAACATACTGCCAGGTGGCAACAACCATCTCTCAGTGAAACACAATTTTTAACTGCCGGCGGGCGGTGTGGGTGCCTAGATCCGTTGTCCACACAGTTGACCACGGGGCAAACATCCCTGCATTGGCTAGCGTCTCTATTTTGCGGCTTGATGAACCGAGACTAGCTCCCACCAATTGCAGGCCGCCACATTGTGCGGAATGACCACAAAAATACTCCAGATGATAAAATCGCGTCATTGCATGACGCATATAACCACAATTATAAGGTATGCATTGATACGGAGGAAGTGTAATTTAATACTTTTTTTCGGTTAGGAAACTCTATCTGCCATCGTAGCCAAGTGACTGCAATACCCTGCCCTGTTATAAATTTACGGAAGGTATAGTTTCAGTCTGAATGTGCGCCCGTGATGGAATTCTTCAATGAGGTATTGTAAGTGTAGAACCTTCTCATATTGTATCATGCATGTTAAGCTTTCCAGGGCCATAAGTTCTGATAAGTTCTTGGTCATGCATGCATGGTAATCAACCAACCACCGCCTCTCCATCTCACAAGCTCCAAGGACACATGTCGTTTCCCTAGGTATCATAATAATCCTAATGAACGAAGCGACTAGAGTAGGACATTGAAAGTAGAGCGCTGAAGCATGGCAAATCCAGTTGTAGCGGAAGAGATGAGGTGCCACGTGTATGATTCTTACCATCTGCCAGGGTTGAGGGATACGTCGGACTGTAGTGATGGATACGTGCGTGTCTTGAATTGACCCCTCAGCAACCCGACTGACTGGAGGTAAAGCGGATCGTAACTAGACACAAAATGACGGTACGTCAGATCGCATTAGTTATTCATGCTACCACTTATATTGGACGAAAGCAAGGGAAGTGGTTTTCCGCCGGCAATCATCGGCAATATGATCGTACGTTAGGATGGGAGGAATAAATGATCTACATATCTCCAAACTTTCTCGAGCGCTTTGCTACCTAATCAAATCTAATTTAAGCTTTGCGCTAAACCTTACAATGTTCGGACTTCTTGGCACCTTAACTGCAACGTTCTTCAGAGGGGCCTTCCTCCCAGCTCGTGAATTTCTTCAACGTATGGCGGCGTTAAAGGGAAAAAACTTGAAGTGAATTTCGAAAACGCCAGAGTTGGGCGGCAATCGATCGGCGACAGTTGGTACTGAGGGACTAGATCCCTGCAGTGTTAGCGCAACAGACGTTTTGTGCAAGTTCATGACACGATGAGTGGGGTATTTGCAGGGATAACCCCTCATTTTTAACCAAAGTGCAAAAACCCAGCTTTCTCACTAACAGTCGCGTAGTGTAGCGGTCAACGTTGAACATTCTAGTTAATTAGGGAAAGTTTCATCGTTTATCGGCGAGTGTATAAGGTAATGAACTTGCGCGATCACGAGGGTTGAAACGCTCAAATCCCTGTCTCGCGCAAATTTTGTATGCATGGATTAGAGCACATTCTGTTTTAGTTTTCAGCCGACCCCAAGTGCGGTGTTGCATCGTTTGAATGGAGTAGGATGCGGGCAGATTATTGGATGATGTTTGAATGCGGAATTCTATGATGTTGTGCTACCTAACTAAAGTGCACATGCATGGTTTGAATCGATCACCGATTATTGGATGAAGTTTGGAGCAGTGAGATTTTTTGCCAATCCTACCGGTAGAATGCAGCTCCGTACAGTAAGTAGTGCGCAGTTCCCACTCAAACGATAACGACAAGAGTTCATCGTAAAAACCTCCAATGCAGTAAAAATGACAACTCGTAACGGGGCGAAACAAAAATGCTATTGGTTGTCGAGGAGTAACGAGGAGGCGGGGTAGGTAAAAAACCTGCACGGGACAGATAGCGCTTCCTCGTAGAGCTGTCGAAGGATTCCAAGCCACCAAGGGATATTTCACTCTGTTGCGGCTGAAGTTTTGAGAATCTGAACTGGCTTTGGCACGTATGACGAGATTTCATTTTCGGATGTAACTTTATGTTCATACAAAACTCAATGAATATAGAGTTACGTGTGTTCTGGGCTGCGCGAGAATTAATTTCTTATAACTACTTATTGCATAAATTGATCCCAGCCTTCGTATGGCGGTTTACTCAGTGGGCACTGTTACGGTAGTGTGAACCACGGGATGCAAACGAGACGGATTACCGTGCGAATACCGCTCCCGCGTAGGTGTATGGATGTAACTGCACTAAGAAATCTCGCGATTTTTTCAAAATTGCAAATTACTGAACCACACGATGAAAAGATGATCGGAGACTGCAGTGTGATTTATAACTCTAAGGGCTACCTGTCAATAAAAACATTAAGTCAATTAGACCAAATTTGAGAAAGCTGAAATATGGGTGAGAGTCCATGAAGCGGGCGGATTTTCGCCCACTTTCTACCCCCCCTGTTTCATCACCAATAGTAAAACGAATTCACTAGTAATGTTCTTAGAGCATATATGTCATGCTAGTAGTCCAGTGACACCAGTCTTGGCAGATTCGGACAGGTGGTTGTTGAGATAGGTACTAGTTCTAAGTTGCAGAAGCGGTAGACCTCGACTATGGCATAACTTAGGTAATTTCGCCCCAGTGACATTTCACAGCCACTAGAAACTACTAAGCTGCCCCCAAATAGACTTTTAGCATTTTGAAGAGACCCTGGGCATGCGAGCACTGAATTACAACCAGAATTGGTGGAGAAATAAGTGAGGTAGGAAACTCTCCCCTTCCTCCTTGCCAACCTTATCAACCACCCCCATAAGTCCGATATTTCTGGGCAAAATTCCACGAACTTTTGCACAGCGTAGGTCCACTGTATGTACATGAATTCCGCATTATTGTTAGCCAAGTACTTAGACTTATTAAAGACCACTAGGGGGGACCGCTTGGGGGGGTTGACACACCCCCTCCCATCGGCCCACAACCAGTACAAATACCAGCCAAACGATAATACGGAATCTATCTATATATACTTGAGCTACTCTATATCATACTATGTCCAATTTGACCGGGACTTGGTGGAACTAGGGGGGGTGGTAAATCTTCCTCCTCCTCCTCTGCAGTGATGTCAACCGTCCCGTCCGTCCGAGGGCAGGACGGAAACGGCGCCGTCTTTTTGAGGCAGGACGGGGACGGACGGCAATGACGGCGAAGTAGCCGTCCCCGGCCGTCATCTGCCGACATCCATGGATCTTGTGCAGTGTACATTACAAAATCTCATAAAACTAGTTACATCTAATCTCTTGACCTCGAAGCACGATCATTCTGCATCTGCTTCATCTTAACCATGTCTGACTCTGTTGCTCCAAGAATAAGCCTTGTGTCACCCAAGAATTCAGACACTCACAAGCCTGAATGATATCATCACCCAAGCGATTTAGTAGGTCGCTGATAAGCACTTTGTTGAGCAGGTACTTCGTCCATCTTTGTAAACACTTCATTTAACTTTACTTTCGCTCTTGCACAGTGGTTTTATACATAGATAGAGTGCATCACGGTATTTATATATTTTACCGCACGCTATCAAGGCTTCATTGGGTTTAATCCAAGTATATACTCTAACCGCCCGATGTCGGCCGGGGACGGTGGATGACTGCCGGGGATGGGGTTTGTGCCGTCCCCGGCAGGTCCCTGGCCGTCTAGCCGTCATTGATATGCTTGGACGGGACGGACGGTTCTGGCGCCGCCCCGTCCGTCCTGGCAAGAATTGGGACGGCCCACCGTCCCCAGCCGTCGGACGGGACGGTTGACATCGCTGCTCCTCTGTTAGCAGCTACCCCAACAGGTCTGCCAATTCACAGTGAAATTGGACGTACCTTTGCATTTGGTAGCCCTACTATATGTCGATGGATTTGGAGTTATCGTTGGCTTGGCACTGGTACTGGTTCTGGTGCAGTATGGGGGCCCGCCAGGGTGGTGAGGTGGAAATCATACTCCCTCCCAACGATCCACAAAAGAGCCAGTACCAGGCCAAAAATGACTCCGAATCCATCTACATATTGTTGATCTACTCTGTGTCTAAGGGGGTCTGATTTCGCGAAGAATTGGTGGAGCTATTGGAGGGTGGACCCTCCTCCTCACCCTCAGCATGCACCACCATAGCTCCACCGATTCTCAGCCAAATTGGACACTCTTTTGCACAGAGTAGTTTTAGTATAAGCAGATGGATTTCGCGTTGTGGTTGGCCTGGTGCTGGACTTGGCTGTGGGGCGGTTGGGGGGCTTGCTTGTGGGCTGGCGTCCCAAGAAACCTAATATGAACCCCCCTAGCTAGATCGATCAAATCTTCTTCAATTACGGTCAACAAAGGCTTTAATTAAAGCTTAAAAGCTGCTCTCTTCGACAGTGGTATTCAATCTAAGATCGTACAAGCGGTAATAGAGTTCCGAGAAGGAAACAAATCCCGCCCAATATTGCCCGGGATTTCGCATTTTTGGCATCCCAAATCCCGACCACGGATGGGATGAGAAGTGTGAACCCTGTCCCGTTCCCATCTCGTTGTTCACGCTATGATACGAGCTAATGGTATTCAGCCGAATCAATACGTAGATGAGTACGTACGCATTCGTACCTAGACTACTGTATATACAAAGGCCCGTTGTAGTCTCGTTGCATAATATAATCAAGCTTCTCTATCACTCTACTTTTAACACTACAGTCTAGACTTATGCCGAGTAATTCATTGCAAATGCATTCAATATATATCCCATCTACACAGTCCAGATAATATCTCCCACCATTATCTAAATTTCAACGCAGTATAAAGTGTCGTGGTATGAATTACAGATGTATATGACCGTTTCTAGCAGTAATCATGCTTACCCCTTGAACATTGGAGTGATATTGCGTACACTTTTGGAACACAAAGTTCAAGACAGGAGAATTGAAATTCGTCACATCAAGTAGCGATTCTCAGATCAAGAACTGATGATATTCCAGCACTTAAGATGTGCATACTGCCCTGTAGTCCCGTCTGGCGCCAGCAGTTCCCATCCTACGTTATTGTGCCCTTCACGCACCTTTCCCGTCGGAATTCCTTCCAAATCAACATCGCGAAATGTTGTACCCCATCATTCATTCATCTGAGGGGGTCTTACTTTAGCGCTTCAAACGCAATCAAATCCTTCTAGGGACCGCAAGCATGATCCTTAAACATGTTGCAGTAGGGTGTGCGGGATATATCCAGGTGGGTTTCACTACAGAACCAGAGTAAAGACCCCCGAAAACAGTGCGAACATATTTGAAGGTAGGTTAAATATCAGTTGTGGCGCTGCTTATTAAACCGGAACAATGTAAAAAGTTACCCCATCATGTGGAGATCACTCGAATGGCTATGCCTCCAAGATGTTGCGTAAATAGATCTCAGCCTTCGTATCGCTGCTTACTGGGCTGGTACTGATACGGGCTGATGTTTAGACGTCTCTATATATAGATGAATAGATGAGTACGTACGCATTCGTACATGGGCTACCGTATATATATTGCCTTTATGGCCCTCTTAGATAGTACAATCAAGCTTCTCTATCTCTACTTTTAACACAAGGTCCGGAGGTGTACTACTTATTCCATGGAGGTGCTCCTACAGCAGCCGCGGGTTTCCCGCGCCATCCACATTCCATTGACCATTGCTACCCCATCTGAATCTATTTCTGGTTTCCGTGGATGTATGTTGAGGTGCTGTGGCCTCCCTCATCTTTAACTCAAATTAAATGTAATAGAGAAATAAGGATGAATTCGTAATCACTGGAGGTTAATTGCATCATGCATTCTCACTGATGTTTGGATGTTAGCAAGTGTTACGAATGTAAAGCGGATTAAGTCTATTCTACTATCTAAGGAGAAGCTCTGTCTTTATATGCATGAGAGCCTGGAACTCCATGGAACTCCATGGAAGCTCATGATTGCAAATACCAGTGGCGGTGGCGAGTGAAAACTCGTGGATGAGTCTACGACCGTGAGTCCGTAGCCTGTGAGTCAAATTGGCGATCTCAGTATCGGCGACTTCCTTTCAGATCATATAGTAACAGCAAGTTTGTTGCATATATACATGAATCATCTATTGCGGCCTCGGAGTTACACTCTTGTATAAAGATTACTAGGTATGGTGGCGGCTTTGCCGCCCCCTTCGGTAAAGAAGAATCCTAAACCCCAAAACCCATGATATCCAGCCAGCCGAGAGCCAGCCGATCAAGATTGCGTCCAGCCAGCGCAGAGTTAGCCCGTCCAGATTACGTCCAGCCAGCCGAGAGCCAGTCTATCTCGATCATGTCCAGCCAGCAGAGAGCTAGTCCATCCAAATCGTATCCAGCGAGCCGAAAGTCAGCCCATCTCAATTGTCTCTAGTCTGTAGATAGCCAGCCTATGCAGAGCACGTCCACCCGTCTCGATCGTCTCCAGAAATTCGAGAGCCAGCCCGTCCAGATCACGTCCAGCCAGCCAAACCCGTCCAACTTGTATCCAGCTAGTAGAGAGCACGCCCGTCTTGATCGGCTCCAGATATTCGAGAGCCAGCCTGTCCAGATCGTGTCCAACTACCAGAGGGCCAGCCCATCCAGATCATATCTAGCCAGCCGGGAGCCAGCCCGTCCAGATCGCATAGCCAATGCGTCTAGATCGTTTCTAGCAAGTTGAGAGCCAGCCCACCCAGATTGTGTCTAGCCAGCTCGGATTGCTGACCAATAGCAGTTGTGAGAGCCACACTCAAGCAAAGCGCCACGGTTCACTAATCATGACCAAAAAAGACCATCTGCCAACCAATGAGCATTCTGTAATTTGCCACAGTAAGATGGTACGTACCACCATCAACCAATGAGAATGCTTCGAGCCGACAAACCATGTGTATATATTATAGATGAGGTTATGAGGTTATGTCTTATATGAGGATACCGGCTTGTACCAGGAATTAGGGTGATGCATTGCAGATAAGTGGGTATGCATACGATCGATATACGGCCCATTAGGCCTCGATTTGACAGACACAATCAAGCTTCTCTATAATAACATTTAACAACTGATGTTAGCATGTTAGAAATTTGCTTAAACTATTGCTATTGGTGGTTGGTCCGAAAGAAATTTAGGGGTCTGTTAGAGTGGCCTGTATACTTCTAGTAGACATATTGCCCTCGCTACTCTGACGGATACACTACTCCGATAACCTCCGGTATATTGTGAACCACAGATGAAAATTGGACGGTAATACCGTCACAAAACCGGCACTACGTAGCGGTTATAGGGGTAACTAGTTGCAGATCTAGAATTAAACAAAGAAATCCCGGGTTTGTTTAAATTATTATTACTCAACAACCAGCCAATGTAGAGAAGATCGAGGACTTTAAAGTGAGAGTTCACTCCAAGGGCTATATGCCATGGAAATCAAGTCAATTGGACAATATATGGTGTTACTTTGGATGGTAGAAAGACTTATTGATTGACATAACTGATCTGTCGAGGGCTGAAGGCCCGTATATATACAAGCTCCCATACCGTACGCGTATGCACTATCTGACATGAGACGCATCATCCTGATCCTGATACAAGCCATGCATATCCTCATACAAGCCGCTACCTCCATACAAGCCATTAAATGGAGCTGAGACTCACGATGTAGGTACACATGCTACATTCGGGGAAGTCGGAAATGTGAGTGAGAGCTAGTGAAGCTAGTTGATTCTCGACCTCTACATACCCCCCCGGTTTCGCCATCAGATGGGAACTGAATTGGCTGGATACAATATGAAGGTATGTAATGTATGTAAGCTGTGAGTTCGTGCCAGTCTTGGCATATTTGGACTGGTGGGTGTTAAGATAGGTACTGTCTCTAGGTTTCCAGAGTAGGAGACTCTCTTCAAATACATCATACAGGCTATATTTGCCCCAATAACGTTGAATACTCTGGAAAAACTCCCAAGCTGCCCTCGAATGGTCTCTTAGTATGTTATGGAGACTCTGACTGCAAGGGTACTTGATTCCAAGCAGAATTGGTGTAGAAATCGAGTAGTGTAGGTGTCACTTCTCCTCTTCCCCCTGAACACCCACCCCGTATCTCTACTAATTCTACGTCCAATTCAAAGCCCTGTTCTCAGCGTAGGACAATTATATGTAAACGGATTCCGCATTATCGTTGGACAGATACTAGACCTGGCTGTGGACCACTGGCAGGGTATGTATCCATCATTCCCGCCATTAGCGGACTCTACTAGCCCACAGCCAGAGCCAGTACCTGGATAACGATAATGCGGAATTCCATTTACATATAGTAAAGCTATTCTAGGCCAAAGGGTGTCCAATTTGACCAAGAATTGGTGGAGCTGTTGTGGAGGGTGTGAATTTCATCTTCCTTCTCCCCGCATGACTCATCGCCATAGGTCCGCTAATATTTAGTCAAATTTGAAGCCTCTGAGTACAATGTAGCTCTGCTATATGCAGATAGATTTTGCGTTGTCATTGGCGAGGTATTGACGCTACTCCAGCGAGAACGTTGATGATCATTCTCAATCTCTATATATGAGGTGAAGACTTTCTTTAGATAGATCAGGATACGTCATTGGGATTGAATATTTAAGATAAGTCAGGTCCGTTCGCACACATAATACAGTCATTCTCGAAGGAACCATTAATCATTATTAACTTCGTGGGCTATTTACGTACTTCTTTGTTGTAGTGTAGAGATTTTCACGCATGTCGCTTCATAGCTTATACTTTTCGTCTACGATGGAACTAAAGTAAGAAATCAATTGAGATCTTGAACGACCTAATTTTTACAAACCCGTACCAATACTCAAAATCTAGAGTGCCATAATTCTAATTCGAATAGGCCACCCCACAGGAGCAGCATTCGACAATCCTCAAGTATTACATCTCGACATATACTCGCTTCGCCACATCCCCGCACTGATTCAACAACCAATGCACCCACAACCCTACCCCACACATGCTAGTACAAACCTACATCGATCGATCCCCGCACACCCTCCATCGTTTGTATGGATAGTGTGGCGGCATTGTGCATGGGTAGTTTTTTAGTGTAAAGTCATGCACCATAGTTCCAATTTGGCACCTCGCATGCCATTTCAAACTCCATCAATGGTGTTAGACTTTACACAGCCGCTAATCACAATGCCCCGTTCTTATCCGATGTTGAGCGGTTACGGGCAAGCGCAGTTGCTAGCGTGTGAACTGCAACTTTGACCATATCCGGCTCGGCCCGGTCCGTTGCAAGGCATGCATTTAACCGAGCCTAAATCGGGAACCGGGCAAGTAATGAGTCCCCAGATACCCGAAGTCAACAAATCTCCGATCGAGCATGAATGGTGACTCAATACGAACTGGCGTAGTTGTGGCAGGAAGCGAACGCTGCGATGTCGTAGCGGGAGCGTAAGAATGCTCGAGTGATTGCAAATGTACCAAAACCCGGTGCTAGGAATAGACGTTCCGAAGCTGCAGATATAACAAATCCTACATTAATGAGTGTATTGACTCTCTTACTGCTGGAACCGGGGATCTCCGGCGCAATTGATGCAAGAGTGTTCAGCAGCGGACATGCGCTACTGCATTGCATTATCCTACACAATCCAATTTTGAGATCCCACTTCCACCCCCACATCACAGTTGCTCCTGCATAGTAATTGTCTCCAGTGGTGCATGGACTTGGTTAGATAGAAACTGCGGGGGGAGACAGTCCATCTCCGCCCTGGGCTTGAGCAGAGAGTGGAATTGAAGGAAGGGGAAGATCGACAATTGAGAAGCAAACTGCAGGTGATCTAGATTAATGGCGAGTATGTTGGCACATGTTTGCCCGAGATCACCGACGGGATTCACTTGTTTGTGCTAGAAGGATCTAGTAGCTGTTCTGGAGGCGAGGTCTCCGATGCACTGATCGCCGAGTAGACTCATTCACACTGAGTCACTCGCTAGCGTGAACCACGGGATAGCAATGGGACGGGATTGCCATGCAAAAACCGCTTCCGCGTAGGTGAGTAGGGTGGTGGCATGGGTATGGCTGCAACTGCACTAAGAAATCCCGGGAATTTTTTCAAAATTAAAAATGACTCAACAACCAGCCAATGGAGAGAAGATCGGAGACTTCATTCTAATAGATGACTTGAAGGGCTACATGCCAATCAAAAAAATCAAGTCAATTGCACCAAATTCGTGGAAGTTGAATATATGAGTGAGAGTCCATGAATCTAGCGGATTTTTGACCTCCTTCCACCCCCAGTTTCATCACCAATTGTAAGTGTAGTACACTGATAATGCTATCAGAATTTATATGGCATGCTAGTTGTCAATTGATACCAGTCTTGGCAGTTTCGATCCCGTGGTTTTTGTGATAGGTAGTATTTCTGAGTTGCGGTGTGGTGGGAGACCAACTATAGCAGCATAACTCAGGTAATTTTGCTCCAGTGACATTCAACAAGTTCTAGAAACTGCCAAGCTGCCACCGAATGGTCTACTCACATGCAAAAGAGACTCTGGCAGTGAGGGCACTGAATTCCAACCAGAATTGGTGGAGAAATCGAGAGGTGTAGGTGACCATCCTCCTCCTCCCTCTCTACCAGCCACCCCAATAAGTTCGCCAATTCTTGGTCAAATTCCACGCCCTTTTGCACAGAGCAGCTCTACTATATATAAATAGATTCTTCATCATTGTTGGCCATGTACTGGGACTTGCTGAGGGCCACTTAGATGGGGACCGCTAGGGGTGGTGGTGGACACACCCCCTCCCATCGATCTACACCCAGTCTCAATACCTGTCAAATGATAACCCGGAATCTATCTACTCATAGTAGACCTACTCTGTACCAATGGGTGTCCAATTTGACCCAGAATTGGTAGAGATATGGGGGTGGCTGGTTGGGGAGGAGGAGGAGGATGATTCACCACCCCCATAGCGCCATCAATTCTCGGTCAAGTTCCGCATCCTTTTACACAGTGTAAGTCTACTATATGTAGATATATTCCGGGTTATTTTTGGCCAGGTACTGGGACTTGGTGTGAACTGATGGGAGGGAGTGTGTCCACAACCTCACCCTAACGAACCCCCCTACTGCTCCACAATCAGCCCCAGTACCTGGCGAACGACAAACTATAATCCATTTACATATAGCACAGATACACTGTATCAAAGGGCTTCCCATTTAACAAAGAATTGGTGGAGCTATGTGGGTGGGTGGTGAGGGGGGGATGTCCTCAACCCCCCCTAGCGGACCCTCCTACTGCTCCATAGCCAGTCCTGGTATCTGGCCAACAACAACCTAAAATACATTTACATGTAGTAGAGGTACCGTATGCCAAAGGGATTCAGATTCGACCAAGCATTGGTGGAGATATTGGGAGGGAGTGTGGGTCCTGCTCCTTCTCCTCTACCAGCACAAACCCATTATGATACCCCCCTGCCAAAATGGACAAATCCTGGGCGATTAAGGTTAATAAGGGCTCGAATTGAAGGCTAGAAGTAGCTCTTCAATGTCATAGACTTTGATCTCTAATCAGACCAGCAGTTGCTGAGAAAACATAGGAATTGCGGCTTGGCAAAAAATCCGGTGGAATACCGCCCGGGATTTCGCGTTTTTGTCATCCGCAATCCCATCCCGAGATGGAATGACCGGACCTAAAAACCGACCCGTTACCATTCCGTTGTTTATACTATCGCTCGCTGGTCGCCGAATGGACTCTTACATGGTGAGTCACTCGCTGCACAGCCCCTTTTCACTTTTCTCTTCTCTTCTCTTCTCTTTCTCTTTATCGCTCGCCACTCTATCTATGTCCGTGGACTCTCCAGGTTACCACTGTATATAAAGCAATAGACTGCACCGCTGGATAGACAGACAGCTTCGCACCAGTTTCACACGTCTCAACAGAGTACGGAAGGGTGAAAGGGTACTTCCAATTTCACTCAACTTCCAATTCCCCCTGCAGTTGTAAAATAGATATATATAAATCGGAAACTAGTTTTAATGTCCTACCAACTACAAATGTGAGACTTAAGCAACTCTATCTTGGTCACCTAAGTAATTCGCGTTTTCATACTCACCATTAACCAGCCACCTGCACAAATTTTTTCTAAATATAGTGCCCAATATTAAGATAAATATTTACACGTCATTTAGCATACCTTTTCGTGATTTACGTTGTGGTGCAGCCACGTTGCGGTGGAGATGTCGCATTATACTTAAGCGAGCCTAAGTTTACTGAACATCTGACAGAACAACGCAACACAACATCATAAAAACTGCAGTCAAATTGAATTCAAAATTAAAGGAGATATTCGTGCGCATTTTTTAGACGCTCCTGTAGGTAGTGTTGTGTCGCGTTGCTGAGGAACGCGTCCTGCTTAACAATTCCAACAATCTTTGGTTGATAAGATCTCCATAAGTAATTTCGCTCTATTTTTACCAGTTGCGTGTTACAAAGAGTTTTCCGTACATCCAACGTCTTATAACATTTGTTCGTAGTGCACATATCTGACAGCCAACGTTGGTATTAATTCGTGAGCCCAGGGTTACCGATGGAGCTAGGAATTGCTTCTGCTGATAAGAGATTGCTTATCTTTTCAGATCAGGTTCGTGTACTACTTGTTAAACTTTATTTCGGATTTCTAACGCCTAATTTATCTCCCTAAGTTTCTTTTCTTCCTTTCAAGCGGGAAGTCCTGCATCGCACCTGTCCTTAACGGCTCTCGGTTTTTCAGTACTCGTGTCCTCGGTTCGTGAGGAATTGGGGTTGAAGACAAGGGTTCCATAATCTCGGATATACCGGTGCGATCGTCGGCCCGGCAAACGATTCCGGGTGGAACGAAATATCGGCGATCTCCGGAAATAGTATAGAATGGGGAAACCGGTGTAGCAACATAATCCTTGCAACAAGTCTTAGAATTGCAAGCGGTTGGAGTAGAGTTCAAGTACGGAAACCCTGAGGATCTTTTGACTCCGTATCCTCCTTCCACTGCACATCAACTACTCTGACTCTAACATCAACCTCAAAGTCGATAATACTTTCGATCATCTATGCCTCTATGCGCGTCCTCGTCAAAATCGATAATAATGTCAACCAGCTACGCCTCCGCACTTGTCAACGCCTGTTCTCGGTAATGCACGTCTCCGTCTTTTCCTCTCTTTACGCTGAGTATTCTCACAGTGCGATCTATATCACTAGCCCTACTTATTACGCTTGCTAATGTCAAGCCTGGGCGGTGACTAACGCCCGCTCGGACTTGACGTAAGTTTTGTTAATCAATAGATGGCTACAGGTTTCTTCACCTTCTCAAGCCTTCCGGCGCCAGCGGCCATTCGCTCTTGTCTATTTCCCGCCCTCTCCGCCCATGTAGATCTTCCGCCTTTGTTGATTCTTCCGCTCTCTTCGCCATTGATTATTCCGTTCTCTTGTCGCCTCCATCGTCGTATATTCCGACGTGGTGTACGTGCAATCTTTTTTTACGCTGTCGTCTATTCTCTATCATCGGCAACTATGCTGCCTTTGTCTCTTCATCCCTACACGCTGCTGCCTATGCCTTCGTCTACTGATCCTCCTCTGGTGTCTACCGGCGTCTATGTCCTACTCTATTGCGCACCGGCGTCTACGTCCTCCTACAGCAGCATTTACCCTCCGGTGTCATCGTCAACTACTCCACCGCTGTTGTCTACCCCACTGCCATCGTCATCTCTTCTCCGTGTCGCCGTTTACATCTACGACATTACAGTAGTCCAGTTAGCACTCGCAGGAGAGAGTGGGTATAGTATACCCGGCGGAATCGGCATAGCGGACGTAGGACGATTATTACAGACGGCCCGGGATGAAGGAGGAGTTCGCACTGCTCGACGCCCTGCTCAGCCCCCGGGAGACGTAGCAGCTCCCACCATTACCGCGGGGCGATGTGGTCACTCGAATTTTGGTGGATCCGTCAACAGCTTAACTCGCATGTGCCCATTAAAGCCATTCCACTCTGTACGCATATGAAAAGTTCTAACTGATCTCGTCAGTCCAGTGCTCAGTGGTACGGTTGCATGTACGGTGGGAAGAGTGGTCAGAGTGACTCCGGCATACCCGAAGATTTTCTGTATATATCTCGAGTCTTTTCCTTTCTCTTGGTACCATAGAATACATGTACACAGTTCTCCTTTCACATTCTCCACAGGTACGGTGTTTACAGCAGCCTACGTGATGAGTTTGGAGTTGCCACTGCTCTGATCTTTGAATGACTTTCTTAGTCGAGATAGATATATGACCACACCAAAGACCAAAGTGTTACTGCCCTATTCACTTTGAAAACAGCTCAGAAATCTGCACGCGCAGACTGCTTCTTGCTTGCTTTCCGGCCTATTACACTTCCTACTGCCTTGCACAGCTCCCGCTGCCTATTCCACCACTGCTTGCAGTGCGGAAGAGATGTTTCCGCGTCTGCGCCGCCTACCCGCTCCGCTAACACCAATTACGTCTCGTTGCCTGAGGCGCTTTAGACATATCCCTGTAGGTGCATGTCTACACTTCAGTCGGTAGGATCTAGCAGCTGGTGACTTCTCATTGCCGGTCTGTTGTGACACGAAGCTGTACCCCTCATTTGGGGATTTGTCGAAATTAGACTGGCTGTGTTCCATTTACCAGATGTATGCAGATTACGAAATGGGCCGTCAGCAAGGCGCAACGTGCCAACTGTAATTTACATTTCCAGTTTGAAAGACTATCGCCCTGATATGTTTGAACGGTACAGAGAGCGGGGCGAATCGGACACTGTCATACTCTAGATGGGTGAATACAATAAGACTAAAAAGAACAAACCAACGTTATAAAGAGCACTTTAACTGTTTACTGCAAGCTATGTCTAACATATGTGGATGATACTTCAAATAACTGGCTACTCTGGCGGTTCTCTGCTCAGCAAATTCTAACAAAAATTGAGATCTCGAACGCGCCCTTCTGAGCGAAAAAAACCTCTAGCGCTATATTCTGTCACACCCACACTAATCCTAGCGTAAACATATCATATGCCGGAAAGAGCAATCGCCAGTGGCAAAGGGTTGCATGCAAATGGTCTGCTGCACGAAAGTTAAAATTTACAGCACGTTGAGTTCACACTGATTCGCTAGCTATTTTAAGATCGGAACGCGTCTAATGTGGAACACGTAGCCCCTCACCCACCATGCATGGGAGTGGTCGTGGTGAGTAATGGTTGGCGCGTTGCAACATGCCGACTGCCTTTTTCGAAAAATATATAGCCCGCATGATGGGATAAATTAGTGTACAAAATTCCTGGGAGGGAGGGGTAGGTGCTCTTTCAAGACTTAGAAGCGCGATAGATCCTAAAATTACCTACTGCATCAACAACACCATTTCTAAATCATAGTGAGTAGTTCACAGTATATCAAGCTTCCTCGCTTTCAGCCCGACTGACACATGCAGCGACCATCTCGGCACATCCACAACCGCAACCTACAATAAGTACAACATATCTAATGGAGAATGCAACGTCTAACGGTACCAGCACAGATACTCGCTCGGTTAAAAGAAAGTGTTATGGCAGAATCCCTAACCTAGCATAAAAATTACGCAAAGGGTTATTACATTACCAAAAATGGATATTCCCGTTATTGCCGCCATGGTTTGGGGTTGGGTCTTCCCATTTGGTTTTGGCCGAACGACTATCATGGGCGACTATCATCATTCTACGCACATTCAGCCCCAGGGCGAGAATACAACGACGAACAGTACCAACACTGATACCATTGAAAACCATCGCAACTACACTGATTCCAAACACGCTGAAATCAATAGCTCGACAATCAATGGCGATGTAAATTTTCACAATGATGGGTGAGTCTCTTCCGGGCCTGCATGTTGTGAGCATTGTGTGCTTACCTATTCCCAATATCTCTATGGCAGTCACGATGAGCACGGCCGACACCTTTCGAAGCTACCTTATGCCGATGGTGCCGCTTTCAATTCCCGACTTTGGGAGCACGAGTCTGAATGCCTATCTGGAACCCGGGTCGACCTCCTCCAAGAGATCATAACATGGAGCAATGATCCTAACGGTGCTTGCATATTTTGGCTAAATGGTATCGCTGGAACTGGCAAGTCTACCATTGCTCGTACAGTCGCCCGTACTTGGTCCGGCCAAAATCGGCTTGGAGCTAGTTTCCTCTTTTCCAAAGGGCATGGCGATCTGGGTCATGCGGCAAAACTTTTCACTACCCTGGCTGCCCAGCTTGCACATACGGTGCCCTCTGTGAAAAAGTTCATCTGCACAGCCATAGAGGAGAATCCCGATATTTTCCAGAGAGGTCTAGGCGACCAGTGGAAGTATCTCATTTTGCAACCGCTCTCGAATTTGACGCAGGTATCGCCACAGCTTCAATTAGTCATATTTGTCATTGATGCCTTGGATGAGTGTGAGGGTGATGATGATATTCGATTGATCCTTCGACTTATTTCCGAGGCGAAAAGCCTAGCCACTGTTCGTTTACGACTTTTTGTAACCAGCAGGCCAGAAACTCCGATTCGTTTTGAATTTCATGCAATCCCCACTGCTACACATCAAGATTTTGTGCTCCATACTATCTCCCAGTCAACAATCGAGAATGATATATCTCTTTTCCTCCGTCACGAGCTGGAAAATATCCGTCGAGACAATGCATTCCATGAGGGATGGCCTGATCATGGAACAGTGGCGCTTCTCTGTCAGAAGGCTCGTGGGCTCTTTATTTATGCTTCGACTGCATGTCGTTTCATCCGAGATATGCGATGGGATCCAGACGAAAGACTTCCCTTGATTCTGAAGGATGATTATGTTGGGCAGTCGGCAATGGGAGAGCTTGATGAGATGTATACCAGAATTTTGAAGCAATCAATTGGCCTTCGGGATCTGCCTATACAAGAGCAAGCGAGGTTAAGTGGCGAATTCAGACAGATTGTTGGATCCATTGTCATCTTATCCGACTTCCTCTCTGTTAGCGCACTTGCCGTACTGCTTGATTTACGAGTAGCAACGGTAAATGGGAGACTGCGTGGTTTGCATTCCGTTCTGGACGTCCCAAAGAGCCAAGAGTCTCGAGTCCGACTACTTCACCCTTCATTCCGCGACTTTCTCCTGGATCAGCAAAGATGCTTCGAACCTCAGTTCTGGATCAATGAGAAGAAGGCACACAGTGATCTATTTGTTAGCTGTCTCAAACTCATGTCCAAACGCCTACATAGGGACATGTGCAATCTGCAACTACCGGATGCACTTATAAGCGAAGTGAAGAGTGAAATAGTGGAGAGGTGTCTTCCCCTCGATATTCAGTATGCATGCCGTTATTGGGTCCACCATCTTCAGCGGAGTAACATTGAACTCCGCGATGATGACCAAGTTCACAACTTTCTCCGGAAACACTTTCTTCACTGGTTTGAGGCCCTCAGCCTGATCAGGAAAATATCCGACAGCGTCCCAATGGTGAGGATTTTGGAGTCTACGCTTCCGGTAGGAAACTTCGTAATATTAAGTTTAGTCTAACATACTAACTTGACGAAGCCCAAGTGTAATGAAAATCGTGGTTTACACATGCTCGTTTACGACGCAAAACGCTACATTCTCAACAACAGATCGATAATAGAGACCGCACCTCTGCAGATATATTGCTCCGCGCTTGTTTTCAGCCCAAAGACAAATGCAATTAGACGTCAATTTTGGGACCAGATCCCGCGATGGATGAAAAATATACCGGTAGTTCAAGATAACTGGAGTCCTGCGTTGCAATCGCTTGAAGGGCATTCCAGTTTAGTGTTTGGAGTAGCATTTTCACCGAATGGCCAACTCCTTGCCTCTTCATCTGATGACAAGACAGTCAGGCTCTGGGATCCATCAACTGGAGCCTCGCGTGGTACCCTTGAAGGCCATTCTGATAGTGTGCAGTCGGTGGCATTTTCACCGGATGGCCAGCTCCTTGCCTCTGCATCTTACGACAATACTGTCAGGCTTTGGGATCCGTTGACAGGAACCTCACGCGGCATCCTTAAAGGACATTCTGATGGTGTGCAGTTGGTGGCATTTTCACCGGATGGCCAGCTCCTTGCCTCTGCATCTTACGACAATACTGTCAGGCTTTGGGATTCGTTGACAGGAGCCTCGCGTGACACCCTTAAAGGTCATTCTCGAATTGTGCACGCAGTGGCATTTTCACCAGATGGCCAGCTCCTTGCCTCTGCATCTTATGACAATACAGTCAAGCTTTGGGATCCATCGGCAGGAGCCTCCCGTGGTACCCTTGAAGGTCATTCTCATTGGGTGGCTGCAGTGGCATTCTCACCAGATGGCCAGCTCCTTGCCTCTGCATCTTATGACAATACAGTCAGGCTCTGGGATTCACCAACAGGAGCGTCGCGCAGTACCCTTGAAGGTCATTTCTCTTTTGTGCAGGCAGTAGCATTTTCACCCGATGGCCAGCTCCTTGCCTCTGCATCTGCCGACAAGACAGTCAGGCTCTGGGATCCATCAACAGGAGCCTTGCGCGGTACCCTTGGTCATTCACGTTTTGTGAACACAGTGGCATTTTCACCGGATGGCCAACTCCTTGCATCTGCATCTGATGACAAGACAGTCAGGCTCTGGGATCCATCGACAGGAGCCTCGCGTGGCACACTTGAAGGTCATTCTGATAGTGTGAAAGCAGTGGCATTTTCACCGGATGGCCAACTCCTTGCCTCTGCATCTAGTGACAGTACAGTCACACTCTGGGATCCATTAATAGCAGTCTCCCGTGGCACTCTTGAAGATCATTCTGATAGTGTGGTAAGAATGGCATTTTCGCCAGATGGCCAACTCCTTGCCTCTCTATCTCATGACAATACAGTCAGGCTCTGGGATCCGTCTACAGGAGCCTTGCACAGCACCCTTAAAGGTCATTCTGATAGGGTGCAGTTGGTTTCATTTTCACCAAATGGCCAGCTCCTTGTCTCTGCATCTCATGACAATACTGTCAGGCTTTGGGATCCTTCGACGGGATCCTCGCGTGGCACTCTTGAAGGTCATTCTCATTGGGTGAATGCGGTGGCATTTTCACCGGGTGGCCAGCTCCTTGCCTCTGCATCTTACGACAACACTATCAGACTCTGGGATCCTTCGACCGCAGCCCTGCGCGGTACCCTTGAAGGTCATTCTCGTTGGGTGAATGCAGTGGCATTTTCGCCTGATGGCCAGCTCCTTGCATCTGCATCTGATGACGAGACAGTCAGGCTCTGGGATCCATCGACAGGAGCCTCATGCGCCACCCTTAGTCATTGGCGTTGTGTGAACTCAGTGGCATTTTCACCGGATGGCCAGCTCCTTGCCTCTGGAAACACTGGAATAGTCAGGCTCTGGGATCCATCCACAGGAGCTTCACGCGGCACCCTTGATCCCTCTTGTGGTTTTAACCATCTGGTGCACTCGGTGGCATTTTCACCAGATGGCCAGCTCCTTGCCGCTGCATTTAGCAACTATTACGACCATAAAGTCAGTCTCTGGGATGTGAAGACGAAAGAAACAATCCAGGTACTTAATGCTAACAAAATCATTTACCAACTATCATTCTCCAGCAACGGTTCATATCTTGAAACAAGTCAAGGGATTCTGGAGCTCGAACGTTTTGCTCAGTGCAGGACTCGATTCCAGTTGAATTCAAAGTTATGCCTAGTATATGTAAGTGGGCAGTGGGTGAGGTGGGGAACAGAAAATATACTCTGGCTTCCTCTAGAATATCGTGCGAAATGCCAGTTAGTCCGGCGCAACGTTCTTGCAATCGGACATGCGTCAGGTAGAGTTACTTTTATTGAACTCGACCCCAGAAACTACCCCCCTCGGTAAGTCTTTGCGGACTTCATTGCAAATACAAGGTCTAACACACATGTAGCATAAGTTCTGTGACGAATATCAATTAATTGTGAGATGATGATGATTCTGCGTTTTCACATGTGTTATTTTTGGTGACGGATGGATACATGGGCATCGAAGTTATATAATAACGGGCATAATGTATTAGGTGGTTACTGTTGAATAAAGTGATTGATTGTGCTATCAGGATTCGGCCCGAAGGCCTTGAAGGTTATTAGAAGGCCGTCAAAGCTGCTAGAAAGCACTGGAGAGTGGTTTTTAGTGTACTGAGTCATTGTGTAGACTGATTCACAGATTGTCACTCGCCACCTGCTCCGCTACTCTCCATTTTCAGTATCTCTGCGGAACGTCGTGTATATAAAGGCATCGTTTTCCTTAAATAGACTGCGAGACAATCACTCTTGTACGATAGAGTTTGCAGTACATAGTGTGGGTAAATTTGAGGGTTGTTGTTGTTGTTTATTCATACTGTATTCACTCTTACTAGAGTATGACAGGACCTAATACCCCCTCGTAAATTTGAGGGTTGGTATAGTTCAACTCGGTTTACTACTTCTGAATTTCATCATCAATGTATATCCGCCGGGGACGACCGAGGGCAGCAATATGGCGTCCCTGGCCGTCCTGTCTGTCCGTACCCGTCCTAGCTTTCTTTACTCACTAATGATTACTGGCCATTCCCGTTGGATTAAAGATGATACAAAAACGGGTTCATTTCAGGTTCAGCACTAGTAGTAAGTACGGGCGAATCCAAAGGAACTAAGCGAACTGTCATGGCACAATCAAAAAGCTGTTGCAGCCACTCACATTGTAGTCACATACAAACTCTCGATCATGATGACATCACTCGGCTGAAAAGATCGCGGCCGAGGTTCGGTGAATAATCCGATTTAGTTGGTATTCCACTGCCTACTCATGTTGTCTTGAGATCCACATCGCATACAATTGGAAGATGGCGACTTATGGAATGGTTGTTTGCCCCTCGGCACGCGAAGGATTGGTGTCCGAAGTATCGCGGGTCGATATTTGCCGCCGGATGCAGTGGCTATGAATTCCACGAGTTTCTGCGATGTTCTCAGATGGCATAAGGAAGATAGGATAGTGGCAGGTCAATAATCGGCACCAAGAGTGATTATACTATAACTGTTGGACTGATTGGAAAGTCAGGACGTAATTTGCCAAGCGCCCATGATGTAGATTGCCGTTTGTAGTTAGCGTTCACAGCCATTGCTTGTCCTTAAGTTGACCCCACACATCATCTTTTCACATTACAGTTAATGCACTCATCATCGATTTGGTAGCTGTATTTATAAGTCGACGCACGCTTCTTATGCGCCTAGATTGGGTTAACAATTTTGGGGTGTTTGTTGGGGTCACAATGGAGTGTGCAGGGTGCATGCCTAGGAGTGGTCGCATTCATGACGGTTGGCTCGTTGCATCATGCAGACCGCCCGTTTCGAATATATACAGCCTATATAACGGAATAAGCTTGCTCTCGTGCCTAGACTGTTCGCCGAACGAGCTTGCGAGCGAGGCGAAACGCGCGCGCGGAAATAATTGGCAGGGTTTGGCAAGCGAATATGCAAGTGGGGGTACTGTTGAGCCTCAAAATTCAAGCTAAAAGGGGTAGGTGTGTCTCGCTGGAAGGATTTCGAAGCGCCATCGATCCTAAAAATTACCCACCTCTGAACATACTCTCTCTACAACACAACCTGAAGTGGGCTGCATAAGGTATATCCGGAGTTTGCTCTCTGGTACCCTGACTGATACACACAGCGACCATAGCTGGCATACCCGGCATGCACAATACTTCCGACAGGTACGTCCAAAGTAATATTGGGAATGGAACAATAATATTAGCCTGCACAATATGAGAACAATTCCTAACCTGGTCCTCCAATGGCAGTCAGGATGAGCAGGCCCGAAACCTTTCCAAGCTACCTTGTGCCGTTGGTGCCGCATTCAATTCCCGACTCCGAGAGCACGAGGCCTGCATGCCCGACAAGGGAGTTGACAACCTTGAGCAAATCATGATCTGGAGCAACAATCCTAGCAGTCCGTGCATCTTTTAGTTACACGGCATAGCCGGTACTGGAAAGTCTACCATTGCTCGTACGATCACCAGCTCTTGGGCCTATCACAAACGACTTGGAGGAAATTTCTTCATTTCCCGAGGTCAGGACGATCTTAGTCATGCTGGCAAATTCTTCACTAGTCTCACCGCCCAGCTAGCGAATATGCTACTCTCTCTTAAACTTTTAATCTGTAGAGTGATAGCCGACAATCTCGATATTTCTGAGTGCGGCCTTGCAGAGCAGTGGAAACATCTTATTCTCTAGCCTCTCACTGATTTAAGGAAAGTAACACTTCAACCGCAACTACTCGTTGTGGTGATTGATGCCCGAGACGAGTGTGAAGGCGAAAATGACATTCGATTGATCCTTCGACTCCTTGCTGAGGCAAAAATTGGAAAAATTTTGCGGGATTTCGTAACTAGCAGACCGGAAATGCCAATTCGCCTTGGATTCAAAAATATCGAGGAGGCAGACCAAGATTTTGTACTGCATGATATCTACCAGCCTATCATCCAGCATGAGTTAACAATGTTCCTTTGTCATGAACTGGAAAATATCTGGAGAGCGCTATCTCCCCCTAGACTGGCTTGGCGTAGGAACCATTGAGCTCGTCGTCCAGAGAGCAGATAGATAGTTCATCTATGCTGCGACAAGATTCATTGAGGATCCGAAATTTCATCCAAGACAGCCTCTTCCTTGTCTTGCAACGATGCACTACACGTCAGTCACTTGCAGATGCTCTCGATGAGAGGTATACCCAATTCCTTCAGCATTCCGTCATTGTTGATTTCAATCAGGACAAAAAAGAGCTATTAGAGCGATCTAGACCGATTGTCCGATTGTCTGACCCCCTAAACCAAGCGCACTAGCGGAGCTGCTTGTGGAATCGAAAAAAACATGCGTCTCCTAAACAGCGGGGTGCTGAAACGACTATGTGTCGTTTTGTTCACTACCATTAATCGATCGGCAAACCTAACAATTTTGGATAAGACTTCAAAAGACATTTTATTTTTGGACAAGATGTAACGGGACGACAAAAATAGTATTGATTGTCGAAGAGTAACAGGGTGGAACAGATAAAAAACCTGTATAAGACAGATCGCACTTCGTAGTGGAGCTAGCCGTCGGATGATTTTCAGGATTTCAAGCCACCATGGGACTGTTTCACTTTTTTCCCGTTTCTGTTTCGAAAATCCGAACAGGATTTGGCACATATGACGTAATTTCAATTTCGGATCGGCGTTGGGTGCAACTTTAGGTTCATACAAAGATCAATGTAAACAGAGAGTTGCTTGGTACTGGGCTACTCGAGGATTAGTTTGTACAAGTACATGTTACTATATGGCCTGGAAGGAAGTCGCTGATACACTGAGGTCGCCGAATTGACTCACAAACTCTCGTAGACTCATACACGAATATTCACTCGCTACTGGCTCTGCTATTGGTGTTACGATATGGGGAGAACCGTGTGCGTTGACTATGGTGCGATAACTGTGGACAGGTCTAATGGTCCAAGATAGTAGGGAAGAAAAGAGTAGAGTGCGGGGGGAGAGGATAACGAGGATCGTCAACGTTTACGACCAGAAGAACACGCATTCGGGAGAGAGACCGGCGCGAAAGTTGGACTGGCGGAGAGTCATTCGGCAGGGGAGCACCGTCCTCGCTGGAGACTTTAACGCCAATAGCATACGATGGGACCCAAGATGCCAAGTGCAGCGGGATGCGGCGTTCTGGGAAGACGTGATTGACGAAAACGGACTGGAAATTGGAAACGATGGTGAAGCCACCCACCACTGGACAAGAGAAGGTCATGAGGGCGAGTCGGTCATCGACCTGACGCTGGCGAATCGACCAATAACCAAATGGTCCATACTGGCCGACGACCACGCCACAGGATCCGACCACGAGGTCATAGAGTGGGAGGTGGAGGTAGACAGGCAGGAGGAGGCGGGCCATGAACGGGTAGTGGGGTGGAATATAGCCGCAATGACTGAGGAGGACGCGAAGGCAGCGGAGAAGCTATGGATGGAGCTAGCGAAAGAGAGAGCTCACTTGGACGCAGAATGCACAGCAGACGAGGTGGAGCAAGAGGCCGCATGGTGTCAGGAAGCTATGGGCAACGTTCTCGACGCCACGGCAAAGAAGATCAGGATCTGCGCCAAATCGAAGAGGTGGTGGAACACCGACATCAGGGAGAGAAGGAAGGCGGTCGGAAGGGAAAAGAGGAGGAGACGGAATTCGGAAGAGGCCGCTAAGGCGAAGGCAGAACTCCAGAAGTCGATTCGACAGTTCAAGAGGAAAATGTGGAGCGAGTACTTGCAGAACCTGAGGGGGGCCGAGGTATGGAGAGCAGCGCGATACGCG
>Ga0307512_10001804_pt1 | contig 28918 bp, 26 predicted proteins | sample 14_EM_MG_FD_200267 | JGI IMG/M metagenome (GOLD analysis project Ga0307512, IMG submission 200267) | Populus trichocarpa ectomycorrhiza microbial communities from riparian zone in the Pacific Northwest, United States - 14_EM | ecosystem: Host-associated > Plants > Roots > Unclassified | place... | reverse complement strand
GCAGAACCCGGCGGGCCGGCCCGGCCGGTCACCGCGGGCCCGGCCGACCGGCTTGCCGCACTTGGCGCAGTACCGCTTGTCCTCGGGCACCTCGGCGGTGGCCATGATGGCCGTGGCCGGGTCGCGTACCGGCAGCGGCGCGACGTCGACCAGCCCGCCGCCGAAGCGCCGGCGCCGGCTGCCCGTCCGCGCGCTGCCGGTGCGGCCGGAGCCCCCGGTGCGGGTGGACAGCGCGCCGGTGCGCACCGAGGGCGCGGTGGACGTACGCGGGGCCGGTGCGGGTTTGCCGTCGGCCGGCGCCATGCCGCAGGTGTCGCAGTAGCCGTCCTGGATCGTTCCGGGACAGTCGCGTTGGCACTTCATCGTTGCTGACCATCCCTCGCATTCGTGGCGGTGAGCGCGGCCACGGCATCCTGGTAAGCGTTCACGGCCACGCGGGCCGTGTCCAGGTCGCACGGGGCCGTGTAGAGCGCGTTCTTGGCCGTCTCGGCCAGCGATGCCAGCGTGGCGTCCTCGGCGAAGCCGTGCCGGCTCGCCTTGGCCTGGTAGGCGGACAGCAGTCCGCGCAACTCGTTGCGCGCGGACAGCAGGCCGGTGTTGCGGGCGGCGGCTTCCCGGCTCGCGGCGAGCCGTTCCCGGGCCCGCCGGTTCCATTCGGCCAGCCGCGGGCTGACCAGCGACCAGTGCCCGGCCGCGGCGAGCGCCTCGATTGCGGCCAGGTCGGGTCGCAGGTCGGGCCCGCCCGCGGCGGCGATCAGTTCGTCCGCGAACCGCCCGGCCGCCGCGTCGGCGGCGACGTTTGCCGCCTGGGTGGCCGCGGCGACCTCGTCGGCCAGGCTCCGGGCCGCGGCGAGCCGCTGGGCCAGGGCGTCGCGCAGCTCACCCGCCGAGGTCCGCTCGGCGTCCGCCCGATCCATCAGCGTGCGTACGCCGGCCAGCACCGTCTCGTCGCAGCCGAGCGGATCCGACGCGAGCGTCGAGGTGAACGAGCCGAGGCGCCGGTCGGCCTCGTCGAGGGTGGCCGTCGACCCGCCCGCGGCCCGGGTCAGCTGCCGCAGGTTGGCCAGCTTGGCGGCGGCGTCGGCGGCGGCCGGGAGCAGCCTGCTCCAGATGTCGCCGGCCCGGGCGGCCACCCCGACCGCGGTGCCGAACGCCGCCTCCATCGCGGCCAGCAACTCGGCCGGTGTGCAGGTGGTGCTGACCTGGCCGGCGCCGAGCAGCCCGCGCTGGGCCAGCGGCACGGTCCGGGTGGACAACGTGACCGACTGGCCGAGCACCTGCTCCACGTACGCGGCTTTCTCGGCGTCGGTGAACCGGCGCTGGCCGCGGGCCGCACGGGCGGCGGTGATCAGGGCGGTGAGCATGCCGTAGCCGTCCCACAGCTGGGTGAGCGCCTCGGTCGCGTCGGCCCACGCCGTCGCCGTCTGACCCGTCAGCGGACCCTTGTCGAGATCCTTGCGGGCGACGTTGTCGTCGAGGTCGACGAGATTCGCCGCGACGGCGGCCGCGGCGGCCTCGAGCCGCAGCAGCTCCGTGTCGGCGCTGGCCAGCAGCTGCCCGGACGGTGCGGTCATTTGTACTCGGCGACGGGCGGCTTGGGCGCGGGCCCGAACTGGCCACCGAGCCACTTGTCGTAGGTCGCCTTCCAGGTGCCGTTGGCCTGGTTCTGGGCCAGCACCTGGTTGACGAACCGGGTGAATTCCGGATGCTCGTTGGACATCGCCATGCCGTAAGGCTCCTCGGTGAACCGGTCGCCGACCACCTTCGCGTACGGGTCCTGGGCGGCGAGCCCGGCCAGGATCACGTCATCGGTCGAGATCGCGTCCACCTGATTCTGCTGGAAGGCCACCAGGCAGTCGGTGAAGCCGGGCAGGCCGACCGGCACCGGTTTGGCGGCCACCTTGGCGATGTTCTCCAGCGAGGTCGACCCTTCGGCCGCGCACACCTTCTTGCCGCCGAGGTCCTCGATGCTCTTCGCCTTCGAATCTGTGGAGACCAGCACCCGCTGGCCGGCGTCGTAGTAAACCGTGGAGAAGTTGACCAGCTTCCACCGGGCGCAGTTGATCGTCATCGTGTCGGCCACGATGTCCACGGTGCCGTCGGCCGCGTCGGGCACCCGTTTGTCGTACGCGATCACCTTGATTTGGATCTTGTCGGGGTCGCCGAAGATGGCCTTCGCGATCTGCCGGCCCATCTCCACGTCGAAACCCTCGACCTTGCCGGTGAACGGGTTGCGCGAGCTGAACAGCAGCGTGTCCTGGCTGGTGCCGAGCACGAGCCGGCCGCGTTTCTGAATCTCGGCCATGTAGCTGCCGGCCGGCATCTTGCCGGGCGCCGGGAGCGTGCCGGTGGGCTGCAGGCTCTTGCGCGGCTGGCAGGACGTATCGACCGGGGCGGCGGACTCGGACGTGGCGACGGACGGCTGCGGTGCGGCTTCGGTCGAGGCCGGGCCGTCGTCGGTGCAGCCGGCGAGGGCGAGCAGGGCCACAGCGCCGGCCACTGCGATACGGGTACGGATCACCGGTACTCCTCCAGTCGGGTGCGGATCCCGGCGAACGCGAGGGCGCAGACCACCAGCGCGAGCAGCGGCCCGAGCACGATGAGCAGGCCCAGGCCGTTGCCGGCGCTGCCGATCTCGTCGGTGAAGGTGGCCTTGTGATCCGTCAGGGCGTTGCCGACGTCGCCGGTGAACGCGGTGAACGTCGCGGAGGTGGCACTGCCGATCGCCAGCTTGACCGCGCCGTCGAAGTCGCCGCCGTCGTCCAACTGACGAACCTTCGTGTGCACCGCGACATAGTCGTCGTGCCGGACCCGGGCGTTCTGCACCGCGTCGGCGGCGTTGCCGCTGACCGCCGCGGCGGCCTTGTCGAGCAGGCCGTTCGCGCCGTCGAGGCGTTTCGCCACCGACTGGAAGTCGGTCTCGTAGGCGCCGCCGCTGCCGTGCGCGGCCAGGGTCAGCGCCTCGTCGCCGCGCTCGCGCAGGGCGAGGATCCGCACCTCGGCGAGCAGCGCCACCGGCGTGGAGCCGTCCACGTCCGCGGAGTGCAGGTGGGCGCGCTGCGCGGTGAGGATGCCGCCTGCGGTGAGCGCCAGAATCGCGGTCACCACCGTCGCCGCGACCAGCGGCACGTTGAACGTGCGGTGGGTCATCCGGCTGAGCCGGCGCTGCACCAGCAACAGGGCGATTAGCAGGCCGGCCAGCAACAGCACCAGCAGGGTCACCCACCACGAGCTGCGCGCGTCGCCGTAGCCGGCGTCGACCTCGTCCTGCGCCGTGCGGAACAGGGCCTGGGCCTGGACCAGCAGCGTGTTGCGGTTGAGCTCCGAGGCGGCCGACAGGTACGACGAGCCGACCGGCAGGCCCTGCCGGTTGTTGGCCCGGGCGGTCGCCACGAGCGCCGCGTACTGGGCCGTGCCGGAGGCCAGCTCGCGGATCGCCGCGGCGGTCGCGCCGCCCTCGGGGGTGCGCCGGGCGGCCGAGGTCAGCGCGGTGGTGGCCTGGTTGAGGTCGTCGTCGTAGCGCTGGGTCAGCGCGGCCGGCTCGAGGCCACCCGCGAGGAACGCCTGCGCGGCGGTGGTGTCGGCGTCGGCCAGCGCGGAGTAGATGGTCTCGGCCTCGACCAGCAGCGGCTGGGCCCGGCTGCCGAGATCGTCGGTGCCGGAGCCGGCGGCGTTCGCGGTCAGCCCGGCGACGAGGCCGGTCAGCAGGCCCAGGGTGAGCAGAAAGGCGAGGATCAGTTGCAACCGGCCGGGGGACGTCTCGCGGAGCTCGCCGAGGCGCCGGATTGCGCCGCGCCGACCCGGCGGGACGTCGACCGGGACCGATTTCGGCCGATCGAGCTGGGCAGTGCTCAAGCTTCCTCCGTCGGTACCGGTACGTGATGAAACCGTGACTCCACCCATCGTGCGGCACGCACGCAAACGATCTTCGCCCGGGGCAGGGTCGGGCCGAGTCTACGGAAAAAGAGGCGCCCGGCGGGTCCCCCGCCGGGCGCACGGCCCGGACCCGTTAGTCAACCGTGGCGAGCTTCCTCAGTGAAGTCCTCGCGAACCTTCCCGTTCGCTTGGAGTTGTGGCGAGTTGGCACGGGCCTGGACCACAAATTCCTTTTTGAAGGTTTCGTTTGAGCAGCTTTCCGGTCGCCGTCATCGGAAGCGAGTCGACAAAGGTGACGATTCGGGGGTATTTGTAGCTGGCCATCTCCGCCCGGCACCAGGCGACGAGCTCGTCCTCGGTGATCGTGGCGCCGGCGTTGCGGATCACGTACGCCTTGATCTCCTCGCCGTGGCTGTCATGCGGCACCCCGATCACCGCGGCCAGCGAGACCGCCTCATGAGTCATCAGGACTTCCTCGATCTCCCGGGGGTACACGTTGAAGCCACCCCGGATGATCATGTCCTTGGCCCGGTCGACGATGTAGTAGAAACCGTCCTTGTCGCGCCGGCCCAGGTCACCGCTGCGGAACCAGCCGTTGTTGAGCACCTCGGCGGTCGCCTCGGGCCGGTTGTAGTAGCCGCGCATGATGTTGTGGCCGCGGATCGCGATCTCGCCGATCTCGTCGGCGCCCTCGATCGTGTTCCCGCTCGGGTCGATCAGTTTGACCTCGATGCCCCAGATCGGAATGCCGATCGAGCCGGGCCGCGGCTCGCTGTCCGGGTCGGAGAAGGTCGCCACGGGCGACGTCTCGGACAGCCCGTACCCCTCGAGGATCCGCACGCCGAGGCGCTCCCGGACCGCGCGGATGATCTCCACGGGCAGGCTCGACCCGCCGGCCACCGCGATCCGCATGGTGCGCGCGATCCGCTCCACGTCGACCTCGTCGGACAGCGCGTTGAGCAGGCCCCAATACATGGTCGGCACGCCGGCGAAGAACGTCACGTCCTCCTGCTCGAGCAGCTTGACGGCGGCCGCGGCGTCGAAGCGGGGGAGCAGCACGAGCGTGGCCGCGCTGGCGAAACCCGCGTTCATGTTCACCGTCGAGCCGAACGAGTGGAACAGCGGCAGCACCACCAGGTGGGTGTCGGTGCCCGTCGGGCTGCGGAACAGCCGGTTGCAGGTCATCGCGTTGAGCAGCAGGTTCGAGTGGCTCAGCTCGGCGCCCTTGGCCTGGCCCGTGGTGCCGCTGGTGTAGAGGATGACGGCCGGGTCGGTTTCGGGCACGAGCACGGTCTCGAAGACCGGCGACTGGCCGTGCACCGCCGCGGCCATCGTCTCGGTGCCCTCGATCGGCGACGGCGCGGCCGGGTCCGCGGTGATCAGGAAGAACTGCTCGCACTCCGGCACCTGGCCGAACCCGGCCCACCCCTCGGCGGCCATCGGCAAGTCGGCCGTGCCCTGGAAGCAGAAGTAGGCCTTCGCATCGGAATCGTTCAGGTGGTACGCGATCTCGCGGCCTTTGAGCAGCACGTTCAGCGGGACGACAACCGCACCGGCCTTGAGGATCCCGAAGTAGATCACCGGGAAGTACGGCACGTTGGGGCAGGACAGCGCGACCTTGTCGCCCGGGTTGATGCCCCGGCTGACCAGCAGATTTGCCACCTGGTTGGCCGCGGCGTCCACCTGGGCGTAGGTCAGCCGCTGCGGGCCGAGCACGACCGCGGCACGCTCGGCGAAGCGCCGGGCGCTGTCCTCGAGGACGACAGAGAGGTTCAGCATGCGGTCGATCTCCTTCGGGATGTGACGGCCGTCTCAATCTCAGCATGCCATCGATACCCGATGAACCCTCCGTTTCGGTTGTGTTTCTCGCCCGGCTTCGATCTTGCCCGAATCGGACTCGATCAGGGCAGGCGCACGTCGATGTCCAGCCCGCCGCCCGGCCGGGCCCGGGCCTCGATGCCGGCCCCGTGCGCGCGGGCGATGGCCCGGACGATGGCCAGCCCGAGCCCGTGGCCGCCGTCGTGGCGTACCCGCTGCCCGCCGAGCCGCTGAAACGGCTGGAAGAGCCGCTCGACCTCGGCCGGCGCGATCACCGGACCGGTGTTGCGTACGGTGATCCGGGCCTGTCCCTGCTCGATGGACGTGGCGACCTCGACGGTCCCGCCGGGCCGGTTGTGCCGCAGCGCGTTGCCGATCAGATTCGCCACCAGGCTCTCCAGCAGGCGCGGGTCGCCGGTCGCCGGCGCCGTGGCCAGCGAAGTGCCGACGGTGATGTCGCCGTCCGGGGCCGCCGCGAGCACCCGCCGGGCCAGGTCCGCGAGGTCGACCGGCTCGTGCAGCTCGACCCCTCGCTCGCCGCTGGCCAGGGTCAGCAGCGCGTCGATGAGCCGCTCCTGCGCCGCGCCCAGCGCCAGCACCTCCCGGCAGGCGGTGCGCAGCGATTCGCAGCCCGGGTCCGGGTCGGCGAGCGCCACCTGCAGCAGCGTCCGCTCCGCGGTCAGCGGGGTACGCAACTCGTGCGAGGCGTTGGCGACGAAGTTCCGCTGCGCCTCGAACGCCGCCTCCAGCCGCTCGAACAGCGCGTCCAGGGTGTCGGCGAGCTCGGTGAACTCGTCGCCGCGGCCGGTGCGGCCGAGCCGGCGGTGCAGGTTGCTCGCCGAGATGTCCCGGGCGGTAGCGGTGATCGTGCGCAGCGGACGCAGGAACCGGCCGGCGATCAGCCAGCCCAGGACGATCGCGACCCCGACCATGACGGCGAGCCCGATCGCCGAGGCGGTGACGATCCGGCCGTACTCGTTGACGGCCGGCACCTCGACCCGGGGTCCCAGCCCCGGCTGGCCGACCGGCGCGGTGTGGCTGCTCTGCAGGATCGGGATGCTCACCAGTGCGGCGCCGGACAGGAAGAACGGCACGGCGTACAGCAGGGTGAGCTGGGTGCGCAGCCGGCGCCGGGGCATCACGCCGCCCCGATCCGGTAGCCGCCCTCGCGGACCGTGTGGATCAGCGGCGGCTCGCCGAGCTTGGCCCGCAGCCGCCGGATCGTCGTCTTGACCGCGGTGGTGAACGGGTCGGCCTCGGCGTCCCAGACCCGTTCGAGCAGTTCCTCCGCCGAGACCAGCCGGCCGTCGGCGGCAAGCAGGCACTCCAGCACGGCGAACTCCTTCGGGCTCAGGTCGAGACGACGCCCGGTCCGTGACGCCACCCGCCGGCTCGGGTCGAGGGTGACGCCGTCGCGTTGCAGGATCGGCGGCAGCGCCGCGGTGGCGCGCCGGGCAAGAGCCCGAATCCGGGCCACCAACTCGTCGAAGTCGAACGGCTTGGGCAGGTAGTCGTCGGCGCCCAGGCCGAGCCCGTCGACCCGCTGGCGCACCTCGGCCGCCGCGGTCAGCATCAGCACCCGGCTTGCCGATCCGCCGGCCACGATCCGCCGGCAAACCTCATCGCCGTGCACGCCCGGCAGGTCCCGGTCCAACACCACGACGTCGTAGCGGGTCGCGGCCAGCTGCTCGAGCGCGCCGGCGCCGTCGAGCACCACGTCAACCGCCATGCCCTCGCGGCGCAGCCCGGTGCCGATGGTGCGGGCCAGGATCTCGAAGTCTTCGACGACCAGCACACGCATAGGCCCCACGATGCCAGCCGCCGGGTGTCAGCGGGGTGTCGGCCGACGGCACCGTGCTGACACCGACCGGTACGTAGAACATCTCGCATGAGTGACGAGACCATTGTTGTCAACGGACTGCGCAAGAGGTTCGGCCCGGCCCTGGCCCTGGACGGCATGTCGTTCACCGTCCGGCCGGGGCAGGTCACCGGGTTCGTCGGCCCGAACGGCGCCGGCAAGTCCACCACCATGCGGGTGATCCTGGGCCTGGACGCGGCGGACGCGGGCACCGCCCTGATCGGCGGCCGGCCGTACCGGGGCCTGCGCCGGCCGCTGTGCCACGTCGGTTCGCTGCTGGACGCGTCCGCGCTGCAGCCGAGCCGGACAGCGCGCAACCACCTGCTCTGGCTGGCCCATTCGCAGGGCCTGTCCGCGCGGCGGGTCGACGAGGTGCTCGAGCAGGCCGGGCTGACGGCGGTGGCCCGGTGCCGGGCGGGCGGCTTCTCGCTGGGTATGCGCCAGCGCCTCGGGATCGCCGCCGCGCTGCTCGGCGACCCGGCCGCGCTGATGCTGGACGAACCGTTCAACGGAATGGACCCGGAGGGCATCTTCTGGATGCGCCGCTTCCTCAAGGACCTGGCGGCCGAGGGCCGCGCCGTGCTGGTTTCCAGCCACCTGATGAGCGAACTGCAGGACACCGCCGAGCATGTGGTGGTGGCCGGGCGCGGCCGGGTGATCGCCGACGCGAGCGTCGCCGAGTTGCTCGCCTCCGTGGCGAACGGCCGGGTAACCCTGCACACCGCGGCCCCGTCGGCGGCCGAGGTGCTCCAGCGGGCCGGCGCGACCGTGACCGCCACCGGCCCCGGCACGCTGACCGTCGCCGGGCTGCCGGCCGAGCGGGTGGTGGCGGTGCTCAGCGGCAGCGGGGTGCCGTTCTCCGAGGTTTCGGCGCACCGGGCCACGCTCGAGGAGGCCTACCTGGAGCTCACCCGGGACGCCGTGGAGTTCCGCGCGGTGGCCCGATGAACGGGTTCCTGCGGCTGGTGCACGCCGAGTTCACCAAGTTCCGTACCGTCCGCGGCTGGGTGGCCGGCCTGGTCCTGGCGGTCGCGGTGATGACCGGGCTCGGGATCCTCCCCGGCATGTCGGGCAGCTGCAACATCTCGCCGTGCCCCACGGTGCTCGGCCCCGGCGGCGAGGAGGTCACCGACCGGTTCACTTACCTGCACCAGTCGCTGGCCGGCGACGGCAGCCTCACCGCACGGGTCGCGTCGCTGACCGGCGACGCCGTCGTGCTGGCGCCGTGGGCCAAAGCCGGGCTGATCATCAAGGACGGCACAAAACCCGGTTCGACGTACGCCGCGGTGCTGCTCACCGGGGCCAACGGCGTACGCATGCAGTATGACTACACGCACGACCGCGCGGGCGCCGCCGGAGTGAGCGGATCACGCTGGCTACGACTGACCCGCACCGGCGACACGATCAAGGCGGAGGAGTCGCCCGACGGCACCGCCTGGACCACCGTCGGCACGGCGCAACTGCCCGACCTGCCCGCCACGGCACAGGCCGGCCTCTTCGTCACCTCCCCGCAGTACGCCGAGCAGGTCGGCGTGGGCGGCGCGATGAGCACCCCGACCCGGGCGACCGCCGCCTTCGACCACATCACCCGGCAGGGCAGCTGGGCGGGCCCGGCCTGGACCACCGACACCGTCGGCGGCGAGCCGCCGGCCCTTCCACCTTCCTCGTCGACGTCGACTTCGCAATCCGCCCAGCCTTCGGCAGCCGCCGGGGCCGAGCAGAACGGGGACACGTTCACGCTGACCGGCTCGGGCGACGTCGCACCGGCCGTGGCGGGCGCCGCAGGCATCGGCGTCAGCATCACCCAGACCCTGGTCGGCACGTTCGCCGCGCTGATCTTCCTGGCCGTGATCGGCTCCATGTTCGTCGCCGGCGAGTATCGGCGCGGCCTGATCCGCACCACCCTGGCGGCGGCATCCGGTCGCGCCCGCGTCCTAGCCGCGAAGGCAGTAGTGCTGGGCGCCGTCACCTTCGCCGCAGGCCTGGCCGCCGCCGCAGTCGTGGTCACCGCCGGGCAACGGGTGTTGCGCGGCAACGGCGTCTACGTGCACCCGGCCTCCACGTTCACCGAACTGCGGGTGGTGGTCGGCACCGCGGCGCTGCTCGCCGTCGCGGCGGTGCTCGCCCTCGCGCTCGGCGTGCTGCTGCGGCGCGGCACCCTCGCGGTCACCGCGGCGATCACGGTGATCGTCCTGCCGTACCTGCTCGCGATGACCGTACTGCCGGCCGGGGCCGCGCAGTGGCTGCTGCGGGTCAGCCCGGCGGCCGCATTCGCCCTGCAACAGAGCGCACCCGAGTACCACCAGGTGGCGAACCTCTACACCCCACCCAACGGCTACTTCCCACTACCACCATGGGCCGGCTTCACAGTGCTGGCCGCCTGGACGGCGGCCGCCCTGGCCAGCGCGGCAATCCTCATCCGCCGGAGAGACACATGACCGACCGCACCGCAGCGAAGCAAGGGCCGGAAGGGCATGCGAAGGAGTGGCTGGGTTTGACCGACTGGACCGCAGCGAAGCAAGGGCCGCGAGGGTGGTACAGCATGACTTTGCGTGCGGAGTGGACGAAGCTGCGCAGCGCGCCGGAGACGCCCTGGCTGCTGCTGGCCGTCGTGGCGTCGACCGTCGCGGTAAGCCTGACCACGGCCGCCCTGACCCCGGCCGGCAGCGGCGCCGACCCGGTCCGGCTCAGCCTGACCGGCGTCCAACTCGGCCAGGCCGTGGTGGCAGTCCTCGCCGTGCTGACGATCGGCGGCGAGTACAGCACGGGAATGATCCGTACCACGCTGGCCGCCATGCCCCGGCGGGCGGCGGTACTGACGGCCAAGGCGACGGTACTCGCCTTCGTCGTGCTCGTCGCCGCGGCAATCGCCGTACCCCTGAGCCTGCTCTTCTCGCCCTTGCCGCCGGGCGACGGTCCGGTCCTGCGGGCGGCCGTCGGTTCCGTGCTCTACCTGACCCTGATCGCCCTGCTCGGCCTCGGCGTCGGCGCCGCCGTCCGCAACCCGACGGCGGCCGCCGGAGCCATGCTCGCCCTGCTCTATGTGGTTCCGCTGCTCATCCCGGCGTTCGCCGACCCGGACTGGCGCCGGCACCTGCAGCAGATCACACCAACTTCGGCAGGGCTGGCGATCCAGGCGACCACCGGCCTCGACGGCCTGCCGATCAGCCCGTGGAAGGGCCTGGCCGTGCTCGCAGCCTGGGCCGCCGGCGCCCTGCTCGCCGGCGGCCTGCTCTTCCGCCTACGCGACGCCTGACCGACCTACCTGGCCAGGTCCGCGGTATGGCAGTTCTGGCCAGGCGGGCGGTGCCCAGTCGAAGCAGTTATCCAAGGACGTAGGTCTCGTCACCGAAATCCGCGACGATCTTCAGCTTGCCGCCGAGCGCCTGCACGTATGCGGCGAGGGTGTCGACCTCGCTACGTTCGAGCTGACCCTTTTCGATGCGTGAGACGCGAGCCTGAGTAACTCCCATCGCCTTGGCCACTTCGACTTGGGTGGTGTGCTGACGTCGGCGCACCTCAGACAGCCGAAACGCACGGGCCTCAGCGATGAGCCGTCGCGCTCCGATGTCGATCTCCTCCTGCTCGGCCATCGTGAACTCCAAATCCCGCTTCAGGTCGTCCCACGAACGGGCGTCAGGATCGGTCACGTGGTCACTCATTGCTCTCCCCCTTCCTTCGCCATCCGGCTGAGGTGATCGGCGTATGCGGCCTCGGCCAACGTGACAGCGGTGCGGTACCAGCCTCGCCAGTTCCCGGCTTTGTCTCCGCCCACCAAGATCACAGCCTGCCGTTGCGGATCGAACACAAATAACAGCCGCACCTCGCTTGTACCGGCGGACCCAGGCCGTTGTTATAGCAGCTCGGAGGGGCGGTAGCTGGTGCTGCGGTCGCCGGCGTACACGATGATGGTGAATTTGTCGCCGACCTCGCCGGCTTGTTTTCCGGGCCACCAGGCGCCCCACCATCCGCCGCGCACGCTGGCCTGGAAGATCCTGCCGCTGTCGAGGCGTACCTGCACGCCGGTGACCTTCGGATCGGCGAGTCCGATGATCTCGGACATGGCTTTGTCTCCGCTGCCGGCGGAGCTCATTGCTTCGATGCTGACGGAGCCCACGGGCGGCGCCGGGTTCTCCTCCGGACCGGCAACAGGCATCGCGTTTAGTCCGTCGTCGCCCAACAGCAGGCATTCGACAGTGATGCCAGTCTCCTTGCGCAGGATGAGTAGCGTCGCGTCGCCGCGCTGCTCGGCGAGGAGCACGTCAGCGGGATGAACCGTCGTCGACCTGCCACCGGTCCGGTTGGCGGCGCACTTGCGGGCCTGCGGCAACACCTGCTCGCCGGTCCGGGCGCTCGGCATGGCCGTCCAGGATGCGACGGCCTGCTCACCAGCGCTCGGAAACAGAACGGGCACGGCAACGACCGCCACGGCACCGACCGCCACGGCGGCCGCTCCTGCGGTGAGCCAGCGCCGCGTCGTCACTCGCGAAGAGGAGCGGGTGGCCTCCCCGGCCATGGTCCGCTCGACGAACGCGCGGGAGCGGGCCCACTGCTGAGCGGTTGGTTCGCTGTCGCGAGCGGGATCGAGTACGGCGAGCGCTTTGAGGTCGTTCATGCGTTCGTCCACGTCTGCTCCTCGAAGGTGCGCGGCTGTGCGGGGGAAGCCATGGCGGGATCCGCCGGTTCAGGTTGAGGTTCGAGCGCGGCATGCAGCCGCTTGCGGGCCCGGGCCAGGCGCATGGCGAAGGCCGATCGGCGGCAGCTGAGGACCGTGGCGGCCTGCTCGGAGGTCAGGCCGTCGAAGGCGATCAGAGCTAGGACCTCACGGTCTGCCGTGCTGAGAGTGCGCCAAGCCCGCTCCAGATCGATGCGCGAGACAGCGCCGGCGGCCCGGTCCGGCGCCCGGTGCTCCGCCGACGCGGTCAGGCGTACGGCCAGCGCCCGACGCCGCAGCCAGCCGCGGGTCTGGTTGGCAATGGACTTGCGCGCGATGGCGAACAACCAGGGTCGGGCGTCCTCGGGCAACTCACCGAGGCGCCGCCACGCAACAAGGTAGACCGTCGAGACGATGTCCTCGGCCTCGTCGGGCGGCACCCGGCGCTCGACAAACCGCAGCAAGTCACCAAACGTTTCCTGGTGCAGAGCGCGGAACCGCCCCTCCCGCGCCGCCACACCTTCAGGCCCGCTCATCTGAGTCTTCCTCGGAGGTCCATGCCCGCTACCTGTCCGCCCCGGCGAAGATTGTCACACCCCCACGCAGACTTTTACCGCCTGCTCTCATCGCGCTCTACAAAGGACGCTCAGGTGGAGCGTGTGTGTTGGCCTACTCCTGGCCGCGTCTGCGGCGGTGGTGAGGCGGCGGCTGTGCGAACTCGCGGTGCCGGCATCCACGTTCTTCTTTCGCCCTCGGGTAGGCATCCGAGCCGGCTCACCTGCCCGTAGCGCCCGTCCGCAGCAGTCAGTGGCCGGCGAGTTGCTCGCGTACCAGAGTGGCGATGCGGGCGAGCGCGACGCCGAGGTGGCGTTGCTGCGCAGCGCTGAGTGGTCCGAACACGAGTTGCCTGACCTGCTCGACGTGAGCCGGGGCACTGTCCTCGACCTTCCGCAGACCGGCGTCGGTCAGGGTCGCGAGGGTATACCGGCCGTTGTCCGGGTCAGGGCACCGGGTGACCCACCCCTGCTGCTCAAAACGAACCATCAGCTTGGACAGCCGTGGTTGCGTGCTGCTGCACTGCGCGGCCAGATCGCTTAGCCGCATCACGTGCGTCTCGGTCATGGACAGCCGGGCCAGCACGCTGTACTCGAAGTTCGAGATGCCCTCGTCCCGCTGCAACTGACGGTCCAGCAGCGTGGGCAGCGCGACGACCACGGTACGCAGATCCTGCCACAGCTTCTGGTGCTCGTCGTCGAGCCATTGGGTGGAGCCGGTCATACACGCAGCTTACTTGACTGGGCAACCTAGCACCAAGACGGATTCACTGCTCAGGAGCGGGAAATTACCTTGAACGTCTCTGTGGCGTCGCACGTCTTGACTTGCCTGGGCAAGTCATAAACACTCTTCTTCACTTGCCTAGGCAAGTCCAACGGCGTCCCGGCGCCACGAAATCACGAGGAGAGTGCCATGAAGGCGATTCGCTACCACGAGTTCGGCAGCACCGAGGTCCTGCGCCAAGAGGAGGTAGAGCGCCCTGTCCCCGGTGCCGGCCAGGTACTAGTGAAGGTGGCGGCCACCTCGTTCAACCCCGTCGACGACCACATCCGGCTGGGTGTCCTCGCTGAGATGATCCCGACCCCGCTGCCGATCACTCCGGGCCTCGACGTCGCCGGCACCATCGCCGGACTTGGCGACGGAGTCAGCGGCCTGCAGGTAGGCGACCCGATCATCGCGATGCTCCCGCTGGACCAGCACGGCGGGGCCGCCGAGTACGCGGTCCTAGCGGCCGACCTGGTGGCTGCCGCTCCCCGCAGCATCACGCTGATCGACGCCGCAGCACTACCCCTGACCGGGTTGGCCGCTCGGCAGGCGGCAGTCGAGCTCGCCGGGATTCAAGCCGGCCAGACCGTCCTCGTCAACGGGGCGGGCGGCGCGGTAGGGAGCATCGTGGTCCAGCTCGCCGTCGAAGCCGGCGCAAAAGTGACTGCCGTCGACGGCCCCGAGCACGCCACCCGCCTGACCGGCTACGGTGCGGAGAAGGTCGTCGGCCCGTTGGACCTCGATGCCGGCCCGACCGCCGTCGGTGGCCCCTTTGATGTGCTGGTGAACCACGTCCGGCTGGCTCCCGAGGACCTCGAGAAGCTGACGCCCTACCTGGCCGACGGCGGCATCATCGTCAGCTCCGCCGGCCCGGTGCCAGCCGACGAGGCGCGCTCGGTACGCACGGCGGGCGTCTGGGTCCGCCCCGACGCCGCCCACCTGGCCGACCTCGTCTCCCGCATCGACAAGGGCCTACTCAAGCTACACATCGCCGACCGCCGACCACTGGAGCAACTGCCAACCGTCCACCACAACGCAAGCACCGGCAAACTACCCGGCAAAACGGTCATCGTCGTCCCCTAATGGGAGCTACCGGGGAGGCCCCTCTCCGATGTACGCCGACCGGCGGCGAGCGCCGGCACCCAGTCGAATCGGAGGCTGCCCCGATTCGCTGTCCGACGGAACCGCGTATGCGGCCATATCCAGCGTCTTCGAGAACGGCGGCTGGACCGGCAACGACAGCGCCCACGCCAAGTACGTGCCACATGGCAAACCGCGGTGCTGGAGGCCCCAGAGGCACCCCAGAGTCCTCCCTGCGCCAACAGTTTCAGCCCTGACACCCTCGTCCTCATGGGCGACGGAGCAACCAAGCCGATCGAGGACGTCAAAGTCGGCGACAAGGTCCTCGCCACGGACCCACGGCAGGCAAGACCGCGGCCAAACCGGCACCCAACTGCACGACAACCTCGACCACGAATTCGTCGACGTCCAGGTCGCGAATCCGGACGGCACCCTAGCGATCATCCACACCACAGCCCACCACCCCTTCTGGGACCAGAAGACGAAGAACTGAGTCGACGCGGGCGCTCTCGCGGCAGACGACTTGCTTCGAACCCCTGCCGACACCACAGTCCGCGTGGCTGCCTGCCCTACGCGCTTTCGATGGCAACCGGCACATGCTCAACCTCACCGTCGCCGACATCCACACGTACTGTGTGCTCGCCGGCAACACTCCGGTCCTCGTGCATAACTGCGGCGGCCGTTGGAAATTAGGCGAAGATTATTTCCAAACCAGGGCTCTTCTGATGCCGCGCTCAAGCGTGATGTTCAAAGTCGGGATGATCTGGAAGGATTCGGGTGAGCACAAGTGGGGCCCAGGCAGCGGCCTTCTTCCGCGAGATCGTTCAAACTCGTACCGTTTGGTGGGTGCGAGACGACGGTGGCAGTCCGACCCCGGTCTCAAGCTCTGGGCGACCAGTTTTTCCCTATTGGTCGTCGAAGGCCCGCGCTCATCGTGCCGCCGAGTTGTGGGGTCCTCAATTTCGTGCTGTTCAAATGCCTCTGGATCATTGGCGGAGTACGGCTCTGCCGGATCTGGCTAAGGACGACTTCCGGGTAGGGATCAACTGGAGCGGACAGCGGTTAACCGGATGGGACTTCACTGTCGATGAGGTAGTCAATCGTCTCCTCCACGCGCTCGGCGAGCCACCATGTGACCAGTAGATGCCGACACCAAGCGAACTGTGGTGGATAAAATCTCATCGGTGCGGCGGCGGATGCGCGATTTGGCGAGGTGCTATCGAAGCAATATTGACAAACCGGATCCGTTCCCAGTCCGAAATCCACACACCGTATGGTCGGCGAATCCTAGACTATGCGGTTGAGGGTGGAAATGGTGGGTGCCGCCTTTGAAGTCAAAGCGAATGGCTCGCGGTATACTAAGGCCCAGCGGCAAATGATTGCTGGATTGTAACTAATCAGGTCAGTTGATGGTGGGTATCCACGGTCGGCCGGATGCCAGTTGGATGAGTGCCTCGAGTAGGTTGACGCCGTGTTTAGCGGCGGTGGCGAGGTAGGACCGTAGGTGGCAGAAGTGTTCGGCGCCGGTGAGGGTACGCATGGCGCCGGAGATCTTCTGCCGGACTTTGACCATGCGGACTTCCCGTTCGGCGGCGTTGTTATCGAACGGGCATCGCCGTGGGTCGTGAGCGAAACGCAGGTAGTCATCTATGCGTTCGAGCATCCTGCGGGCCAGCGCATGCAACTTCTTGCCGATCGGGGTGAGCTGACCGGCGTGGTCTTTGACCCCGATCAGCGCGGCGTGCCGGAACGACGCGACACCGGCGGCGAGGACGTGCGTCGCGATGCGGTCCTGGCCGGCGGCGATGGCCGTCTCGGCAGCGGCTTTCAAGGCCAGTAACGCCCGGATGCCCTGTTCGGCCCAGGTCGCCGCCGGGTCGAGTTCACCCGCGGCGACCAGTTCGCGCAGCAGATGCGAGCAGCACAACGCATGCGTCGCGTTCGGGTAGCAGTCATACGGCGCCCACGCGTCGTGCACGGCGATCCCGGCGAACTCGGGCAGGACCCCGCCGGCGTTCATGGCATCGCGGCCGCGTTTCGGGTGCACATAGAGCAGGCTGTACTTACCTGTCGACGCGGAGTGCACCCAGTGCAGCCGGCCCGCGACCCGGAACCCGGTCTCGTCGAAATGCACCAGTTCCGCGCCGGTCAGAGCGGTGCGCAGGGCGGCGAGGAAGTCACCGTCGAGGCGGCGGGCCGCGCGGGCGGTCATCGCGGCGACGCTGCCCTGGGAGATCGGCACGCCGAACAGATCAGCGACCGCCTGCGCGACACGTTTCTGCGCCCCGAACTGCGCGACCAGCAGATACACCACCACCGCGGTCAGCCGAGGCCCGTACTGCACCGGCGCGTCCACCCCGGCCGGGGCGCTCGCGCAGGTCACCGTCGCGCAGCCACACCGCCGCGCCACGAGGCGATGCTCGACGACCCGGGCGCTGACCTGCGGAATCTCGAACACCTGACGACGCGTCACGGCGACCACCACAGCGCCGGCGAGCCCGTCACCACACCCGGCACACGCGGCCGGCTCATGCACCACGGTCTCGTCCGGGACCTCGACCTGCCGCAGCGTCCGGCCCTCATGGCCGCCCTGTCCACCCGCGCGGCGCCCCGAACGCCCCCGCAAAGACTTCGGTCCGGGCCTGTCCAGACCCTGAGCCGAGGGCGGCATGTTCGAGTTGCGCGGAGTCTGACCCAACCGGCGCCGCAACTCGGCATTCTCTGCTTCCAGGGCCTCGATCCGGGCATCCCGCGCCGCGACCACCTCCTCCAACGCGACGAGCCGCTCCAACAGCTCCACGATGGACGGTGTCTCAGGCACGCAGACATCCTGCCCGGCAACCCCACCAAGATCAAACCAGCGCCTGAACACCGACCTGATTAGTTACGCTGGATTAAGGGCAACTTGGGCTGGGATACCACTGTCATTCGTATGAACCAAAGCTGTCCACTTGGTTGTTGAGTTGGTGAGGGCGATGAGCTTCGACATTTGTTTTTGGGGCTCTGGTACTGGAACCCCGCAAGAGATCTACAACGACGCATGTGAAGGGGATGATGATCGGCTCGTGGCCAGCGAAGACGTTCTTCGGTTCAGGTCAGAGTTGTTGGAGCGCTGGGTCACTTTCAATGATGTCGTTGAGCCTTTGGAGTTTGATCCCGATGCTGATGAGCAGGCGAATCTAGATCGGTACGTGCTCATCACCGTTCCGATGAGCTTGATCGGTGAGCTGTCGGAGGTGGTGAAGCTTGCTCGCAGTTTTCAGTTGACCATCTATGACCCGCAGGCTGGGAGTGTGCTGTCTGGTTAGTGGAACGAGGGCGGTCCGAAGGCCGTAAGTCGGGCGGATGCATGGCTACGAGGTGGGTGTTCATGACTGAGCCGTTTGTCTCTGATGCGCTCCTCATTGAGGGCTCGCGTCGGCTTGCGCGGCTGGTAAGCATGCTCGGTGAGGAATTTGGAAGCCTGCCCGCGTTGGGAGAATTTCTCGAAGTATTGAGCGTAGCTGTACCTGTTGGCGACGGATTTGCGAGCAATCTCCCTGTGCCGTTTCGCTTGAAAGCGAAGGTCAAAGGAAATCGACGGTATTCGTATAACCGTAAATCGCGAGTCGCTGAATTAAATGATGCGGCCTTTACTGGCGCGTCGGACTTCTTGTCGTTTTTGGGTAGGGGTATGTTCTCTGCCGGTTCCCAAGTAACGGCCGATGTGTTCGCCGCCGGGATTCTTAGAATCCTAAACGGCTCTGACGTCTCATTCGAGGACGTTTCGGCGGCCCAGGTGGTGGCGTTGGTGGCGGAAGTGCCAAAGAGGATTATCAGGGCGCAGCGGGGTGACGTCGTATCCATTCGCGCGAAGAGTGGAAATTACCATCTGGCCGTGGTTGTTGCTCGAAACCGGTTCGGAACCGCCCTGGGATTTCTTCGCGGTGATTTTCTCTTCCCGAGAGTGGGTAATGCGGAGCGGTGTCAGGCTCGTTCTCGCCCCGTTTACACCGATGATCAGTTGGTTGCAAATGGTACGTGGACCGTTATCGGCCATGCTGAGGATTTGCTCGCACTGTTTCCGGATGACCCGGAAATATATCATGCTCCGGATCTGCTGTGGCCCGACGACCAAATCGGTGAATTCGGGTCGGCTGAGTCGTCGAGCGGACTGCGCCGGATCGCCAAGGAAGAAGCGGAAGAGGTGGGCCTACTGAATGGTACCTACCGGCAAGTTTACCTTAGTGGGCATTTGCAGCAATTGCTCGACGACGGGATCTGATCGAAACGACGTGGTCGGTGATTTTGCGGAGACCCAAGGCGGAGTCGCCCGACGAACCCGCCATCTCGGCCGAGCCACCGTAACTTGCGAAGCCCAGGTAGTCGTGTCGTAATACGGCGGTACGACACTAGGGTCATGACCTGGTTCCCGGTTGCCGTGGACGCCGAGCTGGGCGCGCGGCCGGTAGCGGTAGTCGTGGCCGGCGTACCCCTAGTGGTGTTGCGTCCGTTTGACGGCGCAAAGCCGGTCGCGTTCGCGGATCGGTGCCCACACCGGCTGGTCCCGTTGAGCGCGGCGACCCTGACCGACGGCCGGCTGAGGTGTGCGTATCACGGCTGGGAGTTCGACGCGACCGGCGCGTGCGTCGCGTTACCGTCGCAGCAGGGGAGCCCGCCGCCACGCGCCGATCTGCCTCCGGGCCCGCCCCTCCGCGTGGAGAACGGCACCATTTACGTCGATGTTTCCGGCGTCAGTGCCGACCCCGACGACCTGCTCACCAACGACGACCCGGCGTTGCGTCAAGCATGGCATCCCGTCGCGCTCGTGACCGAGGTGCCTTGCGAGGTGACCCTGCTGGGCCAGGTCTACCGGGTCGCGGAGACGGTAACCCCCAAGCCCTTCGGCGTTCAGGAGCGCTGGGGCTTGATCTGGATCGCCCCCGAGCGCCCCCGGACGGAGTTGTTCGCGGACGCGGACGCCGACGATGCCGCCTACGTCGGTGCTTGGCTCCCGCCGGCCCGTACCCCCGCCTCGGCCGCCGTGGTCGCCGACAACTTCCTCGACGTCGCACACTTCCCGTTCGTACACAATAAAACCTTCGGCGCCGCCGAGGAAAAACTGGTTCCCCGGTACGACGTGACGGTTGAGCCGCACGGCTGCCGCAGCGTGCAGGAGCAGTGGTTCGACAACCCTGAGGATCCCGCCGTCGCCCGTGGTGAGCGCCCGTTGCGTCAGCGCCGCCGAGCCACGTATGTGTATCGTGCCCCGTTCCAACTGCTGCTGCGGCTGGAGGAACTGGACGCGGGCGCGGTCAAGACGATTCTGTTCTTCGCCCAACCCGAGACGGTAACCAGTACGCGGATTTACACCAAGATGTTGTTGCACGGCATCGGCGGGGTCGCTGACCCGGGCCCCGAGGTGGTGGCGAGCGAGGTGGCCTTCGAGGAGGCGGTGCTCGCCGAGGATCTCGAGTTGCAGCACAAGATGCGACTGCCGGGCCTGCCCCTGATTTTGCGTGACGAACTGCACGTCCGCGCGGACCTGTTGGGCGTAACGTTACGTCGAACGCTCGCTGACTTTGTGGGAAGAACATGATCGACCTGCTACTGACCAACAGCTCGCGCGGCGACTTCGGCATCGACAACGGTATTTTCGTCGAGCCGGCCGAGGCCTTGGAGACGCGCGACCTCGGCGGCCGGCTGGTCACGCCCCCGCTGGTCGAGCCGCATATTCACCTCGATGCGGTGCTCACGGTCGGCCAGCCCCGGGCAAACGTCTCCGGCAGCCTCTTCGAGGGTATTGCCATCTGGGCGCAGCGCGTGCAGGAGCTCACGGTCGACGACGTGAAGGAGCGTGCCCGGCAGGTGCTGCGCTGGCAGCTCGCCAGCGGTGTCCAGCACGTGCGCAGCCATGTCGACGTCTGTGACCCGTCGCTGCGTTCGCTGCGGGCGCTGGTCGAGCTGCGCGAGGAGGCCCGTGGCGTCGTCGATCTGCAGCTCGTCGCGTTCCCGCAGCAGGGCATTTTGTCGTTTGACGGCGGCCCGGATTTGATGCGCAAAGCGGTGGAGCTCGGCGCGGACGTGGTGGGCGCGATCCCGCACTACGAGATTACCCGCGAGGACGGGGTGGAGTCGGTCCGTTTCGCGATGGCGTTGGCCGAGGAGCATGGCCTGCGTGTCGACATCCACTGCGATGAGACCGACGACGAGCATTCGAGGTTTGTCGAGGTGATGGCGGCCGAGACGATCCGGCGGGGGATGAGTGGCCGGGTCACCGCCAGTCATACCACGGCGATGCATTCGTATAACGCGGCGTATGCGTCTCGGCTGATCGCCAACATCGCCCGCGCGGGCCTGCACATGGTCACCAACCCGCTGGATAACGCCGTGCTGCAGGGCCGTTTCGACACCGGTCCGATCCGCCGTGGCCACACCCGAGTGAAGCAACTGCGCGAGGCGGGGGTGAACGTCGCGATCGGCCACGACTCGGTGATGGACCCCTGGTATCCGCTCGGCTTCGGCGACCCTTTGCAGGCCGCGTTTGTGCTCGCCCATCTGGGCCAGATGAGTGGTGACGCCGAGCTGACCGCCCTCATTGACATGATTACCGTCGCGCCCGCCGCCGCCCTCGGCGTAGCCGACTATGGATTGAGCGTCGGTAACTCCGCCGATCTGGTGGTGTTCGACGCCCATTCTGAAGCCGAGGCTCTGCGCTTGCAGCGGCCACGGCACCTGGTGTTGCGGGCGGGCCGGGTCGTTGCCGCGACCCAGCCTGCCCGCAGCACCGTCACGTGGAACGGAACTGAGGAGGAGGTGGATTTCCAGCCGCGTTAGCTCAGAATGGTGCGGGCCCTTGGCCGACCAGTGACATCAACACCTGGGTTGCGAGCAGCCGCCGGACGTTGGTGACCGCGACCGCGCCGATCTGCTCGTAGGGCAACTCCAGTTGCAGTCCGTCGCTTGCGTTGCGTAGATCCGTGCTGACCTGGTCGGGGCGGAAGGTGCCGCTCCAGCCGTTGAGATCTCCGCGGTTGTTGGTCCCCAGCGAAGCCATGCCGGCTACGCGCGCGCCGTCGACGAGTATCAGCGTTGCGGGACCAGAGTAGGACGTCATGCCCTCAACCGTAACTGCTCTTGCGGGGGTCGTGCCGCCACGCGAGTGTTTACCCGTTGCCTCGGCGGCGGATTCCGGCCCGCTGGGCGGTGCGGTTGGCCTGTCGATGGCCCACGAATTGGTATTGCGCCCTCGGCGTGCCGACGCGGTCGACCGGCGCCATCGTCCGCGGCGTAGAGTGCGGTTTGTCCGACTATCTCCGGGTTATCGAGATGGTCAAGATCCCGACGCCGCCGAGCGACACGAGGAGCGTAGGTCGCCGATCCGATCAGGGCTGGATCGCGTCGACCCGAGCGGGCGGGGTCAGGTCAGGCCGACGCGTTTGCGGGCCAGCGCGGCGAAGCTCGTCAGCGACCGGTGCCAGGGCGCCACGACATCCTCCGGGGCGTCGTCGCGACCCGCCGCGGCCAGGACGTCCACCGCCGCCGCCGGGAGCCGGTCGCCCAGGTGGTAGGCCAGCGCGATCGCCGCCGTCAGGCGCACCGGCGACGGTACGGCGTGTAGCTGCGCGCGCAGGCCCTCGGTCACGCCCGGCCAACCTTTCGCCCGCCCTCCCGGCCCTTGCCCCGCCGCGCTGCGGTCGGGCCACCCTTTTGCGTCGCCTCCTGGCCCGGGTTCCGCCGCGCTGCGGTCGGTCCGGCCGGGTACCTCGGTGGGCAGGTGGGCCAGCGTGAGATTGGCGCTGGCCCGGGGCTGCCAGCGGGCCGGGTCCGGCGGCATGGCGATCAGGGCGACGATCGTGGCCGGGGTGATCGGGAACCAGGCGAGCAGTTCCGCGGCCCGGGACGCCAGATCCGGGTCGGGGTCGGCGACCCACCTGGCGTAGCGGCCGATGTGCCGGCCCGCCGCCAGGTAGGCGTCCCGGTCCCATTTGTGGGCACACGCCTCGGCGTCGTCGATTGCCTGGGCGCTGTCCCAATCGTTGTCGGTGCCGTCGCGGGCCGCGAGGCACCGAGCCTCCTGGGCGGGGGTGACCGCGCCGGCCGCGGTGAACGTCGCGGTGGGGGAGAAGGGCAGGTCGCGGTCGGTACGGTCGCCGAGCGCGATGGCCCGCAGCAGCCGGGCCACCCCGGCGCGGTCCGGTGTCGCCGGGTCGTCCACGAGGGCGACCAGGAACGGCACCACATGCTGGCTGGCCGGCCAGCGCGCACCCTGGTGATAGACGTTGCCCATGAGCTCGAAGGCGGCCCAGTCGCGGGTCGCCGGGTCTCTCGAGCGCAGGCCGCGCAGCTGGCCGGGGACGTCGCTCGCCGGCCCGTACGCATGCCGCAGGTCGGGCCAGCCGACCCGGTCCAGGCCCTCGAAGGCGTCGATCACGGCTCGGTTCTACCGTAGATCCCTGTGCGAATGCTGACCGCAAGCTGACCGCGTACGAAAAATAGGTTTGAAGATCAATCCACGACGGCGGCCTCGGAGAGGTATCGGTCTTTCTGGAACTGGAACAAGATCACGTAGAGCACCGCGGCGACCACGAAGCCCACCTCGAACGTACTATCGCCGAACGCCGGGAAGTGGGCCGGGATGGGGCCGGTGTACTCGGTCTGGTTGGAGAACAGCCAGATCGAGACGATCATGCCGACGGCCATCGCGATGACGCCCGACAGCGGGTTGTGCGCCTTGTCGTAGAGGAAGCCGTCGACGCGCCGGCCGAAGCGTAGAAGCCAGTCGGCGAAGTAGACCGCCAGCCACGGGCCGACCCAGTAGGAGATGACGAGCAGGAAGTTCTCGTACTTGTGGCCGGCGTCGCTCAGCCCGGAGAGGGCCAGCAGGAAGCCCAGCACGCCGAAGACGCCCGAGACGATGGCCCGGCGCAGGTTCAGCGGCAGGTTGATGCCGAGCGCCAGGAACGACATCGAGCCGGAGTAGATGTTGATCGCGTTCGCGCTGATCGCGCCGAGCGCGATGGCCAGCAGGGTCAGGTTGGCGACCGCCGACGGCAGGTGGCTGGTGAACGCCTCGGTCGGGTTGTCGATGCCGGGCGCCGCGATCGTCGCCGACGCCGCGCCGACGATCTCCAGCAGGGTGCACGAGATGAAGACGCCCAGGCCGGCCCAGACGCCCGTCGAGACCTTGCTGGTCGTCGGCGGCAGGTAGCGGGTGTAGTCGGTGGCGTACGGGTTCCAGCCGGCCGCGTAGCCGAAGGCCGCGCCGACCGTGAGCAGGAAGCCGCCGATACCGCCCGTGGCGCCGGCCACCGAGCTCGGCGCCGCCTTCGACAGGGTGATCACCGAGGTGATCAAGAAGATGATCGCGAGCACGGGGAACGCGTACCGCTCGAACACCTGCACCAGGTTGTGTCCGAAGAACGCGATCGCCACCTGGAGCAGCACCACGATGACCAGGCAGAGCGTGTTGGCGAGGCCGGTCAGCGTGGCCAGGGCCAGCGCGCCGCTGACGCTGTTGACCGCGAACCAGCCGATGCCCGCGACGACCGCGTTCAGGCTGGCCGGCAGGATGTTGCCGCGGTAGCCGAAGCCGATCCGGGACAACACCATCTGGGGTACGCCCATCGACGGTCCGCGGGCCGACAGGATTCCGTGGGTGGCCGAGCCGAGCGCCGTGCCCAGCACGATCGCGGCGACGGCCTGGCCGAAGGTCTGGCCGAAGTAGAGCACCGAGATGACGCCCACGAAGACTGTGGCGAACTCGAGGTTCGGCGACATCCAGGTCCATAGCAAGTTGAGCGGACGGCCGTGCCGTTCCGCCAGCGGAATGAAGCCGGCGCCACCCGGCTCTACCGCGGTCACCTTCGTGCCGTAACTACCTTCCCGGACCTCGGCCGCAACCTCCGGCGTCTGAACCGCTGTCATGGGCCCTGCCTCTGCTCAAATGAACTAGATCTCAGCAGTAGACGCCAGATCTGCGGCGTACACATCTCGACCATGTTGCCGTGATGTTGCGCGCGTCGTGTCCGAAATCGGGGGTTACTCGCCATTTAGTGCCCTCGTTGACCGGATCCGAATCAGCGTGCAGTGTGGACGCCGTGACCACAGGTCAGATTGGGAGTCGTCGATGAAGATCTCCGTCGACACCGGGATGTGCATCGGCTCGAGGACATGCGCGTTTACCGCGCCGAACGTGTTCGGCCACGATCCGGCCGAGGCCGTTGTCGTCCTACTCGACCCCGAGCCGCCGGCAGCGGAACACGAGGCTGTGCGCTCGGCCGTGCGGCACTGCCCGGCCGCGGTGATCCTGATCCTGGGCGAATGACCCGGCGATATGTGTTGGGAAAGGTAAAAGACCGGCATCCACGGGGGAAGATGCCGGTCTCACTGGCTAGCTTAGGGCATGGTGGCGGTCCGTACCAAGGGGCAAAACGCTACAAAGTCAGGACGACCGGGAGCTCGGCCAGCGCGCGGGAGCGGATCGAGCGCCGCCAGGCCGGCGGTGCGGCCGGATCGGCCAGCGCGACCTGGGGAAACTGCTCCAGCAGGGTGCCCACCGCCACCTCGGTCGACAACGCGCCCAGCGCGGCGCCGAAGCAGTAGTGCGGACCGTAGCCCAGGCCCACATGCGGGGCGGCCGGGACGCGCAGGCGGAACTCGTCGGGATCGTCGACAGCCGCGGGGTCGCGGTTGGCCGCGGCCAGGCTCAGCAGCACGGTGGCGCCGGCCGGGATCGTCACCTCGCCGTACGCCAAACTTTCCAGCGCGAACCGGCGGAGCGCCAGGATCGCCGGGGGCTCGTAGCGCAGCGTCTCCTCCACCGCCGCCCGGCGCAGCCGCTCGTCGCTGCGGACCTCGGCGACCAGGTGGGGCCGCTGCAACAGCAGCAGGATGCAGTTGCCGATCAGGTTGACCGCGTTCTCGTACCCGGCCAGCAGGGTGAGGAAGGCCAGCGAGGTGAGCTCGTCCTCGCTGAGCCGGTCGTCCTCGTCGCGGGCGGCGACCATCGCGGTGATCAGGTCGTCGGCCGGCTCGGCCCGCTTCGCCGCGATCAGGCCGCGCAGGTAGGTCTCGAACGCGGTCACCGCCTCGGCGGAGCCGCCGAGCATGCCCGTGGTCCAGGTGCGCAGGTGTGAGCGGTCGGCCTCGGGCACACCGAGCAGGTCGCAGATCACCGTGACGGCCAGCGGCGCCGCGTAGCCGGAGATGAGATCGGCGGGGCGCCGGGCGAGCAGGCCGGCGGCGAGGGCGGCCACCCGCGGCCGCAGCGCCTCGACCCGGCGGACGCTGAACGCGGGCGCCACCAGGCGGCGGATCCGGGTGTGGTCGGGGGCGTCCATGTTCAGCAGGTTCGCGTCCAGGGCGGGCGGGAGCTTGAAGCCGCCCCAGTCGCCGGTGCCGTTGCGTTTGTTCAGCGACAGCCGCGGGTCGGCCAAACCCGCGCGCACGTCGGCGTAGCGGGTCAGTACCCACACCGGCGAGCCGTCCGGCAACGTCACCTGGTGCGCCGGGCCGGCGGCGCGCATGGCGGCGTACACCGGGTGCGGGTCGTCGAGCAGGGCGGTGGTCATGGTGTGCTCGCAATCTGCTGGTCGGTCTGTTCGCCTGTGGAGCTGATTCACCCTCGGGGGGTCGCTAGATCCAGCGACTGCCGAGCCACATCCGGGCGGCCCAGCTGTCGTACGGGATCAGCTGGCCCACGAAAATCGGGAAGAAATAAGCGAAACACAGGGCGACCACGGCCACGTACACGCCCGCGACCACGATGCCGATCAGTTGGCGGTCGGTGCGGCGGGGGCCGGTGACCATGCCCCCGGGCGGCGTCATGATCGCGCCGAGGACGTACACCACCGCGAGGATCAGGAACGGCAGGGCCGGCAGCGCATAGAACGAGAACATCGTCCGGCCGTCCTTGACCGCGTAGTAGAACCACGGGAGCAGACCGGCTGCCGCGCCGGTGCCGATCGCGTACGCCCGCCAGTCGCGCCGGGTGACGCCGAACCACACCAGGGCGGCCAGCGCCGGCAGGAACGACCACCACAGGATCGGCGTGCCGAGCAGCAGAATCTGGCGGACGCAGCTGGCCGCGCCACAGCCGGTGCCGCCGGGCCAGTAGAGGTTGACCGGGCGGCCCAGCAACAGCCACTGCCACGGCCAGGACTGGTAGATGTGCCGCGAGGTCAGGGCACTGTGGAACCCGTACGCCTCCTCGTGGTAGTGCATCAGGTTGAGCAGCGCGCCGATCACGGGCGGTTCGCTCAGGCCGTTCGCCGCGCGGTAGTGCCGGAACCAGCCGGTGTCGGTGACGAACCAGCCGGTCCACGTGGCCAGGTAGAAGATCGCGGCCAGGACGAAGCTGAGCAGGCCCCAGCGCAGATCGCCGGGGATGCCGGCGGTGTACCGGCCGGGGACACCGGCGGAGCGGCGCGCCTGCACCCGCCAAACGATGATCAGCGCGCCGAAGAACGGCAGGAAGAAGAGCGCGCTCCACTTCACCCCGCAGGCCAGGCCGAACAGGGCGCCGGCGACCAGCAGCCACCACGGCACGATCCGCGGCACCTTCGGCGTGCTGCGCGGGTCGTAACCGTTCTCCAGCGCGCGTAGCAGGCCGCGGCGGTAGTGGTCGCGGTCGATCACCATGGCCGCGAACGAGGCCAGCACGAACGTGCCCAGGAAGATGTCGAGCAGCGACGTGCGGGACAGCACCAACTGGAAGCCGTCCAACGTCATCAGCAGGCCCGCGGTGCCGGCCAGCAGGATCGAGTGGAACATCCGGTACGCGACCCGGATCAGAATCAGGATCATCAGCGTGCCGGCGACCGCGGCCGGGAAACGCCAGCCCAACTCGGTGTTGCCGAAGGCCTTCTCGCCGAGCGCGATCAGCCACTTGCCCAGCGGCGGATGCACCACGTACGCCGGGCCGTTGTTCTTCTCATCCCACTCGACGCCGTGCTGCAGCATGTCCCACGCGTCGGTCGGGTAGTAGACCTCGTCGAAGATGTAGCCCTTGGCGTCGCTGATCCCGTTTAGCCGCAGGATCGCGGCGATCGCGGTGATGACGGCGGTGACCAGCCACGAGTGCGGATCGAGCCAGTTCTCCAGCGTCGCCAGCCGGCGGCGGACGATGTCGGGCACGCCACGGCGGCCGACGGGATCGGCCGTCGCGGATGTTTCCGGCGTGAGTTCGGTCTTTGTTGTCGCCGCCGTGGTCACCCCACGATCGTAGGGCTTTGCCCCGGAGAAGCGATGCCCGCCGTCGGCGCACCAGGCCCGGCCGGGCAATCGGAGAGTGTCGTATCCCCGCTCTATGGTTCTCCCGTGCTTCCCCGAAATGTGAAGGTCCCGCGCCACGGTGCTCGAGCAGGCCATCCGGCCCTCCGATGTGGAGCGACGGGCAGGCCCCGCGGCCCGTGCTGGCCGACAGAGGGCGGAGCCGGCCCGGTCGTGTGCTTCAGTCTTCCTGGGTGGGGCGGCCGCCTGGGTGGAAGAGCGCCACGATGAACGAGGCCGCCAGCGCGATGGCCATTCCCGCGAGCACCCACTGGGTGGCCACGGCGAAATCGTGTCGTACAGCTGCCTGGAGGCCGACCGGCATCGGCCCGCCGCCGCTTCCGCCGCCTTGTTCGGAGGCCGAGTTCGCGATGGATTTTGCCGTTTCGGCCGGGATGCCGAGCGAGGTGAGTGAGGTTTCGAGCCGGTGTGCGAAGACGGTCGACAGCACGGTGCCGAGCACGGCGATGCTAAGCGCGGCGCTGTAGTTGCGCACGGTCTGGGTGATGCCGGTGACCTCGCCGTAGGAGGCGCCGATCGCCCGGTTGACGGCGTCGGTGCTGGCCGGGCCGAGCAGCAGGCCGATGCCCGCCCCGCTGAGGATGATGAACGGCCACTGCGCGCCGAGGCTGAGCTCGGTCAGTTTCCAGGCCCAGAGGCCGAAGCCGGCCGTGGCGATCGCCGCTCCCGCGATCACCGGCAGGCGCGCGCCACGGGAGTCGAGCAGCCGGCCACCGATCTGCGCGGCCGGGGCGAAACCGCCGAAGAAGACAAGCAGGTAGAGGCCCGCGCTGTTGGCGTCGTAGCCGAGCGAGACCTGGGCGTAGACGCTGGCGAAGAAGAAGACCGGCACGAACGCGATCATGGAGAGGAACAGCATGGCGTTGTCGACGATGAAGGCCCTATTCCGGAAGATGCGCACCTGCATCAGCGGGCTCGCCGTGCGGGCCTCGACGAAGCCGAAGACGACGATCGCGGCCAGGCCGACGACGATGCACAGCCAGGTCGCGGCGCTGTCCCAGCCCCATTGTGGCGCCTGCTCGAAGCCCAGGACGGACAGG
>Ga0307512_10001803_pt1 | contig 28921 bp, 26 predicted proteins | sample 14_EM_MG_FD_200267 | JGI IMG/M metagenome (GOLD analysis project Ga0307512, IMG submission 200267) | Populus trichocarpa ectomycorrhiza microbial communities from riparian zone in the Pacific Northwest, United States - 14_EM | ecosystem: Host-associated > Plants > Roots > Unclassified | place... | reverse complement strand
CATGTCTCTCCTTGTTTTGAGTATAAAGGCTGCCAATGAAACCAATAAAGAGAATGATGTACCAAAGTTAATATTTTGCACATAACAGTAACATATATGACTGCGACCATAAATAGACAAACCTGAAAGGGAGAACCGGAGACTGGAACCGACGGGTCTAGCCAAACCCGGCAAAACCCGTGGGTTGACGGGTACGGGTACGGGTTTGGCCCAGCAAGAAGCTCCAGGTTGGGTTTTTGGACGGGTCTTGAACCGAACCGAACCGTTTCTCCCGTCCTAACCCGGACCGCTGCCGGATCACCCGGACCCGTTGCTAACACTACGTATACGCATCATCAGAACTACAAGTGTGTTACACTGTTCGCAGGGGCTGCAGTTATGCTGAAACCGTTTACACAACACCTGGCGATCGACGAGAAGCTTCGGAGCACCTGGGAGCGCTGGCGACAAACCTGGGAGCGCCGGCGACATGTCTGGGAGCACCTTGAATCACAGTCATGTATTCAGTTTGTATTCTCATCTGTGTATCTATGTATCTATATAGCTACCCATCTACCCACACTATATCTGGACTGGCTGCGGTCTGCCGAATATATACTCCCCGTCACCCTTTCCAGCTCCGTTACCCCTGTATCTCCGTACAACCGCTGTCGCTCCTTGAAGATATACTTGATCAAGCGTGTTTGAGATGCACTTGGAGACTGAGATTGAGTGAACTCAGGAATGCACTTGGAGGCCATGATTGAGCCAGTTTGGAGATGCAATTGGAGGCCGTAATCGTGCGAACTTGGAGGCTGTAATCGTGCGAGTTTGGAGATACACTTTGAGGCCGTGATCGTGAACTCAGGGATGCACTTGGAGGCCATGATTGAGCGAGTTTGGAGATGCACTTGGAGACTGAGATCGAGTGAACTCAGATATGCATTTGGAGGCCGGGATCGAGCGAGTTTGGAGATGCACTTGGAGGCCATGATCGCGCGAACTTGCAGGCCGTAATCTAGCGAGTCTGGAGATACACTTGGAGGTCGAGATCGAGCGAGTTTGGAGATGCACTTGGAGGCCATGATCAAGCAGGATTGGACGAGCACTTCGAGGCGGTCGAAGGACGGCGCACCGGCTGATGAGACTCTATTCATCAGTTAGTTAACTCGCAACCGTGGGAATGTGACAATGCGACTTTACCTTTCAGCTCTCATAGAGAGCTGGCTGATGGCGGTCGATCGTGTAGGGAGGTACGCCGAAAGCTGAAGCTACATCCAGGGGTCAACTCCTAATCATGTGAATGAAGGGAAGACAAACAATCTTGGGTGGATGCTGTACTCGGTGTATGCTGTAATCGGTGTATGTGGTACTCGGTGTCAACTCATGATCATGTCATGGAGAGATCGAGAGCGATGACTTAACTTTGTGTTCTGCGATGATGGTTGAGTTGTGGACAAGAAAGAGAGATGCAGGATGGAGATGGGAGCGATATGGAGGATACGAGCGGATATGAAAAATCAGGGGTACGGATGGCCTGATTGTGTTGGGAAGACCTCGTATCGGTGTTAGTTCACGCCGGGTCTGGTCTCGTACCTGCTCTATCGGGGATGGTCAATTGACTCGCACACGAAATTCTCGTAAGTCCCAGTTTCTCATGATGATTTCCCCCATCTCCTCTGATCTCTCTCTTTCTTGTGCTCAACTCTACCATCACCTAAGAACACGAAGTTAAGTCTTCCCTCTCTATCTCTCCATGCCATCATCATGAATTAACACAGAGTACAGCATACACCAAGTGCAGCATCATCCCAAGATCGACAGTCTCCCGCGCCCAGCCAGTTTCTCATCTCTCGGCGGACGTTGTACTCAACTCTCTACATTCCCACAATTACAAGTTAACCAATGAATAGAGACTCAGCTGCTGTCGCGCCTCCCTGCAAATCGACCTCCTCCAAGTACTCCTCCAATCTCGCTCGATCATACCCTGCAAGTGCATCTCCAAACTCGATCAATCACGGCCTCCCAGTGCATCTCCAAACTCGATCAATCACGGCCTCGAAGTGCATCTGTGAGTTCACTCCATCTCGGCCTCCCAGTGCATCTCCAAACTCGATCGATCGCGGCCTCCAAGTGCATATCTCCGTTCACTCGATCTCGGCCTCCAAGTGCATCTCCAAAACTGGCTCGATCACGGCCTCCAAGTAAATTGTTACGGAGCGACGGTGGGTGTACGGAGATACACGGGTAACGGAGGTGGAATGAACCACGCGGAGTATATATTTGGGAGACCCCGGGGTAGATAGACAGCATCTCATTTTCATCTCATCTTGTCATACAACGAAAATACACACTCTATCTTTCCCAACTTTTAGTCTCACTTGCTCAGTCCGAGATTTGGATCCACGCAATTGCGTGGATCCTCATGGCCGGGTAGTATCATATCTTCTCACCTTCTTCCTATGCTCCTCGAAATTAATGTAGAAGGAACGCGGGGAGAGATTTTCGCAGCGTCACCCATTGGATTGCAATCCTGATGCAAGCGTGTACCCAATGAACCCATTCCGACGTATGGTCACAGTCGCCCACAGCGCCAGAATGTTGGGTTAAAATAGGAGACGGACAGAGCGAGAAGAAACTGCGAAACTGCGATCGGAGGGCGATATGCAATGCCACGCATGGTATTGTTACGGGGGTACAACACCTATCCAATAATACTTCGCTAAGTACTTATGGGTGTGTACAGCCGTATGATCCTTTCTGATATTATCCTGAAGAACTGTGATTTTCCGTAGTCACACTAACTTCGGAATCGGTGCTATCTTCAAGAACTTTTATTTCCAAAGGTTTAGCTGATTTCTGTTGTCGTCTGACCCCTGCAATTATTGCTGTCCCCTTATCTAATTTAGTGGGTCGTCGGCAATCCTTTACTCGGTGGGCCCCTTTTCTACTAGATGGCCAAGCACAGCGTAAACACTCGCCCGCAGCTTTCCTTCTCGACAGTTCACTACTGTCAATCCCTTCCATCTTATTAGTCTCCTTTTCCTTGCTGTCTTTGGATATCCTTCTCTCTTTCTTTAAGGATTTCCTCTTTTCCCTGGATCGATTGATTCGACCAGTCGCCGTTTGCCCAGAAGCCTTTAGAGCTGCTATCTCCCTTAATCACCTAGATTCCTTTATAAACTGCTCGGTATCGTTTAACACCTGGTCGACTCGCTGGTTGTTGGCAAGGTCCCTAGGGGTAGCCGAAAACTCTCGGGGAAGTTGTTCCTGTAAGGTTGTATCCTTTGGGCCTTGGAGTTTGTCGATATGGGAAACTAACTCCTGTTCGAGTCCGATAACTGAAGCCAACCACCAAACACACTGTGCCACAAAGATTTGCTGAGTTCGTCATGGGTGGGCTATGACGCACTCCAAAGCGTATATTATAATATCGTTATCGTTCTCGAAGGTAACTGGCATTTGAGTGTTGATCCAATCAAACGTGCGGGGCTGCCGCTACACAAAGCTAATAGATTCTAGGTATAGATATAATAGGTATAGGTATCATAAAAACTTAATAATAAATAAGGATCTTTCTTCGCTGGTAGGTATCCCCTTTGTTGTTGTTCCCATTTCCAACTTGAAATATCCTGATCTCTTTATAGTGCGCGGAATAGACAGTACGGGCTTAGCATAGCTCTCAATGATCCCCAGTTCTTCAGTACGGGATTAGCATCGCTCTCGATGGTCCCCTGAACTCCGAACTATAAATTAATCCCTCACAATATAACTTATCTCATTATATGATCCCTTAATGACAGCTACTTATCTGTGGGTCTTATTGGCGATGCCCAATAGATAATCCTTGAGTCTTATTTTAGTGCGCCTGTCGGAATTGCTCGCGCGCCCGGGAGGGACACGTATCATTTTAGATCATAACATTAACTTAGACATTTTGCTTATCTTTGAGTTTGTTCGGTAGTTTTTAATCAGGCTCATCGGATACCACTCCAGGCTGAAAAAATGTAGATCCTGACGTTGCCACCAATGCCTTGCAAACCAATGCAAGGTGTTTGCTTCTGGCCGTAGCCAATGCCAAAAATCCCTCAGTCACCTCATGCTTAGGTAGAGACATTTTCTTGCTATACCAGGGTGTGCCGCACTGGGTATTCTGCCATTACGGTCAGGCAGTGAAGAGCCCTCTTACTTGCATTAACCCATCGACTGCCGTGCACTTACTGTGCAAGTCCCGCATAGTATCTAAGAGTGAAAGAAGCCCTTTGCGATGCTTGGCACTCTCCTCAACTGCCTCGCGCAAAGCTACCCGTAACGATTATGAACTCCCGTTAAAGAGCATAATCATGGCTAGCTTGGAGAGCTGAAACATGGTATGTGTTTGTATACGCCTCTTCTCCCAAGTCCATTATTACTGTTAAGGGCGGACCCCTAACAGGTATTGACGCCGGGGTGTCACTGACGGCTCTGACGGAGCGCATCCACTCTGACGGAGCCATTCCGCCCAGACGGTAATGTTTTTTGCTGATGTACTTGCCGCTGCAAGTACTTACTAGGTGTACCGCCGTAGATCCTATTTCCTATCTGCTAAGTATGCGCAGATTGTATCCTTAGAAATTGACTGTAGGTAATTCCTCTGTTTCTTAGATAACGGTTTCGCTATAACCTTGCCTGACCTTGTGTGTGACAAGGCATCAATCCTCTTCGGCTTATTGAATGCTGTCCTTTCCTTTCGGGACCTCCAAATGAATTTTTCAGTGCTTTCGACCATTTGGGGTAGTCGTTCTGGCACTGACTCAATATCCTCTTGGTCGCTAGCATTGTGGGTGGTATTCACTTGGATCATTCCATTTGGATGAATATTGTCTGATATGATGGATGATCTAGGATCCTCCTGAATATCTCGGGGCGTTTCCGACAGTTCTCTTTGGTGAACGTTCGTATAGACAGAGTGACTCCTTTCCCGAGCTTGAGGTGGTGCTTTTCGAGCCAAGGATATGCCTCCTTCTTGAGAATGGATCTCCGATCGTATTTGCAAGTTATTGATGTGGACGATCAATCCTTGTTGTAATTCTATTATTGAAGATACCCATCAAACGCTTTGAGCCAGGAAGATACATTGATTATCTGTGGCATAAGAGATAATCTTCTGGAGAGCATATACAATAATGACGTTGTCGTTCTCGAAGCTAATAGTCATTCGTAGGATAATAATCAAGGTGCGGGGCCGCCACTACAGAAAACTAATAGATTCTAGGTATAGATATAGGTATCATAATAACGCAATAATAATTAAGGATATTCTTCCACTGGTAGGTATTGATGTTCTTCCGCTGCTTGAGCTTGTTCTTCTCATTGCCGGAACAATGTGGTCATTTTATAGTTGTTCTCCCTCAAGTAACTATTCTTTAATCCCATACGATAGCCACATATCTGTGTGGCTTACATTCAAAGAATGCTCCTGGTAGAGTAGGCCACGAATCCTTATCATGTTCATGCATGATATCATCTCAGCGATTTGAATTCATACAATAATGTCAACTTTGACATCTCGCAATCGTATGATTTCGGTAGTTGGAACATTCAATCAATAACCCGATATTGATCATGCCTTATCGGAATTAATACCTTCTCCCAGTTATTCATTCTCACCTCATATATTTGCTCGGTGACCAGCCGATACTATGCCAATGTAGACCATTGGACGCTTTGCGACCCATGCTGCTCAAATCAATGAAGCAGTGTTTGCTCCAGGCTTTCGCCCACGTCATAAATTCCTTAGTTACATCATGCTTAGGCGACAATGCCGGATTGTGCTCCGCTTCCTAACAAAAGCAGGTAGGAGCGCTGGAGTCCATTTACTCGCAAAATCACTATCAACTGCCATGTGTATATACCCACGCATGTCCCGCATAGTATCTAGAAGTGACAAGAGGATGCTTAACAACTTCTGCAACCCTCTTTGCAACTGAGTGTAAACCCCTGCTAAAGGGTACACCACGTGACCCTGACTTGGTATTACTGGTGTGGTTTAAGCACTTACGCTCATACCAAGTGTCACTCGTCACTGTTGATGGCGAACCCCTAACAGTCAGTCAAAAAATGGGGACTATCGATGGTGGTGGCGAAGCTAATGGGAAGAGCTATGAATTGGGACGATGAGTGGGAAGACGAGGAAGGACCGGTAGTCGGAGTGTTGGGCAGGAGGATGGTAGCCGAAGAGTGGCCGATAAGTGAGTAGGCTCTGGTGGAGAAATGAAGGGTATCTGCATCAGCAAAATGTAATTCAGTCTGGAAGCCATACGCAAACCTCCCAGACACCCCGGTAGCCCTCACCAGTGCTTCTAAGCACTTCCAGATGCTCCCAGCCCCTACTGGAGCTGTGGAAAGTGCTCTCAGACTCTGCAAGAGCATTCTCATGTGCTCCTGAAAGCACCTGCAGTGATGGAGGTGCATTCAGGATGCTACAAGATTTAACTATTCGAATTGTCAAATCTTTGAGCCGCTGAGACCACTGCGCAGGTCTGCAGGAGACTTCCAGAGCAGCTGAGACCTCTGCTCATGCTCTGCGGGACACTTGGTGGCATATTCTCACACCTGTGGTTTTTAGGGTTTGATAACCGCAAGGCATTTCATCGATCATATTGGTCTTTGTTACAGTCACAAGATTCACTATATCATAATATGGCATGTATTTTCTAAGTCTCTGTATATATATACATACCGAGATACAGGGATAATGGAGATAGACTCAGCGACAGCCAGTATATTATTGGGAGACAGCAGAGTAGATAGACAACATCTCATTTTACGAAATACACACTCTATCTTTCCCAGCTCTTGGCCTTATGCACTCTTGCCGAGCTTTCGTAGATCAACGCAATTTGTGTGACTTGTCACGCACTCTTCCTAAGTGTTCCTAGATCCACGCAATATGTGTGGTTCATCATGGCCGGGTATCCCTTCATATCCTTTCACTCTCTTCCTACGCTCCTCGAGCTAGAACCGCTCTTTCCCACAAATTCTCCCTTCGAATAACATGCGAGGTGCGGCGGAGTGTTGATGATGGAGTGTTGATGATGGGCTGTCTACCTTCTAACTCCACCGGTTCACCACACCGTGATCCAGTGAACTTAGTGATGCACTCCGAGGCCATGTTCGAGTGAGTTTGGAGATGCTCTTGGCGGCAGCGTTTGAGCGAGATTGGAGATCCACTTGGAGGCCATTGTTGTCCGAACTTGAAGGCCTCAATCATGCGAGTTTGGAGATACACTTGGAGGCTGTGATCTAGCGAGTTTGGAGACGCACTCGGAGGCCATGATCGAGCGAACTTGGAGTCCCTAATCGTGCGAGTTTAGAGATTCACTTGGAGGCTCTGATCTAGTGAGTTTGGAGACGCACTTGGGGGCCGTGCTTGTGGGAACTTGGAGGCCGTAATCGTGAGAGTTTAAAGATACACTTCGAGGCTGTGATCTAGCGAGTTTGGAGATGCGTTTGGAAGCCGTGCTTGTGCGAACTCGGAGGCCGTAATCGTGCGAGTTTAGAGATGCAGTTGGGGGCTGTGATCGAGCGAGTTTGGAGAGGTACTCGGAGGCCGTGATTGAGCGAGTTTGGAGGCCGTAATCGTGCGAGTGGAGAGATACACTTGGAAGCTGCGATAGAGCGAGTTTGGAGATGCACTTGGAGGCCATGATCGAGTGAGATTAGAGGAGTACTTGGAGGCAGTCGGTCTGGAGGCGGTAGTTCGAGAGGGAGGCGCGACGGGAGCTGAGACTCCATTCATCGGTTAACTCATAATTGTGGGAATGTAGAGAATTGAGTACACCATGGTCTGCCGAAGAGATGAGAGACTGGCTGGGAGCGGGAGACAGTCGATCTTGGGATGATGCAGTATGCGGTGTATGCAGTACTCGGTGTTAACTCTTGATCATGGCATGGAGAGATAGATACCGATGACTTAACTTCTTGTTCTCAAGTGATGGTAGAGTTGAGGACGAGAAAGAGAGAGATGAGACGGTATGGGGGAAATCATCATGAGAAACTGGGACTTCGGAGAATTTCGTGTGCGAGTCAATTTACCATCCCCGATACGGCAGGTATGAGTCCAGATCCGCAGTGTAATTACTCCGATACGAGGTCTTCCCAACCCGATCAGGCAATTCGTACCCCCAATTTCTCATATTCGCTCATATCCTCCACATCGTTCTCATCTTCTTCCCCCATCTCTCTCTTTCTCTTGCACAACTTCACCATTATTGCCAAACACAAAGTTAAGTCATCCCTCTCCATCTCTCCATGTCATGATCATGAGTTCACACCGAGAAGAGCATACACCGAGTACAGCGTACAATGTGTACAGCATCCACCCACCATTGTTTGTCTTCCCTTCATTTTCATGATTACAAGTTGACCCCTGGATGTAGCTTCAGCTTCCGGCGTGCCTCCATGATCGACCGCCATCAGCCGGTTCTCTCCATGAGAGCTCAAAGGTAAAGTCACCCTGTCACATTCCCACAGTTGGGAGTTAACTAACTGACGAATAGAGTCTCAGCACCTGGCGCGCTGTTCATCGAGTGCCTTGAAGCACTCGTCCAAACTCGCACAATTAGGGCCTCCAAGTTCCCACGACAATGGCCTACCAGTGCATCTCCTAACTCGGTTAATGACGGGCTCCAAGTTCGCACAATCATGGCTCCCAAATGCATCTACAATCTCTCTCGATCACAATCTCGGAGTGCATCTCTAAGTTCACTCGATCACAGCCTGCAAGTGTATCTCCAAACTCGCTCGATCACAGCCTCCAAGTGTATCTCAAAGCTCGCACGATTACGGCTGCCAAGTTCGCACGATCACGGCCTCCAAGTGTATCTCCAAACTCGCTCGATCATTGCCTCCAAGATCGCGCGATCATTGCCTCCAAGTGCATCTACAAACTCGCTCGATCACCATCTCGGAGTGCATCTCTAAGTTCAATCGATCACGGCCTCCAAGTGTATCGAATGTCGCTCGATCATGGGCTCGGAGTGTATCTCTGAGTTCAGTCACTCATAATTTTCAGGCGCACCTCGAATTGCTCTCGAGCACCGCCTGCAGCCAGTCCAGATATACCGTGTGTAGATGGGTAGCTATATAGATACATGGATAAATAGATGAGAAAACACACTGAATACACGAATTTTAAAATCGTTGAACGATCTGTGGTAACTATGATTTGTAGGCGCACATGCCGCGTTCTCACAGAGGATGTTGTTTTTCCCAGACTGCTCTACAGTGATTTGAGGTGCTCCCAGACTTGTCGCAGGCTCTCCCAGACTTGTCGTCGGCGCTCCCTGACCTGTCGCCGGCGCTCTCAGGTGCTCCCAGGCTTGTCGTCGGCGCTCCCAGGTGCTCCCAGGTGCACCCAAAGTTCTCTCCGGCGCTCCGAGGTGTTCCCAAACCTATCACAATCACTCCGATGGTACTCCTGTAGCAGTCATCAGAGATGCCAGTTACTGTGAAGGCCGGCCGGAATGCCCTCCTAGGGTCTGATACTCTCCTGAAATTGACGCATCCAAGTTTACACTCCACATCCTCTCAGACACTCCTGGAGTCTTCCAGTGACTAAAATACATTTTGCTGATGTGGGAGAGAATTCATGATCTTTGTGTGGGTTTCTAAAAATCGCATTTCTCCGGAACATAGTCAAATACAACGCTTTCCTCATACCTTGACTCAGTGAAGTGCAGCTTTGATGACAGCACCAAAGCAGCATGGGTGCGTTCCCACTACAAATGCATTGCCCAGAAGGTGAAGCTTCTTCCCTTGTCAGATGGAATTATACCGGATGCCGGACTTGACTCGAATGGAAGAGCTATCGGCCGGGCCATACCAATACCAGGCTCTTCGGACAACTGGTTCATGCCCAGATTCTCCCATGGAGAACGAGGCGGAAAGTTGAGGCGCAGAGAGCGTATGAGAGTCCCGGATAGGAAGTCTTATATGGGCAAAGCAGAACGAAGCCCTCCTGGGTATGATAACAAACAGAGCGTATGCTCTCTGATGGACATGAGCGGAACAGGGAATAATCGGTGATGATGTAAAGCCACCCCATCGTATCTAGCGGGAGTCAAATTTCAGGGTGTGGCATCATTGTGTCTTCTGCATTGCGAAGATGGTCATTCCTGTGGAAAAAGGGATGATAGAAGAAAGGGTTTGGCAGGGCCTATTCGAGCCCGCTTGGGGCCCCTCCAGGAATGCTCACTTCCTAGTTCTAAGGAAGAATGGGAAATACCACATCATCATCTCTGCCAGAAGCATGAATCAGCATACACTCGAAGATGCTTGCATACCGCCTAACATGGAAGCATCTTCTGAAGCCTTCCCTGGACTCCCCATTTCTGCACTGACTGACTTTCGCTCTGGGTACCACCAAAGAATGTTGCTCGAGGATCATCAGCAAAAACTAAATTTCCTTGCTTAAATTGATTTAGTTTATTGTACCCACAATCTCAAAAAAAATGAAATCAGGGTTTGGCTGAAATATGGCATTGCTTTAATGTTCCAGAGAGTTCATTAAGTTGTCGCGATGCTGTTTTAAAGTGTCACTACCACTGTACCCACTGTTGCAAATGTGACAACAAGCACTTGACGAGTGGTTCAGACTTCTTTTGCCATAATCACAAATCATGGCTGCACATACTCCGAGGTTACTCAATTCGATCTATCCTAACAAGCCTGATAGTAGTCTCTCCGTGTATTTAATGAAGTCTGCAGTTCTTGTTGTTAAAAACCCTCATTGCTTAATTTGACCAATGATAGTTACCATACAGAAGTAGTTCACTATATTTAATTTGTTGATACAAGATAGTACAGTACCTTGCAGGTGTTGACTGGTCGTGGGAGGGTTATGCATCATCGTGAGTATGATTTCACACATTTGAGATCAGACTTCAGTGAACCAACAGTTATATTACATTTACTACTATTATGATATATTGATGCAAACTAGAATAAAATAGCACACAAAGAAAATTGTGAATTAGATCACTGAAACCATTCCTAACCTCCACACGACATCACACCCTCTACAGTTGTACTTTCATCGACTTATCCCATATTTCCAACGCTGGTGATGTTAGTGATGTTGGGGATGTCATTGCTGTTGCTGTTGCTGTTGCTGGAGGGGACGGATGGGCTGCTGCCAGAGATGGCAGACTTGCCCACAGGCAGAACAACTGAGAATTGCCTGCTAGCTTCAGTAGCAGCAACAAAGCTGCTTAGATGATTAAAAGAATAGTCAGGCTGCTATATCAGCTCCTCTGGGACGTAATCAAGGAAGTCTTTATCAAAGCTGCCCTGATCATTGTGAGGTTGTGCCATTGTAGGGTCCGTACCAGTTGAGTTGATCCTTCAGCCAATTATGCTGAGGATATTGTCTATCTTCCTGGTTTGAACCTCTGGCGAGGATGAATGGAAATCCCCAACAAGACAGCGAAATATATCTGTGCAAACATTATTAACTGCATGATTAATGTGACTTGTATTGCACTTGCGTTGTGCTCCACCTCCTGGACCAAACTCTTGTGAGACCCTCAACTCACCAGTGTTCCAGGCCGACAGACAATGGTGGACAGCCATCCAGGTGAGGGCGATGAATGTCAGGATGATTTTATCAATCAACGATCTGTCTTTCATTCCCATCTGATGTATGCCACAGAAGTATGTCCAGTGAATATTATCCACAATGTCAGTCACTGCAAATCGAAACTTTCACTTCTAAATTGATTCTTAAGACAACAATAAAGCAAGAAGGGAACTTTGAACTTGCTTCACAAACGTTTGTGCGGCATGTGAACCTGTCATTGGCCAACAGCCAGGCTACAATTTTGTGGATCTCTGTAGGTGACTTTGTTTGAAATCCGTAAATAGAGTCGATTGATGTCTTGCAGCAGTATACCATTGCTGCACCGCAGCAATTAATCTTTGCCAAAGCCTGATGCACAATGTCAGTGATGGAAACAATTGTTGGGATGATTCATTGACCACTGAAATGTAGGCATGTGGAGGGTCTGAGTTTCTCCAGGCTGGATCAATCTTGCCGATTTCCTCATACCACCAACTATGAATCTGGGCGGTCGTCACCCAATTCATGGCAAAAGAATTCACCAACATCACATAATGGATACCTATAGACTTCACATGTGCCATGACTATCACCAGAAGGTCTGAGAGAGTTGTCTGGGCGATGTATTCTGCAGCGACGATGGTGCCTGCCACATCGTCAACAAACTGCTCATAACGCGACAGATTTTGTTCAGGGTTGTCTCGTAGTAGCGATAATGATACTTGATTATAATTACAGGATGCATACATATCTACAATATGCATAACACCTATGCTTGTACTATTCAAGTGGTCAGTAATATGCTCTTTAGCGGGAGTTCATATTAGTCGCGCGAAGTGTGGGTGCTTCATTCACACCAGGATACTTTGCGGGGCATGCGCGTTGTCATGCACGGCAGTTGATAGTCAGTATGCGATTCAGAGGACTCTTGGCCCCTACTCGTAACGGGCTAGGATACGCCGGACTACGTTCCGGTTGGAGAATAGTTTTGACCCTGGCAGGACGTAATTCAGGGATCAATGACGTAGGCTTAGGGCCGAGAGCGAAAAATATTCATTAGTTTGATTAGTATGGATCGCAATGTAAACTCGTATCAGATACGAGGTTACGTGTCAGCAATATACGTTGACATAGTATCGGTTGGTCGCCGATTAAATCTATGACGCAATTGAATCACTCATCTGCATGAGTGATTTAACAGGCGAGAAGCTTCACCATCTTGGTTGGTGGAAGTTCCAACTACCGACTCATGCGATTGCAAGGAGTTTTTAAGTAAGTCTGTCTTTGCGGACGATGGATGGCCTGATTGGCAGGAGTGTAATGCTTTCAAACCACATTGCTCATGCACGCGAACGACAAGGAGGATGTTCATGGTTATAGTAGCTAGGCGTGGGGGACTGGGACGTTACTATGAAGAGAGAGCATTGTCGTGAAGAAAATGAAGGGACAAGCAGCGAGAAACATTCAACACAGAGCACCGACGAAGATCTTAAAATATTATTAAGAATTCTATCTATTAAAAACTTCAAGATTACTTCCCTCATTCATCTTCACGATTAAGCTTTATATGCCTGCACACAGGGACACACAATCCGAGTACGCACCGCAACAAGTTGTCAAGAATTCCGGCAATCTTTGTTACAGTTTGGAAGAGCACCATTTAACCCACACTTCCCGAGTGGTATTTTGTTTCTCCGAACTGGAAGGTATCGACTACCTGGTGCTGAGATATCTGAATACCGGCGCATTACCATTCGGGGAGTTTTCTGAGGAGTGGTTATTCGACGGGGATGTGTAATCTATTTATACCAGGGCAAAGGGCTTTGGTACAGATATAGATTGGTCGCTCTTGCAACGCAGGTGCAAGAGGTTGAGTCTTAGAATAAGACGAGGAGAGAAAGAGTTTCTTAGATAGGTGGTTGTACTGAATTCAATAAATGTTGTATTGATTATTGGGATTAAGAACCCCTGTAACAGTATAATATTTTAAGTACTCTACGCTGTGTCTGAAGTGGAGGATTATATATTGCCAGAGTCACTTATTTGACGGATATATTGGACACCCATTATTATCTCATACTTATGAGTTTGGAGTGCCAGAAGTGCGAAGATAACTTCTGCTGCATATATTTGCGTTGGGGAACCTGTGCAGAACACTGCAATCGATGAGACTGTTTTTGCGTCAGCTGTCAACTATACAATATCGAAGAAACAAGTCCGGCAGTAAGTTGCCAACTCTACAATTTCTTGTCTGAGTGTTACGGGTACAAATACCTAGGCAGAATACACGGGAGAGACGCATATATCTTGCAAAATCATTACATTGATCATTGCGCTCTTGAAAACTGCCCACACAGGGACGAGATATCAGTTGAACTCATTAGGCTAATTCAACCACCGGACTATAGTCCCCTTCCACACAATGGCAGCCCCAGAGAGACAATTAACGGTCAACAGCAAGGCGCTGGCACCCAGCAGTTTGAGGGTCGAGAAAACCCGATCCTCAGTGGCAAAGGATATCCCAGAATGGTGCCAAGAATATCAATGCAGACTAGAAGCGGCCCTAAGGGATTACTTCCTACTCAATGATTGCGAAGAGGCCGACGAAGCAGAGGGCGGCCAGGGCAAAGTAGTAATGAAAGAAGCGGATGCCCACTTAGTGCAGCAACAGTTGTCGGAACTCGCTAAACAGGTCGTCTATGTTATACAGGCATGTAACGAAGAAAACGATGTCCTGGAGGAAGAATTTGATTTTCTCACGAATGGAATCCTAATTATGGAAAGTCAGATGCAGACCAAAAAAGTCAGAATAGATTCCAAGGTTTCTGGAGTTGGATTGGTAATGCAATTCCAACAAGCAATGTTACAGGAAATTTGTTTGGGTATCCATATCCTACAGGGACAGGATAATCAAATAGTGAGCGAAGCTACAGAATTGTTTGCTGGAGTACGGCAAGAACAGGAAGCATTGAGCAAGAGAATCTGTGATAATACCCTACAAATTCTGGCCGTTAAGTCATCAAATAAGGGAATTCAAAAGACATTTGCAACAGTGTCTCTCAGGATTGACGAAGTTAATAAAGCAATGGCAGCTATCACCATTTCGCTTAAAAATATACCATCCATGAGAGAGTTGCGCCAACATCAAGACCTGAGGGAAGATCAGTTAGCCCAGGTGGACGAAGTCGATGCTGGGCTGACTCCGGCTATGGAAGCATACAAAGTTTCCGAATCCACACCATTCCATGTCGCACACACTGGTCCCTCTGGAACCCACACTAATGTACATCCGGAGAGAAGAAGGGCAATGGCCAATCCATCACTATCAGTATCTAGTCTTAGGGATACTGAGAGTGATGTTTCCTGGAGGGGAATTTTGAGAGGAGGCGCAGGAAGTAATGGAGCAGCAGGCGGCGCAGATGGTGGCGCAGCAGGCGGTGCAACAGGCGGCGCAGCAGGTGATGGAGGTAATGGCAATACAGGAGATCCCCCGCGACCAGGAGACCCACCGCCATCCGATCATGGGGGAAACGGAGGAAGGTGAATGTCAAGACGACAAAGGCGAATTAAGGAGTTGGAATTCGCCAAACCCATTAAAATCAAAGAACCCAAAAGGTTTGAAGGAAAACCAGGAGATGATTTCGATACGTGGTGGATATTGATACAGGTCTATATCAAAGATCAACTCGGAAAGATCCCTGAGGATGAAAGAACCATAGATTGAATAGGTTCGCTAATGGATAGATACGCTGCGGCCTGGCATCTTCAGTGGCTTCAAGGCACCTTGAATGGTACACATCGGCAAGCAATGACCGGATATATAAATGCCCTCAAGCTCAGGTTCGATGACCGAGATCCCAAGGACACAGCGTATTCCGACTTGGAGAAAGTACGGTATGAAGGATGCATCAGAGACATGTTCCCCAAGATCCAAATGTATAATCATAAGGCATTGGTAACTGGAGCAGCCTTCAAAAAATTGATCTTGGAAAGTTTACCACAGAAAATTCTTAAGCAAATGCATACTGTGGATTTAACCGGGAAAACAGACCAAGAGATTGTAACTATTATTATAAATGCCGGAAAAACAGCAGAAAAATGGGACGCGGCTAGAAAAATCCTCGGCATTAGGTTTTCCCTCAGATCCCACGCGAAATCCGAAAGCAAGCATGAAAATCAGGATATGCGGCAGTCTTTTGGAGAGGAAAGAAAATCCAAGAATAAGTTCAAAAAGGACCGGTTCAAAAGGAAGGACCAATCAGAAAGGAAAACGTATAAGGAGACCGAAGGAATAGACTCCTCGGAGTTAGAAAGAAGGAAGGCTGCAGGAGAATGCTTGACGTGTGCCTTGCCTTCAGACAGAAAAGGCAGTCATTGAGTTAAGGATTGCAAAAGTCCAATCAAGCTAGATACAGGAACTGCAAGCTATCCAAAGGCGAAGGAATACCAGAAAATGAAGATAGCTGGTATGCAAGTGGATGATGAGGAAGAAGATAGCGATACGGATAGCAGTTCAGGAGAAGAAGAGGATACCGATGGTTCACGGAGTGATTCCGATGATGAGGAGGAATCAGAAGGTGAAGTAATGGATAATTCGGAAAAGGAAACGGAGGAATATGAGGAAGAAAAGAAATGGTGGGACTCCAATTCAGGTTCGGATTAACAAAGCCACATCAAGCTTTTAGGTCGAAAATCAATGTTTTAACACACCGAATAAGAGTTAGGAAGACCTTTTTCTTTTATATTATTATTTTTTTCTCTGAGGATGACTGGAAGGTCAAAACTGCCGGTCAGTAAGGAAATACGACAAAAATAATACATAACATATTTTTACGATACACCTTACAATATCCGTTACTTCTACTTTCACCCGTTGCGGTGACGCTATTGTTCAATGGATAGCGATGTCTAAATGCGAAGCATCAGAAAGCTTACAGAGGCATCCCAAGAGGGTTAATGCCTCTACTGATTTCGTTTAGTATCAGTCTGCATCTACGCCGAAGGTGAACAAGGTATCTTCTACAAATATTGGCAAGAGACCTATATATAGATTTTTTATCGACTATAATGGACAATACTTCGCGTTGAGATGTATGCTCGACTTGGGGAGTACGTCCTTTGCAATTTCCCCGGAAGCAGCTTTGGCTTTTGCCATACCAGCGGTCAAAAGAACAAAACCTGTTCAAACCAAGGACGTTTCGGGAAGAGAAATCGTTACCGAGGGATTGTTTACGGTACTGCTGGGGTTGTCCTATGGTAACCATAGATCCTTCGACGAGGAAGATCATGCGTTTAAAGTATTAAAACCTTCAGGAGATTGTGATGCGCTTATACCAGCATGGTACCTCGAAAAACATAAAGCTAGAGGAACCACGACTAGCCACCTACATTTTCTGCATTGTTCTGGCCAGTGTTAGAGACATGGCAAAATACATCCCGGATATTCAATAACTTATGATAAGAGAGTTTTGTTTAACGACAAGGCTAAACATATAGGAGCAGTGGTTATGAATAACGTATCCATTCTCCAGAAATTGCCACCTCAATATCATAAGTTCTTATTATTTTTTGATCCGGAACAAGCAGAAAAGTTACCAGATAGCCTTCAAGGCTGTGACCACAGGATCGAGTGATTAGACTCCGAAGACAAGCTTCAAATGGGACCTATATAACAATTATCACAAGAAGAGGAAAAACTGTTAATTCAGTATTTGGATAAAATGATTAAGGAAGGAAAGATTTGTCCTTCGAGTAGTAGAGTGGGAAGTCTGATCCTTCTCGTACCCAAACCAAATGGAAGAGGATTGAGATTGTGTATCGATTACAGACACTTGAATGACTATACGAAGAAAGATCATACACCTTTACTGATAATGGAAGAACTTCAAAGCAGGCTGAGAGAAACGACTCATATTACCGAGGTTGACCTTGAGTCAAGGTTCTATTTAATTAGAATGGCCCTAGGACATGAGAAGTTTACAGCTTTTTGCACCAAGTTCGGCTTGTATGAATATACGGTAATGCCATTCGGATTATTCAATACGCCAGCGACTTTCCAATGAGCAATCAACTGAATTCTAAGGCCGTTGCTGGGAATGGAATTGGTATTTAATACAAAAACCCTTATTGATGAAGATGACGGAATGGTAGTGGTAGCATATATCGACGACATATTAATTGCTACTAAGGGGTCGTTGTAAAAACACAATAAACATGTTTCAAAAGTTTTTCAACTACTGAAACGGCGGCACGTGACCTGGGGCTGGGTAACAGCCATTCTATATAGTTGGCTCGCCACAAGACTTAGATTTCTAGCGATAATCTTACATATACATCTACATCTACCATCACTCGCAGCCACGTTTGCAACCATCTTTCTATCATTACCATACGTATACCTATCATGCCAAACGTAAGTGTACATGCCCTTACACTATTATTGCTTTTTCAGTAAATGGATACATTTCGCACACGGGATTACGAGTTGACAGGTTTTACCCCTTTTCCAACGCGACACCATGGAGTCAACATTTCAGAGTACTGCCCTTCAAACGAGATATCGAAGCATCATTATTGCGAAGCACGAAGCATTGACCATTCCATCATTCAATTGAGCTTCTGCTGGCAGCGGAGTAGAGTTCAGACACCCATTGGCACATGGGATGTGTCACTGGCAAAGACGATGATTATCACGAGTACAGGACACCACCGATCCAATGACAACAATCGCGTACGATCAATCCAGATGAGTTCAAGACGACATCAGTTACTTCGAATGGCTGTAATCGACCACCGGACACCAGAGAACTCGCGACTGCACCCCTGAACGCGTCAATTCACGGCGGAAACCTAGAGAGCCCAGAGAACAATTGGCGCACAAGGCGCGTCACCGACATTGATGATGATGATCATGAGTTCAGGACATGATCAAATGAGCGCAATCACCACCCGAAGCACCTACAATGGACGGAGCGACCTTACCCCTGAATGCCACAATATCGAAAACCAAAGGCGGAGTCAAGAGACAATTTCCGAGTCAGCACAGTTACGACTACAATCCATCTATTTGATCGAAGTGCACCTGTCCCAGTTTGTGTGTACACCTACACCTACAGCTCTAGCAACCTCGAAGAAGCCCACTTGGGGAGGCATGATACGACTACATATACCTGATACACCACTCGAGCGAAGAATACCTACGGACGAGGATCAGTCTATGATTGAAGAACTGTTACCGCCATGAACGTCTGGACGAGCAATTGCACTTACGAAGAAGACACCCTACGATTGAAGGACATTGAGGATGAGACATTTTCTCTCGATTGGGGCGTTACATTGCGCAGAGTGAAGTGCATTTATGGTCAAAGACCGACACAATTCGGCACACCGTCTAAGACGACTATGACGACTACAATGACTGTGATGACCTCAGAGGACAAGGATTATGGACAATTGAGGCGGCAATCGACAAATCAAGCGCCAACAATCCTTCATCACTCAGCAACTAACAATCTAGTGGCAGTGCCGGCACTCATGGTGACCATGGATGAAAATCAAATGGCGAGATGCAATGCCTACAGGCTCTTATCAACTGCGGCGCATCCAGCATCTTTATGACACCGAGGCGTCTCAAGCGACTCGGGATATCAGGCGGCACACATCATAACCCTCGCCATGACCGGAGGTGTGATGCAACATGCAAAGGACAGCCGGAAGACGTGGATTACAGTCTAGAGCGTGGACTATGTCGCACCTGTAGACAGATCAGAGGTGATAGTCGTGCCAATGCAGGCGTACGATTTAGTACTTGGGTTACCAAGGTTTCCCAAACAAAATCCTGATATCGACTGGGCTCGATTGACTCCCTGCGATCACCGAGTGCCAGTGGAGCGGAGGAATGACACCGATGACTACGTCAGTGGCATCGAAGGTCTCGGAAGCCGAAAATGACAAGCTTCTGGAGCGAGGTCCGGGTATACGGACACTTGGAGCAACCGCGTTTCGAAGATCTTCTAAGTAGCATTGAAGTCGTCGTAGCATTTGCCCAACAGACTGGGGAATGCATAGGGCTGCTGGGAGTGACATTGGAAGACATCACCTTGGATTCACCAGGTGATACAGACCTGAGCGCTGGACGCGACGAGCAGAGAGCAGCGGCGGTAGTTGCGGCAGAAGAGCCCCTCCAAGGAGACGATTGAATGACTGCTGCCGGCTCGCCGAGACCCGACGGGAGTGACTGGATGGCGGGGCTTGGCTCCTGTTTGGGCGAACCGTTAATGACAAGGCCTCCTGGATATTCCCTTCCACCACTTCCACCTTTTGTCTTGATTCCTTTGGCTGACATAGATGGAGCAGTTCAGAGATATTCCCAACAGACGAATGACAATTGAGAGCGAAGAGCGCACTTTGGAACGTCAAAGACTTATGAAGCAATTGGATGCCCGGGCATGAGATAATGTCCCGGATATGAGAGATGACGTTCCTGCAGAAGCTATCATTGGGACTATGTGAATTGGACTGACGAGCGCCAATATGCCCATCCCGGAGATGCTCGGCGATGGATGACAATCAATCTTTGACCATGGCGACATACACGAAGATATACATACTGACGGCCTTGCCGTACCGAGTACACTTGAGACGACTATTCAACAGAATACAATGCCCAATACAATGTCATATCTGTTTGGAAGTTGCATTACCGAGAATACTAGCGCGAATGAGATCCCGACCCAGACTCGGCGATCCCGAGCTACACAACTACAATGACAATTGACAACTGCAATTTGACTTCTGAATCGAGCCCTTCCAATTGATGTTCCCTACGAAGCTATCTGAGATTACTCGCCGGGGGAGCAACGACTTTTAAAAGAAGGGGATGTCCATACCGAAATCGCAACCCCTACCGCAAGCAATTGCAGTCCCGGAAGTGCAGGAACGATGCACCGTAAGATCCATTCACCAATTGGGAATGCTTCCAGCGGCAAGTGTACCTGGACATGAATCGACTAGTGGACTCAGAGAACGACAACAAGTCAACCGAGCCAAGTGATGTGATGGCAAACACACCTACAGATGAATCGACAAGCACACCCGGAGGAGAGCCAGCGAGCGCACCCTGCAATCTCAGAAGATAAGTTCACCTAGCATACGACGGACATCCAGTATACCTGCAAATGCATCAGAGACAAACGAGCCTGATCCATGCCGAACGAGAGCAAATATGATTACCGAAGCAGTGCCGAATGGGATACCGAACGACCGTGACATGGCTAGCGAACTGTCACGAATGAGATCGAAAATGACCACCGAGCGTACCGAATAGTCTACCGAATGGCACCACACGAGACTGTCGAGACAACTGCCATGAGACGATGACTGAGATCTCACAGCGACAGATACCACTTCCGAAGGACCTCACATGGAGATCGAATGAGAGGATTACCGGGAGCGCTACCGTACCAAGCCACTGACCGAGATGCTTACCGAATGGCATACCGAAGGATCAAAAACTATCGCCGAACGGCATACCGGACTGAATGCCAAACCACCTTACCAGAGGCCTACCAAATGACTACCGAGAAACAAACGGATATTCTACCGAGACTGCCTACCAAGATGGCCAGAGGGAAGTCGACCAAGAACGCACTGAAGCCATTATCCAAATGACATTTACGGAGAAGCAGTCCACTGAGACCCTACCAGATGCCGAATTGACAGATGCGGAATCCGCATATGCAAAGCGGCTTTCCGAGAGCAGATGCGCGCTCCTATCACGGTGAGTATGACCACCCAGTCTGAAGCTAACGTTATATATGGATCAATGACATACCGCCCATGCCTTATGCAATTGGCGCATTCTACCACCCTCAAATTGTCACCAGCGAGTCACATGAGAACCGACGGCTATGACGATGCCAAGGGCGAAGGCTCACATCATTGCCCAAAGTCAAGACAAGGTGCCGTTGCAATTGACATCGAGATTGAGAGCATTGGGACGCCTCATACGACAGCAGAGCAAGTCATGATAGTCACTGGACAGCGGGCGATGCAGAAAGACAACCGAAGCCGAAGGAAAATAGTCTGCAGATGCAGCGAAAGCCGAACCAAATTACGTATCGAATCACCAATCAATCCCAATATCAATTCAGAGATCGAAGTCACACTGCTACCAAGCGACAATGCCAAATGCCAATCCATATGATGATGAAGTCGTCGACGGAGCAACGAATTCTCAGAAGAGGGCGATAGCCGTGTCTACACGATCAAGTCCTACCGACAAGTCAAAAGCCCACCTGGAGGTGGCCTACCGAGACACGCACCGACAAGTCTACCAAGAAGTCCTACTGACAAGTCAATATCAACCGGATGGTCACCGAAGCGGACTTCCAACGACGATTACCACGGCAAGCAGCATCTAGGAGTCAATGCCGAGTACCGAGGACTACCGGCTGCAACATACTCAGCGCATGCGGAAGCACTGCACAGAGCTCGGACAGCGCAAGCTCGCTTGAACTTGGTACGTATAACCATTGTAGAGAAACTTACGTGTTAGATGTCAACGAATGAGACGAGACTACATGATTGACATATACGATTGATGATTACCGACGACTACGACCGATGACGGCTGTGGAAGCTCCCATCGATGCCAAGTCATTAGCGGAAGCTCTACCACCCAGACGAATTCCGACAATGACCTACACCGAAATGCACGAGCTACGGGTACGGTACTGGATGGCAGGTCGGATGCTGTATGAGTTCGGGAGTGGAAATAAGGAGGAATTGAGGTCCGAGACTCGGGAGCGGAGGAAATGGGTCAATAGTTTTGGAACTCAGGACTGGAGGAAAGTTATCAATTGGGCGTTCCTTTCTTCTGTTTCTTCTCTTCTCTACTCTTCTCCATACTTGATTACTTCATTGGATCTCGGCCCGGTATAAATGGTGTCGGCACGGGTTTTACCACCTCCAGATCTCAGTCAATGGGAGGTGGAGTTTGGCCGGGCGCCAGGTCCACCAAAAGGCTACCGTACGGTGCCAATCGGAAGCGGGACTTTTGAATCAGTACGAGTACGTACCCAGCATGATTGTTTAATGCTTTCCTTTCCTTTCCATTTCTCTTGTACGGCTTATGCAGCCCAGGAGGTCTGCGCCTAAAGAGGGGGATACTGTAATGGCGGCACGTGACCCGGGGCCGGGTAACGGCCTTTCTATATAGTCTGCTCGCCACGAGACTTAGATCTCTAGCGATGATCTTAGCTATACATCTACATCTACTATCACTCGCATCCACGTTTGCAACCGTATTCCTATCATTACAATACGTATACCTATCATCCCAAACGCAGGCGTACGTGCCATTACAACTACTTATGGATAATAATATGTGTATCAAAATTGACCGGTGTGTTTTCGACGCCACCGAAACTACTTTCCTAGGATTTATATCAAGCGGATAGGGCCTACAAATGGATCCAGATAAAGCTAAAGCAATTGTCGATTGGCCCCGACCTAAGTCGAGGAAGGAGGTACAACAACTGTTACGATTATGGAATTTTTACCGCCGATTTATCCATAACTTCTCAGGAATACTTTCACCAATCACAGATCTACTAAGACAAGAAGATAATTTCCATTGGGGAGAAGCGCAGGAGGCAGCTTTCCTGAAAATAACTATTTTGTTTGCCTCGGGAAAGACACTTATATTGAGGCATTACGATCCTAATAGACCGGCACTTGTGGAAACAGATGTGTCAGATTTTGCTATTGCAGGAATGTTGTCTCAAAAGTTTGAAGACTGCAAAATTCATCCAGTCCGCTTTGTATCGAGGAAACTGAACCCCGCTGAATTAAATTATGAAGTTTACGATAAAGAAATGTTGGCGGTAGTTTACTTGTTAAATAAAAACCGACATTTCCTACAAGGCACAGACCATAAGACAACCATTTACTCCAATCATCAAAATTTGACATACTTTAAGACAGCGGTTCTCTTGAACCATCGTCAAGCTAGATGGGCAGAGCAGTGAAGGCAGTACAATATTGATTTGCTTTACTGAAAAGGCAAGTCAAACGCCAAAGCAGATATACTTTCTAGGTGCCCGGTGTTCACCACTAGAGAAGGGGGTATGACTTCAGCAACAAATCAGACCATGCTACAAGAAGAGCAATGGTTAGAAGTTGGAGCCATGCAATTGAATGATAATGATATCGGAATAATTCAGTTGTCGGCGCTGGACATCGAAGTATTGCTACCTGAAGCAAAAGCAAAGATTCAGTTCAAAGCCATACTCGATGATAACTACCGAAAGGTCTGCAACCAGGTTGTTAAGAAAGAAAACATTGATAAGGGATATCCAGTAAAGGAAGATCTGTTGTGTTATAAGAACAGGATCTAGGTCCCAGAAGAAATGCGACAAAAGGTAATAAAGTCGGAACACGATTCAAAGATAGCAGGGCATTTTGGAAGAGACAGAACATTAGAGTTAATTTCCAGGAATTTTTATTGGCCAAATATGGAACAGGATATATGGAAGCATTGCAAGGAGTGCGATATATGCCAAAGAACCAAAGCACCGAGACATTCGAAGCGTGGTCTTCTTCATCGACTTGAATTACCGTGTAAACCATAAACGCACATCAGTTCGGACTTCATTACCGATTTGTGAGAATCCAGAGAAGCAACAATGATTCTAGTAGTGGTGGACCGGTTTTCGAATATGGCGCATTTCATACCAATTATGAAGAAGGATTCGCCAACGGTAGCCAGATCATACCTAGACAACGTATGGAAGTATCATGGCATTCTGGAGGACGTTGTTTCACATAGGGATTCCACATTTACAGGAAGCTTCTTCACCGATTTTTATAATTATTTGGGAATCTAGTAAATTATGTCAACTGCATATCATCAGCAAGCTGATGGTCAGACGGAATGAATCAATCAGGTTATTGAGTCATACCTGCAATCCTACTGGAATTACGAGCAGAATGATTGGGCTTCAATATTAGCGATGGCCGAGTACACTTATAATATTTCCAAACATTCGTCAACCAGGATGTCGCCATTCTACGCAAATTACAGCTTCGATCATCGAACAAAATGGCCAACGGAGATGCTGTTCAAAAATCCAGCTTCGGAATTATATGGACATTATATGAACCAGGTTCATAGGAAGCTAAAAGAGAGATTGGAAGAATCAATACAAACAATGCGGAAATACTACGACAAGAAAAGGAAACCGATAGAACTATTCAACAAAGGAGAATACGTTATGCTTAACGGCAGGAACATTAGAGCGAAGCATCGGTGCAAAATGCTGGAAGATAAGATGCTGGGCCCTTTTGAAATGGTTTCAGTAGGGAGCAATCTTAGGTACTGCAAACTTAAGCTACCCTACTCTTGGAAAATTCATCCAGTATTCAACATCAATTTGCTTGAACATGATCAAGCGACCGACCCTAAGAAACATGTCATAGAGATTGAGGCCGACCGTAACAACTGGGTGATGGAATCAATAATTGCAAGCAGACCCTCGGACGATAATCCACATCATCATGTGTTTTTGGTTAAATGATAGCATACTACGCATGAAGAAAATAAGTGGGAAACGTATGAAAATGTGGCAGAGAGCAATTCAGTATTGCTCGAGGAGTATTAGATAATGAATCCAAGAATAGAATGAGACAGTAGGTTTACTGGCAGGGTGATAACAAAGGTATCGAAAATGAAAAAATAGTGATTTTAGTATGCACATTGGAATTTCGGGCGTTGATTTGATGTGTTGTTTTATTTTGTTTTATGTTTTCACGGAGCAACGCTGGGGCCACCGGTCTTAGAACAGGGGGTGATGTCAGGGGTTGTCTCCCAGTAGCGATAATGATACTTGATTATAATTACAGAATGCCTACATATCCACGATATGCATAACACCTATGCATGAATTACTCAAGTGGTCAGTATTATGCTCATTAGCGGGAGTTCATATTAGTCTCGCGAAGTGTGGGTGCTTCGTTCACACATGGAAACTTCGCGGGGCATGCGCGGTGTCGTGTACGGCAGTTGATAGTCATTATGCGATTATGAGGACTCTTCGGCCCTACCCGTAATGGACTAGGATACTGCGGAGCACTTTCCGGTCGGAGAATAGTCTCGACCTTAGCATGATGTGACTGAGGGATTAATGATGCAGGCTTAGGGCCTGGAGCGAACACGATTCATTAGTTTGATCAGTATAGATCGCAATGTAAACTTGTATCGGATACCAGCTTATGGGTCAGCAATCTACGTTGGCATAGTATTGGTTGATCGCCGATTAACTCTATGACGCAATGAAATAACTCATCTGCATGAGTGATTTAACAGGTGATAAGCTTCACCAACTTGGTTGGTAGAAGGTCCAACTACCGACTTGTATGATTGCAAGGAGTTTTGAAGTAAGTCTGTCTTTGCGGCCGATGGATGGCCTGATTGTCCGGAGCGTAATGCTTTCAAACCACATTGCTCACGCACGCAAACACTAGGGAGGACGATCGTGGTTATAGTAGCCAGGCGTGGAGGCCTGGGACGTTACTATCAAGAGAGAGCATTGTCGCGAAGACAATGAAGGGACAAGCTGCGAGAAACATTTAGCACAGAGCATCGAAGACGATCTTAAAATATTATTAAGAATTCTATCTATTAAAAACTTCAAGATTACTTCCCTCATTCATCTTCGCAATTACGCTTTATATGCCGGGATACAGGTACACACAATCCGAGTATGCACTGTAACCAGTTGTCGAGATGTTCGGCAATCTTCTTGACAGTTTGGAAGAGCACCATTTAAACCACACTTACCGAGTGGTATTTTGTTTCTGCGAACTGGAAGGTATCGACTACCTGGTGCTGAGATATCTGAATACCGGCGCATTACCATTCGAGGAGTTTTCTCAGGAGTGGTTATTCAATGGGGAAGTGTAATCTATATATACCGGGGCACAGGGCTTTGGTACAGATATAGATTGGTTGCTCTTGCAACGCAGGTGCAAGAGGTTCAGTCCTAGGATAAGACCAGGAGAGAAAGAGTTTCTTGGATAGGCAGTTGTACTTAATTCAATAAATGTTGTATTGATTATTGGGATTAAGAACCCCCGTAACACCCAATATCAGGAACTCTCATCACAGCCCTTCATGCATGAATATGACTGATGTAATAATAAAATAAACAAAACACCAAAAAGAGACTCAAAACAACTCCATAATACTCCAAATTATTACCCATCCGGCCACCCTCTGAAGTGCCAGAGAAATTCCCGCACACAACACGAATGGTTAAACAACTGTCAAGCCAGTGCATTCCATGCTCACAATGACTATTTTGCAGCTAGGTGGCTGCTTGTACACTTCCTACTGGCCAAAGAGCCTGCAGCGGGAAGATTCAAAATGTGATCATGATCGCGTAGCCAAGTCACATTGTTATCTGTAACAACCCTTGGCTCATAATCAGCAAATTGACTAAGAGCATGGTTTCTGCTGGCTTCAAGGTATTGCTGCATTCTGTTAACACTTTTTTGAAGATTCCGTTCAGTCTTTTGGAAGCCTGCATTCGTGGTCGGGAAGCTCCTTGGATTTCTGTGCCATGTTTCAGCATCACCATCCAATTCCTCCCCGATATCATCGATCATATTGTTACGGGGGTAACAACACCTATACAACAATACTTCGCTAAGTACTATAGGTGCGTACGGCCGTATGATCCTTCCTTATACTGAATCGTCGGACGAACTTTCCGAACTGATTTCTGCTTCGCTGGATTCCTCTCGTAGCCGTCCCTTCTTAGGTAACCTAGCAGTTCCCTTATCTAGCTTAATGGGCCACCTACAATCCTTGACTTGGTGAGCTCCCTTCCTTCCAGATGGCCAAGCACACCGAAGACACTCGCCAGTCTTCTTCCGTCTTTTTATCTCTGCTTCGTCGACTCCTGCGAATCCTGGAAGTCGTTCTTCTGGGGACTCAACCAATTTTCTCTTGTGTCGAGCTTCTTTCCTTAAGTGCCTTTTGGTAACAGCCGTAGGATTTATTAAGCCAGTAGGAGTTTTCCCCGTGGCTTTGAGGGTGGCAACTCTTCTTAGTTGTCTAGAATCCCTCAGGTAACCCTCGCACTCTCTAAGGATTCTTTCCCGTCGTTCCTCTTGAATATCCCTAGGATCCGGGGACACAGTCTTCCTTACTACTGCCTCGAGCTCCTCGGGAATAACTGCCACGCTTTTCCGAGATTGTAGATTATCGATGAAGGTAGTCAACCCCCGTTCGAGACCGATAATAGATGCTAGCCACCAAACGCACTGAGCCACGAATATCTGTTGAGTGTTTCTGGCGTATGAGATAATTTTCTCCAAGGCGTATACAATAACGTCGTTGTCGTTTTCGAAGGTTATAGTCATCCGTATCGTAATGAATCGAAGGTGCGGGGCTGCCGCTTACGAAAGCTAATAGATTTCAAGTATAGATATAATAGGTATAGGTATCAATAAAAACACAATAATATATAAGGATCTTTCTTCGCTGGTAGGTATCGTTTTTTCGCTCTCTCGCTCTTGATACTTTTCAAATCCTTCAACCGACCATGGCTCCTTTATAGCCGTCGCTCTCACTTCCAAGTATGATAGTGTTATCTCGGCCACGCCCTCTTAGCGCCCGACAATAACTTACCACAACACCCTCAGGAAATTGTGTCTATGCAACGTGGTATCAAGCGTTACGCTCCTGACAACAATCAGGCCATCCGTCGCGTGATATCAACTCATCTTTACTATTCTCAGACCTCCCTTGCAATCGTACGATTCGGTAGTTGGAACATTTACCAATCAATGTTGATAATGCTTATCGCCTTTTAAATCCCTCAAGTAGTGAGCGATTTAATTGCGTCATAGATTTAGTCGGCGACGAACCGATGCTATGCCAACGTAGATTAACGACGCGTAAGCTCGTACCCGTTACGAGACTTACATTGCGATCCAGACCATCGAATTAACGAGTGGTGTTCGCTCTAGGCACCATTGCCTACGTCATAAATCCCTCAGTTACGTCAAGCTTAGGTCGAGACTATTCTCAAGACCGGAACATGCCTATCCTGATCCTAGCCCGTTACAGGTAGGGGATAAGAGTTCTCTTAATCGCTATAGACTATCAACTGCCGTGTGTCGTTACAACACATGTCCCGCAGAGTATCCAGAGATGAACAGAGCACCCGCGCTGTCACGGCGTAAGAAGGTACGAAGGTACTTAGGAAATATAGAAGAAAGATACGGAAGGTGTGGAAGGAATTGTGTTACGGAAAGGCGGAGACGTTGGAAGACGCG